>Ga0272448_1000048_pt1 | contig 166375 bp, 141 predicted proteins | sample YNPCB0191_FD_202220 | JGI IMG/M metagenome (GOLD analysis project Ga0272448, IMG submission 202220) | Hot spring sediment microbial communities from Yellowstone National Park, WY, United States - YNP-CB-019-1 | ecosystem: Environmental > Aquatic > Thermal springs > Hot (42-90C) > Sediment... | reverse complement strand
GTGGGACTTTCGCCGGCCGAGACCGCGGAGCTGGTGGCGAAGCTGGTCGAGGCCGGCATTGATTTCATCAAGGATGACGAACTGCAAAGCGACGGCCCGCATTGCCCGTTTCAGGAACGCCTGGCGGCGGTGATGCGGGTCATCAACGCGCACGCCGAGCGCACCGGCAAGAAGGTGATGTACGCCTTTAACATCACCGGCGACATTGACCAGATGCTGCGCCGCCAGGAGGCCGTGGCGGCGGCGGGAGGAACCTGTGTGATGGTCAGTCTGAACGGCGCGGGCCTGGCGGCCGTGGCCCATCTGCGCCGGTACAGCACACTGCCCATCCACGCTCACCGCAACGGCTGGGGCATGTTCAGTCGCCATCCGATGCTGGGAATGAGCTACATTGCCTACCAGAAGTTCTGGCGTCTGGCGGGCGTGGACCACATGCATGTCAACGGTCTGCGCAACAAATTCTGCGAGGATGACGACTCGGTGATCGCCTCGGCGCGCGAGTGCCTCACGGCGATGTTCGATCGTCCCGGACGAGGCTGTGAGGTAATGCCGGTATTCTCCTCCGGCCAGTGGGCCGGCCAGGTGCCCGAAACTTGGCGGCGCTTGGGATCCACCGACCTGATTTACGCCTGCGGCGGCGGGATCATGGCGCATCCGGGAGGCATAGCGGCGGGCGTGCGCAGCGTCAGGCAGGCTTGGGAGGCGGCGCTCGCGGACTGCCCGCTTGAAGATTACGCCCGCTCGCATCCCGAACTGGCGCAGGCGCTGGAGAAATTCCGGACGTGAGCGAATTGCTTCTCACTTACTACGGTGATGATTTCACCGGCTCGACCGACGCCCTGGAGGCTCTGGCGGCCAACGGCGTCTCCGCGGTGCTTTTTTTGAGGCTGCCCGGGCAGGAGGATCTGGCTCGCTTCCCGGGTTGCCGCGCCGTGGGGCTGGCGGGCGTGAGTCGCAGCAAGTCCCCGGCCTGGATGTCCGAGAATCTGCCGTCAGCCTTCCGGCGCCTGAAGGAGCTGGGTGCGCCGCTGTGCCAGTACAAGGTGTGCTCGACATTCGACAGCTCGCCGGAGATCGGCAGCATCGGGCGCGCCCTCGAGATCGGCCGGCAAGTTTTCGGGAACCCTTGCGCGCCCGTCGTCGTGGGATGCCCTGCGCTGGGGCGCTACGTGCTTTTCGGCCACTTGTTCGCGCGCGACGGGGCGGAAGTCTACCGAATTGACCGCCATCCCACGATGAGTCGCCACCCGGTGACGCCGATGCTCGAGAGCGATCTCGGGCTGCACCTCTCCAGACAGACCGAGCTGCGGATCGGCTTGGTGGACATTCTGGCGCTGCGCGCCGGAAAGGGTGAATCCAAGTGGGAGGCTTTGCTGCGCGAGGGCTTCCAGGTTGCGGTTTTTGACGGTTTGGACGAGGACCTGCTCGTCGAGACCGGGCGTATTCTCTGGACGCGGCCTGTCGGCGCCCAGATGTTTGTCGTGGGGTCTTCCGGTTTGGATTACGCTCTGATGGCATACTGGCGCGCGGCCGGGCTGATCCCGGAACCGCCCGAATTTCCCGACCCGGGTCCGGTGGACCGGCTGGTTGTGATCTCAGGAAGCTGCTCGCCGGTCACCGAGAAACAGCTCCGCTGGGCCATAGCCAACGGTTTCGTAGGAGTGCCTCTGGAACCGCAGGCTAGTTTCGAAGGCCCTCGGAGCCGGGCGCTGGAGGCGCTGTCTGCCGGGCGGAGCGTGGCGCTGTACACCGCCCTCGGCCCCGGGGATCGGCGAGACGGCGTGTCGGCGGAGCGCCTCGGCGAGCGACTGGGCGTTCTGCTGCGCGAAATCGTGGAGCGTTGCGGGCTCCGGCGCGCAGTGCTGGCCGGCGGTGATACCGCGGGCTACGCTGCGCGACAGCTCGGCGTTTACGCCTTGACGCTGCTCAGGCCGTTGGATCCGGGGGCGCCCCTGTGCCGCGCGCATGCCGACGAGGCGCGATGGGACGGACTGGAGCTGGTGCTGAAAGGGGGCCAGATCGGCAAAGAGGATTTCTTCAGCGCGGTTTGTAGGGGCAAGCGATAATCTGCGACCGGCACACTGCTCCGCCGCGAGCGCCGCCAGACGCCTCTGACGGCGACCGATGCGAGGGACCCGGGCAGCCTCAACCGCTTGCGGTCACCGCTCTTCGCCCACCAGCCGGAGCTCGGCGCCCTCATGAATGGCGGTCGCCGAGCCCGCCCCTACCATGGCGCCGTTGTCAACGCGCACCGGCTGGCCGAGATCGTCCCGCCCCGGGTCGCCCTTGGAGTTCACCACCCCCGTCAGCTCGGAACGGATGGACACTGTCCGTCCCGCGAAGCGGAGCGTAAAGAAGCTGAACCGCAGACGCGCACCTTCGGCCTCTTCCACGATCCCTTCCATCCGCCCGCCGCGCAGCGACACCGGCGCGATCACCACTGCACCGATCCTGTCGCCCTTACGGCTGGTTCGGCTGTCCAGCGTATCGCTCAACTTGACCAGAAACCGCGTCTGGTTGGGAACCGTCTGCGACAACAACAGCGCAAAGAAGAAGGGGGCGAATCCGAGAATCTTCATGTTGGCAACCTCTCGAGGGCCGTCGCCTGTGCTTGCAGCGGCACCAGCGGGCGCGTCGGATCAATCCTGGAAAACAAGACTGCACTGGCGGCCAGCAGGCCCGCGATCAGGAACAGGGGCGCCTGATAACTACCGGTGGCCCCGACGATGTAGCCGAAAACCACGGTGCACACAAAGCCGCCGCCTTGCCCGGCCGTATTCATGACGCCCGTCACCAGACCCGCGTAACGCGCGCCCACATCCAAGCACACGGCCCAAGCCACGGGCAGCATCAGATCCATAATGCCGAAACCCAATGCGGCCAGCGCGATGACAACGATCTTGCTGCGGCTGAGAGCCAAGCCCGACACCAGCAGGGCCGTTACACTAAGGCTGGCGACGCCCAGCCGGCGGCGTCCGGCTCGTAACCCCCACCGCCGCACCAGACGATCCCCGGCCAGACCGCCCACCACATTACCCGCCGCACCCAGCAAGAACGGCAAGGTGGCCAGCCAACCCATCTCGCGCTCACTGAAGCCGGCGCCGCGCACCAGATAGGTAGGGAACCAGGAGAAATAAAACCACGGCCCGGCGGCGTAACACCAGTACATGGCGGCGATCAACCACAACTGCGGCGCGCCGAACAAGCGACGCCAAGGCGCCGCGGCGTGTCCGGCGTTAATCGCCGTAGCTCCGATCTCCTCGAGTTCACGCCGGCTTATGCCGGGCTGCTGTCGGAAATCGTCGTGATACCAGCACCACCAAACGGCGGCCCAGATCATCCCTACCAGCCCGAAGATCCAAAACACTGCTCGCCAGCCCAAGGCCGCTTGCAGCGGAACCGCCGCCAGCGGAGCAAGCGCGCCCCCCAGACGGCTGGCGCCCCAGACCACGCCCTGGGCCCGCGCGCGTTCATGCGCGGGAAACCAACTGGCGATTACCCCGGAAGCGTTCGGGTAAGCGCCTGCTTCACCTGCCCCGAACAGAAAGCGGATCACCACTAGCGACAAGAACCCGCCGGCCGCGCCGGTCAACGCGGTGAACGCCGACCACCACAGGACGATGCGCGCCAGCACCTTGCGCCGGCCGATGCGATCCCCCAGCGCTCCGCTGGGAATCTCGAAAATCCCGTAAGCCAGCACGAAAGCGCCCAGAACCCAGCCCCATAGATGCGGCGGGATTCCCAGATCCTGTTGCATGCGCGGGCCGGCCACGGCGATCGCCAGCCGGTCCAAAAACGTGATGACCCCCAGCGAGGCCAGCAGCAGCAAGACTAGGTTACGCTTCCGCAAGCCGGAACCTTACCGGCGGACCGGCGCCTGCGCATTGCGCAGCGCCTCATAGGCCCGCAAAACCGCCGACTCAGGACTCGAGAGAACCGGGCAGCGGCGCAGCTCGGCCGGAATCCTCTCCGCTACGGCCGCCATTGAGGCCTGCGCCAGAACCACCACGTCCACCGTCCCTATCAGGCCTAGCAATGCCTCCGAGACCATCTGGTCGTGCGTGTCGTTGTCCCCCGCAATCACGGCGTCGAAGGCCCCGTCGCAAAGGCAGGGCGTTATCTCGATGACGCGCGATTGCGCGGCCGCCGTCTCGCGCAGAAGGGCGATGGTCGGCTCCAGCGTTGTGCGCAGCGTGGCCAGCACCCCGATTCGCGCTCCTTGCCGGACGGCTTCCTCAGCCATAGCCTCGTCTACGCGCAACACGGGAAACTCGAAGACCTGTCGCGCCAGCGCTACGGCTGGTCCGATCGAGGAGCAGGTCACCAAAACCGCGTCCGCACCTGCCTCCCGCGCACACTGAAGCAGGCTCAACAGCCGCCGCACCGTGTCCTTGGTGAGAACCCCACTGGCGATCGTGTTCTTGATCAGGCTCTCGTCCACCATGTGAAAAGTGGCCACCTCCGGCATAAGCTGCCGGCACAGCCTGGCGAACGTAGGAATCAGCACGTGACTGGTGTGCAGCAAGGCTAAGGTCTGACTCATTGACTCTCCTTTCCGCCGGCGCGCCGAACCAATATGACCCAGTCCTGTTGCGGGTCTTTCGGGGGCCGGCCCAGGCTTCTCAGACCGCCTCCTGCGATCGCGCGCACCGGGCCGTCTTGCAACTGACCGCCGAAGCGAGGGTCGTACCATTTGACCTCAAAGCTGCCGCGGACGCCCTCCAAATTCAGCTCCGCGGGACCGCCGGCAGGCAGGTAAATGGCGTATATCTCGCCCTCCTTCGCAAACACATAATCGCCGGCCGCCGGAGTAAGTTCGTCCCGGGAACGCATCTCATGAAACGGCAGGCGTTGAGTGAAAAACTCGTGAGCGTGGCGCATCAGATCGAAAAGGTGGTCGCGGCTCCGGAAGTCCTCGCAGTTCAAATCGTCGTTGGATTCAATGAAAAAAAAGAGCGTGCCGGAGCCGCCGCCCATGAGGTTTCCCCAGATTGAAAACTTGCGGACGCGCTCGTGCCAGTAGTCCTTCTGGTCCGGCAGTTCGCCCGGATTGGCTTCTATCAGTCCCACCAACCACTTATGACCGGCGCGGGCCGACTTCTCAACCCACTTGAGGGTCTCCGCATGCGTATTCTCCGGATCGTGCTGCATGCCGATGCCGTCGAAATTGGGAAAGCCCAGCAGCCGCCCGTAAGTCTTCTCGTCCGGAATGAGTTCCGCCTTCCACTGCACGTACTGGATGGGATGCCGGTAGGGATCAATGGCCTTTATGTAATTGCAGATCTCTTTGATGTCCTCTGTGCTGAAGTAACGCCACCGGTCCATCTCCTCATCTATGTCCCAGATGAGTGCATGGTGATGTGCGAAGCGGGCGACCAGCTCGCGGTAGTAGAGCTTGCGAATCGTACTGAGTTTGCCGAGGAGTTGCTCGCCTTCCTCTTCCTGGGTAACCACAATCAACTGTAGCCCCAGTTTGTCCATGTGCGAGAAAACTATTTCCCACTGCGCCAGCTTGGAGACATCATAGCGGGCGCGCTCGTAATAACTGGTCCACGGGTAAATGTCGCGCGCGTCGCCGCCCACGTTCATGGTGAGTGAGTAAAACGTGTTCATGCCCTTGCCGGCCAGGTAGTTGAGCGCGCCGATTATGGCTTTGCCCTTGCCGTTTCGCCAGGTGGGATCACCCGGCCGCCAGTCTTTGAGGTGCGGTTCGTAGTGATGAAGCCCGTCGGGCGACGGCATGCGCTTGCGGGCCGCGCCCAGGTAATCTACGGTGTTGTCGAACTCGTAGTAGGCCAGGAAGTTCTCCGGACTCTGAGGCCCCACCATAATGAAGTACTCGCCGGTCCCGGCGTAGCGCAGGTAGTGTTGGCCCACGTAGCGCAGCATGCCGCGCGCCCGGTGGTCGCGCCCGGTCTTATCGGTCAGGCCTACGGTGAAGACGCCGGACTCGCCGTCAAAAGCCGCCGGACGTCCGGCCTGCGGGTCCAGACTCACGGCCACATCTGGCCCGGTGCGGAAGGAGGCGCGGTAGCTCCAGCGCCCGGGCCGGTCCGGTACGAAATGCACACGCCACTTATTGCCGGCCGTAGCGCCGGTTTCGGCGGCGTTGCCGTCGGTGGCGAAGTAGCCCGGCACCACGTAGCTGTTTGATCCCTGGGCGAAGGTCACGTTCAGGCGGTAGTGCAAGAAGGGATTCGGCGTGGCGGTCTCGCTGGTCCGGGGGCCGTCGAAAGTGAGGGTGATATTGTGCCACTGCTTGAGCTCGCCCGTGATGGTCGCCGCCGTCAGCGACGCCGCCAACCAGAGAGGCGCCAGACGAGCCACGGTTCGGCGAGACGTGTTTAAGCTGCTCACTGCTTCACCGTATCGCCGGACGAGGCCGGCGGACAAGAACGGCGTGAGGGGTCGGATCTGATTCCACTTTGCGGAACGATGCCTTAGGCGCGCGCGGTAGCCGGCCCGCAATGCCCCGGTCCGGCTTGGCAGTTTTGTTCCGTTGTGCGGAACGGCGCTTGTACCCCCTGCGCCCCGCGCACGACGGCTTTCAGCCGGTGAGCTGAAAAATGAACTCCTCCAGCACTATTCGATCATCCGGGCGCGCCTCACGCAGGGCCCTGTCGGCGGCGTGCACCAAACTCAGAGCGGAGGCCAACTGCCGGGCGGAAAACGCGGCTGCGGTGCGAGCCACCTGCTGCGCACGGGCGGGCCACATGCGCACCCCCAGGCGCGCGGCCTGCGCCTGAATCTGGTCCGGCTGGCTCAAGCCCGCCTGCTTGGCCGCCAGCGCCAGCCGGAGCTGCGTGGACAGGAAGCTGAGAGCCAGCGGTAGGTACTCTCCCTGCCGGACCAGAGTGTCCAGAACCTCCAGGGATGCGCCGCGATTGTTTCGCCCGAGAGCCTCGACCAGCTCGAAGATTGTACTCGAACGCGCCTCCGGCACCAGGGCGGCGATGTCAGCCGCGGTGATGGTGCCTCCCGCAGCGGCCCAGACGCCCAGCTTCTCGATTTCCGTAGCGATTCGCGCCGCCTCCGCCCCCAGGGCCTCCACCAGCAGATCCAACTCCGCCTCCCCAACCGCCAGGCCCGCTCGCCGGGCCAGGTTGCGGGCGAACTGGCGAGCCTGCTCGGGCTTCATAGGCGCGCACTCGACGACCGCCGGCACCGCCGCATAAAACTGGCGCAAGCGCGACAGGCGCGCCTTGTCCCCGCTTTCAAAGCTTATGCGCGAGGCTTCGAAGACCAGCACCACGCCCTCGGCGGGCCGCTCCAGGTAACGCGCCAGCTCGGCCGCGGTTCCGCTTTCTTCGCCCTCGCCCGCGGTACGTCCCCGCGGCAGCGCCTCTTCGGCGTTGAGCACTCGGATCAGCCGTCGGGGCGCAAACAGCGACAGCGTAGAAGCATCTTCCAGCACCGCGCTCAGGCTGGTCTCCTGCAAGTCGTACTGCGCCAGCCCGAGTTCCCGGTCGGATTCCCCAAGCAACTGCTCTATGAGAGCGTTGCGGCAATAGTCGCGCTGATAGGCCTCTGGTCCCAGCAGCAAGCAGGCCGGGGGGAGCTGCTGCCGGCGAATCTGTGCGAGGAACTGCTGCGGGGTCACGGCTCAGAAATTCTCCCGGATGGCGCTCACGATGCTGCGGGCCGCGTCGCGGCAGAGCCGTTCCAGCGCTGCCTCGCTTTCCTCAAAGTAAGCACGCTGGTCCACGGCGATTTCGTAACGCTCGCGCACCTCGAAATGAGGCCGGCTGAACAGCACCGCCCCGGTGGTGCGATCCGTGAGAGTGATTTGCAAGGTCACGCTTAGTTGCACCCCTGCCGCGCGCGCGGTGGCCGGGTCAAACACCGTGGGGTAAGAAACGTAGTTAAGAATTGCGCCTCGCAGTACGGCGTCGGCCTGGCTCGGGTCGGCCACTATCTGATAGCGCGTGCGGGAGAGGAACTCGCGGGTGAGCGCGGCGGGCAGACCTTCCGTCAGCCGGTGGCGCGTGGTGGCGTTGCTGAAGGCCGTTATGGCGATGGTCTGAATATGACGCGGCAGGCGGTCGGCGCGTCCGGCTAAATGGTAGCCGCAGCCGGTTAGAGCCATCGCCGCCGCCCAGGACGCCGCCACGAGGGGCCGTCTCACTGAACCTCCCGGTTTTCGAGCAACTGGCGCGCCACCGCCAAGGCATTCTCGGCAGCCAGGCGCAAGTTGTCCGCCACGATCCAGAACCAGGCGGCGCGCGGATGGTTGCGGTCGGCCTCAATGGCGCCCACGGCGATGCCGCTCTGCCCGGCGAAGCCCACGGCGGTCGGAGCGTCCAGCTCGGCGCCCCGCACGTCAATCTGCGGGCCGGCCAGGGCCTGCTCGAGCGCTGCGGCCCCGGGATTGTCTTCCAGTTCCGCCCAGACCGAGAAGCTGTAACCGTGGAAGACCGGGACCTGGATCAGGCGCAGCGAGGGCATCGGCAGCCCCCCTGCGCCCGCCAGCAAGCTGGCCAGGTGGCGTTCGATGCGAAGCTCGAAATGCTGGAGCGCCTCAGGCGCCTGACTGCCGTAGCGTATCAGTAAGTTGAAGCCGAGCTGTTCGTCGAAGACCTGCTTTGGCAGGCCCTTGAAGGTTAGCAAGTTCACCGTCTGCCGCTGAAGCTCCTCGACGCCGGGCTGCCCGCGCTCGCTGGCTGGCTCGAAGATGTGCACCAGCGACCGGCGCATCCTGGCGAGGTTGTGAAGTCGCACGAAAAACAGCGTCAAGGCGATGGCGGCCGGATGGGCGATGACGTGGACCGCACCAAGCGGGGCTGAATAGCCGGCGGGCTCGACCATCGGAGCGCGCAAGCGAGCGCGCGGGGAGTCTTCATGCAAGCAGGTCAGGTCAATGACGGCGGCCGTGGCCCTGATTCGCCTGAGTATTTCAAGCGCCTTGCGACTGGAGTCCGCCGAGCCGGCCAGCATGACCAGTCGCGCGCCGCCCAGGTTCTCTTCATCCAGCGCGGTCATGACCGCCGGTTCGCCGGCATGCTCGGTCAGGGTAACCAAATCCTCGTCCTCCGCGCCGATGAGCCTGATCCGGGCGGGCAGAGGATTCTCGGCCAGCAGCTCGCGCAGCTCACGACCCAGCAGGCTGGGGCTGCCGACGATAGCCACGATGGGAAGAGCAGCTTCAGCCAAGCTCACGCTCCGGATGCGCCTGCGTGGGGCGGAAGCAGCGCCGCAACAGGCCGCCGATGCGCACCACTACGCCGCTGCCGACGTAGAGCGCGGCCAGCGCCAGCAGTACGGGCTGCGAGTAGTACCAGAGCAGGTAAATCAAGCTGCCCCAAGAAATCACCGACAGAGGGGAACGCGGGCGCAGCAGGTGAAAATCCTTGAAACTGCGATAACGCCAGGTGCTAACCATCAAGAAGGCCAGCAGCGTCAGAAGCAGTATCCAGGCTGCCGCCAGCAGCCAGTGTTGAACCGGGACGGCGTCGCCGGCGTAAACTACAGCCGCGATCAATGCTGCCGCCCCGGGAATCGGCAGGCCGACGAAGTACTTGCGGTCGGGGCGCCCGGGATTCTTGGGGACCGGGTTGGCCTGGATGTTGAATCGCGCCAGCCGGGCGGCGCCGCAAAGCAAGTAGACGAAGGCGGCGAAGTACCCCAGGCGGTACAGATGGTCGCCCGGCAGAGGCGAGCCGGAAGCGGCAAACTGCACCCCCCAGACGTAAGCCAGGATCGCGGGCGCCAGCCCGAAGGTGATCACGTCGGCCAGCGAATCCAGTTCGCGCCCGAAGTCGCTCACCGTGTGGGTCATGCGCGCGATGCGCCCGTCCAGGCCATCCAGCAGCACCGCCACGCCGATAGCTTTGGCGGCCACTTCGAAATGGGGGTTGGGCCCCAGAACTCCCGACATGGCCAGCATCGCGCCCTGCAAGGACTTTAGTATCGCCAGGAAACCCAGAAAGACGTTGCCCGCCGTGAAAAGCGTGGGTAAGGCGTAGGCCGCGCGCCGGCGTTTCAATTCCGGCGCCGGGCGGCGCAAAAGGCGCCTGGACAGCCTTAGCATGTCGGTCTCTCCTGCACGGCGCGACAAGCCAGAACACTTGCTCCGGCCTTGACGCGCTGGCCGGCTTGCACCTGGATTCGCCACTCCGGGCCCAGGAACACGTCCACGCGCGAGCCGAACTTGATCAGTCCCACGCGCTCGCCGGCGGCGACCAGCTCACCGGGCCTCTTGAAAAACACAATACGCCGCGCGATCAGACCCGCGATCTGGCGAAAGCGGACGCGCGTTCCGCTTCCTTCAATCACTACGGTGTTCTGCTCGTTTTCCAGGGCGGCGCGCTCGCGGCTGGCGATGTGGAAGCGCCCCTTGCGGTAGCTGACCTCGGTGATGCGGCCCGCAATCGGGGCGCGGTTCACATGCACGTCGAAAAGGTTCATGAAAACGCTGATCCGCGTCAGATCCGGCCCCTCGCGGGTGACGGCGAGGATCTTGCCGTCGGCCGGCGAGACCGCGACGTCGCCTTGCGGGACGCTCCGCTCCGGGTCGCGAAAAAAGTAAAGACAGAAGACGGCCGCCAGCCATAGCGGCAGGCCGGCTAGCGGGCTGATAAGCCACCACATCAGGCATCCGGCCGCGGAAAGCGCGAGCGCGTAGTGCAGGCCATCGCGAACCATGCGCAAGATTATTCTCGCACAGGCGAGCGGGCGCGGCCAGGTCCAACAGGCTAACGGGGCCTGCGCCGGCCGCCGATTTATAGCGGCGGAGGTCAAACGGCTTGAAGCTGACGACTGGCTGGCGGCGACTACTGTTGGCGGCCTGCCTGGCTCACCCCTTGGGCGCGGCGCCGGTGGCGGGACTGCCGGTGCGCTTTGAGGCCAACCGCGGGCAAGCCCATCCGCAAGCTGTATTCCTGGCGCGAGCGGCAGGGGGCTTGGTGTTGCTTGGCGCGGGAGGCGAGGCTCTATACCTGCTGCCCGCCGGTGAGCAGGAACGGGAAGCGAGCGCGGTCAAGATTGAGCCCCTGGGCGCCGCGCCCAAGCCCGAAGTCCGGGGCGAGAGGTTGCTTTCCGGGCGGAGTCACTACTATCGAGCAAACCGCGAAGATCTCTGGATCAGGGATGTGCCGGCCTATGCGCGGGTGCGGTATCGCGAACTATATCCCGGTGTGGACCTGGTCTATTACGGGCGCGACGGGCTGATCGAATATGATTTCGAGGTCGCCCCCGGCGCCGACCCCGGGGCCATCCGCCTGCGAGTGAGCGGCCCGGCCGAGTTGAGACTGGCCGCCGACGGCGAGCTGGTGATCGCCGGCCGGCACGGTGAGCTGCGACACCGCGCACCGGTCGCCTATCAAAAGCGGGATGGGAAACGTGTAATGGTGCCGGCAAGCTATCGGCTGGCAGGCGACAATCAGGTTGCATTCCAGATCGGCGATTACGACCCCTCGCTGGCCTTGGTAATTGACCCGCCGCTAGCTTATGCGACCTATCTGGGCGGGCGCCGCGCAGACGCCGCCTATGGGCTGGCCGTGGATGCTTCGGGCGCCGCTTACGTGGTGGGAGAGACCTTCTCTACAGACTTCCCGATTCAACAGCCGCTGCAAAGCAGCTTGAAGGCCGACCGGGATGTGTTTGTCGCCAAACTGAATGCCACAGGCACGGCGCTGGTTTACGCTACCTTCATCGGCGGAAGCCAGAGCGACCGCGGCAGGGCGATCGCACTGGACGCTTCGGGCAACGCGTACATCACGGGGTTCACCACCTCCGCGGACTTTCCGGTAACCTCGGGGGTTTTCAACCGCACATACGGCGGGTTGGAGGACGGTTTCGTCGCTAAGATAAGTTCCTCGGGAACACTGGCCTATTCGGCCTATCTCGGCGCCGGCGGAAGCGACTTTCCGGCGGCCATTGCCGTAGACGCAACGGGCAATGCGTATGTGGCGGGCTACACATCGTCAGTGAGTTTTCCTGTAACCTCCGGCGCCCTGCAAGTTGCGTTTCGCGGCGGCTATTACGACGCGTTCGTCGCGAAACTGAATCAATCCGGCTCCGCACTGCTTTACTCTACTTATCTGGGCGGCTCGGGCAATGATACCGCCACAGGCATCGCTGTGAACGCCGCCGGTGAGGCCTATGTGTCCGGCCAGACCGCCTCCGGCGACTTCCCGGTGGTCAGCGCCTTTCAGACCTCGCGCGGCGGGAGCAATGACGCCTTTGTCGCAAAGCTGAACGCGGCTGGAACGGGGCTGGTGTACTCGACATATCTGGGCGGCTCGGGCCCGGATCAGGCGGCTGCCATAGCAGTGGACTCTTCGGGAAGGGCTTGCGTCACCGGCGCCGCCGGCTCCGTTAACTTCCCGGTCACTTCCGGGACGTTCAGGACGGTGAACGCCGGCGGCTATGATGTCTTCGTCTCTTGCCTGGAACCGGCCGGAAATGCCCTGAGCTTTTCTACGCTGATCGGCGGGAGCGCCGCGGAAGAGGCTACCGCCATCGCCATACAAGACGGAGTCGCGGTCTGGGTAGCAGGCTACACGCAATCCTCAAACTTCCCGCTTCAGTCCGCTTTCCAGACCACTTACAAGGGAAACACCGATGCATTCTTGGCCACCCTGAATGCCAACGGCACCGCACTGTTGCAATCCAGCTTTCTCGGCGGCAGCGCATACGATGCCGCCACCGCGCTTGGGCTGGACAGTGCTGGCAATCCATACGTGGCGGGTTGGACCTTCTCGACGGACTTTCCCGCCACCAGCGGGGCCTTCCGCGTTTCGGCGCCCGGGGCAGGCGACGCGTTCGTGGCGAAACTGAGCGGCAACCTGCCGCCGGCGGCGGTTTCTGTCAGTCCCTCCTCGGGCACAGGGTATAGTCAGACCTTTCGGGTCACGGCATCCGATCCGAACGGCTTTGCGGATCTGGAATCCGTGCACCTTCTGATTCAAAGCACGCCGGCCGCCGCCAACTCCTGTTATGTGGCTTACGGGCGTGCGGCCAACCGCCTGTGGCTGCTTTCCGACGAGGGGACTGCCTGGCTCGGGCCGATTACCGCCGGAACGGCGGGCACGTTGGAAAACTCGCAGTGCAGCGTGAACGCCGCCGCGTCCGTGGCCGGCGGATCGGGTGACAGCCTGGCGGTGGACGTGGCCTTGAGCTTCAAAGCCTCGTTCGCCGGGCTGCGGAAGATTTATTTGTCGGCGCGCGACAACGGCGGTCTGACGAGCGAATGGCGCGAGCTCGGCGCCTGGACTGTGGGCAGTGGCGTCAACCAGGCGCCCTCGGTGGTTTCGGTGACGCCCTCCTCGGGCAGCGGCACAAGCCAGACCTTCACATTCCTGTTCTCGGACCCCAACGGGGCCGGGGATCTGCGCTACATGTTCATGCTGATCGGCGACCGGGTGCGCGGCGACGGCGTCTGCCTGCCCCACTACGACGGCTCCAAGCTCTGGTTGGTGAACGATGCCGGCACGGGCTGGTTGGGGCCGCTCACGCCGGGCGCGGCCGGGACGCTGGAGAACAGCCAGTGCGCCATCAACGGCGGAGCCTCCGGCGTGTCCGCCTCGGGCACGAATCTGACCGTGCAACTGGCCATCAGTTTCAAGGCGGCTTTCGCGGGTGCGAAGACCGTCTACATGCAGGCCATTGACCGGGGCGGTCTGGACACCGGCACGCAAGCCCGAGGGACCTGGACTGTAGGCGGCGGCGTCAACCAGGCGCCCTCGGTGGTTTCGGTGACGCCCTCCTCGGGCAGCGGCACAAGCCAGACCTTCACATTCCTGTTCTCGGACCCCGACGGGGCTGGGGATCTGCGCTACATGTTCATGCTGATCGGCGACCGGGTGCGCGGCGACGGCGTCTGCCTGCCCCACTATGACGGCTCCAAGCTCTGGCTGGTGAACGATGCCGGCACGGGCTGGTTGGGGCCGCTCACGCCGGGCGCGGCTGGAACGCTGGAGAACAGCCAGTGCGCCATCAACGGCGGGGCTTCCGGCGTGTCCGCCTCGGGCACGAATCTGACCGTGCAACTGGCCATCAGTTTCAAGGCGGCTTTCGCGGGTGCGAAGACCGTCTACATGCAGGCCATTGACCGGGGCGGTCTGGACACCGGCACGCAAGCCCGAGGAGTGTGGCAGGTGCCTTAGTCGAACCTTCTCCAGCGCAAGCGCAGCATCAGCCGCAGAGTAGCCGCCACCGTGCGGGCGGTACTGCGAAAGTCTTCGAGCAAGCCTGGCAAAGAGCGCTCTTCGTTGTAGGCCGGCAAGGTCAGTATGACGCGCATGGTCTCTTACACGAACCGCCGTCCGGCGGCCGCAGCCTGCGCCATGGCTCTTTTAGGTTCCCGCACGCTCGCCGTCGGCCGCAGACCTATGCCTTCTACTCTTACGGACAGCGACCGGCCGTCGCCGGCGGCAATGAAGCTCTGGGAGGGCTGAATGACTATTTCAAACGAATCCCTTTGTGGAAGGCCTCTCGGAAGAGGCGCAGAAACCGCAAAATGTCCTGGCTTGGCAACGTAGACGGGAGGTAGCGGCAGCCCATTGACGAGTACCGAAAGCCGGTAAGGAAACCGCAGGCCTGGCGCTTGGGGCACGAAGCCGCGTAGCTCGATGGCCTGTGCATGATCGCATGGCCCCAGCAGAACCTGCAACTGTCCCGCAATCCACCCGTCCAGATGCAAACCGGTTAGCCAGGTTTTCTCCCACTGCTCCGGACGGGTGAGATCCAACTCGCACGGCGTCTTCCAAGCCCGGTATTCCCGCTCCCTCAGCAATTCGATTCTTGAGACGGCGACATTCAGTCGGCGGCCGTCCTTCGGTACCCACCGATTAAAAAGACCCCATGGGTTGGGTAAGGGCTCAGCGTTGTCCGGCAGGGAAATGCGGATGCGGCTCAAGAAGCCTTCGCCTCGAAATGGTCGCGAAACGACATGGGCAAAACCCAGAGTGGAGATCCGGTCGAACTCTCTGCCGTCAACCGAGAGTGTCAGCTCCCGACCGGGCTCCCTCCTGCCGTACCCTGCCGCCAGCGTGAGGCGCAGGCGCAGATCCTCACCGCTCGGCTTGAGGAGAATCACCTCCCCGTCACTGCGAAGCCAACGAAAACCGCGCACGCTGACCGCCGGGCCGACTGCTCCTTGCTCCAGCCTGTACCACCCTCTGCCTAAGACCGGAAGATCGGTTACCTCGTTCAGCGAGAGGAGCTGAAACGCTCTGCTTCGTCGCAGCGACTTCAGCGGTGGCGCGATCACGATGTCTTGCTCCGGACGGGACCAGGTCAACAGGTAACGAGCGGCGCTCGCACCACGGGCTGCGATCTCTTCTGCGGAGTCGGGTTCCTCCGGTGAAAGGCTCAGGTAAGGCACGACGCTGACCTCGCGGCCTCTTATGTAGGTCAATACCCAGCGTTGTATGACCGGGTCCGGTGTCGCCAGCAGGATCCGGCCCTCAGCCTTGGCTGCTTCCAGTAGCGGCCGCACGGCCTCCAGATCTGTGGCCCTCATCCCGGTCAGGCTCTTCCCGGCCGAGCTTGCCCAAGGCAGGGAGCTGGTTGCGAGGCGTGCGCACCAGAACACGTTCAGCGCAACGACCGCGCCAACCAACATTCTGGCGCCCAGCGCCGCCCAGCGGCGCCGGCCCGACCCCCGGGGCCACAACAATAGTCCTGAAACAAAACAGGGAAACACGACGGGGTTCACCCAGGCTGCGAGCTTGAACACTCCATAAGCGTTGTCGCGCGCCAGAAAGTACCCTACTACGGCTAACAACAGCAAGACCTGGATGCGCACGGACGGCGGAAGCCTCCAGCCGGGTTTCACCAGAGTCAGGACCAGCGCGACCGAAGCCGCGGCCCCCACCGCCAGCGCCACAAAGAAACCGGGTCGCGGAGGGGCAAACACAGACTCCATCCCAAGCGGGGGGATCAACACTCCCCAGAAAAAGCCGGCCAGTTGTTCGGTCAACGCGAAGGCGAAAGAGAGAAGGATCTCCGGACCTTGCAGGCTGGCGACCAGGCGCGAGCTGGTGGCCTCCGTTACGGTCCGCCGCACGATGGCCAGGCTCAACGAGGGGAAACAAACTCCAAAAATTACCGCGGCGATTAGCCCCGCCTGAGCCAAGGTGGCTATGGAAACCTCACGCCGGCAGAGAGACACTCCCGCCTGCGCCGCCAGCAGGAGCCCCAGCACCGGCAGCGACGCGTAGTAGCCGAAACAGGTGCCGGCGAGCAGCAACCCGCAGGCGGCCATCAGCTTCTTTTCAGCGCCTTGCAGGGCCGCTCCCCACAATGCCAGCGTTGCCGGGGCCATGGCCATGAAAGTCAGCGCCCCGAGGGATTGAAGATAGAACGTGTACAGTAGCAGACTGCTCGCCGCGAAGGCAGCCGTGGCAGCCAGAGCGATTCGTCTGGGTACTGCTAAACTCAGCAGGCAGAACACGAAGACCGAAAGCGGGGCGGCGAACAGTACACTGGCCGCAATGATGTCGTGCAGCTTCAAGATGTTGGCGCCGCTGATTACGTTCAGCAGGATCCCGAGGTAGCCTACGCCGAAAACATGCGCGAATTGCGCGTTGGGCCAGAAAGCCGTGGCGCCCGGAGCAGTCTGGCCGTAACGGCAGGTGGTCATGTCCTCGTACGCCGCCAGGTTGAATGCTGCGTCGGTGTTTCCAAAGGCAAGATAGGAGTCGTAGCCGACGCACACCAGCGGCCAGGCGGCAAACAGCAGCCCCGCGCAGGCAATGGCCAGGGCAGGCGCGGCCGCGCGGACCTCTTCAGGTGTCAGTCGTTTGGCGCGAGGCACGCTCGCCGCTAACAGGACGAACGAAGCCAGGCAGAGCCAGGAAATCCACCGCCCGTTCAGCCCCAGGGAGGCCAGCCAGTGTGAGAGCGCGATGTAGCAGCCCAGTCCGACGACCGGAATTGCGGCGCCACGGGGCAGATTCGGCCTGCGCTCCAGCAGCCAAAGTGTCGGACCGTAACCGGCGATGAACAGCGCCGCCACGGCCAGCAAGACCAGCAGAAGGGTCACGGTCGCGGGGCCTCTTTGCCTACTGGCGACTGCGAGCCGGGTCCGAGAGTGCCGAGGGGAATCAGTTTGTAGTCCCCGTCACGCACGTAGAAAGCGAACGTCCGGTCCGGAAGATCCGACGTGGCCACCGGAAGTGCATTCTCTTTGGAGCGCCTCACAGATTTGAGGAACAATCGCCGCTCTATGGGTACCGGGTAGTTGCCGAGCAACATCCCGTAATCCAGTACGAGCAGCACTTGCGCGTGGCCGCCTTCGAATTGCGAGAACCCGGTCCGCCAGTAAGTCTGCAAAGGGTGTTCAGGCAGAGAGAGGTATATGGTATCGCCCAGGCGAGGCCGAATGCCGCTGGCCAATAGCTGCTCCCGGATGCGCGAGTCATACGCCCAGCTCGTCTGGTGTTCATAGAGAATGGAGTTCATGGTCATTGCCTCGGCGCCTACCAGGAGCAACACGGGCAGGGTCAGAACCGCACGCGCTCGGCTCGCGCTCGTCAGGACAGCCGCCAAGAGCGCAGCAAGCAAAGATAGGCCCACGCCGGCGAGCGTCAGCATTCGTGAAGGCATGAATAGGGCGAACTGCATAGAACCGACCAGCGGTGAGAGGAAGGTCAAGTAGATCCCCGCGATGAGCACGGTGACAACAACGGCTCGGCTCAGCCCATTCCCCGCCGGAGGCTTCTGGCGCTGCCACAGCAGCACCCAGGCCGCCAAGGTGCCGCTCAACACCAGCATGGCCAGCTTCCATCGTGATCCAGGGACGTAACGCAAGAAACCCTTCACCCCGTGGCGTACCAGATCTGCATGGTCGGAGCCGACGGAAGCCCTCGCGCTGATACGCAGCGCGTTTCCTGCGGCGCGCATCAAGACCCCGGCGTCCGCCCTGGCATTGACGCCCCGCAACCATAGCGGCGGCGCTCCCTTCGGAGTATTGAGGTATATGAGGCCCGCGTGAGTCAGAAACATTGCCAAGGGCAGGAAGGTGGCCGCCAGTGCCGCCCTTTGCGGCCGCCGCCCGCTCAGCCGCGCGTGCGTCCAGTAGCATACCGGATACAGCGGCGCCGCGACTATGAGCAGTTCGCACAAGTGCACAGCAACCCAATTCAAGCCGGTGATGGCCAGAGCCGCCGTCCAGGGATTCCGGTTGAGCCGGGAAAGGGCAATCCACACGGACAAAAAGAATACAGTCGCTATTATCAGGTACGCTCCGGCGGAAATCCAAGTTATAGTTTCGTGTTTTCCGGCGTACGCCAGATAGAACATCGCTCCGACCAGAGCTGCTCTTGCGCCCAGTATCTTACGGAGAACCACGTACCATATGCAGCCCGAGAGTGCGAACACGGTGAAATAGAAAATGTGTGTGTACTGAGTGTTCCGCCCGCAGAGATCGAAGACCAGCGTATAGAACGGGGTCAGGTAGCCCCTTCCGGGAATCTCCTTGAAGTAGTTCAGGCTGAATGGCTTGACTCTCGCAATGAAAAATACGTCGTCCCCTTGAACCGTGATGTTCCCATCGGTGCTGGAGAAGATAAACCACCCCATTATGGCGATGGCTGCCCAAGAGGCAAGGATAGCGCCCGATGTGAGACCGTGCGGAAACCGAGCAATGCGAGAAATCATCCTTGCGGCAGACTGCCATTCTAGCAGGAAGTTTATCGGGCTTGTTCTCCGTAAACCACGCCCAACTGCTCCAGGTAACTCGGGTAGCGCGCCGGGTCGTAACGCAGTTTGCGCAGTTCGGGCCGGAAGCGTTCCATTTTCTCCCGGTTCAAATGCACGGGCGGCAGTGTGCCTTCAGGGATAAGCGATTTCCATTGAGTCTGGCGCGTCTGCTCGGCGAAGTACTCTTTGGCCTTCTTCAGTAGCTCCGGATCCAGCAGCAGATCAAGCGCCGTCAAGGCTTGGGCCTTGGCGCCGGCGGTGGCCCCCTTGTGAGCAATGGGGGTGGCCATGGCAATCGCGCTCGACCAGTGGTGGCCGATCATGCCCGGAATATTGCCTGGAAAACGCAGCACCACGGTGGGTAGGTTCCAGGAGACCTCGGCGATGTCGTCGGAACCCCCGCCGCTGCGGGCTTCCGAAGGCGGGCGCAGCTCGGGGATATCCGTACGCAGGCCTTGGACTTTAACTTTCAGCTCGGCTTGCGCGGCGCGGGCCAACTTCTGGTCGGCTTCTGACCACTGCGGCATTCCTACGCGCCGGATGTTGGCGTACAGCGCCTCGGCCAGGGGGCGGTTGAAATGGCCCGGCCAGGTGGCCGCCAGCACGCGCTCGCTCATGGTGGTGTCGGTCATTTGGGCGGCGGCCGCGGCTATCCGGGAGCCGATCTCATGCAGCTCGCGGATGCGTTCGTAGTCCCACTCGCGGAAGAAATACCAGACGCGGGCGCGCGGCGGAACCACATTAGGTTGATCTCCGCCCTCCACGATGACGTAATGTGAACGGTGTTCCGGCCGCAAATGCTCGCGCCGGAAGTTCCAGGCGACGTCCATCAACTCGACCGCGTCCAAAGCGCTCCGCCCGGCCCAGGGTGCGGCCGCCGAGTGAGCGCTGCGCCCCAGGAAAGTGTACTCGGTTGAGACCAAACCCGAGCCGGACGGGCCGTAGCCGGTTGAGAAGTCGCTGGAGATGTGGCAGCTCAGCATGGCGTCCACGTCGCGGAACAAGCCGGCCAGCACCATGTAGGTCCGGCTGGCCAGCAACTCCTCAGCCACGCCGGGGTAGATGCGGAGAGTCCCCGGGATCTTGTGGCGTTCCATTACTTCCTTCACCGCCAGGGCGGCGGTGATGTTGACCGCCTGGTGCGCGTTGTGGCCTTCGCCATGGCCGGGACCGTTGGGTATCAAAGGCTCATGGCGGGGCACGCCGGGCTTCTGCGAGGTCTCCGGCAGCCCGTCAATGTCGGCCATAAATCCGATAACCGGCTTGCCGGAGCCCCAGGAGGCCACAAAGGCCGTAGGCATTCCGGCGACTCCGCGGGCAACCTGGAAACCGTGCTTCTCCAGTAAAGCTGTCAGGTAGGCGGAGGTCTCCACTTCCTGGAATCCAAGCTCGGCGAAGCTGAACAGCGAGTCCACTATCTGCTGCGTGAGCTGGCGCCGAGCCTCCACGCCTGCTACAGCTTCCTGTTTGAGTTGCTCCAGCGACGGCGGCTGTGCGGCCCAGGCGGCGGTGATAACAAGCAAGCAGGAGACGCGTCGACGGATCATTCCTGGATTCTACTGCGTATTAGGCGGCTTCAGCGGGCCACATTCTCAATACCGCCGGCTACTGCCAACGCTTGCGGTACCATGAGGCTATGAGCTGGACGCGCAGGGAACTGCTGGCCGCGGCTGCGGGGGCCGGCCCGGCTCTGGCCGCCAAAGATTACTTCGGCTTACATCCTTTCATAGAAGCCAACCCCAAGGCGGTCTTCATAAGGCGCACGCGCGTACCGGAGAAGACCGCGGCGGAAGCCAAGCGGGAAGAGGGCCTCAAGTTGGCGCGCGAGATCTTCGTGCTGCGCGACCGCCCCGGCGTCCCGCTGACCCACCGCATCGTTCTGAAGCCCAATCCCACTCCCGTCCGCAGTCCACGCCGGCCGGAGGTGGAAATGTGGGGCGCGGCCACCGACCCGCAGTTTTACGAGGGTCTCATCATGGGCCTGCGGGAGCTCGGGTTGCGCAAGTTCTACTTCGCGGATGCCAATCATCGCCATTCCCTGAACTGGCGCGGCTTTTCCGACATACATGAACGGCTCGGCGTGGAGATCAACGATCCGGACCGCCGTGTGCGTCACTTCCAGGAGGGGTACGAAATGACCTGGAGCACGGCGCCGGATCCGGTAATCTTCAAGCGCATCCCGCACTACGCACCGGTGAATGAGCCTGACACTTGGTTGTTGAACATCGCCAAGTGGAAGGCGCACGGCATGTGCATGACGCTGTCGGTGAAAAACGAACAAGGCCTGGTGGTCATGCCCTTCGTGCGCTTCTGCCAGGGCTGGCGCGGAGTGACCGGCGTGCCGGACTACATGAAGTCCGAGATTTCTCCTGAGGCCGAACAGCGCGTCAAGCGCTACTTCGAGAATCACCGGCGGCTGGGTTACTCGCGCTACGACAGCCGGGCGCTGCTGGGGCCGATCGAGCAGGAAATCTGGGCTCAGAAGACCTGCGACAACATGAGCGTGATGCGCACCGGGTTGGCCATCATCGAAGGCATTTACGGACGCGACGGCAACGGCTTTGAAATTGGGGATGATTATTTGACCAACCTGGTTATGTTCAGCCGGGACAAGTTCCGCCTGGACATCGTCGGCACCTGGCTGGCAGGTCACGAGCCGGGCAACGTGCACCTGTTCCGCATCGCTAAGGAGCGCGGTCTGAGTGATACCTTCAACCCTTGGGAGATACCGGTCTACGAATGGCTTGAGGGGGGTCGCGCGGTGCGGCGAAAGCTGACCGACTTCCCGCGCACGCCGCTGAAGACCTACTATCTACAGCGCGAAGGAGAACCGCTATACCATTTGGTCAACGAGCCGTTCGACTATGACCGGGTGAAGAGCTGAGGCAGGCCCAAGCGCTGCGACGGGTCGGGAACCCTCAATCGGCGGGCTTTGCTGGAGCGGGAGACGGGACTCGAACCCGCGACGTCCAGCTTGGGAAGCTGGCATTCTACCGCTGAATTACTCCCGCGTGGCGGCTGATCGGCACCCGCCGCCGAGCTTTATTTTACCAGATTCGGTGCGCCGCGCCTAGCGGAATTCGGGCGGTTCTTGTTAGCACGTGATCTACCCGGTCGGCTGGGCGGTGGCGCAGGGCATTACGGGGGCGCAAAAGGTGATCTCGCTTCAGGGGGCCGGCGCCGGCAAAGCAGCGGCGCCCAGGCCCGCGGTTTGGCGTGGAGAAGACTCGCGTCCCCTGCGGGCCCTATAATGCGCCTGTGGCGGCTCAACCCGAAGCGGCGCCCACGCAGTTGGTCGAACTCAGCAGGGTGCGCGCCCGCACACTGGAGCCGCTGTTGCTGGAAGAGATCGCGGTCTGGCGGCGGGAGCTGGACTGGGACTTCGAACCCTCGGCGGAGCTGGTCAGGCGCTTCGTCGAGCTGGAATCGCTGGGCGGCTACGCTTTGCTGTGTGAAGGGCAGGCGGTCGGTTACGCTTACTTCGTCTGCGAAGAGCGCAAGGGGTTGGTGGGCGACCTGTACGTGATGGAGCACTCCCGTTCAAGCGAAGCAGAAGGGCGGTTGCTGACCGCAGTGCTGGATGCGATGATAGCCCGCCGCTCGGTCCGGCGAATCGAATCGCAGTTGATGCTGCTGGCCGCCAGTCTGGAGCGTCCCCTGCCGGCCATGAAGCACCTGAGGCGTTTCGAGCGCCAGTTCATGGCCTTTGAGGCGGGGCGTGCGATTGAGTTGCCGGTGCGGGATCAGAGCGAGGCGGTGCTGGATCTATGGCAGGAGAAGCGGCAAGAGGACGCCGCGCGCGTCATTGCCGAGGCTTATCGCGGTCACATTGACGGCGAGGTTAACGACCAATACCGTTCGGCGGCTGGCGCGCGGCGGTTTCTTCACAACATCGTGCAGTATCCGGGTTGCGGGTCTTTCTTTGCGCCCGCATCCTGGTTGGCTATGGAGCGGGGGAGCCGGCGGTTGTGCGGACTGTGCCTGGCCAGCCTGGTGGCCGCTGATGTCGGTCATATCACCCAGATCTGTGTGGCCCCGGCGGCGCGCGGGCGAGGCCTGGGATACGAACTGCTGCGCCGTTCACTAGTGTCGCTGGCGGAGGCCGGGATGCGAAGGGTAACTCTGACGGTAACTTCAGCCAACCGCCGGGCGATAGAGTTGTACCACAGCATGGGCTTCCTAACCCGGCGGCGCTTTGCAGCCCTGGTTTGGGAAGGATTCTGACGCGGCGCCCTATACACCTCCCCGAGGTGGTGCTATCGGCGCCCAGGACGTAAACTGTAACCCAGGGGGACTCGATGGGCGCATCCGACCCGCACCGCCATCTGGCCTGGTTCTTGGGGCCCAAAGCCGAGAACGCCCAGATCATTGAGACTCTGCTGCTTCAGATCCTGCGCGATTACCTGCATTGGCGCAAGAACTATTTTCCGGGCGATCCGATCTTGCTGACACGCAGCCTTCAGCGGGAGTTCGGGGCAGAACAGGATGCACTGAACGAGCGCCTGGACGAGTTGATGGCTGCGCTGCGGCGTAACTTCCCCTTCTACAGCCCGCGCTACATGGGCCACATGCTTTCCGACACCACGCTGGCTTCCACGTTGGGCTTCATGGCAGGCTTGCTCTTCAACCCCAACAACGTGACGCCGGAAGCCGCCCCGGTCACCACCGAGCTGGAAATTGAAGCTACCGGGGCCGTTCTGCGCATGCTCGGCTACGAGCCTCCTCCTGAGCCGCCGCCCCCCGGTGAGGATCCCCGCCGCTACTACGAGCGCGCCGGCCGCCGCGAATATGGCTGGGCACACATCACCTCCGGCGGGACGGTTGCCAACATCGAAGCGCTCTGGATCGCCCGACAGGTGCGGTACTTTCCTCTCGCCGTGCGCCAAGCGGCACAAGAACGCAACCTTGAGATCACGGTTCAGCTTCCCGACGGCAGCCGGGCCGACCTTCGCGAGCCCGACCCTCACCAGTTGCTGCTCATCAAGCCGCGCGAGGCCATCTTCCTCCTGCCGCGTTATATCCAGGCGCTGCGCAAGCAGCACAAGACGGCGGCTTCCGGAGACCCGCTGTGGCGCACGGCCTGGGAATATCTTAACCAGACGCGCTACGCGCTGGCCGGCGGCACGGGCCCCTGTTTCGGGGCTTTCCCTCCCGTGATTCTGGCCGCCGGCAGCGCCCACTATTCGCTGGCAAAGGCTGCCGACGTGATCGGAGTGGGCCAAGGCAATCTCGTGAGGGTGAAAACGGACGCCAGCTTCCGGCTGGATGTGGAGGATCTCAAGCGCCGGCTGAGGGAAGTCATCGAAAATCGGCGGGTGCCGTTGTGCGTGGTGGCTACCGCGGGCACTACCGAAGAGGGAGCGGTGGATCCCATCCACCGCATTGTGAGGCTCCGGGCCGAGTTGGAAGCCGAATGCCGGGCTTCTTTCTGGCTGCACATTGACGCCGCCTGGGGAGGTTTCCTGCGCAGCCTGTTCTCGATCGAAAGCAAAGACCGCGCCGTGGCCCTGGCGTTAAAAATCGGGCGGCGGCTGGAGGTGCCCTATCGCGGCGAACTTGCCGAGTGGCATGAACGTTTCTCCCGCCGGGTCGAGGATCTGGCGGCCTCGGCGCGCAAGTTCGAACCGGCGCGCAGACCGGAGCGGGCCGCGGCGTCCGAGGAGGAATTCCGCCGCAACACGCACCGCGAGCTGGAGCGCATGCGCGAGCGTCTTTCGGCGGGCGACTATGAGGGCTACCTGGCGATGCTGGAACGCCTTCCCGAGCGTTTCGAACATCGCGTCACCGAACCGAAGTTGGAGGATTTTCGGCTGGCCCCGCAGGACGTCACGCACTGGGTGCGGGAGTTCGTAGGTGAACCCGTCCGCATTCGGGCCGATGGGGCCGGGCGGCAGGTGCACCTGAACTGGCCCAGCCCGGAGGTGGGGCAGTCTTTTGTGGCCTTCCCGGAAGCGGACTCCATCACGGTGGACCCTCACAAGCTGGGCTACACGCCTTATCCCTGCGGCTGCGTGGCTTTCCGCAATGATCGCGTGCGGCTGTTCGTGCTCCAGCGCGCCCCCTACGTCACCGCCAGCGTCCATGACCCGTTGCTGCACACTCCGCCGCGCCACCGGCAGATTGACGGCTCCGACGGTCGGATCGTGATTGATTCCTTCAGTCCTTTCATCCTGGAAGGCTCCAAGCCCGGAGCAGCGGCCGCCGCCCTCTGGCTGTCTGTCAAAACCGTACCGCTGACCGCACGCGGGCACGGCCGGATAGTCAAGCAGTCGCTGCTGGCGGCGCGCGAGCTTTACGAATTGCTGACGCGCTGGGACGCGCTGGCCGCTGGCGCGCGCCGGACGGAGTTCATAACCCTGACCCCTGAGCAGCCGGACACCAACATCGTCTGCTTTGTCGTGAAGCGCAAAGGATGCGATTCGTTGGCGGAGCTGAACCGGCTTACCGAGCAGGTCTATGAGGATTTCACGATCCTCTCGGAGCTTGGCGAAAGGGAGTACAGCTATGCTCAGGCGTTCTTCCTTTCCCACACCCGCATGCAGCCGCCCGAGTATCCGGCCGAAAGCTTGCAGCCCTTCTTCCGGCGCTGCGGGCTGGAGCAGTCGGCGGCTTCCGATTACGCGCGGGAGGGCCTGATAGTGCTGCGGGCTTGCGTGATGAACCCTTACTTGCATGCCAGCAGGCAGGCGCCTGGCGGTGATTTCTTACGCTCGCTGGTGGAGGAACTGGACCGCTCGGCCGAGCGACATGCGGCCGCGGTCTGAGCGACCAGCCCGCGCCGTCATCCGTTAGGCCGCGGGTGTTTCTTAGTACGATAGAAACCATGACGCGCAGATCGTTTGTCCGAACTATAGCCGCCGGCTCCCTGGCCCCGGCCTTGAGCACGGCACAAACCGCTTCGCGCAAAGGTCGTCTGAAGCAGGCCGCCACCCGCGGTTGCTTCGGCAAGGGCATGAGCTTGGAAGACACCTGTCGCGAGGCCGCTCGCCTGGGCCTGAAAGGGCTGGACCTAATACCGCCGGCAGACTGGCCGACGCTGAAAAAGTACGGCCTGATTCCCACCATGGCGCCCGCCGGCGGCCACAAACTCACCGACGGCATCAATCGCCGCGAGGCCCATGATCAGATCGAACCCGGCTTCCGTGAGATGATTGAGCGGGCCGCCGCCTTTGGGGCCCCGAACGTCATTGCGCTGTCAGGGAATCGCCGCGGACTGTCCGACGAGCAGGGCATAGACAATTGTGTGGCCTTCCTGAACCGCGTCAAGGCTCTGGCCGAAGACAAGGGCGTCACTATCTGTCTGGAGCTTTTGAACAGCAAGGTGAATCACCCGGATTATCAGTGCGATCACACGGCCTGGGGCGTCGAGGTCGTCAAACGGGTCAACTCGCCCCGTGTAAGACTGCTTTACGACATCTACCACATGCAGGTGATGGAAGGCGACATCATCCGCACCATCCGCAATAACATACAGTGGATCGGCCACTTCCACACCGCCGGCAATCCTGGCCGCCACGAGCTGGACGAAACCCAGGAACTGAACTACCGGGCCATCGCCCAGGCCATTGTGGATCTGAACTTCCAGGGCTATTTGGCGCACGAGTACACTCCCTTGAAAGATCCGCTGCGCTCGCTGGATCAGGCAATCACGATCTGCGACGTCTGATAATGGTTACAGCTTGACGGGGGCGGGACGGACAAACCCGCCCGGCGCCTTATTGGGAGATTTGACACTTTTCGAGGAGGGGCTGAAAGCGACCATGATTTATCAGGACAATTCCTTCAGCATTGGCCGCACGCCGTTGGTGCGGCTGAATCGTATCCCGGCGGGCTTGCCGGCGACGTTGCTGGCGAAGGTTGAGGGCCGTAACCCGGGCTATTCGGTCAAATGCCGCATCGGAGCGGCCATGATCTGGGACTTGGAGCGGAGGGGGCTGCTCGGGCCGGGAAAGGAAATCATCGAACCCACCAGCGGCAACACCGGCATTGCGCTGGCTTTCGTTGCAGCAGCGCGGGGCTATCCAATCACGCTTACCATGCCCGAATCCATGTCCTTGGAGCGGCGCAAGGTCCTGGCCGCCTTTGGCGCGAGACTGGTGTTGACGGAGGCGGCCGCCGGCATGCGTGGCGCTATTGAGAAAGCCGAGCAGATAGTGGCGGCCGAGCCGGACCGTTATGTTATGCCGCAGCAGTTCAACAATCCGGCCAACCCCGAGATCCACTTCAAGACCACCGGTCCGGAAATCTGGGAGGACACCGACGGTGCGGTGGACGTGCTGGTGGCGGGCATCGGCACCGGGGGAACGATCACGGGCGTCTCGCGCTACATAAAGCAGGTGAAGGGCAAGCCGCTGGTTTCGGTAGGGGTGGAGCCGGCAGCCAGTCCCGTTATCACTCAGACGCTGCGCAAGGAGCCGCTGCGCCCCGGGCCTCATAAGATCCAGGGCATCGGCGCCGGTTTCATACCCAAGGTGCTGGACTTGGGGTTGGTAGATCGCATCGAGCAGGTGAGCAACGAGGAGGCCATTGAAATGGCGCGGCGGCTGGCGCGCGAGGAAGGGATCCTTGCCGGGATCTCCTCCGGCGCCGCAGTGGCGGTGGCGGTGCGCCTGGCGCGCGAGCCGGAGTTGCGCGGCAAGACGATAGTGGCGATCCTGCCGGATTCCGGCGAGCGCTACCTGAGCACGGTGTTATTCGACGGGCTGGCGGTTTGAGGGCCGCCTGCCTGCCAGCGTTTGAGTCCCTTGCGGCCGATATCGCGGCGGTAGTGCATGCCGTCAAAACGGATGTAAGCCGCGGCGGCGTAGGCCCGCTCGATGGCGGCCGGCAGATCGCACCCGGAGGCGGTCACGCCCAGCACCCGCCCGCCGGCGTTCACCAGGCCCTGGTCAGTGCGGCGCGTGCCGGCGTGAAAGACGGTGGCCCCTGAGGCTTCCGCCTCTTCGATGCCGGTTATCGGCAGGCCCGTTCGCGGCGTGCCGGGGTAGCCCTCCGAGGCCAGCACCACACAGACCGAGGGCGATCCGTTCCAACTAAGCCCGCTTTCGCTCAACTCGCCTCGCGCGCAGGCCGCCAGCGCTTCCCCCAGATCGCCCTCCAGGGAATGCATCAGCGGCTGGGCCTCCGGATCGCCCATGCGCACGTTGAACTCCAGCACCTTGGGTCCTTCCTCGGTCATCATCAAGCCGGCGTAGAGGAAGCCGCTGAAAGGCGTTCCTTGGGCGCGCATGCCGTCAATCACCGGGAGGATGATGCGCTCCATGACCTGCTCGCGCTCGGCGGGCGTAAGAATGCGCCCGTCGCAATAGGCGCCCATGCCGCCGGTGTTGGGCCCGGTGTCGCCGTCGCCCACTGCTTTGTGGTCTTGCGTGCATTCAAACGGAAGCACCCGTCGTCCATCGGTCAGCACGATGAAGCTGGCTTCCTCGCCTCGAAGGCACTGCTCGACCACCAGGCGGGATCCTGCCGGTCCCACCAGTTCGCCTGACAGCAGCGCCCGGGCCGCCTGCTCGGCCTGCGCGCGCGTGCCGGCCACCACGACGCCCTTGCCGGCCGCCAGCCCGTCGGCCTTCAACACTACCGGGAAGCCGAAGCGGTCCAGAGCCTCATGCGCCTCGGCCTCGTTCTCCGCGACGAGGAACTCGGCGGTGGGAATGCCGACCCGCCTCATGAATTGCTTGGCGAAGACCTTGCTGCCCTCAAGTTGCGCCGCCTCGCGGCTAGGTCCCACTATCCGCCGTCCGGCCGAGCGGAAACAATCTGTAATCCCCGCCACCAAGGGGGCCTCGGGCCCGACTACGGTGAGATCGGCATCCACCGCTTCAGCCACGCGCAGAAAATCCTCCGGAGCACCGCCGCCTGCCGGCAGACACGTGGCCAGGGCCGCCATGCCGGGATTTCCCGGCGCAGCAAAGACGGCCCGGACCGAAGGACTCCGCGCCAGCCGCCAGCAGAGCGCGTGCTCACGACCGCCGCTTCCGATCACCAGAACTCTCACCGCGGAATCTCCCTTCCGGCTTGCAGATCAGCAACTCCACCGATTGTAAACAACCCGCCCGGCCGGTCGCAGCGCAGAACCGCTTTGCCGGCGCCAGGTAGAATGAAAGAAAGTCTGGGCGGCGATGCAGATCCGCAACTACCAGGTGGTGGTCGTGGGGGCCGGGCATGCCGGCTGCGAGGCGGCGCGAGCCTGCGCCCGCATGGGTCTGAAGACCGCCCTGGTGAGCATGAATCTGGACTTGATCGCCCAGATGTCGTGCAATCCGGCGGTGGGAGGGATCGCCAAAGGCCACTTGGTGCGCGAGGTGGACGCACTGGGCGGAGTGATTGGGTTGATCACAGACGCCGCCGGCATCCAGTTCCGCCTGCTTAACACCAGCCGCGGGCCGGCGGTCTGGTCGCCGCGGGCGCAATGCGACAAGAAGCGCTACCGGCAGCGCATGCGCGAGACGCTTGAGCAGGAACCGAATCTGCGCATCCTACAGGCGGAAGCCGCCGAGTTGTGGATCGAGCCGGGTCCGCCGCGCCGGGTTCGCGGCGTACACCTGCGCGATGCGCGCACGCTGGAGGCCGAGGCGGTTATCCTGGCCACCGGCACGTTCCTCAACGGCCTGGCCCACATCGGCGAAGCCACTTACGTTTGCGGGCGCAACGGCGAGCCGCCCTCGCAATTGCTCGCCGAGCAGCTTCGCGGGTTGGGCCTGGGCTGGATCCGGCTGAAGACCGGCACGCCGCCGCGCCTGGACGGGCGCACGGTAGACTGGTCGGCGTTCCAGCCGCAATATGGCGATCCCGAGCCTACGCCGTTCTCGTTCCTGACGCGGCGGATTGACCGCCCGCAGGTCCCCTGCCATATCGCCTACACCACGGAGGGCACCCGTCGTGTCATTCTTGCGAACTTGTCACGGTCCCCGCTGTATAGCGGCAGGATCAAAGGCGTCGGACCCCGCTACTGTCCGTCCATAGAAGACAAAATCGTCAAGTTTCCGGACAAAGAGCGCCACCAGATCTTCCTGGAACCCGAGGGCCTGGACACTTACGAGGTTTACGTCAACGGCATGTCCACCAGCATGCCGATTGACGTACAGGAGGCCATGCTGGCTTCAATCCCCGGTCTGGAGCGCGCCGAAATGATACGTCCCGGCTACGCCATCGAGTACGACGCCGTAGACCCGCGCGAGCTCTGGCACAGCCTGGAGGCCAAAGCCATCCAGGGTTTGTTCCTGGCCGGCCAGATCAACGGGACCTCCGGCTATGAGGAAGCTGCCTGCCAGGGCATCATGGCGGGCATCAATGCGGCGCGGCGCATCGGCGGTCTGGATCCGATCATCCTGTCGCGGACGGAGGCCTACACCGGCATCCTGATTGACGATCTGGTGACCAAAGGGGTGGACGAACCTTATCGCATGTTCACCTCGCGGGCCGAGTTCCGCCTGCACCTGCGCATTGACAATGCCGACGACCGGCTGACGCCCTTGGGCCGCCGCGTCGGGCTGGTGGACGATGAACGCTGGAACCTTTACCTGAAGAAACAGCGGCAGCGCGCCTTGCTGGCTGAGCTGCTGGCGCAGACGCGGTTGGATCCAGAGCGCTTCCCAAATCTCGCGAGCGACGGCGAGCGGCCCGCGCTCGTCCAGTGGCTGCGGCGTCCGGAAGCGCGCATCGCGGCCCTCGCCGACTGGGCTCGGCGGCGCCTCGGTGAGGAACCCTTGGAAGGCTTGTTGATGAGCCTGGAGACGGAAATCAAGTATGCCGGCTACATAGCGCAGCAGGAGCGGCAAATCGAGCGCCTGCGTCATGCCGAGGAGCGCACCATTCCCGCGAACTTCCGCTTCGCCGGCCTGCCCGGTCTTTCACGTGAGATCTGGGAGAAACTGGAACGGGTGCGCCCTCGGACCTTGGGGCAGGCCAGCCGTATTCCAGGCGTGACGCCCGCGGCCATCTCGGTCTTGGATATCTACTTGACTCTGGGCCGCCAGGCGGAGGCCGGCGCGCGCCAGCAGACTTAAGCTTCAGGCGGTCAGCGAAGGACGCCTTCCAGCGGACTGCTGGCGCTGGCGTACAGCTTCTTGGGAATCCTTCCGGCCAGATAAGCCAGGCGCCCGGCCTCAATGGCGTGCCTCATAGCTTCGGCCATCTTTACGGGCTCCTGCGCGCAGGCGATAGCGGTGTTCAGCAGCACTCCGTCGTAGCCCAGCTCCATAGCCATGGTTACGTCGGAGGCCGTGCCCACGCCGGCGTCCACGATCAGAGGAACCTCCCTGATCATTTCGCGGAGAATACGCAGGTTGGCCCAGTTCTGAATGCCCAAGCCCGAACCGATGGGCGCGGCCAGCGGCATCACGGCCGCCGCCCCGGCCTCAATCAGCCGGCGCGCGTTTATCAGGTCGTCGTTGGTGTAGGGCAGCACCACAAATCCCTCTTTCACCAGCACCCGCGTGGCTTCAAGCAGGCTCGCGTTGTCCGGAAACAGCGTCTTCTCATCCCCGATGACCTCCAGCTTGACCCAGTTCGACAGCCCCACCTCGCGCGCCAGGCGCGCCGTCCGGACCGCCTCGTCCGCCGTATAGCAGCCGGCGGTGTTGGGCAGGATAAAGAACTTGCTCCGGTCAATGTAATCGAGCAGCGATTCCTTGCTGTTCTCGGTGAGATTGACGCGCCTGACGGCCACGGTCACCATTTCGGTTCCCGAGGCTTCGTGGCAGCGCGCCATCTCCTGAAAGTTGCGATACTTGCCGGTGCCCACGATGAGCCGCGAGCGGAACTCGCGCCCGGCGATTTTGAGAGTGTCCCCCATGCGTCTATTCTAACGCCCTGCTTCCAGGCGACCAGCGGCGCCGCGGCGTCACAAGTCCACCGCCACCACTTCGTGCACGCCGATGGAGGGCACCGTCAGAGTTACCCATTCGCCTGCTTGTTGGTAGCGCGGGCGCCGGGCGCCGACCAGAAGCTGTACCCCGCGCGCTCGCCGTCCGGCCGGCAACCGCAGGCGCACCTGCTGCGCACCGACCGGGATCACCTCCCGGTAGGGCCCCTTCATCATCATGGGGTTGGTCAAGTTGACCAAGTGCAGGGTCACCGAATCCCTCTGCCGCCAGTAGGCGATGTCCAGCACTCCGGGGCCGCGCACCTGAACGGGGTGCTCCTCGTTGAGCGCCCAGTCCACCGCATTCGCCAGCAGGCGTCCGTGGTCGGCGCACATCACCTCCCAGAAAACCCGATCAATATCCCAGGGGAAAAACACTACGCGGCCCGCGCCGACCTGGCGCAGGTAGACCTCGGCAATGTCGGTTTTCTCCACCCGCGGGTAGACTTCCTCCATCGGCAGGTCGGGGTATGAGGGGATGAGCGTCACCGGCGGGCGGTCAAAGGCTTCGCGCGGGCGCACCGGGAGCCGCCAGACTCCGTGAATAATGCGCGGCGCATCTTCAAGGCCCTTTAAAAGCGGGTGTCGCGTGTCGTGCTCCAGCCGCAGGTAGGCGTTACGCATCGGTCCTTCAATCCGCCCGTCGAAAGAAACCCCGAACAGATCCCCCAGACCGAAGTCTTTGCGCCGCTGGCCCCACTCATCGTAAAGCGAAGTTTCGCAAGTCGCCAGGAGGCTGCCGCCGCGCTTTACGTACTGGCGCAACTGTTCGCACTGCGCATCCGACAGCGCCGCGATGTTGGGCAGAATCAAAAGGCGAAAGCGCTCCAGGCGGTCCGGATCCAGCAGCCGGTCGTGAACCATTTCAAAAGGAACGCGGGCCTCCACCAGCGCGTGATACATGCCCAGGGTGTGCTGCTCCACTTTTTCCTGCGCGCGCGGTCCGCCGTAGAAGGCCGCGGTCTGCTGCGAGTAGACCATAGCCACGCGCGCCAGCGGCTCCTGGTTGCGCAGATAGCGTTCCCAGCGCCAGTGCCAGTCGTAGATCTGCTCAACTACTTTCAGCCAGCGGCGGTCATGCAGCACGCCGCAGAACTTGGTGAACCAGGGGCGCAGGCCGTGAGCGATGCCGTCGGCCACCCAGATGCGTATCTCGGCTTCGCTCTGCACGGAATCTTTCCAGCGGTACGGCTCTTCCAGGCCGACGCTGAAGATGCCCACGATGGCCTTGCGGCCCAGCGTAGCGCGATATTCCTTGCCGTTCTTGCCGTTGGCCCAGGGGGGCATCAGGCCGCGGCGCGCCTGCCGGTCGGCCATCAGTGTGGGCGCCATTTCGCCGATGATTCTCATGTCCAGGTCACTTAGGGCGCCGCCGCCGGCATTGGCGATGTAGCAAGCCTGGGGATTGATGCGGCGGATTTCCGCGTCCCAGAGCCTCCAGAGTTCAAACAGGCGCTGCTGGCGCCAGAGGATGTAGTTGCGCCGCGCCGGATCCTGGGGATCGGCGGTGCGCGGCAACTCCAGCCCGCAAGCGTTTCGGAAATTGCGCCGGCAGTGCTCGCAGTAACACATGCCGGAGCCGGCCCAGCGATTGGCAAAGATGCCGTCCACGCGGTAAAGCGTCATAATTTCGCGGATGACTTCGGTCATGAATTGGAAGTTATAGGGCCCCAGGGCGCAGGTGACCCAGCGCTCGGGCGCGGCCCAGTGGCGGCGCGGGCGTCCTTCGGCGTCCACCGCAATCCAATCCGGGTGCGCCTGGTAAACATCCTGGCGACAAGAGTGCGGATCCACGCGCGCGATTACCACCATGCCCAGCTTGCGGCAGCCGGCCAGAAGCTCGCCGAACGGATCGCCATCCTTCAGCCAGGCGCTGCGGTGATGCAAAGGTATCTTTGTGGGGTAGTAGGCGACGCAGCCGCCCGCGCTTAGACAGGCGGCGTCGGCGTGGACGCGGCGGAAGTAATCCAGCCAGAAGTTGGCATCAAAGCGGCCCGGGTCGTTCTCGGCCAGCGTCAGTTGCGCCCAGCGCATGGGGCGATCAAACCAAGGCTCGGCGGGCGGTTGCCACAACGTGGCGGTCGGGGTGGCCAGGAATTCTCGCCTGGTTGCTTGCATGGGGCCTCCTTTATAGCGAAGGTTCGTTCTGGGTTAAGCTAGCAGCGGAGGATAACTGAATGCAACGCGACCGAAGAGAATTCCTCGGGCTGGCTGCCGCTCCGCTGGTGGTGCGGTCCAGTGTTTGGGGGGCCAACGATCGGCCGGCCTATGGCATGATCGGAACCGGCAACCGCGGCCGCTGGCTCAACCGCGCCTTTCAAAAGCTGGGCGCCCAGTGCGTGGCGCTGTGCGACCCTTACGAGCCGCACTTGGAGCTGGCGCGCAAGGAATCGCCCGCGGAGGCGAGAACTTACGTGGATTATCGCGATCTGCTGGCTCAGCCGGGCCTGGACTTCGTGGTCATCGCGACGCCTGATCATCATCACTGTCCCAATCTGCTGGCGGCGCTGGCGGCGGGCAAGGACGTCTATCTGGAGAAGCCGCTGTCAGTTTCGCTGGAGGAAAGCGCGCGCATGGTGGCCGCCGTGCGCAACTCCAAACAGATTGTTCAGGTGGGCATGCAACGCCGCTCGATGGAGTTCTGCATCCAGGTGAAGCGCCTGGTGGATGAGGGCATCCTGGGCAAGGTCTCCATGGCTAAGGCGCTCTGGAACTGGCATTTCGCCAAGCCCATAGACAACTCGCCGCTGCCGGGCAGACTGGACTGGGAGCGCTTTCTGGGACCGGCGCCCAAGCGCCCGCTGGAGCCGAGACGCTTCCGCTGGTGGCGAGGCTTCTGGGACTACTCCGGCGGCAACATGACCGATCAGGGGACGCATTTGATGGACGTGATCCAGTGGATGACCAACGCCGGCGCTCCGCGCTCCGCGCTCTGCCACGGATACCTGGCGAAGATGTTGGGCGCGGAAGTTCCCGACGTGTTTTGCGCGGCTTTTGAGTACCCCGAATTCATGGCCACCTGGACGCTGAACTACGCTAGCTCTTACGAGAACGACTGGTCCATTCAGATACAGGGTGATCAGGCCACCCTGGTGCTGGATCGCAACGGGGCGCGCATTTACAAAGACCCCGGCCTTCAGGCGGCGCCCTGGAATCTGACCGAGCCGCTGCCGCTCGTCCGCCGCATAGAGGACCGCAGCACGGGGCTGGAGCACCAGCAGAATTTCCTGGAGGCGATCCGAAGCCGGAAACAGCCCAACTGCACGGTGGAGATGGCTGCGGCCGCGGTGGCCGGCCCGCACCTGGCCAACCTGGCTTTCAAGCAGGAACGGAAAGTGCGGCTCCGCGCCGATGGGACGGCAGTTTGAGGAGCAGCGGGATTATTCCCCTCAAGCCGCACCAGACAGCTCTGTGCGGCCTTGCGCCAGGGAGCGTCTCAGGTTCGCATAAGCGCGGAAGGTCAACGACTTAACGGCTTGCACTGAGCAACCCAGCGTTTGCGCGATCTGCTCGTAATCCATGCCGTGGTACTTGTGCAGCAGTACCACCGCGCGCTGGCGGTCCGGCAAGGCCGCGACCGCCCGCCGAACGCCATCCAACATGGTTCGGCGAATCAGCAGCTCCTCGACGCTCGCCTGCTGGTCGGCGATTTGCGGTATCACGCCGTTGCGGCGCGCGGCATCCAGACTCAGGGGGTTATTCTCGCGCCTTTGATGCCGCAGCCAGTTGAAGGCCAGATTGGCGGCGATGCGGTACAACCAGCTTGTGAATCTGGCAGTCGGTTGGTAGCCGGCGCGCGAGCGGTAGACGCGCAAAAACACCTCTTGGGCCAGCTCTTCTGCAACGTCTTGGTTCTGCACCATGCGGTAAAGAAAGTGCACGACAGGCTCCCGATGCCGCAGCATCAATAGCTCGAAGCCCGCTCGGTCTCCTTCTCTTACCCGCACCATGAGCTGGGCATCAATGTCCGGAAGCGTGGATACCTGACAGGCGGCTGCCATAACGTCAGCATAGACGCGGCCGGCGCGGCCAGGTTGTAAAAGCTGGGGTCTGCAATGTAAGAACTTCTTTACTTTCTTAACACGGGTTTGCACAGTCTTAACCAACGCGCGACTCAAGCCGGGGTTTAGATTTTCAGGCTGCTGAAGCAGGCAGAACATGACAAGCAAGCTGTTTTACTGTCACTGCGCGATCGGTGTGCTTATCTTGGGCGTCGTTCAACAGCTCGCCGCCCAATCCACCGGGGCCACCTTTGGAGAAGTAGTCCGGCTGAGCGGCACGCCGTCGGACATCGTGCTGGACGAAGGCCGCGGACGCCTCTATCTGGTCAACCAGAACGCCAATCGCGTGGATATTTACAGTTACCTGGACAAACAGCTCGTCGGCTCAATTCCGGTGGGCGCCACGCCGGTGGCGGCGGCCGTCTCGATGGACGGGCGGAGGCTGTACGTCAGCAACAACGCCAGCTCCTCGCTGAGCGTGATTGATCTCAACACGAACACGGTTCTGCAGACCGTGGCGCTGTCGGCGAAGCCGGAAGGCCTTGAAGTGGGCGCCGACGGCCGGGTGCTCATCACTACTCAGGGCACCAGCACCACCGACCAGGTGAACTCTCTGCTGCTGTTCGATCCGAACCAGCAACAGGGCCAGCAGGTGACGGCGGTCTCTTTCCCGCCGCCTCCGCCTACGCCTTCCAGCTTGCCCGCGGTCACCCTGGGCCGCCCCATCACGACTTTCCGCGGCAAACTGATCCGTACTCCGGACGGCCAGTACATCATCGGCTTGAGTACGGTCAACAACAATCAGTCCACCATTCTGTTCGTCTACGAAGTGGCTTCCGGCGCGATCCTGCGCAGCCGTACCGTGACCGGCCAGTCCACGGTGCTATCGGTGGCGCCGGACGGGGCCAGCTTTATGGCCGGTTTCACGCTCTATGACACTGCCACTTTGGCGGTGATCGCCCAGCAAAACACCGCCAACGCGCCGTTCCCGCTGAGCAGCTCCTCCACAGCGAGCTTCAACACCCTGCAAAACGTAGGCGGCAGCGTCTTCTCGCCGGACGGGCAGGCGCTCTACAGCGCCTTCAACGTGACGCCGTTTTCGCTGCCCGCAGCGCGCCCGGAGGCTTCCACGCTGCTGATATCAAACCCCCGGAACCTGGGCATCCGGCTGGGAATTAAGATTCCGGAAAGCATCATCGCCAAGATGGTGATCAGCTCCGACGGCCGGCACGCCTGGGGTCTGTCGGAGTCGGGATTGCTCTATCTTCCCCTGGGCAGGCTCCACGAGTATCCGATACTTCAGCCCGAGACCACTACCGTGTTTCTGGCGATGGACGATTGCAACCGCGGCCTGGCCAAGGCCACGGTGCGCGTGGTCAACTTGGGGCAGGGGCGGCTGACTTTCAGCGTCCCCGACACCACGGCTGCGCTGGTAGCCCAGGCTTCCAGCGGCGTCGTTCCCGCCACCATCACTTTCACCCTGGAGCCGGGACGGACCAACGTTACCCGACAGTACGGAACAAACCTCTATTCCGGCGCCGCCAGCAACAGCGGGACGCCGGTTAGCGTCAACCTCGCCTCCCCCGAGGCCATAAACATTCCCAACACCATTCTGGTGTACATGAACGTGCGCCAGCCGGACCAGCGAGGCGTGGTGTTCCCGGTCCAAACCGTGCCTACAACCACCGAAGGCCTTCAGGATCTGCTGGTGGATGAGGCCCGCGATCGCGTCTACATCACCAATGCCGGTTATAACCGGGTTGAAGTATTCGATCGCACCAGGCAGCGCTTCCTGGCGCCGATCGAGGTCGGCCAACTGCCGCATCAGATGGCTCTGGCGGGCGACGGCAAGACGCTTTACGTGGCCAACACCGGCGGCGAGTCCATAAGCATTGTGGATCTGGACGAGGGAAAGGTCACCGGCAGCGTGCGCTTCCCGCCGATTCCGCGATCAGGCAACGCCAACCCGGTGACGCCGCAGGCCATCGCCTTCGGCTTGTTCGGCCTGCAAGTAGTGATGTCCAACGGGACGCAATGGAAGGTTGTGAACAACGAAATGACCCCTCGTCCGGCGGATTCGGTGGCGCCGACGCAGTTCACCGCCACCACCGCCACCGGACCGGTCCGCATGGCGGCAACGCCTGACGGCCGCTACATAGTAACTTTGGCGGGAAACGGGACGGTGTACTTATACGACGGACTGGCCGACGCTTACGTGGCTTCCAGCCGTCCCTACACCCAGACTAACATTCTCACTTACTATGGTCCGCTGGCCGCGGCGCCCGGCGGAACTTACTTTTTGGCCAACGGATTTGTCTTCAATTCTTCGCTGGCGGTTATAGGAGGCGCGGAAAACCCCACTTCCACTCAGGCCGGCGCGCTGGCCTCCCGGCGGAACGTTGCGGCGGTGGCGCCGGTGGATGATTACAGTTTCCTGAGACTGACCACGCCCGTCAAACAGACTCTCACCGCGCAGGCCTCCGGCGACGCGCGCCCCACCCTGGAGCTGGTGGACCTGCGCAACAACTCTGTCAGCACGGTGGGCGCCATCGCCGAACAGCCGCCGCTCAGCCGCTTCGGCAATACGCGAGTCAATGTGCCGCCGCGCCAGTTGGCCGTGGACTCGAAAGGAACGGTCTACGCCATCACTCTTTCAGGGCTCACGGTTCTGCCGCTGGCGCCCGCCGGCTCGACGCGACCGCAGATCAGTGGGGGCGCTTCCGGGATCCGCAACGCCAGCGACGGCACGCAAAGCCTGCGCCCGGGTTCTTTCGTGGTCGTCTACGGCGCCAATCTGGCTGCCAGCGCGGTCGCAGATCAGATCCCGGCGCCGACGCTGTTGGGCGGAGTTTGCGTAACTTTCAGCGATACGCCGTTGCGTCTGCTTGAAACCTCGCCCGGGCGAATCCAGGCTCAGGTGCCGGAGGATCTGGCGCCGGGCAACTACGTGGCCCAAGTGCGTTCTCTGGCCGCCGGCCAGCGCAGCGACGCGGTGATCGTCGCCGTGCAGAAGCCTTGAGAGGAGCCGATATGCGCCGGTCAATGGTGCTTATAGCGAGCCTGCTGGCAACTGCGGGGTTCGCTCTGCCCGCCACTTTCGGCACCGCGGTGACTGTGACGGGCGCCCCTACTGATCTGGTGCTGGATGAAACCCGCGGGCGCCTTTACATCATCAACAGCACGCAGCAACGCGTGGAGGTTTACTCGATCAACGAGCGGCGATTCCTGAACCCAATTCCCACCGGCCCGCTGCCGCTGGCGGGGGCCATCTCGCGCGACGGTCGCTACCTCTACGTAACCTGCTACGACTCCTCATCGCTCGACGTGATTGATCTGGACTCGCAATCGCTGGCGCAGCGCATCAGCTTGCCGGCCTCGCCTGAAGGCGTGGCGGTGGGCGGCGACGGGCGGGTGCTGATCACCACAGTCGGCTCGACAACCGGCGCCTCGGAAAACCGCATGTTGCTGTTCGACCCGACGCCCGGGCTGTCGGAAAGCCTGAAAACGGTGGTCACGACTCTTCCCGCCCCCACTACCCCCCAGACCACGCCCACGCCCGGCAAAGCCTACAACGCTTCGCACAGTCGCCTGGCGGCCAGCGCCGACGGCCGCTTCATCATCGGATTGAACAATCCGACCACCTCTTCCAGCCAGGTCTTTGTGTTCGAGGTGGCTTCCGGCAGCATCCTGCGCAGCCGCACGGTAAGCAATATCTCGAGCGTGATTTCAGTGGCGCCGGATGGCTCGAAGTTCATGGCCGGCTTGAGCCTGTTTGACACGGAGACCTTGGCCATCCTGGCGCAGCAGAACGCCGCCAACTCCCTTTATCCCTTTCCGCAGAACGCCAATTTCAACACCCAGCAGAACCAGGGCGGCAGCGTTTTCTCGCCTGACGGCGCGCGTCTGTATACGGCCTTCAACATTGCTCCGGTCAACAGCACGCAGGCCAACGTGAGCCAGTTGATGATCAACGACCCGGACAACCTGCTGATCCATATGGGCTTGCAGTTGCCCGAGAACGTGTCGGGCAAGATGGTGATTAGCTCCAGCGGGGCCACCATCTACGCCCTTTCGCAATCGGGCTTCCTGATCCTGCCGGTGGGCAGTCTGGCCGAATACCCGCTGGCGGTTCCGGACTCCACGGCCGTACTGGTGAGCAACGATCAGTGCGGCGCCGGCGCGCAGAGCCGCACGGCGCGAGTCACCGTGCGCAACGAAGGCCGGGGACGCATGACGGCCACCGCTCAGGTGATCCAGTCCGGCATCACCTTCACCTACCCGCTGGGCGGAGCCACGAACATTCAACCAGGGCAGCGCGTACCGCCCGGCACGGGGGCCGGCGCCCCCGGCGAAACCATTCCTGTCCCGCTGCCCGGCGGCGGGATGGTGCAGATACCGCCGGAGACCATGCCGGGCGCCGGCGGAGGCAGCCTGGCCACCACGCCGCAGCAGCAGGCGGCCGTCGCGGGCGCCGCGCCGCTGTTAAGCGTGCGTCAATCCGGCGGTGAGATCCTGCTGGACTTCAGTTTCAATTCCAGTACCGCTCGCTCGCTGGGCACCGCCACTCCCACCGACTTCTTGATCCAGTCGCCGGAAGCCGTCAATATCCCCTGGCGAGTGCGCGTATATCAGAACAACCGCAACGCCGAAGCGGCGGGCACTATCCTTACAGTGCCGGTGAGCATCTCCACCAACGAGGGGCTGGCGGACATAGTGAGCGATCCGGCGCGCCAGCGACTTTACATCGCCAACTCCGGACTTAATCGAGTGGAGGTCTTTGACACCCGCGAGAACCGCTTTCTGGCGCCCATAAAGGTCGGACAGTTGCCGCGCTCGCTGGCGATGTCGCTGGACGGCAACCGCCTGTATGTGGCCAACAGCGGCGGCGAGGCCATCAGCATTGTGGATCTGGACAAAGGCGAGGTCGTCGGCCGGGTGCGCTTTCCGCCGGTAGCTTACAACGCCAGCTACTCCGTCGTCACCCCCAGCGTAATCGCCATGACCTTGAACGGTCTGCAAATCGTGATGTCGGACGGCAGCCTTTGGAAGGTAGTGAACAACGAGGCGCTGCCCCGCGGCACGGTGCGCATTATCGGCAGCTCAACCGTGCAATCGCCGCGCACCCTGGTGGCTACTCCGGGAGGCGAATACGCTTTGCTGCTGGCGGGCAGCGGCGTGGCGTATCTTTACGACGCCGCGGCGGATGACTTCGTGCTGAGCCAGCAGGTGGCTACGACGCCGATTCAAGGCTACTACGGCCCGGTGGCGGCCGGGCCGCGCGGGCAGTATTTCGTGGTCAACGGCACGGTGCTGAACGCTTCGCTGACCCCCGTCAGCGCCGCGTCGCTGCCTGGAGGGACCACTACTTCCACCGCCAGTCGGGTTTCGGCCGTGGCGGCCATCAACGCCAATTTGGCCGCGCGCTTTGTGCAGCCTGCGCGGTCCACTTCCGCTGCGGTCGTCAGCGATACGCCGGCCGTCGAACTGGTGGACGTAAGAACCGGGATGCCGCGCGGGTCCTTTGCGGCGCTTGAAGGACCGCTTAGCACCCAGGTGGGCACGCAGCGCGTCAACGTCGGCGGGCGCACCATGGCGGTGGACGCCAACGGCACCACCGCGTATTTGTTAACGGCCAGCGGCCTCAGCATCGTGCCCTTGAGTACACCCGCGACCGCGCGGCCGGTAGTGAACGCCAACGGTGTGGTCAACGGGGCCAGTTTCCAGTCCGGCCTGGCCGCGGGCAGCGTGATCTCAATCTTCGGGCAGAACCTGGCGTCCCAGGCGACCGCTTCCGCCATGCCCCTGCCCAGGCTGCTGGGAGGGGTGTGCGTCACCATAGATAACGAGGCGATGCCGCTGGTAATGACCTCGCCCGGCCAGATCAATGCGCAGATACCCTGGGGAATTTCGGTCGGCAGGCACACGCTGGTGGTGCGCGCCGTGGATCGGAATCTGGCCAGTCCTGCGCAAAGCATCACGGTGGCCAAGTATGCGCCGGCCGCCTACGTCAACAGCGTCACCGGCCAGGCGGCGCTGTTCCGCCCGGACGGCAGCCCGGTGACGAAATCAAAGCCCGCAAAGCGGGATGAACCCTTAGTACTTTACGCCACCGGGTTGGGACCGACCACCGGCGCTACGGTCACGACCGGCCAGCCATCGCCGAGCAACCCGCTGGCGGTGACCGAGAAGGTCCGGGTGTTCTTCGGGGATCCGCGCTACAAGGAAGCCGAAGTGATCGTGGACTGGAGCGGGCTGGCGCCCGGCCAGGTCGGCATTTATCAGATCAACCTGCGGGTTCCCGGCGCGCACTGGAAGGGCGACGAGCTGCCCGTCACCATCCGCGTGGGAGGCGTAGACAGCCCAGCGAGCGGCCCGCTGGTGCCGACAGTGGCGGTGGAGTGAGTGGGCCGGCAGTTTTTCTTATTTACAGTTATTACAGATTCACCGGCAGCTCTTCGTGGAAGATGCTGGCGGGCAGCTCCACGCCGCTGACCTTGAGCCGCTCCATCAGATTGGGAATCACACCGGTGGCGCGGAAACGGCCCTGCACCTTGCCGGCGTCGGCGACGCCGGTGCGCTCAAATACGAAAATGTCCTGGAGGCGGATCTGCTCGTCCTTGACGCCGAGCACTTCGGCGATGCTCAGGATCTTACGGGAGCCGTCCTGAAGCCGCGCCAGTTGCACCACCAGCTTGATGGCATTGGCCAACTGCTGGATGATTACGCGGCTGGGCATTTCCAGATCCGCCATCAGGACCATGGCCACCAGCCGCGAGAAGGCGTCGCGTGGCGAGTTGGCGTGCACCGTGCTCATCGAGCCTTCAACGCCGGTGTTCATGGCCTGCAACATGTCGAGCGCTTCCGGTCCGCGACACTCGCCCACGATGATGCGGTCCGGACGCATGCGCAGGGCGGTGCGCACCAGTTCTCGCTGGTTGATGCCGCCCTCTCGATTCAGGCCCGGCTGGCGGGTCTCCAACTTCACCACGTGGCGCTGCTGGAGCTGTAGCTCGGCTATCTCCTCGATGGTGATGATGCGCTCGTCCTCGGGGATGAAGCGGGAGAGCGCATTGAGCATGGTGGTCTTCCCCGAACCGGTTCCGCCCGAGATCAGGATCGAGACTTTCGACTGCACGCAGGCCGCCAGGAAGCGGAGCATCCCCGGCATCAGCGTGCGATTGGCCAGCATTTCTTCGGACGTGATTACGTGCCGGCCGAACCGGCGGATGCTCAGGGTAGGACCGTCCAGGGCCAGCGGCGGGATGATGGCGTTGACGCGCGAGCCGTCCGGCAGGCGGGCGTCCACAATGGGCTGCGCTTCATCTATTCGCCGGCCCACTTGGGAGACGATCTTCTCGATGATGTGCAGCAGATGGGCGTTGTCGCGGAAGCGCACGGAGGTGAGAGCCAGCTTGCCGTTGCGCTCTATGTAAACCTTGCTGTAGCCGTTGACCAAGATATCCGAGATAGAGGGCTCCTTCAGCAGCGGCTCCAAAGGCCCCAGCCCGAGGACCTCGTCGAGCACTTCCTCAACGATGCGGTTCTGCTCGGCGGTGGTCATGGGCACCCGTTCTTCTTCGAGCAGCCGCTCGACCACGCGGCCGATTTCGGCACGCACGCGGTCTTTGGGAATCGAGGAGAGCCGCTCGTAGTTCAAGACTCCGAGCAGCTTCTTGTGGATCTCGGACTTCAGCTCAAAATAGCGATCGGGCGCGCGCAAGGCTGCGGGAGAAGTATTGCCGCCGCGCAATGTGGCGGGACGATATGGGCTGCCCACGTCAACTCCAGAACGCAACACAGCCGGTCCGGGTCGCCGGCCATCACTTCATTATAAACACGCAAGCCCGGCGGCCCGTTGCTGTGCAGGGGCTCAGCTACTGGCGGTCTGGGCCGCTTGGCTGCCCTGTTCGCCGCTGGGCAGCTCCACCCGCTGCCAGGCCACATTCTCGCCAACCCGCTTCAGGACTCCGAACGGACCCACCGCCCACAGCGAGCCGCCCGCCTGAACCAGACGGCTCAGGAACATGGGCTGTTCCAAGCGCAGCGCGCGCCAGCTCTGCCCACCGTCTTCGCTGACCAGGAAGCCGTCGGAGGTCGTAATCCAGCCCCGCCCGGCCTGGTCGAAGAGGATCGCCATCAGCCAGTCCTTTACCGGGCTGGCTTGCAGCTCCCAGTTCCTGCCGCCGTCGCGACTGTGCAGAATCTGACCGCCGAAGCCCACCGCCCAGCCCTCATCCAGATTGCGGAAATAGACCGCGCTAAGAGACCACGCCGCCGCCGGGCTGCGAACCGGCTCCCAGCTCTGTCCGCCGTCCTCGGTGCGCAGAATGGCCCCGGTCCAGCCCACCGCCCAGCCGTGGCGGGGATCGGCGAAGTATATCCCCTCGAGGGAATATGGCACAGGCGTGAGTTGGCGGACCCAGTGCTTGCCGCCATCGCTGGAGTGCAGGATGGTACCGCCCCAACCGGCGATCCATCCCAAGTCCCCGAGGAAATGTATGGCCGTCAGATGCTCGGTCGCCGGCACCTGCACGCGACGCCAGGTGCGTGCGCCGTCTTCGGTGGCCAGCAGCGTGCCGCCGTCGCCTACTACGAAGCCGCGCCCCTCATCCAGCAACTCGATGGCGCGCAGGCGGCCCTCGGCAGGCAGTGTGCGTTCTTGCCAGCCGCGCCCCTGGTCTTCGCTCACCAATAGATTCCCCTGTTGGCAGAGAAGCCATACCACCTGACCGTGCGCTGCGGCATCTTGTATCCAACAGGAGCTGCCGGCAGCCTGGCAGATGGAAGCTATCAACAACCCCGTTCCAAGCACTCTCAGCATAGGCGCCTCCCTGTGTCTGACAAGTGATTGGGACCGGCTCCGGCCCGTGGGCCGGCGCCGCAGGATACCGTCAGTTCTCGGTGGTTTCAGGCAGCGATCCCGCGGCGGATCGCGCCTCCAACCGTATAGACCGCACAGCCCGTGGCAGGGTTTCAGGTCTCGGTTTCAGCTTTGGCGGAGCTGCCGGGCCTTGGCTCGCACCCGGGCGGCGAAGCGCTCAATGTCCACGACGAACCGCTGGTGGGTCCCTTCGGCCACCTTTTCGACCTCATCGAAGGCCTCCACCTTGAAATTCACTCGGCGGCCCTCGACCGACAGAATTTCGGCGCGGAAAGTGACCCGCATGCCGATCGGGGTGGCGGCAAGATGGCGAACGTCAACGTGGGTCCCAACGCTATCCTGGCCGGCGGCAAGGAAGCTGACCAAGAGGTTCCGGCAGGTCATTTCCAAAAAGCTGATGAGTCGTGGGGTAGCAAGCACCCGAGCGGAATCAACCCCCAGGAAACTAATGGCGATGTCTGGAGTGACTAGGGCTTCTTCCTGACGGGCGGCGCCCAGCGGGATATCCGGCATGGAGAGATCTTAACGCAGGCGGGACGGGTCAAGCACGCGCGCGTCGGGCTCACAGCTATGATCCATAGGCGGATGCCCTAGCTACCTTGCTAAAGCCTGTAGCGAGCCGCTTGGCGCGAGCATCATTAAGATGGTACATTTGTCATGAGCCTGCTTCGGCGCCCGCAATACCCCAACGGTGTGCGGACCCAATTGGTTGTATCAGGCAACGGCCCTTGCGGCAGTCGGCGGCCGAAGAAAAAACAGAGAGGACTGAGGGTTTGATAACCAGGTGGTTTTTAGTTGCCTGCGTATTGGCGAGCGCATTTCTACGGGCTGATCCATCTGCTCCTACGTATCCGGTTGACGTCGTAGGTCGGTATCTGTCGGCCATTCAGGCCCAGCAGGATCGAACCGGGGACTTGGCGATGGAAGTGGACATTGACGCCAACATCCCCAGACTGAAGAAGTCCGGCAGGATGCAGGCCTGGCGCTTTATATCCAAGCTGGGGCAGATCACCTACCGGGTCCTGCGATTTGAGGGCGACAGTACGGTGAAGAGGGACGTGATCGCGCGCTATCTGGCGGCGGAGCAGGAAGCCAGGAAGCAGTACCCCGCGGCGCTGGCGATCAGTCCGGACAATTACCGGTTCAAGTACAAAGGAACGGCGGATTACGCCGGCAGGACGGCGCATGTGTTGCAGGTTACGCCGAAACAGAAACGCGTGGGATTGTTTAGGGGAGAGCTTTGGATTGACTCCCAGACCTACCTGCCCTTGCGGGAGTGGGGCGAGATGGTCAAGAACCCGTCGGTCTTCCTCAAGAATGTGTATTTCGTCCGGGACTATTACATCCAGGATGGGCTGGCGGTGCCCAGGAGGATTTTGAGCGACGTAAACACGCGGCTGGTGGGACGGGTGCACTTGACGATCTGGTTCGACCAGGTGGTCACCGGCGAGCAGGCTCAGACTCTGATCTCCGCTTTGGTGGGGGAATCCGCCGAGGCCAACGGAGCGGTCTATCATAGCCGATAAGGCGCCGACGCCGGGTGTGCCCCGGCGGGTCAGCCGGATTCAGCGGACCGACCGGCTGGCAGAGCTTCAAGAGAATGCGGCATGAGGACGCTGCTGCTGAATCCTCCGTCATTCGAGCGGTTCGACGGCGGGGCCAGCTCGCGCTGGCCCGCCACGCGCGAGATCGAATCCTATTGGTACCCGGTCTGGTTGTGCTATCCCGCGGGACTACTGGCGGACAGCAAGGTGGTGGATGCGCCTCCTCACGGGATTTCGATCCAACAGACCGTGGCGATGGCCGGGGACTTCGAGCTGCTGGTCTTGTTCACCTCCACGCCCGGCTTTCAGGTGGACGTCCGCATCGCAGAGATGATGAAGGACGCCAACCCGAAGCTGAAGGTGGCCTTTGTCGGCCCCCCGGTGAGCGTTGAGCCCGAAAAGGCGCTCTCGGCCTCCACGGCGATTGACTTTGTGGTGCGCCGGGAGTTCGATTACCAGATCGCGGACTACGCGCGCGGCAAGCCGCTGGGCGAATTGCCCGGCGTCAGTTACCGCAATAACGGCTACTTCGTGCACAACCCCGAAGCGCCGCCGATCGAGAACCTGGACGCGCTGCCCTGGGTCACGCCGATTTACAAGCGCGACCTGGACATCAACCGGTATAACGTGCCCTTCCTGTTGAAGCCTTTTGTGGCCCTCTATACTTCGCGAGGTTGTCCGGCGCTGTGCACGTTCTGCTTGTGGCCGCAGACTCATTCGGGCCACCGCTGGCGATTGCGCTCTCCCGATGACGTGGCGGCGGAAGTTCGTTACGCCTGGGAGACTTTCCCCGGGCTCAGGGAGATTTTCTTCGACGACGACACCTTCAATTACCAGAAAGCTCGCACGATCGAGCTGTGCAAGAAGCTCAAACCGTTGGGCGTCACCTGGTCATGCACCTCGCGGGTCACCACGGACTACGAGACTCTGCGGGCCATGAAGGAAGCCGGCTGCCGGCTGTTGATCGTAGGCTACGAGTCGGGCGATCCCCAGATTCTGAAGAACGTCAGGAAAGGCGCCACTGTGGAAATGGCGCTGCGCTTCACCAAGAACTGCCGGAAGCTGGGCTTGAAGGTGCACGGCGATTTCATAGTGGGATTGCCGGGGGAGACGCGCGAAACCATTCGGCGCACCATCGAGTTCGCCAAGCGCTTGGATTGCGAGACCATTCAGGTGTCAGTCGCTCACCCCTACCCTGGCACCGAATTTTACGACTGGGCGTTGCGGAACGGCCTGCTTACGGCAGAGGCCATGACCGACGAGCTGGGCCATCAGTTGCCCAACGTGATATACCCGGAACTGGATCGGGCGGAGCTGATCGAGTGGGTGGAGCGCTTTTACGGCGAGTATTATTTCCGTCCCCGCGTGATCTGGCGGGTGGTTCGCAATGCGCTTTGGAACGGTGCCGAACGCCGCCGTCTGATGAAAGAGGCCCGCGAGTACCTGGCCTTGCGGGCGCGCCGCAAGCAATTCGTCCGGCAGCTCAGGCATTCCGCGGTTGCGGCCGAGGAGGCGGGAGATTGAGCGTGGGAAGGCTGCGCTTGAAGACCCGGATCCTGGCGGTGACCGTAGTAGTGGCCAACGTTGCCGGGAACTTCTTCCTGAGTCTGGGACTGCGACATCGGGGGACAGTCGGTCTGGGATCCGGCGCGGCCTGGTGGGAGACGCTGGCCAACCCGTGGGTGTTTCTGGGGATCTCAGCGCTCATCGTCTGGATGCTGTCGCGGCTGGCCCTGCTGAGCTGGGCGGATCTAAGCTGGGTGGTTCCGATCACTGCCTCGGGTTACGCCTTGACCGCGCTGGTGGGCCGGATGTTTTTGGGCGAGCAGATATCGGCGGCGCGCTGGTGCGGAATTCTGTTGATCACCCTTGGCGTGCTGCTGGTGCGTAGCACTGCCATTCGGACCACGCGCGGGCGCCACTCCGGAGGGACTTCATGACCCACTGGCTGTTGGTAGGGATCGTGGCCCTTTCCGCCAGCATGGGCGATGCTCTTCAGACTCTCGGGATGAAGCTTCACGGCGAGATCCACGACTTCCGTCCCCGCGCGCTGATGGGCGTGGCGGCGCGGCTGGTGCGGAGCTGGCACCTGGGGCTTTCCCTGGTCCTGCTGGGGGTCTCCTTTGCCGCTTTCCTGCTGTTGCTTTCGGTGGTGGATCTGAGTTTCGCCGTGCCTGCCACCGCGATCGAGTACCTGTCCACGACCTTACTGGCGCGCTACCTGCTGGGCGAAAAGGTCAACTGGCAACGCTGGGCGGGTGCGGGTCTGGTGGCCTGCGGCGTAGTTTTGCTGGCGCTGTGATTTGGCTGCTCTCAGCGCTGGCGGTCGCGGCTGGCGCGTACCAGATCTTGGTTCTACTGGCTGCCGTCAGGTTTGTGCGCCGTCGCCCGGCGCAGGCAGGCCCTCTTCCGCCGGTCTCGATATTAAAGCCGGTCCACGGGCTTGACCCCCACTTTTACGAAGCCATTCGCTCGCATGCTCTCCAGGATTACCCGGCCTTTGAGATCCTGTTCGGGACCGGCGACCCGGATGATCCCGCAGCGCCAGAGATCAGGCGTCTGGCCGCTGAGTTCCCGGATCTTCCCATCCGGTTCATCACGGCCTCGCAGCCGGCTGCCAATCAGAAAGTCGGCGTCCTGGCGGAGCTGGCGGCGAATGCGCGGCACCCTGTGCTGGTGGTTAACGACAGCGATATAGCGGTCCCGCCTGACTATGTGCGCCTGGTCGTCGCACCCTTGCAAGACCCCCGGGTAGGCATGGTCACATGTCTGTACCGGGGCGAGGCCCGGGGATTGGCGGCCCGCCTGGAGTGCCTGGCCATAGCCACGGAGTTTGCTCCCGGGGTGTTGGCGGCGCCGCTGGTGGGGGTCTCGGAATTCGCTCTCGGCTCGACTATGGCGTTTCGGGCAGCGGATTTGCAGCGCATCGGAGGGTTCCGGTCCATCGCCGATTACTTGGCCGACGACTACCAGTTGAGCCGCCGCATCCACGAGCTGGGTTTGAAAGTGGTGATCAGCCGGCCGGTGGTGACCACCTTTCTGCCCGAGCGCGGCTGGCGGGAGGCCTGGCGGCATCAGGTGCGCTGGGCGCGGACTATCCGCGTCTGCCGCGGCGGCGGATACCTGGGCATGCCGGTGACCGTGGCCACGCTGTGGGCTGTGCTGTTGGCCTGCGCCGGGCGCCTGTGGGAGGCCGCTGCGCTGCTGGTCTTGCGGCTGGCGGCGGCAATCGCGGTAGCCGGCGGAGTGCTTGGCGTGCGGCTGCGCTTGAGCGATCTGTTATTGATTCCGCTGCGTGATCTTTGGGGCCTGGCGGTGTGGGTGGCGGGCTTGGGTGGGCGTACGGTCCACTGGCGCGGGCGACGCCTTCAGATCAGCCGGGACGGCCGGATCTGCGGCGCGGACGGCTGTCCGCCGCGTTGAACTTGCGCGGCGCAAGCGCCTATAATCGAGCTACTTGACGCTGGCAAGGCTCCGCCGCTGGTCGCAGATTCTGTTCCTGGCGCTGTTCGTGTTTCTGCTGGCGAAGACTGAATTCCGGGGCTCGTTTCGCGCCGCGGGCGGCGAGATCCGTTTGCCCCACCCGGTGAGCATCTTCCTTCAAGCAGACCCGCTGGTGGCCCTGGTCAACGCTTTGGCCACTCATTCCCTCTATAAAGGGCTGCTGTGGTGCCTGATCATCCTGATCCCCACGTTTTTTCTGGGCCGCTTTTTCTGCGGTTGGATCTGCCCGTTGGGAACGCTGAATCACTTCTTCAGCAGCCTGAAGTCCGAGCGCAAGCGCGGGCGCCGGTTGATCGAGTCGAATCGGTACAAGGGCTGGCAGACGCTGAAGTACTACATCCTGCTGGGCGTGCTCGCGGCGGCCTTGTTCGGCTCGGCGCTGGCCGGGCTGGCGGACCCCATCGCGCTCGCCGTTCGCTCGCTGGCGCTGGCGGTTTTGCCTGGGTTGACTTACGCGCTCAATGCCGGGTTCGACCTGCTGTACCGCACCGACGTTTGGCCGCTGCGTTTCACCGCCGACGCATTGCATTTCCTGCTCAGCCACCTGTTGATGAGCTTCAAACAGCCCTACTTCCGCCAGGCGTTCTGCCTGGGACTGATTCTGGCGGTGATTCTGGCGCTCAATCTGCGCATCACGCGCTTCTGGTGCCGCGCGTTGTGCCCGTTGGGAGCGCTGCTGGGCGTGGCCTCACGCTGGGCGATCCTGGGCCTGAGGAAGCGGCCCGCCGATTGCGGGGATTGCAACCGCTGCCTGGTCGCCTGCCAGGGCGGCGACGATCCCATTCCGGGCGCGCCCTGGCGGAAAGCCGAATGCCACCTGTGCCTGAACTGCGTAGCCGACTGCCCGCAGGGAGTGCTTCAGTTCAAGTTCTTCGCCGGCGCGGGCGGCGCCGTTGAGCGACCCAACCTGATGCGCCGCCGGGCGCTGGCGAGCCTGGCCTCAGGGGCGGCAGCCCTGCCGCTACTGCGCAGCAATACGGGTCTGGCCGCCGGCCGCAACGAACGGCTGATCCGCCCGCCGGGGGCGGTGGAGGAGAAAGAATTCCTGGCGCGTTGCATACGCTGTGGTGAGTGCATGAAGGTCTGCCCCAACAACGCGCTGCATCCCGCACTCGCCGAAGCCGGTCCCGAGGGCCTCTGGACGCCGGTGCTGGCGCCGCGCGTCGGCTACTGCGAGCCGAGCTGTGTGCTGTGCGGCCAGGTCTGTCCGACCGGGGCCATCTGGGAAATCACCGCACGCGAGAAGGGCTGGAGCGGCGGGGATCAGTCGTCCAGACCCTTACGGATAGGCACGGCGTTCATTGATCGCGGGCGCTGCCTGCCATGGGCGATGGCGACCGAGTGCATCGTTTGCGAGGAGTGGTGTCCAACCTCGCCCAAAGCGATCTACTTGCGTCCCGCTGAGGCTGCCGATTCTCGCGGACAGATGAAGTCTGTGCGCCAACCCTGGGTTAACCCGGAAATCTGCGTGGGTTGCGGAGTTTGCGAATACGTCTGCCCGGTGCTGGGCCCTCCGGCGATCTATGTGACCAGTGTGGGCGAGAGCCGCTCGCCGGCGAATCAGATTTTGCTCGAACAACGGAGGAAGATGCGTCAGTGAAGCGTCTGGGGATCGTGTCATTGCTGGCGCTGATCGCCGTCGCTTGCGTCCGGCGCGAGCCGGATCCTTTTCCGACCGGCGATGAGGCGGCAGGATGGGTCAAGGGGCGCGGGCGTACGTTCCCGGCTTCCGAGCTGTGGCGTTACGTTGACGGAGACGCGGAGCGCTACCTTCAGGCCGGCATCGAGCGCACTGTAACCGCAGAGTACCGCTACCGTGGCCAGTTTGAGGCTGTCGCCGACGTGCACATAATGCGCAGCCCGGAGGCTGCCCGCCGAATCTTCGCCTCTGAACCGGCCGCGGGCAGCCGCCCGGTGGAGGCCGGTGAGGCGGGACGCTCTTACGGGCCGAGTCTCACCTTTCACCGCGGGCGCTACTTCGTGCGCCTGGTGGCGTATGAGGAATCGGCTGAAGCGGCAGAGGCGTTGAGGGCTCTGGCGGCGGCGATAGACCGGCGAATCCAGGTAGCAAGACGCTGAGGCTCCGCCCTACGGCGGGAGTGCTATAAAGGAATCGGGGACGGTAGCTTTTCGGGGGCGGCCAGAAGGAGCCCGAAAGTGCGCACACGCCGGCAAGTAGTGGGAAGCTGCGTAGCCGCGCTCATGGGCGGGGCGTGCGGGCAGTCGCCTGAACGCTCGCGTTCACGGGCCCCGCAGGCGGAAGCCGCGGGACCCTCCCGGGTCGTAATCGCGCGTGATCCTTCGCTGGGCTCGGGGGGCGGCGCGGATTCCGCGCATCTGGCGAAGCTGCTGGACCGCGCCATGCAGGCTTTCTACAACGTGGATGACGCGCTCGAGGCCTGGCGACGGCTAGTGCGACCCGGCGAGACCGTGGGGTTGAAGGTGAACTGCCTGGCGGGCAAGGGCGCTTCGACCCGCCCGGCGCTGGTGGAGGCGGTGTGCGAGCGCCTCCAGCAAGCAGGCATTCGCGCCCGCGACATCCTGATCTGGGATCGGCTCAGCGAGGATCTGGAGAGCGCCGGCTACCGCATTGCCACCGGCCGGGATCGCATCCGTGTGATGGGCAATGAACTGCTGGGTTATGAGGACGAACTGAGCTCGTTTGGCAGCGCGGCCAGCCTGCTGGCGACTGCCCTTACGCGCGTATGTGATGCGGTGATCAACCTGCCGGTGCTCAAGGATCACGGCATAGTGGGCGTCACGCTGGCCATGAAAAACTTGTTCGGCGCGGTGCATAACCCCAACAAGTACCATCCCAACACCGGGGACCCATACGTGGCCGACGTATACATGCTCCCACCTATCCGCCGAAAAGTGCGCCTGGCAATCTGCGACGCCATCGCCGCCCAGTACCAAGGGGGGCCTTCCTACATGCCGCAGTGGAGCTGGCCTTACCGCGGACTGCTGGTGGCGCGCGACCCGGTGGCGCTGGATTACACCGGCTGGCAGATCATCGAGCGCGAGCGCGCCCGGCGAGGCTTGAAGTCGCTTAAAGAGGTGGGCCGCGAGCCCCGGTGGATCGCGACTGCTGCCCGCCACGGTATTGGGACCAACGATCCGGCTCGGATTCAAGCCCTGGAGGTGTAGTTGGATGCGCGGGGCGCAGGATCGGAGAACGTTTCTGAAAGCCGCGGCCGGGCTGCCGTGCCTGCCGGGGGCCGGGGCGGCCGCGAAGACGGAAGACGAGACCCGCTACTTAGCCGAAGCGCGTTACTATGAGAAGCTCCCTTACCGCAAGATCAAGTGCACGCTTTGCCCGCGCGAGTGCGTCATTGACGATCGCGAGCGCGGCTATTGCGGCGTGCGCGAGAATCGCGGCGGCGTCTATTACACGCTGGTGCACTCGCGGGTCTGCGCCGCCAACATTGATCCCATCGAGAAGAAGCCTTTCTTCCACGTGCTGCCCGGCACGACCTCGTTTTCCATCGCCACCGCAGGTTGCAACGTCAACTGCAAGATGTGCCAGAACTGGGACATCTCGCAGGTGCGCCCGGAACAAGTGCGCAACATGTATCTGCCGCCCCGGGAGGTGGCGGCTCTGGCGCGGCAAAATCGTTGCGCTACAATCTCCTACACTTACAGCGAGCCGGTGGTTTTCTATGAGTACATGCTGGACACCGCGCAGGCCGGGCGCGCCGCAGGAGTTCGCAACGTCGTGGTCACCGGCGGATACATCAAGACCGAGCCGCTCAAGGAACTTTGCCGCGCCGTAGACGCCGTCAAAGTGGATTTGAAAGCCTTCTCGGAGAAGTTTTACAAGGAGGTCGTCAACGGCGAGCTCAAGCCGGTGCTGCAAGCGCTGGTCGCCCTGCGCAAGCTGGGCATGTGGACTGAAATCGTGTATCTGGTAATCCCCACCCTCAACGACAGCGATCAGGAATTCAGCAGCCTGGCCCGCTGGGTGAAGACCGATCTGGGTCTGGACGTGCCTGTGCACTTTACGCGCTTTCACCCGCAATACCTGCTTAAGAATCTGCCGGTGACCCCTTTGAAGACGCTTGAGCGGGCCAAGGCCATCGCGGATGCCGAAGGTTTGCGTTACGTCTATCTGGGCAACGTGCCCGGTCATCCGGCGGAGAACACTTACTGTCCAAAGTGCCGCCGCGCGGTGATTCAACGGGAAGGTTTCTTTATCCGGGGCCTGCATCTCAAGCGCGGCCGTTGCCAGGCCTGCGGGCAGCAGATCCCCGGCGTCTGGGAGAGCTAATGAGCAAACAGCGTCTCGCATTGCTGGCGGTGCTGGCCGGACTGCTGGCGGTATGTTCGGCCCAAAAGCTCAAGGTGCGCCCGGCGGCGGTGGCCGGCGGATTCTATCCGGCCGACCCCAAAGAGCTGGCGCGCACGGTGGACGAACTGGTGGCCCGCGCTCAGCCGCCTGCTCTGAGCGAAGCGCCGACCGCTTTGATAGTGCCGCACGCCGGTTACATGTACTCTGGCGCGGTGGCCGGGCAGGCCTACGCCCTGCTGAAAGGCCGCAAGTACGAGCGCGTGGTGGTCATCGCACCCTCGCACATTGACGCGTTTCCGTTCGCGGCCATTTACGACGGCGACGCTTACGCGACGCCGCTGGGCTCGGTCCCGGTGGACAAGGCTTTCGCTCAGAGGTTGGCCAAGGCCGGCTCGGGCATTCAAATCTCCAGTCGCGGTCATGCGGTCTCGGGCGACCGCGGCGAACACGCCCTGGAGATACAACTGCCGTTCTTGCAGCGCGTGCTGGGCCAGTTCGAGCTGGTCCCGGTGATCATGGGCGATCAGCGCTATGAAGCTTGCCGCAGCCTGGGCGTGGCGCTGGCCAAGACCGTCCAGGCTACGGCCACCTTGATCGTCGCCAGCAGCGACCTGTCGCACTTCCATCCCTATGAGGAAGCCGTGCGCCTGGACCGGCGGGTGCTGAAGGCGATTGAGGAGTGGGACTACTACACGATGGCCCGCAACTTCGAGCAGAACCTTTGGGAAGCCTGCGGGGGCGGGCCGATCGTGGCGGCCATGATCGCCGCCGAGCGGTTGGGAGCGCGACAGGCGCGGTTGCTCAAGTACGCCAACTCGGGCGACGTAACCGGGGACCGCAGCCGCGTGGTGGGTTACGGCGCAGTGGCCCTGCTGAAGGCCGCCAAGGCTTCCGGGGACGGCGAGGCCCGCTCCGGCGGCGGCTTCGCGCTCAATGCCAAGGAGCAGGAAGAGTTGCTCTGGCTGGCGCGCAAGTCGGTTGAAACCGCCGTGCGCGAGCGCAAGCTTTACGAGTGCCCGGCGCCGCGGCTGGCCTCGCTCGTGGAAGATCGCGGGGCCTTCGTCACTTTGAAACGGCAGGGCCGGCTCCGCGGCTGCATCGGCTATGTTTTCCCCATGAAGCCGCTGTACCTGACGGTGCGGGATGTGGCGGCGCTGGCGGCGGTGCGCGATGAGCGTTTTCCCCCGGTGGGCACCGCCGAGCTTGACCAACTGCAATACGAGGTGTCGGTGCTCTCGCCTTTGCGCCGCGTGCTGGACGTCAAAGAAATCATCGTGGGACGGCACGGTCTGGTCGTCAAGAAAGGCGATCATGAAGGTCTGCTGCTGCCTCAGGTGGCCACTGAGCAAGGTTGGGATCGCCTGACGTTTCTCAAGGAGACCTGCTTGAAGGCCGGCCTTTCGCCGAACGCCTGGCAGGATCCGGAAACCGACATCTTCCGCTTCACCGCCTTCGTGTTCGGCGAACATCACTCCACGGCCGCCGGACCCGGGCCTGCTTCCGCGCGGGCGAAGCGCTAGAGGGCATACGCTCAAGCCGCGCCCAGGATCGCTTCGATCAGCCCTTCCGCGGTGTACTGACGCGCTTCGACGGTTACCTCCAGGCCGTAGCGGCGCACGGCGGCCGAGGTAATGGGGCCGATAGAGGCGATCCGCACGCCCTCGAGCGCCCGGGCGCCGGCCGCCTCCACAAGGTGCTTCACAGTCGAGGCGCTGGTGAACGTCACCCAATCGGGCTTGAGGCCGGAGCCGAATATCCGGCGCGCCCGCGAGGGCAGATCCTCAGGCGGCACGCTCCGGTAAGCCTCCACCACCTCCACCTCCGCTCCGCGCCGCCGCAACTCGGCCGGCGCCGCCTCTCGCGCTCCGGCGGCGCGCGGCAGCAGGATGCGCCGGCCCGTCAGGTCCTCGCCTGCAAAAGCCTGGACCAGACTCTCGGCTACATACTCGCTCGGCATCAAGTCCACTTTGAGATGGGCAGCTTCCAATGCGCGGCGCGTAGCGGGCCCTATGGCGCAGATGCGAGCTCGCAGACCGCGCAGATCGCCGCCGCAGGTTTTCACGCGGTCCAGAAATGAGCGCACGCCGTTGGCGCTGGTGAAGATGAGCCAGTCGTAACCGGACAGGCGCGCTATCGCGGCATCCAAGGGGCGGAAGTCCGAAGGCGGCCGGATTTCGATTGCGGGCAACTCAATGACCTCGGCGCCCAGTTCGCGCAGCCTGCCGCTCAACTCATTGGCTTGTGCGGCGGCGCGCGTCACCACGATCCGTCGGCCGCTCAGCGGGGGTTGGCGCTGCCCGGAGTGTGCGGAGGGCTTCATTGCCGCCGGTAGACCTCCTCCAGAATGGTCCGCGCGCCCGAGGCCAGCAAGCGCCGCGCCAGCTCGCGGCCCAGCTCCGCAGCCTCAGAGGCCGGACCTTCGATTGCGCCGCGCACCAGGCGACTGCCGTCGGGCGCCGCTACCAGAGCGTGCATGCTGAGTCGCCCGTCACGTGCTTCCGCGTATGCGCCGATCGGGACCTGGCAGCCGCCGCCCAGCTCTTCCAGCACCGCCCGCTCGGCTGTGACGGCGGCTCGCACGCTCGCATCATCCAGGACGGCACACAGCCGCGCCGCCTCGCCTCGGCTGCGCGTCTCCACTCCGAGCGCGCCCTGCCCGGGCGCCGGGCAAATCAATTCCGCCGGCAGATACTCGCGTATGCGGTCCTCCCAACCCATGCGCTTCAGCCCGGCGGCCGCCATGAGCAGGGCGTCGTAGAGACCCTCGTCAAGTTTTCGCAACCGCGTGTCCAGGTTGCCTCGCACCGGTTCGATCCGCAAATCCGCCCGCAGGGCGCGAAGCTGCGCCGCGCGCCGCAAAGAGCTGGTTCCGACCTTCGCGCCCGCCGCCAGCTCGGCCAGTCGTGCGCCCACCAGCACGTCGCGAGCGTCCTCGCGCGGCGGCACCGCGGTCAACTGCAACCCGGCCGGCAGCGCGGTAGGCAGGTCCTTGAGGCTGTGCACGGCCAGATCAATGCGGCCGTCCAACAGCGCTTCCTCAAGCTCCTTCGTGAAAAGACCCTTGCCGCCTATGCGCGCCAGCGGCGCGTCTTGGATCTTGTCGCCGGTAGTACGGATGATTTCGATGCGGCTTTGGCAACCGGCTTGTTCCAGTTTCTGCTGAACCCAGCGCGCTTGCCGAAGCGCCAGTTGGGATCCCCGTGAGCCGATGGCCAACATGCTTCAGCCGTCCAGCCGGAAGATGCGGCGGATGGTCTCGATCACCTCCAGACCGCCCGGACGGCCGGCTTGCCGGCGCAGCTCCGAGATGGGCCCGTGCGCGATCTTGTTGAGGATGCTGCGGGTTAATGAGTCCAGGGCCTCCTCCTGTTCCGGGGTCAACCCGGCAAGACGCGCGCGGTGGCGCGCGATTTCGGCCTGGCGGATTTGTTCGAGTTGTTCCTGAAGCCCGACGATCGTGGGAACGACCTCGCGGGTCTTCAAGCGCGCCAGCAGACGCTCGGTTTCCTCGGCGATGATGCGCTCGGCCAGCTCGGCACGCCGCCGCCGCTCGCCCAAATTGGCGTCGACCACGCGCTGGAGGTCGTCAATGTCGTACAGAAAAACGTTGTCCAGCTCGTTGACCGCCGGTTCGATGTTGCGTGGCACTGCGATGTCAATCAAGAATACCGGGCGGTTGCGGCGGACTTCCAGGACGCGACGCATCTGGTCCTTGCGCAAGATGTAGAACGGCGCCCCGCTGGAGGCGATCAGGATGTCGATCTCCGGCAGGGTCTGGAGGAAGGCGTCGTAAGGGACCAGTACGCCGTCGAACAGATCCGCCATAGCGCGAGCCCGTTCAGCAGTGCGATTGGTGACGTATATGCGCGCGCCAGAGCGGCGCAGGTGACGCGCCGCCAGCTCCGACATCTTGCCGGCTCCCAAGACCATCACGCGCCGGTCAGCCAACGAGCCGAAGATCTGGCGCGCCAACTCGACCGCCGCCGAGCTGACCGAGACCGGATTCTCGCCGATGCCCGTCTGGGCCCGCACGCGTTTGGCCACGCTGAAGGCGCGCGTCAGGATGGTTTCCAGCCAACCGCCCAATGCGCCGTGGGCCTTAGCGGCGGCGTAAGCAGCCTTCAACTGACCCAGGATCTGGGGCTCGCCTATGACCATCGAATCCAGGCTGGCGGCTACGCGAAACAGGTGCCGGACGGCGGCCTCGTCTTGATGCTGGTACAAATAAGGCGCCAGCCATCGGCGCTCGACCTTGTGGTTGTCGGCCAGAAATTCTTCCACCGTAGTCTGCGGGTCTGCACCGTTCTCGGCGGTCACGGCGACTTCCACACGGTTGCAAGTAGAAAGGATCAGACCCTCGCTAACTCCGGCGCGGGAAACCAAATCCTGCAATGCCCGGCCCAGAGCGCTGGAATCGAAGGCCAGCCGCTCTCGCACCTCGACCGGAGCAGTGCGGTGGTTCAGGCCTGTAAGCAACAGCTTCATCGGGCCAGCCAAGTTCGCAGGCCGTTGTGCGCAGCCCAAGTCACGACCGAGCAACCCAGCACGGAGATCACCATAATGGCGGCCTTGCGACCGCGCCAGCCGGCGGTGAGACGCAAGAACACCATCACCAGATAAATCGCCCAGGTCACCAGCGAGATAACTATGCGCGGATCTCGTATCCAGCGGAATCCCCATTCGATCGAGGCCCAGATGCTGCCCACGACCACCGCCAGGGTGATGAATACGAAGCCGCTGGTCATGCCCCGCCCGATCAACTCATCCAGCGTGCCCAGGGCGGGCGCATTCTGCGCGTATGGGGGTTGCTTGCTTTTCAATTGTCGCTCACGCACCAGGTACGCCAGGGAGGCCACCGCGGTGATCAGCAGCGCGGCATATCCCACCAGCACCAGCACGACATGCACCACCAGCCAGGCATCCCGCACTCGCTCGTCTTCCCACGCCCAGAGCGGGCTGCCCAGGGCGCCTACCAGGGTCAACACTGAAACCAGGGGGAAGACAAACAGGCTCAGGCTTTCCAGCCGGTATCGCCACCACACAAACAGGTACAAGACGGCGCTCATCAGCGCACAAAGCGAGGCGGACTCGAAAAAGTTGTTGGCCGGGAAGTGCCCGCTAATCGCAGTCTTCTCGACGATCGAGACCAGTTGGAGCACGGCTCCCAGCGTGAAAACGGCCAGCGCCGCGGCGAACCAGCGCGTCCGGCGGCGCGTCACCGTCAGCAGGGTGTGCACCAGGGCCACGGCGTAGGAAGCGGCCGCTACGCGCAGCCACAATATGCTGGTCTCAACCATGACAGGAACGCCCCGCCCGGCAGGCCGTAAGTTCTCATTATAACCGGCGGCGGGCGCAGCTCCCGGCGTCGGATAATCGCTACATGGAACGTTTCCTGGAGGGGAAGATTGCGGCGGTCACCGGCGGCACGCGAGGTATCGGGCGCGCCGTCGCCCAGGCGCTGCTTGAGGCAGGAGCGGCGGTGGCGGTTTGCGGGCGGCGAAAGGACGGCGTCGAGCAAGCCTTGCGCGAACTCTCTGTCCGCGGTCGAGCGATCGGCGCGGCGGCGGATGTTTCCTGCTGGGAGGACGTCGAGCGTTTCTTTCGGCTTATCGAGGAGCAGTTCGGCGGGCTGGACATTTTGGTGAATAATGCGGGCGTCGGCGTGTTCGCGCCTGCTGCGGAACTCAGCCTGGAGGATTGGCGACGAACGATCCAGACCAACTTGACCGGCGCCTTTTACTGCGCGCGCGTCGCCATTGCCATGATGCGGCGGCGCGGCGGCGGCTTCATCATCAACATCGGCAGCCTGGCAGGCAAGAATGCTTTTGCGGGCGGCGCCGCTTACAACGCTTCAAAGTTCGGGCTCGACGGCTTCAGTGAAGCTCTGATGTTGGATTACCGGTACGAAGACATCCGGGTGTCAACCATCATGCCCGGCAGCGTAGCCACCGAGTTTGGAGGCGGCGCCGGCGGGGACTGGAAGATAGCGCCCGAAGATATTGCTGAGATTGTGCTGGCCGTGTTGCGGATGCCGGCCCGCACCTTGATCAGCCGTGTGGAAGTGCGGCCGAGCAAGCCGCGCAAGTAGCGCAGCGCCGCCGCATAAAACGCCGGAACGCGCCGATAAGCTTTAGCGAGTGCAAGCGCGATGCGACGGCTCACTCGCGGGCGGCCGCTAGGCCGTTTCGGAGGGGGCAAGCGAGGTGGTCGTCATGATGCGGCGTGGCATACCCCTGGATCCCGGGCGCACCGGTCGTGAAGCTGAGAACCTGGAAGCCGACCTCCGCCGGCTGGTCGTGGGGCAGGATGAAGCCATCCAGCAGATCGTGAACATCTACCAGATGCATCTGACCGGAATGGCGCCGCCCGGCCGGCCGGTGGCCAACTTTCTGTTCCTCGGTCCGACCGGTTCGGGAAAGACCCGCATCGTGGAAGCCACTGCGGAGAGCTTGCTGGGTTCGGCCCGCGCGGTCATCAAGATTGATTGCGCAGAGTTCCAGCACAGCCACGAGATCGCCAAGCTGATCGGCTCCCCGCCGGGATACCTGGGCCACCGTGAGACTCATCCCTTGCTCAGCCAGGAGATCCTCAACCAGTATCATACCGAGAAGGTCAAGCTCAGCTTCGTGCTCTTCGATGAGATAGAGAAAGCGAGCGACGCTCTGTGGAACCTGCTGCTTGGCATTCTCGACAAGGCCACTCTTACGCTGGGCGACAATCGCCGCGTAGATTTCTCCCGGGCCATGATTTTCATGACCAGCAACCTGGGAGCGGCTGAGATGAGCGCGCTGATGTCGCCGCGGTTGGGCTTCTACAGTCCGGCGGGCGACACAACCGACCCCAAGTTGGCCGGCAAAGTTTCGCAGGCCGGCCTGGAGGCCGCGCGGCGCAAGTTCACCCCGGAGTTCATCAACCGCCTGGACAAGATAGTGGTCTTCAAGCCCTTGGGCGAGGCTGAGCTCCGGCGGATCCTGGACATCGAGCTGCGGATGGTCCAACAGCGCATATTCCAATCCTCGGCGCAGCCGTTCGTCTTCAGCCTCAGCGCGGCTGCTAAGGACCATCTGCTGGCGGAGGGCGTGGACCTGAAGTACGGCGCGCGCCACTTGAAGCGGGCTATCGAGCGGCTTCTGGTCCAACCTCTGTCAAACCTAATCGCCACCGAGCAGATCGCCGGCGGCGACTGGATCCGCGTGGACTTCGACTCCGACCAGCGGCGCCTGGTGTTCTTCAAGGAAGCCGAAGGTGTGCCGATCACAGAGATGGTCGGCTGGAGCGACCCCCCGCTGAGCATCGCCGCAGCCGCGGAAGCCGGGTTGCCGGCCGCCGAAGCCGGCCGCAGCAGCAGCGCCCGCAACTCCCGCCGCGCCTGAAGCTGCCGGGAGCCGCTCATAACCGACCCGCGCGCAGTAGGCTCGAGACCATCCATGCAACGCCTCGGTCGTTCGCACCTCAATCCGTCCGCTTGATGCGCGCCCAGCATCAGGGTATATTGCGCGTGTGGACAAATCAAAGGTGGAAGGCTCACTGAGCGCCTCCCGAGCCGCATTTTTCGGTCGCGGCTGGCGCCAGCTCTCCGGCTATCAATACTTGGTGCTGGCGGTGGCCTGGATAGGCTGGACTTTCGATTCCATGGACGCCACCATCTACGCGCTGGTCATGATGCCTGCCTTGAAGGAACTGCTCGGCCCCCAACGGGCGGCACAGGACATCGGATGGTACGGCGGCATCATCTTCTCGATCTTCCTGGTGGGCTGGGCGGTGGGCGGGATACTGTTCGGGGTGCTGGCAGATTATCTCGGTCGCGCCCGCACCATGGTGATCACAATCCTGATTTATGCGGTGTTCACGGGGGCGGCGGGTTTTTCGCACTCCTGGTGGGAACTGGCGCTGTATCGCTTCCTGACCTCGCTGGGCATCGGGGGTGAGTGGGCGGCCGGGGCCACGCTGGTGGCGGAGGTCTGGCCAGAGTCGCTGCGCGTGAAAGGCGCCGGGGTATTGCAATCCGCCTGGGGCTGCGGCTACTTTCTGGGGGCCGGCTTGTACTCGCTGCTAGCCGCGCAGAGCTGGCGAGTCATGTTTTATGTCGGCGTGGCGCCGGCCCTTGCAGCGCTGCTGGTGCGACTCAAGGTGCGCGAGCCGGAACGTTGGGTGGCGACACGGCAAGCCGCCCCGGATCGCCGGCTGACGTTGCTGGAATTGTTCGGCGGACCCACGCGCCGCGACACTCTGGTCGGTTCGGCCCTGGCATTCGTGGCGGTGTTCGGACTGTGGGGCGCAACTAACTGGACCCCCACGCTGGTGCGCGAGCTATTGCAGGAGGACGGGCTGGATGCGGCTGCGCTGGGGCACAAGGTCAGCTACGCGGTGATGGCGCTGAACGGCGGAGCCGTGGTCGGCTACCTCGCGTTTGCTCCCCTGGCGGAATGGCTGGGAAGGCGCGGCGCGTTCCTGGTGATGATGCTGGGCAGTGCCGTCGTCCTGCCGGTTACCTTTCTGGCGCCCCGCTCGTTCTCGACCGTCCTGCTGTTGCTTCCCTTGCTGGGATTCTTCAACAACGGTTTGTTCAGCGGCTTCCCCATTTACCTTCCGGAGATCTTCCCTACGCGCATTCGCGCCACCGGGGCAGGCTTCTGCTTCAATGTGGGCAGGATTCTGGCAGCGCTGGGGCCGTTCCTCACCGGCTATCTGGTGGTGCGGTTGGGCACCTTCGCCCGGGCCGCCAGCGCGGTAGCCCTGATTTACGTCTTGGGCTGCCTGGTGTTGCCGTTTGCGCGCGAGACCAAAGGTCGGCAGATAAGCTGAACACGCCCTTCATCGGGCGGAGGTGCGGTTGCATCGCCCTGCGTTTTGTGATAGAGCATTGCTGCGGAGGCATATTCATGATCGCCCGGCACAAACAGGCTCTGATGATTTTCGTCGTGATCGGCATTTCGCTGTTGGCGCTCTCGTGCACCAGTAGCGCTCCGCCGCCGCCCGCCAAAGGCACGCCCGCTTTTTACTGGACCGCCGCCAAGGAAACCTTCAGCGCGGGCGATTACATCAAGGCCAGCGACCACCTGGAGCAGCTTTCCAAGACTGACAACGAATACATAACCCGCGCCCAGCCCTGGAAGCTGGTTCTGGACACCGGCATGGCCAAGGGGTACATGCTGCTGTCGGATCGCTTCGAGCGCGGCGGTCACGCCAATCGCACCAATCCCACCCCCTTCCGCCGGCAGATGGCCGACTACCGCATACGGGCAGGTCAGTTGGCGATTCAAGCCGCCGAGACGATGCTGAAGTTCCGCAACAGCAACAAGGAGCCGGAGGTTACCCTGGACTTCATATACCCCACCGGCAGCGCCGCGGAGATACCGCAGCTCAACAAAATCGGCCAGGGCATACTGATCCAGGAGGCGGAGCTGGAGGCCGTCGAACGGCGGACCGTGCAGCGCGAAGTTCTCATGATGACCTGTGCGGCCGCGGGCGCCCCGGAGGATACCGCCAAGACCCAAGAGCTTTTCAAGAAACCTCCGGTCAAGGTCGCGCGACAAGGCTTCATGCTGGCTTTCGCCCAGGCCTTTTATGACCTCTCTCAACTTTTCACCCGCCAGAAGTTGGACCAGCCTCAGCGGTTGGCGGTTCTTTGCAAAGAGGCGCTGGCGGCGCTGGAAGGCGTTCCGGAGAGCAAGAAGACTAAGGACCTGAAAGCCAAGATCGAGAAGGCGCTCAAGGAAGCCAAAGTGAGCTGACGCGCAGCAGCTCAGGGAGCGGTTAGCTCCAGCAGTCCGCCGTCGGATTGCCGGATGATGATGGGACGCGGCGCCGACCGGCAATCAGGCAGCGGGGCGCCGGCATAGTAGTTCAGACCGTAGCGACGTTCGCGATCTACATCCCCCACGCAGGCTCCGGCGGCAGCGCCGCCGGCTCGCCTCCAGAAAGCCCGCACCGAGACCCGTTCATCCAGCACGGGGAACGTCTTCCACTCAAGCAACAGCGCGCCCGCCGCCACTCCCCCCGCGATGGCGGCCATCGCCAGGGCTTTCCGCTGCTGCCCACACCGCCAGCACAACAGCGCGATGGCGCCCGACGCCGCCAGCCAGGCCCAATCGGCCGCACGCCATGCTGCGCGCCGGACGCCGACGACCAGCGCATCGGGCAGCACTCCGGCCGCCGTAGGGATGAGCGCCAGCAGAACACCGCAGGCGGCAAGCAGCCAACGCGGGTTCCGTTCCTCAGCGAGCGCCAGCCCCGACAAGGCGCACGCTGGCGGCAACAAAGGCAGAAGATAGCCGGGCAGCTTGTTCAGCGATACGGAGAAAAACGCCAGTCCGAACAGCACCCACAGCCCCAGGAACCGCACGCGCTCGTCCGACCACAAGCGGCGCCGTGCCAGCAAGCCGGCCACCGGCGTCCAAGGATACAGTCCGGCGGCCATCACCGGCAGGTAGAACCAAAGCGGCTGCACGTGTTGAAGCTCATCGGCGTACAGGCGAGCAAAGTGGTGCTTGAGGAAGAACTCTTGCAGGAATGCCGTGCCGTGGCGCAGGCTCATCGCCAAGTACCACGGCACGGCCGCCAGCAGGAAGGCCGCTGCCGGAGCGGGCCGCAGCCAATCACGCCAGCGGCGCCGGCCCATGATGAACAGCGGCACAGCCAGCACCAGTGGGACCAGGCCCTTGGCCAGCACCGCCAAACCCAGCAGGCACCCGGCTACCGGCAGCCCGCGCCGATCGCCACGCGCCAGCCATGGGATCGCGAACAACATCGCCGCCGAGAAAGTCGCCGACATCGGCAGGTCCGTCACGCCCACGCGGCTGAAAGCCAGCCATCCGGCCGTTGAGCCCAACATGAGAGTGGCGTTGAACGCGGCCGGCGAGCCGAACTCGCGCCGCAGCGCCCGATAGTAAGAGAGCAAAAAGGCGACGCTCAACAGTGCGACCGGCAGGCGGGGCGCCAGATCCTCACCGAGGCCCAGACGGAAAGCCAGGCCCGTCATCCAGTAAATGAGCGGCGGCTTCTCGAACCACGGTTCGCCCCACAGCCGCGGCGTGATCCAATCGCCGGAGCGCGCCATCTGGCGCCCGATAGCGGCGTAGCGGGGCTCATCGGGGCCCAGCAGGCCGACTGCGGTCAGCCCCGTGAAGTATAGCAGCGCGCATAACAGCGCCACGCCGGCGCGCTGCCACAACCCATGGCGAGCCCCAAACACTCCTCAAGTATAATGGGCGCAAATGGTCCGTCTGCTAATCTTGCTGCCGCTGTTCTCCGCACAAGTGGTCCGGATCGCGGAGGTGGGCTGCAATTGCGATCCCGCTCAGCCGGCAACTTTGCAAGCGCGCCAATGCAGCCTCTGCCGTGAGGCCGAACGCCAGCCTGCGGACGCCGAGATCCTCTTCTTGCCGGACGCCAACCCACGCAAGCCTAACCGCTGGCTGCTATTGGTGCGCAGTCATGCTTACGACGGGCCGCGCGGCCTGGCGCGCATGCCGCAGGCTTTGCGAACCAAAGTCTGGCGGGAGGCCATTCGCAGGGCGCGCGAGTTGTGGGGGCAGAACTGGGGGCTGGCCTACAATGGTGATCAGGTACGCACGCAGTGCCACTTCCACATCCACATCGGCAGGTTGCTGAAAGGCGTCGAGACGGACCGGGCGCTCCGCATCGTCAATTCGGCGTCCGAGATTCCCGTGCCCAAGGACGGCAGCGGCCTTTGGATTCACCCGCACGGCAACAAGTTACACGTGCACTTGAACGAGCAGATCTGCGAGACCGTGCTGATGCGCTGAAGCATACGGGCCGGCTGCGATGAGCCTGTTTGAAATCCAACCGCCTGCCAGCCCCGAGAATGCGGCTCTGCGCCTGGATCCGCGCGACAACGTGGCGGTGGCGCGCGTGGCGCTTCAGCCCGGGCAGCGGTTGGAACTAGGCGGGCCCGCAGTGGTGGTGCGTGAGCCGGTACCGGCCGGTCATAAGGTCGCGCTATGCGCGCTGGCGGAGGGCGAGGCGGTCCTCCGCTACGGCGAGGTCATAGGGCGCGCGGGCAGAGCGATCGCAGCCGGCGAGCATGTGCACACGCACAACCTCAACTTCGAGGAACTGTTGTTTGACTACGCCTTTCCCGAGCGTGAGATTGCGCCGCCCGAGCCGGCTCAGGAGGCGCCCTTGTTCGACGGCTACCTGCGTGCGGACGGCCGCGTGGGCACGCGCAACTACATAGCCGTTGCGGCGGCCAGCAATTGCGCCGCGCATGCGGTCGAGCTGGTGGTGCGAAGCTTTGAGAACCTGCCGCTGCCGGAAGGCGTGGACGGCGTGGTGGGCTTTCCGCACGGGGAAGGTTGCGGACACGCCATCGGCCCGGACACCGAATTGTTGAGGCGCACGGTCGCAGGGCTGCTGGATCATCCCAACGTCTCGGCGGCGGTCCTGGTGGGGCTGGGCTGTGAGGTCAACCAGATCGCGCAGTACTTCCCGGATGAGGCGCTCCGCAGCGAGCGGCTGGTGGGTCTGACGCTGCAATCAAGCGGCGGAACGCGGGCCGTGGTCCAAGCCGCGCGCAGCGAAGTTCAGCGCCTGATCGAGCGAGCGGCCGCCGAGCGGCGAACGCCGTGTCCTGCTTGGAAGCTAACCGTGGGCTTGAACTGCGGGGGATCGGATTCCTTCTCGGGGATCACCGCCAACCCGGCGCTAGGTTTGTGCTCGGACCGCCTGGCCCGTATGGGCGGCACTGCCGTGCTGGCCGAGACGCCTGAGGTGTTCGGAGCGGAGCACTTGCTGGTGCGACGGGCACGCAACCGCGAGGTGGCCGAGAAGTTGTTGAGCTACATCGCAGCCTACAAGCGCTACTTAGGCTCGTTCGGCGCCACTTTTGACGACAACCCTTCGCCGGGAAACAAGTACGGCGGGCTGACTAACATACTCGAGAAATCCCTCGGCGCGGTGGCCAAGGGCGGAAGTACGCCGCTGATGGATGCGGTGGATTACGGCGAACGGATCAGGGCGCGCGGTCTGGTTTTCATGAATACGCCCGGCTACGATCCGGTATCGCTGGCCGGATTGGCTGCCGGCGGATGCACCGTGGTCGCCTTTACGACGGGGCGCGGCAGCGGCATCGGCTTTCCCACCGTACCGGTGATAAAGATCTCGAGCAACAGCACGACCTTTCAGCGTATGCGCGACAACATTGACATCAACGCCGGGTGCATCGCAGACGGGGAGGCAAGCCTCGAACACGTGGGAGGGGAGATCTTCCAATTCCTTCTGAAGGTGGCTTCAGGCGAGCGCACCTCGGCCGAGCGCCTCGGGCACCGCGAGTTCGTGCCCTGGCGCATCGGCCCGGTGATGTGACGCAAAGCGGTAGTATGGGCAGCATGACGCACCGCGAACGGCTGCTGGCGGCCCTGGAGCACCGTGAGCCGGACCGCCTTCCCATGGATCTGGGCACCGCGCGTTTCACCGGCATGGTGGCGCCGGCATACGAAAAATTGCGCGCCCTGCTCGGCTTTGGGCGCCCGGGCGTCGTCGTTGACCGCATGCAGCAACTGGTCGAGATGGATGAGGCGGTGCTGGAGCGCCTGGATGTGGACGCGCGGGCTTTCAGCTTCGGCCCGCCCGACGCCGGCGGCGACGTGGACCTGGACGACGGGCGCTACCGCGACGAATGGGGCGTAGTACGCCGTCGGCCGCCCGGTTGTCATTACTACGAGCTGGAGAGCTGCCCGCTGGCCGGCGAGCTGACGGCGGAAATGATCGCGCGCTACCCCTGGCCCGATCCCACTGATCCGGGACGCACGCGCGGCTTGCGCGAGCAAGCGCTGCGGCTGCGCCAGAGCGGCTATGCCGTGATGTTCAACGCCCGGTTCAACCTGGTCCACATGACCCAGTACCTGCGCGGCTTTGAAGACTGGTTCCTGGATCTGGCCGGCAACCACGAGCTGTTCGGCTGCCTGATGCAGGCGGTGCTGGACGTCATGCTGGAGATGAATCGCTGTGCCTTCCAACAAGCCGGTGATCTCATTGACATAGTGGCTTTCGGGGATGACATAGGCATGCAGGACCGGACCATCTGCTCACTGCCGCTGTATCGCAGGCTCATCCGGCCGTTTCAGGAACGCATCGTGGAGCTAATCCGCGCACAGACACGGGCCAAGATCCTCTACCACACCTGCGGTTCGGTCTATCACTACATTCCCGATTTCATAGAGATGGGCATTGACGCTCTGAACCCTGTCCAAGTGCGGGCGCGCTACATGGACCCGGAGCGCCTGAAGCGCGAGTTCGGCGACCGTATCGCTTTCTGGGGCGGCATAGACAGCCAGCAGTTGTTGCCGCACGGCGCGCCGGACGAAGTGCGCTCCGAGGTGCGGCGCATGTTCGAGTTCATGGGGGCTGGGGGCGGCTGGGTGCTGGCTGCGGTGCATAACATCCAGCCCGATGTCCCGCCCGAGAACGTGTTAGCGATGTTCGAGGCCGGGCGCGAGTGCGTTTACTCGGGCGGCCGCGGCGCGGCGGGCGGCGGAAGCTTGTGAACCTCCTCAAAGTAGCGCTGCACGTAATGTCGGAATAGCAGCGGGACTTCCTCGCGATGCACCTGGCCTCCGGCTTCCCGGTGCGGCGCCTGCTGCTCAGTGTAAGGCGTGCGCAGCTTTTGGCTTCCTGAAGCAACCTCCACCATCACTTCTCCGCTGAGGGTGGCTTGGCGGCGTCCGAAAAGCTCCGTCAGCTTGCCCATGGCAGCCAACTGCTCGGCCTCGCGCGTGTCTTTGCTCCCGTCTTCCTTGCCGATGCCGCTGCGGCCCTCGCGGGCCGGTTGCAAGTCTGAATCACTGCCGCCGGGCTTGCCGCCGGCGCTTTGCGCTTGCTGCGAAATCTCAGATTCGAGTTCACCGTCGGACTGGGAAGCGGCATCGCCCTGGGTTTGCCTTCCGGCGCCGGGCCCGCCCTTCTCCGAAGAGCGCTGACGGGAACGAGCCGACTCGCCAGTCGCCTGCGATTGCACGTTCAGGTTAGAGTTGCCTGTCGAGGGTCGCGACTTGAGCCGGGAAAGCAAGCTGGCCAGCGCCTCGCGGAACTGTTCCAGCAGATTGCTGTTCTCGCTTGCCCACTCGGGCGGCCTCTGACGGTTTTCAGAAGAGGCCTCGCCTGCCTGCGTGCCGTCTGCACCTTCGGATCCGGACTCGGAATGCGGCCTCGCCTCAGTGGCTCCGTCATCGGCGCTCAACTCGTTGCCCGCGCTGAGCGGGATCGGTCTGGAAAGGTCAGGCGGCCGCGCCGCGGCGACATCAGAGTCGGCCGCCGCGTCGCCGGGATATTGCCCGGCGGAGACCTCTTGTCGAGACTGCCGGGTCTCGATTGGGAGGCCCAGTTGCTTCAGTGTCTGCCTGAAGCGTTCCGCCAGGGTGTTCCGCCGGCTTTCCTTTCCGGGCTGGCGGTGCGCCGCCGGATTCGGGAACAGCACGGCGGCCAGCGGCGGTCGCAGATCCAACCGCCGGCTGACGCCGTAGCGCAGCGCGAACAGGCCGGAAGCCGTCAGGGCAAGCGCCCCCAGCGTATAGAGGGCGCGCGGCGCCCGGATCGGAACCGCTCGGCGCGGATCCACCTCCCGCGCCAGCCGCTCGGCTTGCCGGAGCTGGGCTTCGCGCATGCCTTCGGACGCCCGTCCGTTTGCCTGCGGAGAGCAGAAGTAAAAAGCGGTTGAGAGCGTGTCGCGGAGTCCCAACCGTTGGTCAATCGCTTGGAGGACCAAGTAGGGGCCCGGCAGACGGGCGAAGACCTGCGCCAAGCCGAGCCCGATTGCGGCCGCGAACAAGGCGGCAATCCAAGGCCAGTTAAGGATCTGCGCGCCCACAATGAGCAGGAGCACAAAGCCGGCCATCCCGGCCGAGAGCGCCAGGACCGCCTGCGCTAACGCCAGGTTCAACAGGCAGCGCCGGCGCGCTCGCGCTACGAGATATTCCAATGACCCGGGTTGGCTCACGCCGGCACCATCGCTCCCAGTGCTGTTTCTCTTCATTATGCCGCGGGCGGGCCCTTTGCGCCACCGTGAGCGGGCTGCCGATCTGCTATTCTATTGAACTACCCCGAGGCTGCAAGGCGCGCGGGGGAGGACTATCTTATGCACGTACGCAAACAAAGACTGCTGACACCGGGGCCGACACCCTTGTATCCGGGGGCCCTGCAAGCCATGATGGCTTCCGACATTCATCACCGCACGGAGGATTTCCGCCGCCTGCACCAAGCGGCCTTGACGGATCTGAAGCAGGTGCTGGGCACCTCGCACGATGTGCTGGTGTTCTGTTCGTCGGGAACCGGCGCCATGGAGGCTGCGGTGTCGAACTTGTTCTCCCGGGGCGAGAAGGTAATCGCCTGTTCGGCAGGTAAGTTCGGCGAGCGCTGGGTGGAGATCGCAAGGGCCTTCGGTCTTGAGACCATCGTGTTGAAGGCCGACTATGGGCGGGCGGTGCCGGTCGAGCAGGTTGAGCAGGCGCTGGCGGCCAACCCGGACGTGCGTGGCGTTTTCGTCCAGGCCTCTGAGACCTCTACCGGCGTGGCGCACGACGTGCGGGGCATGGCTGCGGCAGTCGCCCGCACCGAGGCCATCTTCGTGGTGGACGCCATCACCGGTCTGGGCACTATGCCGCTGGACATTGACGGCTGGGGGCTGGATGTAGTGGTGGGCGGCTCGCAGAAAGCGTTCATGATTCCGCCGGGGTTGGCCTTCCTCGCCGTCAGCCCGAAGGCCTGGCGGCGGGCAGAGACCGCCGATCTGCCGCATTACTACTTCGATTTGCGCAAGGAAAAGAAGAGCGCCGACAAAGGCGAATCAAGCTGGACGCCCTCGACCGCCCTGCTGCTGGCCTTGAGCGCCGCCCTGGGTTACATCAAGCAGATCGGAATGGACAAGCTGATCGAAAACGCCCAACTGCTGGCGCGCGCCACGCGCGAGGCGGTGCGCGAGCTGGGGCTGGAGCTTTTCGCCGTGGATACGCCGGCCGCCTCCGTCACCGCCGTCAAGGCGCCCGCGGGTTGGGATTCCGGCCTGATCGTCAATGAATTCCGCAACCGCTTCGGCGCGATCATCGCCAACGGCCAGGGCGTCATGAAGGGCAAGATATTCCGCATCGCCCACTTGGGCTATTTCGATTTCGCGGACGTCTTCGCGATCATCGCGGGGCTGGAAGTGATCCTGAACGGCAACGGTTTCCCCGTGCGTTACGGCAGCGGGGTGGCCGCCGCCCAGCGCGTGTACGCCGAGGCGGCCTTCCCCAAGGAGGCGGCGCTGGCATGAACCTGCTGATTGCGGAATCCATTTCGCCGGCCGCCGTCGAGCTGCTCAAGCATCAAGCGGGCTGGAACGTGATCGTCTCCAGTCCGAAGGAATACCTGGTGCACCTGCCGGAGGCTGAGGCGCTCATCGTGCGCAGCGCCGTGAAAGTCACGCGTGAGGTGCTGGAGAAGGCCCCGCGCCTGCGCGTCATCGGGCGGGCCGGCGTGGGGGTGGACAACGTGGATCTGGCGGCCGCAACCGCCGCCGGCGTGCTCGTAATGAACACGCCGGGCGGCAACGCGGTTTCCGTAGCCGAGCACGCCATCGCCTTGATGCTGGCCCTGGCGCGCTCGGTCCCCCAGGCCAACGCCTCCATGCACGCAGGCAAGTGGGAGAAAAAGAAGTTCATGGGTAATGAGCTGCGCGGCAAGACTCTGGGCGTGTTGGGACTGGGCAGCATCGGCCGCGAGGTGGTGCGCCGGGCGCGCGCCTTCGAGATGCGCGTGCTGGCTTGCGATCCTTACGTCAATCCGGACACGGCCGCGGATCTGGGCGTCGAGCTGGTGGAGGCCGAGCGTCTGTACGCGGAAAGCGACTACTTGACGCTGCATGTGGCCCTGACGTCGGAGACCCGCGGCATGCTCAACCGCGAAGCCTTTGCGCGCATGAAACCCGGCGTGCGGATCGTCAACTGCGCTCGCGGCGAGCTGATTGATCAGGAGGCTTTGTGCGAGGCGCTACGCGAGGGCCGGGTGGCCGGAGCGGGACTGGACGTCTTTCAGGTAGAGCCGCCTCCCCCGGATTCGCCGCTACTCCAGTTCGATTCGGTAATCGCCACGCCGCACATCGCGGGCTCCACTGAAGAGGCCCAAGAGATCGTCGGGGTGCGAATCGCCGAGCAGATCCTGGAGTACTTGCGCAGCGGAGTGGCGATCAACGCCGTGAACATGCCGGCGCTCTCGCCGGAGCAGTACCGTGTGTTGGGACCCTACATTTCCCTGGCCGAGAGGCTGGGAGCGTTCGCGGCGCAAGTCGCCGCCGGGCACCCCCGCGCCGTGCGTCTGGTTTACTCCGGTCGCATTGCCGAAGCCAACACCCACCTGGTGCGCAACGCCGGTCTGGTCGGGCTGCTGAACCGTTGGCTGTCGCAGCGGGCCACGCTGGTCAACGCCATGCAGATCGCGGCGCAACGGAACCTGACGGTGGCCGAGCGGCATGAGAAGCGCGCCGGTCATGTGGATTCCGTGAGGCTGGAACTGGAAACCGAGAGCGGCCTGACCACTGTGGAAGGCGCGGTGGTGCTCGATCGCCCGCGCCTGATCCAGGTGGACGGCATCTACTGCGAGGCCCCGCTGGCGGGCCACCTGATCTTCATGAAGAACCAGGACGTGCCGGGCGTGATAGGTCACGTAGGTACGGTGTTGGGGCGCAACAACATCAACATCGCCAACTTTTCCCTGGGCCGCCGCGAGGGACCGCGCCCGGACGGGCCGCTGGAGGCCCTGGCGGTCGTGGAGACCGACGAGCCGGCCGCGGAGGCTGTGCTGGCCGAGTTGCGCAGCAACCCCGCGGTCAAGCTTGCCAAGGTCGTGGAGCTGGGCTGAGAGCCGTCACTGCGGGGCTTTCAGCCTTCGTACCCAGATGTTGCGATAGCGCACCGCGGTGTCATGGTCCTGCAAGGCCAACGGTTCCTCGGGCTGGTGCGGGGCGTAGGTGCCGACCCGCCGGTGCGCCATGCGCCCGATGATTTGCTGGTGATGATGCACCAGCACGCCGTTGAGAAACACCGTGACGTAGGCGGGCTTGACGAGCTTGTCTGCCTGGAAGCGCGGCGCCTCAAAGACGATGTCGTAGACCTGCCACTCCCCGGGCCGTCGCGCCGGATTGACCAGCGGCGGAAACTGGCCGTAGATGGCGCCCGCCATGCCGTCTGCGTAAGTGGGGTTCTCCCAGTTGTCGAGCACCTGGATCTCGTAACGCTCCATGATAAGCACGCCGCTATTGCCTCGCCACTGCCCTGAGCCTTCGATGCGCGGAGGTGCGGCCCACTCGATGTGATACTGCGCGTCGCCGAACTTCTCCTTGCTGACCAGATCGCCGGTACCGCCCACCACCTCCATGTAGCCGTGCGTCACCTTCCAGCGCGCCGGAAGCTCCTTGCCGCGCTCGGTCCGCTTGCCGCGGTTGAACCATTTCGACAGATCCTTGCCGTCGAACAGGATCACGGCGTCCGAAGGCGGTTGGCCGGGTTGCGCGCCCGGCCTCACCAGCGGCGGGTGGGGGCGTTTCAGGTCGTGCACTCGCCAGGGTTGGTCGGGCAGAAACGGCGTGTCCTCGTAACCCAGCGGTGAAGAGCGCTCCTTCTTGCTCTGCGCCTTCTGCTGTGCGGCGGCGACCGCAACCAATGCGGCCGCGATCATCAATCCTGCCGGCAGGCTCCAGCGGGCGGGCCAACGATAGCTCATGAGAAACCCTCCTTGATGAATGGCCAGCCTAACAAATCTAGCCGCCGCCTGGCGGCGCTGGGGCTGATGGGGCGGGCGTAATGCCCAGGGCTTGCTTGCGCAAGCGCAGCCAGGCGTCGAACACCCCCGGGTTCTCCAGCCAGGTCATCAGCCACAGCAGCATTTCCTGCTTTTCCGCCCTCTTTTCCGGACTCACTTTGGAATTGCGAACGACCAGGCGCGCATGGTCCTTGGCCAGTATGACCAGCCGGCGGCAAGCTGCGGCGCGCGCGCGGTCGCCGGCGCGGACGGCCGCCCGATATTGCTCGCCCAGCGCCAGCAGCGTCCGTTCCAAGGCGGCAAAATCATCCTGGCATACGCCCTCGACCAGCGGATCCAGCGGCAATCCCGTGCGGCGCAACAAGCGGCGCAAGTGGGTCTCAGAGACGGGCGCCAGACTTTCGAGCAGGCCCTTGAAGAGGGCTTCGCTGATGCGCTCCGGACGGACCTGCGCCAACCACGCGGTCAGTCGTCTTTTGGCCGGCGTTTTGGTTTCGGCCACGCCTGTACCTCGCCACGGCGCGCTCGTGCGCCGCCAGTTGCTTGGAGAACTTGTGTGCGCCCGAGCCGTCGGGCAGGGCCACGAAATAAATGTACTCGCTTTGGGCGGGTTGTAGAGCGGCCTTCAAGGAGTCCAAGCCGGGATTGGCGATAGGGCCGGGCGGCAGGCCCGGGTGCTGGTAGGTGTTGTAACGTTGCCGGCTCTCCAGATCCGAGCGGTAGAGCGTTCCGCGGTAGCGATCTTCGAGCAAGGCGGCGTAGATCGCCGTAGGGTCGCACTGGAGGGGCATGCCCAGGCGCAGGCGATTCAGGAATACCGACGCAATCAAGGGGCGTTCCTCGGCACGAGCAGTTTCCTTTTCGATCAGCGAGGCCAGGGTCACGGTGCGATGCACGTCGCCTTCTGCACCCAGGTAAGCCCAAGCCTGCCGGAACCGATTGGTCATCAGGCGGCACACGTCCACGGCGCTGGCGTGTCGCGAGAGCCGGTAGGTGTCCGGGAACAGGTAGCCTTCCAGGCTCGGCGCTTCGGGCGCCAGGTCGCGAATCAACGCGGGATCGCGCGCGGCTTTGAGGAACTCCTCGGCCGGCATCAAATCCGAAGCCTCCAGCGCTGCGGCGATATCGAAAATGTTGCTGCCCTCGGGCACGCGCAGTTCGTAATAGAAGACTTCACCGCGAGCGAGGCGGCCAAAAACCTGCCAGACCGAGGCGGGCTCGCGGAAGCGGTACTCCCCGGCCTGAAGTTTAGCTCGCGGCTTGAGTGCGCGAGCCAGCCAGAATTGCCAGCGGAAACGGATGACGCCCGCCTGCTCGAGCAGGCGGGCCATCAGCGGGGTACCTGCGCCTCGTGGGATATCAACAAAGGCCTCATCGCGAAAACCGGCGTATTTCCAATTTAGCGAAGCGACGGCCAGCAGGCCGGCGACCAGAAGCGCAAACGCGGAGCAAAGCAGCCACCGGCGCACTGGCGGGCTATCCTTTTGCCGCGGCGGCGCGTGCATCCAAGTAGCTCTGAAGCAACAGAACCGCGGCCAGGCGATCTACGACGGGCGCGACGCGCCGGCGCAGCCGAACGCCGCTGGAGCGCAACACCCGGTTCGCCTGGACCGTGGTGAAACGCTCGTCCAACAACTCAACCGGGAGGCCCGTGTGACGAGCCAGCTCGCCGGCGAACTGGCGTGCTTGTTGCGCCTGTGCCCCTTCCTCTCCGCTGAGCAGCAGGGGAAGCCCGACCAGGATCAGTTCCACTTGTTTCTCCGCCGCCAGTTCAGCCAGCTTGGCCAGCACCTGGCGCTTGTTGGTGCGATAAAGCGTGGGCAGGCCCTGGGCGGTAAGGCCCAGCTCGTCGCTGACGGCCAAGCCTATCCGGCGCTGGACCTGGGCCAGCGCCAGCACTCGCATCGGCTTGTTCTGCCCGAATTGACTCACGGTTCCGCTTCCATTATATAGGCGCCGGCCGCCGTAGCCGCCGGCTCGCGCTCGTGTTAGATTGGTCAGTAGCGAGCCGCGGCCCGCAACGCGGCTTCAGGGAGTTGTCCGTGGTTGTTGCCAGCCAGCCAGTCAGAGCGCGCAGACCAGCGGGTGCGGCTGCGGGAGTCATCGTGCTGAGCGGCGTTACGGCGTTGCTCTATTTCGGACGTCTGTTTTTCATCACCTTTGCGAGCGCGGTGATTCTGGCTTTCATGCTGGATCCCTTTGTAGTGTTGCTCGGCCGCCTGCGGATCCCTCGTGCCACCGCCAGCTTTCTGGTCTGCGCGGTAGCCTTGCTGCTGGTGTACCTGGTGGGGCTGGGCTTGTACACGCAGATTGCCGACTTGGTGGATGAACTGCCCAAATACCAGCAGCGCGTGAATGACCTGGTGGACTCCGTGGTTGCGCGCATCGAGGCGATCGAGAAGTCCGTCTACGAGCTGGTGGTGCCCAGGCGTTTCCGGGAGCCCTCACGGGCTGAGGCCCCGGTGCAAACCCCGGCGCCTCGTACCTCTCGTCGCACGCGCACCCCGGCGGTGCCGTTACCTCCGCCGGTGCAGGAGGTGCGGATTCGCCAGGAGCGGCCGCCCATCGTCGCCTACCTGGCCGAACATTTCGGCTCGCTTTATCAAGTAGGGTTGATGGCCTCCTTCGTGCCGTTCCTGGTGTACTTCATGCTGAGTTGGCAGGAGCATATTCACCGGCGGTTCCTCCAGACCTTTGACGAGTCGGCGCGCGTGGTGGTGGCGCGGAGCCTGGTCGGGGTGGCGCGCATGGTGCGCGCTTTTGTGATCGGCAACTTCCTGCTCGGACTGCTGCTGACCGCAGCCACCGCTCTGTTGTTCTGGGCCTTCTGGCTGCCCTACCCAATCCTGATGGGATCGCTCAGCGGATTCTTGAGCCTGATTCCTTACATCGGCTTGCCTTTGGCGATTCTGCCGGCCATCCTGTCGGCCCTGCCGGTTTACAACGCCATGACGCCGTACCTGCTTTTGGCCGGCGGCGTGGCCCTGTTTCACTTGATCGCGCTGAACCTGCTCTATCCCAAGCTGGTCGGGCCGCGGGTCCACTTGAACCCGCTGGTGGTGACGGTGGCGCTTATGGCCTGGAGCGCGCTCTGGGGACCGATGGGTCTGATCCTGGCCATTCCTCTCACCGCGGCCATCAAGGCAGTTTGCGACAACGTCCCGCGCCTGGAAGCTTACGGCAAGCTGTTGGGCGATTGAATCCCGGGCGGCGGCGCTCTCGGATATCATATGACGCGTATGACCCGCAGGTGCTTCCTGATGTCGCCGGCGCTGGCGGCGGCCGCCTCCGCAGTGGCCGTAGACCGCAACCGCATCAGCGCCATCACCGATGAGATCGCACCCTCGCCTGCCGAGGCCATCCGCTTCGCGCAAGAGTTCGGCTTGAAATGGGTGGAACTGCGGGCGGTTCCGGGCTCGAAAACTTACTATCAGTTTCTCGACGAGCCGCAGTTGCAGGCGGCGGCCAAAGAACTGGCGGCGGCGGGCCTGCGCGTCTCGTTCCTCAACACCGGTTTGCTGAAGTTCCCCCTGCCGGGGACCGAGCCGCCGCGCTTCCGCAATGAGACGCCCGAAGCGCGCGCCAAGCGACAGGCGCGTGATCAGGCCCAGTTCGACCGCCGCATGGAGGAGTTGCGCCAGGCCATTCGCGCCGCACACATCCTCGGGGTGGACAAGGTCCGCATCTTCAGTTTCACGCGCGTGGCCGAGCCGCCGGCCTTGCTGCCGCGAATCGCGGAGATCCTGGAGCCGATGGTCAGGGTGGCAGAAAGGGAGAACGTTCGCCTGCTGCTCGAGAATGAGACCTCCTGCAACGTGGCCACCTGCGCGGAGACCGCGGCATTGACGAAGCTGCTGCCGTCAAAGCACTTGGGCATCAACTGGGACGCTTTGAACGGCGCGGCGTATGGCGAGAGACCCTTCCCGGACGGTTACAATCTGCTGCCCCATGAGCGCATCGGCAATGTGCAGATCAAGGGTCGCAGCGTGCTCGAAGGCCCGCAACGGCTGGACTGGAGCGCAATCTTCCAGGCCATGGCGCGCGACGGCTACCGGGGTCATTTCGGCTTGGAGACTCATATTTTCGGGCCGGAGCTGTTCCAAAAGTCCAGGGAGTGCATGACCGAGATCCTGCGCATAGTGGACGAGCTTCAGCGGGCGCGCCCCACTTAAGGTTGGGGCAAGAACCGCTTGGGTATTCGCAGAGCCATCGAACCCGCTACAGTGACCACTTGGTAGCGGCCCTGGAGGCCCACCAACAAGTGCGCGGCCCAGGGCTCGAGCTTGTATTCGCCGGTCAACCAGCGGACCATATCGGTGGTGGCCATCTGTAGCGCGCGATCCAGCGAGCTGGCGAACTCCGGCTGGCTGCCGATGGAGATGATCTCTTGGGCGGTCTCTACGCGCGGTCCGCTTAGGCGGGCCTGCTTGCGCAGGCTTACGGTGAACTCCACGTCCATGGAAACCTCGACGCCCGTTCCGAGCGGCTCGCCGTCGGCTTGCAGGGCGTGGCCGTCGCCGATGAACAGCAGCGCACCGGGATGGTAGACCGGCAGCAGGACCGTGGCGCCTTCGCGGATTTCATTGAAGTCGAGGTTGCCGCCGTAGGGACCCGAGGGGCCGGAGGTAGGCGCGAAATCTCCCGCCGGAGCGACGCCGATGCAGCCCAGCATTGGCCGGGCGTCGTATTCAAGCGCCAGGCGCCGACTGGCGGGCTCCCGCAATCGCACGCGGCTCCGCTCGAGGTCTATGTCCCAGGGGATAAGGTTGGCGCGACCCTTGCGGATCAGATCCGGCTTGTAGTCGTCTGAGTAGATTCTCTCCACGTATTCCGGCAGCAGAGCGTTCAGCAGCAGGCGGTATCCGGACCAACCCCAGTTGCGGTTGATGCGGATGCGGTCCAAGCGAACCACCAGGGCATCGCCCGGCTCGGCGCCCTCGATGAAGAAGGGCCCGGTCAGAGGGTTGCCGGGCTCGGCGCGACGCGTTCCCTGCTGGTCCTGACCGCCGGCGTCGAGCGTGCTGGTGCGAACAGTATCCCCGGGCTGGATGCGCGCCAGTGCAGGATGGCGGGCGGCGAAAGTGTGGTAGTAGGCCGAGGGCGGAATGGTGCGAATCTCCGCGGCCAGCCGAGGGCCGAGGGCCAGGGCCAAGGCGCATGCGAGAGCGGGCGTTCGACTCATAACGGGCAGTATAATTGGGCTGGCAGATGGGCGGGAAGCGCAGCGTGTGGGTGCAGGTGGGCCGGTTGAGCGGGTTGGCTTTCCTGCTGCCGGTCAGCACTTTCGCCGGCTATGCGGTCGGATGGCTGCTGGACCGGCTCTTTCAAACAAAATTTTTGTATCTTGTTTTTCTTTTGTTCGGCATTGCGGGTGGCTTAGTGGAGCTGATCCGCACCCTCCAGCGGGAAAGCCGGGATGAGCGAGACTGAGGCGGAACGTTTGCAGAGGGCGCTGGTTCGCATCCGGCGGCTGATGGCCTTGCTGGCGGCGCTGGGGGCGGCAGCCGCGCTGCTCTGCAAGGGAGTCGCTTGGGGAGCGGGCTTTTTGGCCGGCGCGCTGGCGGCGATGATCAACTTCCGCTGGCTGGAGCAAGTGGCCGGCGGCCTGGATCCGGGGCGGGGCGCCAGACGGCTGCGCTGGGCCGTGCTGTTCGGCTTGCGCTATGTCCTGCTGGGGGCGGCAGGCTATGTTATAGTGAAGGTCTTTGGATTCAGTGGGCTGGCGATCCTGGCGGGGCTGCTGGTGGCGGCCGCGGCGGTGCTGGCGGAACTGATCTACGAGCTGGTCTATGCCGGAACATGAACTTTGGGTGACTCGACTGTTTAACGACCATCTGGCCGGCGTAGCCAACGCCTTACTGGGTTGGTTTGGTCTGCACGCGGAGAACCCGTTGCGGCCTTGGTCGAACTTCATCACCATGCAAGTGGTGGTGGCGGCGCTGATCCTGGTGCTGTTCGCGGTGCTTAGGAGCCGTCTTTCGGTGGAGCGGCCCGGTGCGCTTCAGCACTGCTTGGAGATCGTCTACACGTTCTTGCGCGGCCAGGCGGATGAGGTCATCGGCCATGGCGCCCGGCCGCACGTGCCTTTCTTCGGGACGATCTTCGTGTTCATCCTGTGTTGCAATCTGATCGGGTTGATTCCGGGCTTTGAGTCGCCTACCATGTTCCCCTACGTTCCGGCCGGTTGCGCGGTGGCGGCGTTCTTCTTCTATCACTGGGCGGGGATACGGGCTCAGGGCCTGGGACGTTACCTGGCGCACTTCGCGGGGCCCGTGCCCTTAATGGCGCCTATCATGATTCCCATAGAGCTGGTCAGCCACCTGGGCCGCCCGCTTTCGCTCACGGTGCGTCTTTTCGCCAACATGTACGCGGGCGAGCAGATCACGCTGGTTTTCATAAGTCTGACGTACCTGGTGGCCCCGGCGATCTTCATGGGCCTGCACGTGTTTGTGGCGTTCCTTCAGGCGTATGTGTTCGCCTTGCTGACCATGGTGTACGTTGGCGGCGCGATCGCGCACGAGGAGCACTAATTCGGGCTTGATCGCTCTCCAGTGTGAGCCCGTCCGGCCCGCGACGGCAAGGGCGGGAACCACCTCCTGGAGGCAAGTTCATAACCAAGGAGAATCGAATGACGATGAGACGAGCGCTGCTGTTGATGGTCTTGCTGGCCTTTGCCGCGCCGCTTTTCGCCCAGGCGCCGGGGGCCGGCCAGGCGGATACTAAGTGGATCTGGATCACTTCGGGCTTCTCAATGGCCATCGCCTCGGCGGGCTGCGGCATTGCGCAAGCCAAGGCTGTGGCGGCGGCAGCGGAAGCCATGGGACGCAACCCGGGTGCGGCGGCAGCCATCCGCTTCGCACTGGTGCTCGGGTTGGTGCTTATCGAATCGCTGGCTTTGTACACCCTGGTGATCATCTTCGCCAAGGTGGTGGCGTAAGTTTCCGGCGGGGAGCCTGGCCGGGCTCCCCGCTTTTCAACCGGCATGCAGAAGCTGGAAGGGATATTTCCGCCGATTACGACGCCCTTTGATGCGCAGGGCGAACTTTACCGCGCCAAGCTCAGGCACAATCTGGAGCGCTGGAATCAGACGCCGCTGGCCGGCTATGTGGTCTGCGGCTCCACAGGCGAAAGCGTGATGCTCACCACGGAGGAAAAGCTTCGCCTGTGGGAGTGGGCTGCGGAGTACGCCGCCCCCGACAAGCTGCTGGTGGCCGGCACGGGCATGGAGAGCGTGCGAGAGACCGTGGATCTGACCAACCGGGCGGCTGCGCTGGGATACCGGATGGCAATGGTTCGCACGCCGCATTATTACAAGAACCTGATAAACAACGGCCCGGCCCAAGCGCTGTATTTCCGGGCGGTGGCCGATCAAAGCCGCATACCGATCATGATCTACAACTGGCCGCAGACCACCGGCGTGGACATACCGGCTGAGACCGTGGCTGCCTTATCAGAGCATCCCAACATCATCGCCGTCAAGGAAAGCTCGGGCAATCTGGAAAAAGTCATGCGGATGATCCGCGAGGTGCGCCCCGGATTCCAGGTCCTGGTGGGATCGGCCACCACGCTGTGCCCCTCGCTGATGGTGGGAGCGGCGGGCGCGGTGCTGGCCTTTGCCAACGCCGCCCCCTTGGCGACCGTGGCGGTATGGGAAGCTGTCCGCAAGCGCGAGTACGAAGCGGCGCTGGACTGGCAAGCTCGGATTGCGCAGGCCGCCGTGCTGGTGACCGCGCGCTACGGCGTGCCGGGACTCAAATACGCCATGGACCTGAAAGGCTACTACGGAGGCCCGCCGCGCTTGCCTTTGACGCCGCCCGATCCGGAGGCCCGGCGGCAGATTGAGGAGGCCTTCCGGGACCTGAAAGGCTGACAGCCGACGCAGGTACTCCGGGGTGCCGCAAGGTCCCGCATCCCGCAGCGCATCGCCGGCATCTATGTAGGCATGAACGGGTTCAAGCTGAGCGCTTGCTTGCTCGGGTTGTCCTTTGCCTTATCCGCACAACAGTGGCGGATTGACACGGCGCACTCGGCGGCGCAGTTCTCCATCCGCCACATGATGGTGTCCACGGTTCGCGGTCAGTTCGGCAAGCTCACGGGCGCGGTGCAGTGGGATCCCGCAAAGCCCGCCGCCGCTTCGGTCGAGGCCCAAGTGGAGGTGGCCAGCATTGACACCCGCGAGCCTAAGCGGGACGCTCACCTGAGGAGCCCCGATTTCTTCGACGCTGACAAGTATCCCACCATGAGCTTCAAGTCCACCTCGCTCACGCCCGCCGGGCCGGGACGATGGAAGCTGGCGGGGGAGCTCGGGATCCGAGGGATCGTTCGCCCGGTGGTCTTTGATGTGGAAGGCCCAGGCGAAGCCGTCAGAGGACCTGACGGCAACTTGCGGGTAGGGGCCACCGCCACTACCCGTATCAACCGCAAGGACTTTGGCATGACCTGGAACCGGGCGCTGGATGCCGGTGGTTTCGTGTTGGGCGAAGAGGTGACCATTACTGTGGACGTCGAATTGGTTCGGGGGGCCAAATAACGCCCAGGCACGGGCTTTTGCGGTTCCGGAACATTTCCTCCTTCCCCGGCGTCTAAGCGGATTGAAGTAGCCGCGGTTTCCTGCTACTTTGAAGGTGAGTTTGCCGTTGAGGCTGTAGCCGTGGCGAATGGGATCCTTCAAGTGGACGGGCCGGACGCGCTCAGCGCGCTGGAGCCGGAGGCGCAAGATGCCAGTTGGGATGACCGGCGGTTGCTCGAGGGCCTCAGGGAGGGGGCCGAAGAGGCTTACGAAACCCTGATCCAGAGGTTCCAGCAGCCGGTCTACAACTTGGTGGCGCGCCTGCTGAACGACCCCAATGAAGCGTGCGACGTGGTGCAGGAGGTCTTTCTGAAGGTTTTCCGGAAGGTCGGTTCGTTCCGCGGCGACAGTACGCTGAAGACTTGGATTTACCGGATCGCGGTAAACCAGGCCTACAACCACCAGCGCTGGTTCAGCCGGCATCGCCGGCAACAGGTGGATCTGGACGGGGAAGGGGAAGTCTTCCAGAGTTACAGCCGTAGGATTCCCGACCGGGGTCCCAGCCCTTACGATTACGCCGTTGAACACGAGCAGCACGCCATGATCGAGGCGGCGCTGGCCCGTCTGAATCCCAGCTTTCGGGCCGCTGTGATTCTGCGGGATATCGAGGAACTGAGCTACGAGGAGATCGCTGAAGTCCTCCAGGTAGCCCTGGGCACGGTGAAGTCCCGGATCCTGCGGGGCCGCGAGGCCCTGCGCAAGGATCTGGCCGATCGGTTGGAGCCCGAACCGAGCTTGAGTTGGACGCCGCAACCGGCGCAGTGAAGTTATGGACTGCCACAACGTGCGAATTTGGCTTTCCGCCCATCTGGACGGGCAGCTTTCGGAAGCCGAAGAACAGCACGTGCTTAAGCATGTGGAGGAGTGCCGGCAGTGTGCGCTGGCCCTCCGGCAGACGCTACGGGTCAGCAGTGCGGTGCGCGGATTGCCGGCCTTGACTCCTCCGGCCGAGCTGACGCACAGGCTTCGCGTGATGGCCTCTCGGGAACGTGCACGCCGACTGTTGCTGAGCAGCCCGGCGGCCGTGCTGTCCCGCCTGAGAGATCGTGCCAGGCTGCTGGCTGATCATCTGATGCGCCCGGTGGCGCTGCCGATGGCCGGCGGCCTGATTTCGGCACTAATACTGTTCAGCGTGCTGGTGCCCAGCATGTTGTTCCGTCATTCGCTGGGCGAGGACGTGCCCTTGGTGGGATTGTACAGAGAGGCGGCCGTGACCACGCCCGCGCCTTTCGGATTCGACGCCGATCATTTCATTCTGGAAGTCACCGTAGACCACAACGGGCGGATGGTGGATTATTCGATCGCCGACGGCGAACGGCTGATGCACAACCCCAGGCTCCGGAGGGCCATCGAGAACTACATGCTGTTCACCGGCTTCAGTCCGGCCACGGCCTTCGGCCAGCCCACTTACGGCAAGGTTACGGTTTCTTTCAGCAGATACTGGTTCAACGTCGGCAGTTAGCCCAGGCGCTTCAGTACGGTGCCCCGGCGGCTCGGACAGCACTTCCTGAAGCGACGGCGAATCTTGGAGTGCATCGCGCAGGCGGCCTGTCCCAGAATTGAGCCGCTGGTGATTGAGATCGGCGCGGGCCGGGGCGAACTGACCGAGCATTTGTTGACGCGTTCTCAACGCTTGGTGGCCATCGAAGCGGACCCTGAACTGGCCGCCCGCCTGAATGAGCGCTTTGCCGGTGACGACCGCTTGACGGTGCTGGTCGGCGACGTGCTCAGCACGGATCTGGGGCAGTGGGGACCTGCGGTGGTGGCGGGCAATCTGCCCTACTACATCAGCTCGCCGATCCTGGAGCGCATCCTGGCATTGGGGCCGTCCTTGAAGCGCGCGGCCGTATTGCTCCAGCGGGAGGTGGCCGAACGCCTGGCGGCCCGACCCGGTACGCGCGCCTACGGGCTGCTCAGCGTCCGCGTGCAACTTGTTGCCCTGCCCGAGATCCTGCTGCACGCGCCGCCCTCGGCTTTCTCGCCGCCTCCTAAAGTAGACTCCGCGCTGGTGCGGCTGACGCCCTTGGCCGCGACGCTGCTTGAGTGGGCCGAACAGCCCGGCTTCCTTCGGTTTGCCGCAGCCTGCTTCCGCTTCAAGCGCAAGACGCTGCGCAATAATCTGGCCCCCTTGTACGGCCCGCGCTTGGAAGGCCTGCCGGAGGCTTCCCTGCGAGCCGAGCAGCTTTCCGTTGCCGAGCTCATCGCCTTGTATCGCGCGCTGCAATCCCGGCCGTGAAAGGGCCGAAGCTATACTGGAGTTTTCATGCCCCGACTGCGTTTCGCTCCCTCGCCGACGGGCTTCCTGCACATCGGAAGCGCCCGCACCTACATCTTCAACTGGCTGTATGCCCGTCAGAAGTCGGGCGTGATGATTCTGCGGATTGACGATACCGACGTGGATCGCAACACGCAGGCCTCCCTGGATTCGATCTTCGACGGACTGCGCTGGCTCGAACTGGAATGGGACGAGTGCTATCATCAGTCCAAACGGCTCGAATTGCACCGCCGGCTGGCCCGCGCCTTGCTCGAAAAGGGCCTCGCCTATCGCGACTTCACCCCCGCCTCCGCCGCCGAGCCCGAAGAAAAGCCGCACGGCGCAGGCCCTTGGCTGTTTAATCCCGGCATGCGCGAGCTTTCGCGCGCGGAAAGCGACCGCCGCGCCGCCGCCGGCGAACCCTTCGTGCTGCGCTTCCTGGTCCCCCGCGATCCGCCCCGCCTGCTGCGCTTCCGCGACGCCGTCTACGGCGAGCAGCAGAAATCCACCGCCGACATCGAGGACTTCGCCCTGTTGCGCAGCGACGCCACCCCCACCTACCATCTGGCCTCCTGCGCCGACGACATCGAGATGAAGATCACCCACATCGTCCGTGGCCAGGACCACCTCACCAACACCTTCAAGCACCTGCTCATTTTCGAGGCGGCCGGGGCGCCGATGCCGGAGTTCGCGCACTTGCCCTTGCTGGTGGCCCCGGACGGCTCCAAACTTTCCAAGCGTCGCCATGGTGCGGTGGTCAGCGTTACTACTTATCGCGAGGCCGGCTTCCTGCCGCACGCGTTCGTCAACTTTCTCTGCCTGCTGGGATGGTCTCCCAAGGACAACCGTGAGCAAATGAGCCGGCAGCAGCTCATTGAGGCCTTTTCCTTTGAGGGCATCAACCGCTCTAACGCCGTGGTCAACTTCCGCCCCGACGATCCCTTCGACCCCAAGGCGCTTTGGTTGAACGCCCAGCACCTGCGCAGCATGCCGGTGGACGAGCTGGCGCCTTACGTGCGGCGCACGCTGGAGAAAGCCGGCCTGCCCAACCCTTACGATGAGGAAAAATTCCTGGCTGTGGTGGACGTCATCCGCACGCGCTTTGCCACGCTGAATGATTTCATCACGCGCGGTCGCGCCTATTTCAGCGAGGACTACCCGATCACGCCCGAGGCTGAAAAGAAGCTCGCCGAACCGGGCGCGCGCGCCTTGCTGCGCGAGCTGGCCCAGCGACTTGAGGCTTCGCCCGAGTTCACCGAGGCCAGTGTGGAGCGGGACTTGCGACAATTGGCGGCCGAGCGAGGCGTGAAGGCGGGTCTGATCATCAACGCCGCCCGCGCCATACTGACCGGGCAGACGGTCGGTCCCAGCGCCTTTGCCGTCTTTGCCGCCATCGGGCGCCGGCGCGTTCTGGAGCGGTTGCGCAAGGCATGAACGACCACGACGGAGGCGGACGTCGGCGGATGACGCCGGTGACAAGCCGCCCTGCGACGAAGTATCATTATTTGGGATCATGGAGTCCGGAAGTCCGATTTCTTCGGACCCGGTTGCCACAACTGCTAGGAGGCCTTTCATGAGCAAATTGGTTCCTCCCCATGGGAGTGCGGAATTGAAGCCCCTGCTGCTAGAGGGTGAAGCGAGGCAGGAAGAGCTGAAGAAAGCCGAACATCTGAAGAAGGTCCCCATGACCAGCCGCGAGACCAGCGACCTCATCATGATGGGGATCGGCGCGTTCACGCCCCTGGACGGCTTTATGGGCTACGACGACTGGAAGGGCTGTTGCGAAAGCTACAGCATGCCCAGTCGCAAGGGCCTGTTCTGGCCCATCCCCATAACGCTATCAGCCGCCGAGGACCTGGCCGCGTCCGTCGCCATCGGTGAGGAAGTGGCGCTGTGGGACCTGGAGACCGAGTCCATCATGGGCACCATGCGCATCACCGAGAAGTACAAGATTGACAAGGAGTATGAGTGCCGCCAGGTCTTCCGCACCACCGACCCCAACCATCCGGGCGTCAAGAAGGTGCTGGATCAGGGCCCGGTGAATTTGGCCGGTCCGGTGCGGGTGGTCTCGGAATCCTACTACCCCGAGATGTTCAAGGGCATTTACCAGCGCCCGGCCGAGGCCCGCAAGATCTTCGAGGAGCGCGGCTGGAGCACGGTGGCCGCCCTGCAACTGCGCAACCCCATGCACAACTCGCACGCCTATCTGGCCTGGATCGCAATAGAGGTCTGCGACGGCGTGTACATCCACCAGTTGGTGGGCAAGCTCAAGCCGGGCGACATTCCGGCCGAGGTGCGCGTGCGCGCCATTGACGCGTTGGTCAACAAGTACTTCCGCAAGGACCGCGTGGTGCAAGGCGGCTATCCCATGGAAATGCGCTACGCCGGCCCGCGTGAGGCCCTGCTGCACGCCGTCTTCCGCCAGAACTACGGCTGCTCGCACCTGATCGTGGGACGCGACCACGCCGGCGTGGGCGACTACTACGGCCCCTTCGACGCCCAGAAGATTTTCAATGAGATTCCTCAGGACGCCCTCTATCTGCGCCCGCTGAACATGGACTGGACCTTCTACTGCTACGAGTGCGGCTCGATGGCCTCCATGAAGACCTGCCCGCACGAGTCCAAGGCGGTCATTGACGAGAACGGGCAGTACAAGGGCGGAGCGCGCCTGCTGCTGTCGGGCACCATGCTGCGCAAGCTTATGAGCGAGGGCAAGCCCGTGCCCCCGGAGTTCTCCAAGCCGGAAGTTATCGCCATCCTCAAGGAGTACTACGACTCCCTGGAGGAGAAGCCCGAAGTCAAGCTGCACGGCTTCGCCACCGGCGAGAAGAAGTAGTCGGCCCGGTTTTCCTCCCCTGAGTCCCGGAGGGCGGCGGCCCTCCGGGAGCTTCTCTGGGAAGAGCGGGCATTGGGGTCGCAATGTCTACTAAAGTGATAGACTCGGTGGTGACGGTGCTTGCCGCATGAGAGTCAACACCCGCACCTGTTACGCCCTGACCCTGATGGCCGACCTATGCCGCCAGAAGACCGGCCGGCCCGCCCCCTTGCAGGAGGTAGCCAGCCGCCAGGGACTTTCCCGCCGCTATCTCTCTCAACTGACCATCCCCCTGCGCAATGCTTCCCTGTTGAAGAGCGTTTGGGGCAACCGCGGCGGCTACATGCTGGCCCGCCGGCCCCGCGAGATCACTCTGCTGGAAGTCATCGAAGCGGTTTCCGGCCCGGTGGGCCTCACCGACTGCGTGCTGGATCCCAATTACTGCCGGCGCGCAGCTTACTGTGAGTGCCGTTACCTATGGAAGCAAATCAACGATGGGATTTTGAAAGTGCTCGCCGGCTACACGCTGGAAGATCTGGCCCGGCTGGGCGCCGGCGGGGAGATCGGAAAGGACTCAGCAAGTCCGAAGCAGACGCCACTGCGATGCAGTTCTCAGAGGCGGCCCTCGGGCCGGCCTTCGCGTGGCTCAGGAGTGTAAGGCAGCTATGAGTGCCAAGAAAATACTGGTCGTTGATGATGAGCCGGACATTTGCACTTACTTGTCCCGGCTCTTCGAGGATCACGGCTACGCCGTGCGCTGCGCGGCCGACGGCGAGCAGGCGCTCGAAGCCGTCCGGCAAGACAAGCCCGACCTGATCACCCTGGATCTGTCGATGCCCCATACCTCCGGGGTGCGCTTTTACAAGGAAATCAAGTCACATCCCGAATGGAGCGGGATTCCGGTGATTTTCGTCACCGGCATCACCGGGCCGGGGGGCGCGGCCGACACCGAGCGCTTTTACGCCGGCCGCAAGCAGATTCCTCCTCCGGAGGCTTTTGTCGCCAAGCCGATTGATCCGGAGGAAATGCTCGGGCTGGTGCGCCGCCTGCTCGGCCAGGGAGGTTCCCAATGACCGCCGCCCTCTACCTGCTCGTCTACGCCTGCGCCCTGGTTTTGCTGACCGGCTGCCTCATCCGCGCCGTCGCCTACGCCCGCATGCCCCTGCATCTGCGCTGGGAACTTTACCCGGTGCCGCACGAGGAACCCGAGCGCGCGCGCCACGGCGGTTCCTATTTCGAATCTCCCAACTGGTGGGCACAGCCGTTCCGCTTTAACCTGCTCGGCGAACTGCGGGCGATGATCCCGGAAATGCTGTTCCTGAAAGGCCTCTGGGAATTCAACCGGCCGCTTTGGTTTCGTTCCTTCCCCTTCCATTTCGGCCTGTACCTGCTGATCGCCACGGTTGCCCTGGTGGGAGCCACTGCACTGGCGGCCATCTTGGCGCCCGAACGGCTCAGCGACCAGCTTTTGCTTGTGTTGCACTACGTTTACACCGCCACCGGCTTGGCGGGCGCGGGGCTGGCGATCGCAGGGGCCGCCGCCCTGCTCATCCGCCGCCTGCGCGATGCGACCTTGCGCATCTACACCGCCCCGGGGGATCTGTTCAACCTGGCTTGCTTCATCGTGAGCCTCGCCGTGCTGGGCGCGGCCTTCCTGTTGCGCGCGCCGGGCGATCCGGCGACTCTGGAGCTGGCGCGCGGCTTGCTCGCCTTCGACACAAGCCTCCGGCCCTCGCCGCTTCAAACGCTCGGGTTGGCTCTAGCGGCTTTGCTGGCCGCCTATATCCCTTGGACCCATATGTCGCATTTCATCGCCAAGTACTTCACCTACCATTCAATCCGCTGGGACGATCTGCCGTCCGCCAAAGCCCGGGAAATCGAAAGCAAGATTGCGCAGTACCTGACTTACCGGCCAACTTGGTCGGCGCCCCACGTCATGGCGGACGGCACGCGCACCTGGGCGGATATCGCGATGGCTAACCCCGCCCAGCAGGAGGTGAAGAAGTGAGACGGAAGATCGAACTAAACGACATGGCGCGCGAGGAGCGCACGCCGCTCATCCATCTGGAGAACCGCGACCTCATGCCCCTGCCGCCGCCGCTTGACTCCCCTGAAAAGGACCACAACTGGACCCCCTTGTCGGCTCAGGTGCAGGAAAGGTACGAATGCAGACTGGACGATACCTGCGCAGTAAACATCCCGCGCCCGCAAAGCAAAGAGGAAGAGCAGGAGCTGGTGCGTAAGTTCCTCAGCGGCCTGGATAAGCTCTTCAGCGTCCACAATAATTGGACTTTTCTTCAACCTTTGATCCTCACCATGGAGCATTGCGCGCGCTGCCAGACCTGCTCAGAGGCCTGCCATGTCTTTGAGGCCAGCGGGCGCAACGAGCTATATCGGCCAACTTTCCGCTCCGAACTGCTGCGCCGCCTCTATTTCAAATACGTCAAGCGCGGCGGCTGGCTGTCGGCCTGGCAGCACGGCGACATCCAGTTAAACTGGCCCCTCATCGCCCGCCTCATCGAACTGGCCTACCGCTGCAACCTCTGCCGCCGCTGCGCCCAAACCTGCCCCATCGGCGCCGACAACGGCCTGGTGGCCCACGAACTGCGCAAGCTCTTCAGCCAGGAGATGGGCATCGCTCCCAAGGAACTGCACGATTCCGGCTCGATGCTCCAGCTCAAGGTCGGCTCCTCGACCGGCATGAACCCCACCGTCGTCAAGGACAACATCGAGTTCATTGACGAGGACATGAGCGAAAAGACCGGCCTGGAGATCCACACCCCCTGGGACGTCGAAGGGGCCGACGTCCTGCTCATCCACAACGCCGGCGAAATCCTGGCCTGGCCCGAAAACCCCGGCGCCTTCGCCGTCATCTTTACCGTCGCCGGAGTAAGTTGGACCATGTCCAGCGAGCTGGCGGCCTACGACTCCATCAATTACGGCCTCTGGTACGACGACGCGCAGTTCGCCCGCGTGGCCGTCAAGCACGCCGAAGCCGCTCGCAAGCTGGGCGTCAAGAAGATCGTCCTGGGCGAGTGCGGACACGCCCACAAAGCTCTGTCGGTCGTAGCCGACCGGGTGCTCACCGGCGACCTGAATATCCCGCGCGAAAGCGCCTTGACCTTCCTCTGGGAAATCATCCGCAGCGGGCGCCTGAAACTTGACCCCAGCCGCAATGATTTTCCGGTCACTCTCCACGACCCCTGTAACGTGGTTCGCTTGATGGGCGTCGTCGAGCCCCAGCGCGAGATCCTCCGCCGCATCGCCCCCAAGTTCCGCGAGATGGAGCCTCACGGCGTGGATAATTACTGCTGCGGCGGCGGCTCCGGCTTCGCCATCATGAGCGGGAATAACTTCCCCGATTGGCGTTTCCACGTTTCCGGCCGCAAGAAGTTACAGCAGATTCTCAACGCCTTCCAGGATTCAATGGATCCTTCCATCCCTAAGTACCTCTGTGCCCCTTGCAGTAACTGCAAAGGCCAGTTCCGCGACATGCTCGCTTACTACGACCTCTGGGAGAAACATCGCATCCTTTACGGCGGCCTGGTCGAGCTGATCGTCAACGCCATGACCGACGTCAAGCCCGGCTTCATCGAATGGGAATGGCGCTAACCGCGCCGGCGGTCCGGCTCGCGCCGGAAGGGCGCCCCGTGAAAGCCCGGGCGCTAACCGCGCCGGCGGTCCGGCTCGCGCCGGAAGGGCGCTACCCCCTGCGGTCCGGGGCCTCAGGATAGAATAGTCCGGCGGGAGGTGAACTTGACGCGCGCCGCCGTCTTGCGCAGCAAACTGGAACGCCGCCAGGCCCTGGTGGTCCCGGGGTGCCATGACGCTTTGAGCGCCAAGGTGATTGAAAGCGCCGGGTTCGAAGCTATCCAAGTCAGCGGCTTCGGTCTGGCGGGCAGCCTGCTCGGCAAACCCGACGTGGGCCTGGTCGAAATGAAGGACGTTTTGGATCACACCTGGCGCATCGCCAGAGCCGTCAGCATCCCGGTCATGGCAGACATTGACACCGGCGGCGGCAACGCTATAAACGCCCTGGATATCACTGAGCGCCTGATAGCCATGGACGTGGCGGGCGTCAACATCGAAGACCAGGTCTTTCCCAAACGCTGCGGTCATATGGCCGGCAAGCAGGTCATCAGCGCCGAGGAGATGGCAGGCAAAGTGCGCGCCATGGCGGATGCACGCCGTCGCCTGCGATCTGACCTGGTAATCAACGCGCGCACCGACGCCTTCGCGGTTTACGGGTTGGAGGAAGCCATCCGGCGCGGCAACCTGTATCTGGAGGCCGGCGCCGATATGGTCTTCATAGACGGCATCGCGCAGCGCAGCGACATCGAAAGGGCGGTGCGCGAAATCCGGGGCTTGCTGTCGGTGAACCTGATGGACGCGGTCACGGGCGTCAAGACCGAATTGATCCCGGTTGCCGAGCTGGCGCGCATGGGCGTGGCGCGGGTGAGCATTCCGGTGGCCTCGATCATGGTGGCTCACCGAGCTCTGAAGGAATTCTTCCAGGCGCTGCGAGCCTCCCCGACCGGTCTGCTGGAAGGCCAGACCCACTGGCTAACCAGTTTCCGCGAGTTCACCGAGTTCGTGGGTCTGAAGCAATACCGCGAACTCGAAGACAAGTATCTGCCGCGCGCGGTGATCGAAGAAAAGTACGGTGCCGGCCGGCCTTCCGAGCCCTGACTGCTGATTACTATGGGAATGACCTTAGCCGAGAAGATTCTGGCCCGCGCCTCGGGTCGCGAGAAAGTCGGCCCGGACGAAATCGTGGTGGCGGCCATTGACCTGGCCATGTCGCACGAAAACGCCGATTTGGTGCGCAAGAGTTTCCTTGAGATCGGCGTGGCGCGCGTCTGGGATCCCGAGCGCATCGTGATCATCCTGGATCACCGCGTGCCTGCCGAATCCGAGAGAACCGCCGCCACCCACAAGGCGATCCGCGAATTCGTGCATGCGCAAGGCATCCGGCATTTCTATGACGTCGGCCGCGGCGGCATCTGCCATCAGGTGCTGGCGGAAAACGGGCACGTGCTGCCCGGCATGGTGGTCGTAGGCACGGATTCGCACACCACCACGCACGGCGCCTTCGGTGCGTTCGCCACCGGCATCGGCGCCACCGAGATGGCCGGCGTGTGGACGGAAGGCCGGCTGTGGTTCAAGACGCCCTTCACCTTGCGGATCCTGGTGAGCGGCCGGTTCGCGCCCTGGGTGTCCGCCAAGGATCTGATCCTTTACATCATCGGGCGGCTGGGGGCCGACGGCGCCGACTATCGTGCGGTGGAATTCGAGGGGCCGGCGATCCGCGCCATGACTGTGGCCTCGCGTATGGTGCTCGCCAACCTTTCCATGGAGATGGGCGCCAAAGTCGCCTTCACGCCGGTGGACGAGACGCTGCTGGAATACCTGGCCGCGCGCACCGGGCGCACCATTCCGGAAAGCCCGGATTTTGCACCCGACCCGGATGCCCAGTACGAACGCGTGATTGAGATAGACCTGCGCGAAGTGTCCGAACCCCAGGTGGCCTGCCCGCACGCGGTGGACAACGTGCGGCCGGTTTCCGCCGTCCGCGGCACGCCCGTGTATCAGGCGGTGGTGGGAAGCTGCACTAACGGCCGGCTGGAGGATCTGGCGGTGGCGGCGGAAATTCTCCGCGGCCGGCGCGTGCACCCGCGCACCCGGTTGTTGGTGATTCCGGCCTCGCAGCAAATCCTGCTGGAGGCGATCAGGCTCGGCTACATTCAGAACCTGATAGAGGCCGGGGCCATGATCAACCCGCCGGGTTGCGGCCCCTGCGTTGGCGTGCATCAAGGCATTCTGGCGGCCGGCGAGACCTGCATATCAAGCACCAACCGCAACTTCATCGGCAGGATGGGCAGCAAGGATTCTCTGGTCTACCTGGCCTCGCCCGCGGTGGTGGCTGCTTCGGCCGCGGCCGGCGAGATCGCGCATCCGGAAGACATCCTGGAGGAGGAAGTGGCATGAGCGCGGAAGTCAAACTCCGCGGCCGCGTGGCCGCCAAACTGGGCGACAACATTGACACCGACCTGATATACCCCGGGCGCTTCCTGAACATTACCGACCGTGAGAAAACCGGCGAACACCTGTTCGAGTTGGCCTTCCCGGAGATCCGATCTCGCATCCGTCCGGGAGACTTCCTGGTGGCCGGCAAGAACTTCGGCTGCGGCTCCAGCCGCGAGCAAGCCACCGCCGCCGTAAAGTACGCGGGCGTGGGCGCAGTGATCGCCGCCGGTTTTGCGCGAATCTTCTTCCGCAATTCGATCAACCTGGGATTGCCGGCGGTGGTCTCGCCCGATGCTGCGGCGCACCTGGAGGAAGGCGACGAGCTGGAGCTAGAGCTGGTCGGCGGCGTCATTACCCGCGTGGCGACCGGCGAGACGTTTCGCGCCGCGCCGCTTGATCCCAGGGCCGCCGAGCTGTTGACGGCCGGCGGACTGATCCCCTACCTGAAGAAAAAATACGGAAGCTGAGGGGAGCCAATGAAAAACTATCGCATTGCGTGGCTCCCGGGCGACGGCATCGGCCCGGAGGTTTGCGAAGCGGCGCGCCTGGTGCTGGACGCCGTGGGTTTTTCCGCCGAATACCTGCCGGGCGATATCGGTTGGGAGTTCTGGAGACGCGAAGGCGATCCCTTGCCCGCCCGCACCATCGAGCTGCTGCGCTCGACCGACTGCGCTTTTTTCGGCGCCATAACCTCCAAGCCCGCCGGCGAAGCGGCGCGCGAACTGGCCCCCGAGCTTCAGGGCCGCGGCCTGAGCTACCGCAGCCCGATCGTGCGCATGCGGCAGTTGCTGGATCTCTACATTTGCCTGCGTCCTTGCAAGGCATTCCCGGGCAACCCGCTCAACTATCGCGAGGGCATTGACCTGGCGGTCTTCCGCGAGAACACCGAAGGCATGTACATCGGTGTGGAGTTTGCGCGCCCGCCGGAATGTTTTTACCAGGACCCGGGTTTTGCGCGCATACCGCGGGAGGCCGCCGTCTCGATCCGCAGCATCACGCGCGAAGCCTCAAGGCGCATCGTGGAGGCCGCTTTCCAGTACGCCGTGCGAAACAGCCGGCGCAAGGTGACCGCTGTGCACAAGGCGAATGTGCTGCGCGTGAGCTGCGGATTGTTCCTGGAGACGGCACGCGAGGTGGCCGCGCGCTACCCCCAGATCGCCTTCGATGAGGCCAACATTGACGCCATCTGCATGTGGCTGCTGAAGAACCCTCACAACTACGACGTGATTGTGACCACCAATCTGTTCGGCGACATTCTTTCGGACCTCTGCGCGCAGCTTGTCGGCGGCATGGGCTTCGGCTATAGCGGCAACATCGGCGACCGCTACGCGGTCTTTGAGCCCACGCACGGCTCGGCTCCCAAGTACGCCGGGCAGAACAAAGTCAATCCGCTGGCTACGATTCTGGCTGCCAAGATGATGCTGGAGTGGCTGGGCGAGACCGAACGTGCCCGCCGCATCGAGCAGGCGGTGGCCGAAGTGGTGGCGCGCGGCGAAGTGCGCACCTACGACATGGGCGGGCGGGCAAGCACGCGCGAGATGGCCCAAGCCGTCTGCCGTGCGCTGGGGTGAGACTTCCCGGGCGCAGCCCACGCCGCCCTACGCGCCCCGCGGTTGCTAGCATGAACTTAGCGGCCCATGCGCAGAGAGTCCGGCAAGCGGCCTCGCCAGCTTTGGCCTTTGCTGGCGCTGGTCCTGCCGCTGGCCTTGGTAGCCAGCTCGCTGGCCACCTTGGCTCGGCTTGATCAGCTACGTGAGCTGTACTTGCGCAGCCGGGCAGCTATGATTGCGGCGCGGCTTGAGACCCTGCCGCCTTCAGACCCCGCCGACCTGTTGGACATTCTCAGCGAGCAAGAGGACGGGCTGTTGGACGTGCGCGTCTACTCACCCGGGCAGGCCGGAGCCGAGGGCGCTTCGCTGGCGGCGATTTGGGAAGGCCGGGAGCTTTTTCGTACCGAGAGGCTGCGGTCGAATGATACGGACGTTTTCCGTGCTTACATCCCGTTTCATGCAGGCACGGAAATGCGCGTGGCCCTGGTTGATCTCTCTGTCCGATCGGCCGATTTTCTGCTGGCTCCGGCGCGACAGAACGTGATAGTGGCGTCGGTGAGCGGGCTGGTGCTGGCTCTGCTGGCGCTGTTTGCGCTTTGGAGCCTGCGCCGGAGCGCAGACCTGGAGCGTCGCCAGCTTGAACTCGAGCATCTGGCGCGATTGGGACGCATGTCGGCGACGTTGGCGCATGAGATCCGCAATCCACTGGGCACCATCAAGGGCTTCGCCCAGCTCGCTGCCGAGAGAGCCGATGCTGAAACCGGGGCATTGCTGGCGCCGATTCTGGACGAGGCCCGCCGTTTGGAGAGGCTGGTTTCAGATCTGCTCGCCTACGGGCGCCCGCCGCAACCCGAGTTGCGCTGGATTAGCTGGGACGCCTTGGCTGCCGAGCTGGAGATGCACGCCGGCCAAGTGGCGGTGCGGCCGATCCGCTTCATTCGGACCGGCGGCAGCCCGCGGCTGATGACCGACCCGGACATGTTGAAGGCCGCCCTGCTCAACCTGGTCCGGAACGCAGTAGAGGCGTTGGATGAGACCGGCAGCGAGGTGCGTCTGCAAGCCGCGGCCTCTGCGCGCGAAGGCGTGGTGCTGGCGGTAGAGGACGACGGCCCGGGCCTCAGCCAGGAGGCGCAGGCGCGCTTGTTCGAGCCCTTCTTCACCACCAAAGCCTCCGGCACCGGTCTGGGGCTGGCGATCGCGCGTAAACTGACCGAGGCGTTGGGAGGAGAAATCCGCATGGTTACGCGCGCGCCGCGAGGCACCAGAGTGGAATTGCATTTCCCGCGCATGAAGTGGGAGGCTGCCGAGGAGAAGGAACCCACATGGAAACCATCCTGATAGTGGACGACGATCCCGGATTCCGCAAACTCTTGGAGACCATCCTCCGTCAGGAAGGCTACCGGCTGGAAACGGCCGGCTCGGTTTCGGAAGCCGTTCGCCACGGCGCGCGGCAACGCTTTGACCTGGTGCTCTCGGATCTGAAGTTGCCCGACGGCGACGGTCTGCTCATCCTGCGGCGCTTCAGCGAGATGGCGCCGGGAACCCCGTTCGTCATGATCACGGCTTTCGGAACGGTGTCTACCGCCGTGGAGGCGATGAAGCTCGGGGCGGTGGATTTTCTGGAGAAGCCTTTGCGCAGCCCGCAAGAACTGCGGCGGTTGGTGCGCCGCGTGCTCGAAGGGCAACCTGCCGGGGCAGAGAGAAGCCCGGCGACGACGTCTGCCGGCTTTGCCTGCCCGCCCTTGATCGCGCGCGACCCGGTCATGCTGGAAGTCTTGGAGCTGGCGCGCAAGGTGGCGCCCACGAACGCCACCGTGTTGCTAATGGGGGAAAGCGGGACCGGCAAGGAGATTCTGGCCCGCTGCATTCATCAGAATAGCCGGCGCGCAGAGGCGATATTCCTGGCGCTGAACTGCGCGGCGCTGGCCCCTACCCTCATCGAGAGCGCGCTTTTCGGCCACGAGAAAGGCGCCTTCACCGGAGCGGTGGCGCAGCATCAGGGCGTTTTCGAGCGGGCCAACGGCGGCACCCTGCTATTGGATGAGATCGGCGAGCTGGACGCCAACCTGCAAGCCAAGCTGTTGCGCGTGCTCCAGGACCGTACCTTCGAGCGGGTAGGCGGAAGGCAGCAAATCCAAGTAGACGTCCGCTTGATCGCGGCCACCAACCGGGACTTGAAAAAGATGGTTGAGGAGGGTCGTTTCCGCGAGGATCTCTATTACCGCCTAAACGCCTTTCCGCTGGAGATCCCGCCGTTGCGCAAGCGTCCGGCGGACATCCCGGAGCTGGCTCGGCACTTCCTGGCGCGAGCGGCCAAGAACCTGGGCAAGCCGGAGCTAACGCTGAGCGATGCGGCGCTCAGGGCCTTGCAGGAATATTCCTGGCCGGGCAACGTGCGGGAACTGGAGAACATGATGGAGCGCGTGGCGATCTTGTGCGAGGGCGAGGTCCGCCCAGAGGATCTGCCGATTGCCGCCGTCGAGGGCGCTCAGCCCCCGGTGCGCTGGAAGCAGATCGAGAAGGAAGCCATACTGGAGGCCCTGCGACGCAACGCCGGCAACCGCACAAAAGCCGCCAGCGAACTGGGGATCAGCCTGCGAACGCTTCAGTATCGCCTGAAAGAATACGGCATCCGGAAATAGGCGCCACGCCCCCTACGCGCGCATTTCGACGACCGCTTCGGTAATCTGGCCAAGGTATTTCCCGTCGCGCATAACATCGGCAGCGATGGCGAAGCGCGGGCCGGGCGGCGTCCAGTCTTGCGGGATCGTGAACCGCACGCTGCGAGTGGTGATGCTCCGCGGGGCGGCTTGGAACTTGAGCAGCTCGGGTTCCAGCGCCCATTCAGCCGGAGTGACAAGGGCAATTTCCATATTCATCGGTTGTGTCCGGTAGTTTTGCACGCGCACTTGCAGTTGCTGGGGCCGGCCGCGTGCAGCCAGGATCTGGTAGGGATAGATGCTGACCCAACTCGGGTCCAGTCCGAAATCCGTCTCGCCTTCCGGCAGCAGGTCCTGGAATAGCCGCTGCTGTTGGAGCATTTTCTTTTCGGTAGCCTCCAGCAGCGCGCGATCAACCGGAAAGGGGCGGCCGTGGCCCGGGCAGATCAGCGTGGGCTGATGCGCGATCAGGTTGCGGATGGATTTGACGTGGCTGTCGTTCTCCACGTGGTTGCGGAAGATCAAGTTGTGGCGCATGGTGCCGTCGTTGCGCGGATTAGGCATGAAGAAGGCGTCGCCGCTGAAGGCCACGCGCTCGCCGTCCAACTCCACGAACAGCGCCATCTGATACTCGGTATGCCCGGGGTTGTGCGTCACCTCGAACTCGAAACCTTCCCAGCGGAACTTCTCGCCGTGCCGGAAGACGCGTGATACCTTGATCGGCTCACCCAGAATGCAGCCCAAATTGTAACCCCGCGGGTTCTCCAGCACGTCCGCCATGTTTTCGTAGCACCAGATCTGGGTGCCGTACTGGCGGGCGAGGTGGGGGAAGCCGTTCAGATGGTCGTCGTGCATGTGGCTGGGCATGGCGATCTCGACGCTTTTCAAGCCGAAGTTGCGTCTAAGCTCGCCGATGGAGTGCTCCACAAAGCGGATGCGATCGTTGACCGCCGTGGCCCGCTCGAAATTGGAAAAGTGCACGCCGGAAGGCGCGCCGTAATCGAGGAACAGCGCCTTGCCGCTGTCGGCAATGATGGCGTAGAAGCTGGAGGTGGTGTGGTGGAAGGCCACCAGGTGCGGGCTGACGGCGATGGGCCGGTTTGAGATGGTGGGTTCGCCCGCCTGGAAGCGGTAGTATTCGGTCAGACGTTCGATGGTCTGGCGTATGCCCGTGTCGGGGTCTTTGAGCGGCCGGCCGTGGGAAGGGCAGAGCAACTCGGGCTTCTGCTCCCGCAACTGGGTGAGCGAGTAGATCCCCAGGTCAATGCCTTCGCTGCCGCCGTAGTTGACCTGGGTGTCGTAAAGGTTGAGTATCTTGCCGGGGGCGTACATCAGGTCGCCCGAGAAGGCCACTTTGCGCCCGTCAACTGAAGCCAGCAGGCTGATGGATCCCAGGGTGTGGCCGGGCGTGGGAAAAACAAAAAACTCGATCTTGTTCCAGCGGAACACGCTGTAGTCTGCCAGCCCGCGCGCTACGCGGATGTTCTCGGGACTGGTGTTGAAATCGTTGCGAACGTAGTAAAGGTGAAACACCCGGCGATTGCGCCAGAAGTTCTGGGCGTCGGCGAACAGATGGCGCTCGTGCTGGGGTACGGCGATGGGGATGTCGCGCTCGGCGGCCTTCCAATCCCCCTGGCACTGATCGCGGTGATGGTGAGTGTGAAGGATCCAGTCCACGCGGCTGATGCCGATCTGTTTCAGGTGGTCCAGGATCTTTCCGGAGCCGAAGTCAATCAGCACGCAGGCGTTGCCGTCGCGCACCACGTAGACGTTGCAGGTATCTTCGAAAAGGAACAGATTCTCGCTGATTCTTTCCGGGCGGCCCGCCGGCGCCAGGCCCGTGCGCCGGTAGCCTCGGCGGGGCGGCCGGGGTTTGGTTTCCGGCTGGGCGGCCGAGGCCGGTGTGGCTGCCGCGACCCCGGCGGATTCCAGAAACGTGCGGCGTGTAGTCTGGCTCATGGCTGCTAGTCTACACCTGGGCCTGCGGTGTAGCGGAAAAAATTTGAGAGAGCCGGCCCCCTGCCGCCACATAGGAAGTTGAAACCCGTGGTCGAAGCGTGTTCCAGCGGTGCCGTTGTTGGAAAGGGCGGTTTAGCGCCGCCCCAGCCCAAATCCCTCATTAGCGCCCCTGACCGCGATGCATGCCCCCGCATCTACGGGTTTGGACCCGATTCAGTTCCTCCAGGCTCTCTGGAAGCAGAGGACTTGGTGGGCTTTGCTGTGGCTGCTGGCGACGGCCGCTGTGCTGGCCGCAGTCTGGCTGATTCCGCCGCGCTACAAAGTCGAGGCCTTGTTGGTCCTCGAATTCGATCCCCCGGCGCCGCGCACCACAACCGGCTTTTCTGACGCGCTGTTGCGATCAAGGCTGGAGTTGGCCAAACTGCGGGTCCTGCGGCGTGAAGGGTTGCTGCAATTGCTGCGTCAAGCCGATCCCAAGCTGGTGTCGCGCTGGAAAAGCGACCAGGCGCCGCGGGAAATCGAGCGATACCGCAGCAGCATTCGGGTCAGCACCGTCCCGGAGTCCCGCACTGGGGTGTTCAGCGGGGTTCGCGTAATCTTCGAAGGCAGGAACCCGGAAAGCAGCGCCGCGCTGGTCAACGGCTTAGCCGTGGAGCTGGCTCGCGAGTTTGAACGCTACCCGGAGCGGATAGTGGATGCGAAGCGGCTGGAACCTCAAGTGGCGGCCGCTTGGAACCGCCTGGCAGAATGCCAGGATGCGCTCAAGGCGTTCGAGACCGAGCACGGTACGGACCCGGAGAGACGCCGGCGATTGCTGTTGGCCGACCAGGACAGTCTCCAGACCGAAGCGGTCGCACTGGAGCGGTCGCTGAGGGAGGTCAAACAGGAGCGATTGCGGCTGGAGCAAACGATTAACCTGGCAGAGCAGGAGCTGGCGCGAGCGCCATCGAGCCCGCCTATCAGGACTCCGCCCCCGGCTGCTGTTGAAACCGCACGCCGGATGCGCGAACGCCTGGCAGCGCTGTTAGTGCGCTACAAGGAGAGCCACCCTGATGTTCGTCGCCTGCGGCAGGAACTGGCCGGCCTTGGGGTGCTTCAGGGCCCGCCGGAAGGCGACGGCGCGGCTGAGCTGAAGCCCTCGCCGGGCGAGCAGGCTGAAGAAAAGCTAGTGCGGCTGCGGGGGGAATTGGCGCGGGCCGAACAAAGGCAGCGCGAACTTGCCGCCGAGCGCGAACGGATGATGCAGGCTTTGCAATTGCTGAGCGAGCAGATTCGGCAGGTCACCTGGTTGGGTCGCCGCCACAGCGCTTTGGCGCGGGAGTGCGAGCTGGCCGAGGCCGGCTACCGCTCGGCGGTCTTGGCTCGGCAACAGGCGGACTTGCAGGCCGAGCGAGGTCCGGTGCGGCCGGCTCCGCGCCTGGTCCTGCTAGAAGAGGCTTTGGTTCCCGGAAGGCCGGTATTTCCGAACCGCCGCCTGTTGGGCTTGCTGGGTGCCCTGGCTGCGTTACTGCCCTGCGCCATGATCGCCGCCTGCCGGGAGCTGGGCGCAAAGCCTGTGCTCGCCGTTCTTGGGCTGGCGGCGCAGAACAACAACGGCTGCCACACGATCGCGGCGCAGTTGCCGGGCGCGGAACCTCCGGCAAACGGCCGCCGCGCCGCGCACGCGGGCTGAGCGACTTCGCCGGCTCCCGGCTTGCTGCGGCTCGCCGCGCTCCGGTTACAATAGGTTCAGCCCTCATGATCCAGACCCTTTTCGGATCCCAACAGGCGCAGCCCACTCTGCTTGAACGTCTGAAGAGCGGGATTCAGAAGACCCGTGCAGGCCTGGTCTCACGGCTGGAAGACGCGCTGGCGGGACGCAAGGAGATTGATGCTGCGCTGCTGGAGGATTTGGAATCCACCCTGATCAGCGCCGACATCGGCGTGCGCACCACTGCCGAGATATTGGAGCGCATTCGCCAGCAAGTGGACCGCCGCCTGCTCGCTGACGCGCAGGAACTGCGCCAGCTCATTCGCGAGCATCTGGTGGAAGTTTTGCGCGCCACCGAGCGCCCGCTGCCACGCGCGAGCGAGCCCCCTGCCGTGTTGTTGATCGTGGGAGTCAACGGCACGGGCAAGACCACCACCATTGGCAAGCTGGCTCACCTGTTTCGCTCTGAAGGTCGTTCGGTTCTGCTGTGCGCCGCCGACACCTTCCGCGCAGCCGCTATTGAGCAGTTGGAAATCTGGGCCGGGCGAACCGGTTGCGAACTGATTCGGCAGAAACAGGGAGCCGATCCCAGCGCCGTGCTTTACGACGCCATCCAAGCTGCCCGCGCTCGTCACACGGATTACCTGATCGCAGATACCGCCGGAAGATTGCACACCAAATCCAACCTCATGGCGGAGCTGGAGAAGATGCGGCGCACGGCGGCACGGCTTGTGCCGGGTGCGCCCCACGAGACTTTGCTGGTCATGGACGCCACCACCGGCCAGAACGGGCTGGAGCAAGCCCGTCGCTTTACGGACGCCTCCGGCGTCACCGGCATCGTGCTGACCAAGTTGGACGGCACCGCCAAGGGCGGCGTGGTCATTCCGATTGCGCGTGAGCTGGGCTTGCCCATCCGCTATCTTGGAGTGGGCGAGAAAGCCGAGGACCTGGTGCCTTTCGATCCTGATAGCTTTGTGGCTTCTTTGTTTGAAGCGTGAACGCCGGCGAAACACAATACATGCGGGAAGCCCTGGATCTGGCCCGCCTGGGGCTGGGGCGCACCAGCCCTAATCCGGCGGTGGGCGCAGTGGTGGTGCGCCAGGGAGAGGTGGTGGGCCGCGGCTTTCACACCTGGGCGGGAGTGAAGCATGCGGAGGTTGTGGCCTTGGAGGAGGCGGGCGAGCGGGCTCGGGGCGCAACCTTATATGTGTCGCTGGAACCCTGCGCGCACCAGGGCCGCACCGGGCCGTGCACGGACGCTATCCTGGCGGCGGGGATCAGCCGCGTGGTTATCGCCAGCCGGGATCCCAACCTCCTGGTGGCGGGTGCGGGCCTCCGGCGACTGGCGGCGGCGGGCGTCAGCGTGGAGCTGGCCGAGGAGTTCCGGGCCGAGGCGGAGAAACTCAACGAAGCCTTTTTGCATTTCATGCGCACGGGCCGGCCTTTGGTCACTCTGAAGGCCGCCCTGACGCTGGACGGCAAGATCTCGGCGCCGGACGACAATCGGGGCTGGATCACCAGTGAGACCGCGCGGGCCCATGTGCAGCAGCTCCGCCATCTTTCCGACGCGATCCTCACCGGCATCGGAACGGTTCTGGCAGACGATTGTTTGCTGACGGATCGCACGGGGCTTGAGCGCAGTCGGCCCCTGCTGCGGATCGTGCTGGATTCGCAGTTGCGGCTGCCGCTTGATTCGCGCATCCTCTCCGGCGCCAGCGGAGACTTGCTGGTGGTGACCACCTCGGCGGCTTCCGCCGAGCGCCGCCGCCAGTTGGAGGCGCGAGGCGCGCAGGTCATCGTGCTGGACGGTCCCGCAGGTCGCACGGACCTGCATGGCGTGATTGAGTGGCTGGCTGAGCGCAAGTATCTGTCGTTGATGATAGAAGCCGGCAGCCGTGTGAACTGGTCGGCGCTGGAGAGCGGCGTGGTGGACAAGGTTTTCTTCTATTACGCGCCGAAGATTCTGGGCGGTATGGAGTCGTTGCCGGTGGCAGGCGGAGCGGGGCGGCGGCGACGCGCGGACGCCATCCTGTTGCGCGACGTGCTGCTGCACCGAATCACGCCGGAGGAGTTCGCGGTGGAGGCGTGGCTGGCGAAGGAGTAGCCTGCATGTTCACGGGCATCGTTGAGGAGGTGGGAACCGTCGCGTCATTGGAGCCTCGCCCTGCCGGAGCCCGGCTGCGCGTCGGCTGCCGTCAGGTGCTGGAAGACGCGCGTCAGGGCTCCAGCCTGGCGGTGAACGGCGTGTGTCTGACTGCGGTCGAGCTGCGGCCCGACTCCTTCAGCGCTGACGTTTCCGAAGAGACGCTAAGCCGCTCTAACCTCGGCGAGCTGCGCCCGGGCGCGCTGGTGAATCTCGAGCGCCCCCTGAGCGCCGCCGGCCGGTTGGGCGGCCACATCGTGCAGGGTCACATTGACGCCACCGGAGTGCTGCTTTCGCTTGAGGAGCAGGCCGGCGGGCACTGGTGGCTTAAGCTGCGCTTCCCTGTGGAAGTGGCGCCGTATGTGGTGGTAAAGGGCTCGATCGCCGTGGACGGCATCAGCCTGACCGTGGCCGCCGTAGAGGGCGATGTGCTGGCGGCCGCCATCATCCCGCACACTTATCGCGCCACCGCCTTGCGCGTGCGGCGGCCGGGCGACCGGCTGAATCTGGAGGCCGACATCCTGGCCAAGTACCTCGAGCGCCTGCTGCGGCGGCAGGCTGAACCGCTGCGCTCCGCCTTGACTGAGGAGAAGTTGCGCGCCTTGGGTTACTGAGGCTCGCGTCCCAACTCTTCGGCGATTTCCGCCGCCGCCCGGCGCGCCGCTTTCACTTCACCCAGCGGGAAGCTGATGGCGCCCACTCGCGGGTGACCGCCGCCGCCGTAACGCTCGCAGATGCTTGCCAGGTTGTGCCGCGGGGGCCTGGGCGCCCAAGGATTCGAACCCACCGAGACTTTGGTGCGGAAGCTGGAAGTGCTCACTGAGACGGTGTAAATCGCTTCGGGGAACAGATAATACGGGATGAACTTGTTGTAGCCCTCCAGATCGTAGCCGATCAGATCGAAGCTCACCACGCCGTTGGCGCAACGCGCCCGCTGGCGGATGATTTCAATGGAATTCAGGTGTCGCTCGTAAAGCGGCGCGAAAATGCGCTGGATTTCCGGCTCGGCGATGATCTCTTCCAGTTTTCGCCGGCGCATCCAGCGAATGATCTGCTGCACCGGCTCGGAGCCTTTGACGCCCTCGATCACCAGGGTTAGCCTCATGGCCGGCGCGGGCAGTTCCACCGCCGTGCGAGCGTCCGGGTACTGCGCGCCGTCAATGATCTCGGCCCAGCGCACCAGCTCTTCGAGGTCCGGCGCCTGCCAGCCCCAGCGCTCCCTCGTGATGCGAGCGATGAAGCCGGTGCAGGAGGGCGCCTCGGGATCGTACGCCTTGCGCTCGCTGGGGTTGCGCCGGAACTGGTCGGCATCCTCCGGACTGAGGAAGGCGCTTTGGTGATGATCGAACCACCAGGTCAATCTGGGGTCAGGAGAGTACTTGAAGTCCACGATGGCGTTGACGTCGCCATCAAACATGCTGTCTTCGAAGATCTGATCGGCCTTGTGCGCCAGGCCGGTATACAGGAATTCCGCATCCGGGTGGAACCGTTCCTCCAGGAAGCGACTGAACAAGGCTGCTGCGGCGGCGCCGTCAAAGCAGTGGTCGTGATATAGAATTCGCACCCGCATGGGAAAGCTATTTAGCTTGCCTCATCCGGGGCCGCTTTTGCAAGCCGCGGCTGCGGGGCTGACCGGCGCGCGGTCGGGGGCTAGGCACGCGCCGGACCGGGCTGCCGGCGGCCGTCGTGCTGTGCCAGACTATCCGATCATGTCCGACTGGCAACGACAATTGATTTGCTCCGGCTCGCCTTACGAGCCGATCACCGGTTTCTCGCGCGCGGTGCGCGCTGGGGTTTGGGTGGCGGTGGCGGGGACCGCGCCCATCGGCCCGCACGGCCGCACCGTGGCGCCCGGCGACGCGGCGGCGCAGGCCCGGCGGTGTTTTGAGATCATCCGCGAAGCGCTGGAGAAGGCCGGCGCGCGTCTGGAAGACGTAGTGCGCACGCGGATCATGCTCAGGCGGATTGAGGACTGGGAGGCGGTCTCGCGGGTTCACGGCGAGTATTTCCAGGACATTCGCCCGGCCTGCACGATCGTCCAAGTGACGCGGTTCGTGGAGCCGGATTGGCTGGTGGAGATCGAAGCCGACGCGGTGGTTTTGGACGGCTGATGGACGGGGCGGCTTCAATTGAGGCCCGCGGGCGGCCGGCGCTGCGGCGAGAGTTGGGCCTAGGCGATTTGGCCCTGTTCAATATCGCCGCGGTGGTGGGCATCCGCTGGCTGGCTGCCGCGGCGCACGCCGGGCCGGGCGCGCTGGCGCTGTGGCTTCTGGCGGCAGCGTTGTTTTTTGTGCCTTCGGCGCTGGCGGTCTCGCGGCTCGGCGCACGGTTCCCGGAAGAGGGTGGCTTGTATGTCTGGACGCGACACAGCTTCGGGGACTGGCACGGTTTCCTCTGCGGCTGGTGTTACTGGCTGAGCAATCTGTTTTACTTTCCGAATCTGTTGCTGGCCGGGTTGGGTATGGCGGTTTACACGCTGGGGCCGGAGTTTCATGGTCTTTCCGAGGACCGGACGCTTCTGGTGGGCGGCTCGCTGCTGGTGTTGTGGATCGGCGCGGCGACCAACCTGATCGGCCTGCGGGTGGGCAAGTGGACCGAAACTCTGGGTGCGGCGGCCACTTATGCGGCCGGATTCCTGCTGATGGGCGCGGGCGCAGCGGCGTGGTTGCTGCCGGGCCCTGCGAGAAAGCCGGGTTCGCTTTGGCCCCGTTGGGACTGGGGAACGGTGAACTTCTGGTCACAGATAGCTTTTGCCTTCGGCGGACTGGAGCTGGGCGCGATGATGGGCGGGGAGATTCGCGATCCGGCGCGCACGGTGCCGCGCGCGGCCTGGATTAGCGGCGCGGCTATCGCGACTTTTTATTTGTGCGGCACCGCGGCCATGCTTGTGCTGCTGCCGCCGGAGCAAATCAACATCATGACCGGGATGGCCCAAGCCGGCGCCCAGGCTTCGCGGATACTGGGAGCGGCCTGGATCGGGCCGGTGCTGGCTGGTCTGATCACCCTGGGAATAACCGGGCAACTGGGGGCCTGGCTGGCGGGCGCCGCGCGGGTGCCTTTTGCAATGGGATTAGCCGGTCGGCTGCCGCGGGAATTTGCGCGCGTCAGTCCCCGCTGGGGTACTCCGCACGTGGCCATCCTTACGCAGGCGGGGGCTTGCACGGTCTTCCTCATCGGCATGCTGGCGGGCGAAACCCTCCGCGTAGGCTACCAGTTGCTGGTGGACATGACGGTCATAAGCTACTTCATCCCGTTCACCTACTTGTTCCTGGCGGCGCAGCGTCAAGGAGTGCGGATAAGTTTGGCCGGGCTGGCGGTTACCATACTGGCCATTGCGGTTTCGCTGATCCCGCCGGCGGAGGCGCATTCGCCCTGGCTGTTCCAGATGAAACTGGCCGTAGGCTGCGCCCTGCTGATTGGAACCGCTAGGATGGTTTTCAAGAGGGCCGGCCAAGCGTGAATTATCCGGATTCCGTGCGTTTTCTTTACTCACTTTCCAACGAAGCGCGCACCGCTGAGTTGGGATTGGCGCGCATGATGGCGTTGCTTGATGCCCTGGACAATCCGCACCGCCGCACGCGTTTTGTTCACGTGGCCGGCACTAACGGCAAGGGTTCGACCTGCGCCATGATTGAGTCCGGCGCACGCTGCGCCGGCTTGCGCACCGGACTTTACACCTCTCCGCACCTGGTGGAGCCGACCGAACGCATTCGCCTTGACGGGCGCCCGGTATCGCCCGAGGATTTTGCGGCCGCCTTTGATCGCGTGCACCAGACGGCCGAGGAGCTGATCCGGCAAGGCGCTTTCGAGCGGCATCCGACCTACTTTGAGACCGTCACCGCGATGGCCTTCGTGCTGTTCGCGCAGTTCCAGGTGGAGCTGGCGGTGCTGGAAGTGGGGTTGGGCGGCCGGCTGGACGCCACCAACGTGGTCCGGCCGCGGCTGGCGGTCATCACACCCATTGACTTCGATCACGAGAAATATCTGGGTAAGAGCTTGGAGGCGATCGCAGCGGAAAAGGCGGGAATATTGAAGCCCGGCGCGCCCGCGGTGTTCGCCGCACAACGAGCGGAAGTGACACCGGTGCTGGCGGCTCATGCGACGGCTGCGGGCATCCGGCCGATCTGGGTCGTGCAGCGCTGGCGGGCCGAGCAGATCGAGCTTAACGCTGCCGGCAGCTCGTTCACGGCCGCAGGCCCGGGTCGCATTCGGATCGAATGCCCGCTGCCGGGCGAACATCAAATTGGCAATGCGCTGACCGCCATCGCGGCTTTAGAAGAGTTGGGAGCGCCTGAGGAGGCCATCAGTGCAGGGATACGCAGGGTGCGCTGGCCGGGGCGGCTGGAGCGCGTGCGCACGCGTCCCGAGATCTACCTTGATGGGGCGCACAACCCTGCCGGGGCGCGAGCGCTGGCGGCTTACATCGAGCGGTTTTATAGCGGCCGGCGCGTGTGGCTCATATACGGCGCGATGCGCGACAAGGCGGTGGCGGAGATGGCCGGCATTCTGTTCCCGCTGGCCGGCGAAGTGATCGCCACGGCTCCGGCGCAGCCGCGCGCGGTGCGGCCGGAGCTGATAGGCGAGCTGGCGGACCATCCGCGCTTGCGCACCGCCGACACGCTTGTTGCGGCGCTGGAACTACTGCGCGAGGCAACGCCGGAGGATGTGGTCTTCGTGACCGGCTCGCTGTTCCTGGTGGGCGAGGCGCGGGCGCTGCTGGCGCCCGATTCCTCTGCCGCTGCGTAAAATGGTTCCGTGTTGGGCAAGCTGAGGGCCTGGTTGATTACCGCCCCGCTGATTATTCTGGCCACCGTGATCTGCGGCACCGTGTCGCTGGCAGCGTCCCTGGCGGATTCCAGCGGGCGGGCGGCGCATCTGGTGGCGCGGTTTTGGGCCCGGCTGCTGCTGGCGATCAGCGGGGTGAAGGTGCGGGTGGAAGGTCTGGAGCACATCTCGCCCGCCGGCGCCTACGTTTTCGTCTCCAATCACCTGAGCCTCATGGACACGCCCGTAGTGCTATCGCACATTCCGGTACAGTTCCGTTTTTTGGCCAAGCGGAGCCTTTACAAGGTGCCTTTCATCGGCTACCATCTCAGTCGCGCCGGGCACATACCGGTGGAACGCGAGGACCCGCGCGCCTCGCTGCGTACGCTGGCGGAGGCGGCCCGTCTGGTCAGGGAACGTGGGGTGTCCCTGTTGGTGTTCCCGGAGGGCAGCCGGTCGCAAGGCGAGCTGGGGGAGTTTAAGGAAGGGGCAGCGTATCTGGCGATCCGGGCGGGAGTGCCTGCGGTGCCGGTGGGAATCATCGGGACGCGCGCGGTGCTGCCCACGGGTTCAGCGACCGTGCGCAGCGCAACGGTGACGCTTCGTATCGGGCGGCCGATCACGACCGCCGAGCTGCGGCCGCACGACCACCGCCGGCTCACCGCGCTGCTGCGGGAGCGCGTAGCGGAGCTGACGGGTGAGGCCGCCGGCAGGCCGCAGCCGCAGGCGCGCTAAGCCAGCGCCAGGATCTTGTCCAGCGCGGCGGATACTTTGCGCAACTGATCGGGGTCGTCGGGCCGGTGGCCGTATTCGGGAGAAATAAAGCCGGAATAGCCGACCTTTATCAGCGCCCCCATTACGTCCTTCCAGTCTACGTCCCCCTCCAGCAGGTCCACGAAGCGGCCCTGTTCGGCGCGAGCGGAAAGCTTGTAATCCTTGGCGTGCACGCGCCGGATGCGCCGGCCCAGGGTCAGAATCCAATCCTGGGGGTAACCATACTGCATGATGTTGCCGATATCGAAGTACGCCCCCACCCAAGGACTCTTGAACTGATCCACGAAAGCGCGCATCTCCAGCGGGCTGACCAAGAACTTGTTCCAAACGTTCTCCAGCGTCAGCACCACATGCGCCTTCTCGGCATCAGGCACCACCTTTTTCATTTCCGCACTTACCCGGTCCCAGGTGTCCTGATATCCTATCTGGAACTTAGGGCCTGAACCCAGCCGTCCGGGAACGATCAATAACACGCCGCACTCCAGCCAGGAAGCCAGCAAAACGGCTTTGCGAAGCGCCTCCACGCCCCGCGCACGCAGCGCGGGATCCGGACTGTTTAAGGGATTGGAGCCGAGCGGCTGCGACACCCAGAGGCTTACAATCTCCACACCGGCTTTGCGAGCCGCCTCGGCGATCCGCCGGGCCTCATCCCGGCCCATGTCAAGCGGGATGCCTTCCCCTATGGGGATTTCAAGGCCTTCAAAACCCGCGTTTCTTGCCTGCCGGAATTGCTCCTCCAGAGGCATGCTCTTGGGAAAAATGATTGAACAGATGCCCTTACGGAATCCTGCGGCCCTCGCCGGCAGCGGCAGCGAGGCGGCCGCGAGCGTAAACTCGCGTCGAGTCATGGCATGCTGATTCTATCAAGTCTGTTGCGGCCAGGCGGCGGCGTGAATTCACTGCACCGGTTGCGAGTCCGGAAGCACCTGCGGCTGAATCACGGCTATGCCCAGCGGAGCCATGGTTTCGACCAGCTTCTTGTAAACGCTCTGGTCGCGATAGGCGCCGACGATAGCCCCGCCCGAACCCGCGAAGTTTGAGCTGGCGCCGGCCTGCCGCGCGGCATATACCATTTCTAAATTCTCCTTGCTGATCCGGTAAATGCGGGCGCGCAAGTCAAAGTTGGCGTTGATGAGCTCATCGAGCGTCTGATAGTCGCGCTCCAGTAAGGCTTGCCGGCCGCGCTCCGCATAGCGCGCCCAGGTCTGCATGGCTTGCAACACCTCCGGGTCTCCCTGCCGCCAGCGTTCCCGCACATTGCTGTGGAAGACTTCGGTGCCCTCGCTCAAGCTGGTGCGGTAGGCGAGATATAGATCGGGCAGCACTGCCGGATCTAACCGCTCGTAGGCGCCGTATCCCTGACGTTCCATAAGCTCGCGGGAAAAATCCATGTAGACCAGTCCTTCGTAGACTTGGATGACGCGGTCCTGCGGCCCTGCGGGCACGCCCAGCTCCTTGGTCTCCGTCTCCCAGACCAGATTCGCTTGGACGGGGAGCGGTATCTCAACCTGGTAATAACGGCATAGCGCCCGCAAGGCGGCGGTGATTATGGCGCTGGAGCCACCCAAACCCAGACGCATGGGAATATTGGATTCGTACTCGATGGTGAAGTTACGATTCGGCAGCCGGATCTGCTGCTGCGCGCAGTAGTCCATGAAGCGTACTATCAGGGCTTGGATCAATCGAATGCCGCCGTAATAGCCGCGCCAGCGGGTGGTTTGATACAGGTCCTCCAGGCTTTCGAAAACCGGCATGTCCGCTTTGGAAGGCCGTATCTCAAGACGAGCGCTGGGGTAAAGAATGACGCGGGCGCGGAAATTGCGCACCAGCAAAGAGATGGTCTTGCCGTAATATCCGTCGCTGGGATTGCCGAGCAGACCGGCTCTGGCGTAGGCGTAAGTTTCGATCATTGCCGGCTTTGGCATACTTATACCATATGCGGGCCTTGTTGCAGCGCGTCAGCCAGGCGCGGGTGGAAGTGGACGGACGCACCGTCGGGGCCATCGGTCGCGGCTTGCTGGTTCTGCTCGGAGTGGCTCGCGGGGATACGCCCGCCGACGCCGACTATCTTGCGGAAAAGGTCCTGGGGCTGCGCATTTTCCCGGATGAGAACGGCAAGATGAACCGCAGCGTCATGGAAGCGGGAGGAAACCTCCTGGTGGTCTCGCAATTCACCCTATACGGTGAAACACGAAAGGGAAGGCGTCCGAGCTTCGACCAGGCGGCCCCGCAAGAGCAGGCCCGAGCGCTGTACGAGTATTTCGTGGAACGCTTACGTTCGCACGGGATTCGAGTCGAGACCGGAGTCTTTCAGGCCATGATGCAGGTGCATTTGATCAATGAGGGCCCGGTCACTATACTTTGCGATTCGCCGCCGCGCACGTCCGTCTCTGAGTGATTTGGGCGCCGGCGGTTTCTTTCTAAGCGCCGGGCAAGTTGGGGAGCGCTGGCCGGCGGCGGCTTGTTGCGGCAAACTTTCTTAGCTTGGAAGTTTTTCTAATCATTTGATTACTCAACTAAGTTTTTTCTGTGCTATGGTGTAGGTAGGTGTTGAACATGCCTAGACCCGCTAAAGCAATTCCCAATCGCGAACTGTTGACCGCCGCCCTGGAGGGCCTGCAACTGCAAAGAGAGAAGATTGAGGAGCAGATCCGCCGGGTGCGCGAGATGCTGGGCGTTCGTCGCGGCCGTCCGCCGGCCGCTCGTCCGGCGGCCAAGGTAGTCGCCAAGCGCCGCACGCTAAGCGCGGAAGCTCGCAAGCGTATCTCTCTGGCGCAGAAGCGTCGCTGGGCGGAGTTTCGCAAAAAGGGCGCAGCCGCCGGCTGAGTAAGTCTGTGTAAGGCGACTCCGGCAACCGCGCGGCGCCGGCCGTCAGTCAGGCCGGTTTGCGGGCCGGGCGGCCGGTGGGGCCCAGCCGAAGCGGCGCTGTATGTCGGCCACGGAGCCCTGGGCGATGATGCGTCCCTTTTGAAAGAATGCCGCCCGGTCGGCGACAGCCGCGGCGAACAGCACGTCGTGTGTGACGATGATTTTCGCTTGCGGCAGGCTGCCGAGCAGAGTGATCAAGTCGGTTTGTCCCCAGGGATCCAAGTAAGTGGTCGGCTCGTCTAACACCAGAATCTCGGGCTGTCCGGCGAGAACCCCCGCCAGAGCTGCTCGTCGTTTCTCGCCGGCGCTCAAGTGATAGGGCGCCTTGCCTGCCGCGTCAACCAAGCCCACCTGCGCCAGTGCGGCGCGTGCACGCGCCTGCGCCTGTTCGGGTGTGCAGCCTTGGGAGAGAGGTCCGAAGGCCACGTCCTGCAATACGGTGGGCATGAAGAGTTGTTCGTCGGGATCTTGGAACAACAAGCCCACCTTGCGTCGGACCTCGGCCAGGTTCCGTTTGGTCACTTCCAAACCGCACACTATGACCTGCCCTTCGCCGGACAGCAGACCGTTCAGGTGCAACACAAACGTGGTCTTGCCTGAACCGTTCGGGCCCAGCAAGGCCACGGTCTCGCCGGGGTAGAGGTCGAAATCCACACCGTCGAGAGCCAGGGTCCCGTCCTCGTAACGAAAGCGCAGATTGCGGACCTGGATCAAAGCTTGCATGCGGCACTCACCCGAAAAGATTGGCGGCCAACCACAGCCCCGCGCACGCCCCGACGCCCGCTGCCAGAAACCACAGATCGGCGATGCTCAAAGCAGGCGGCGCCAGCGTAACCAGACGCCCCTGAAAACCCCGCGCCAACATCGCCCGGTGCACAGCCTGCGCCTTGGCCTGCGAGCTGAGGAACAACGCTGCTGCTACGCCTGCCGCCGCGCGGAAGCCCGCAGGATCGGGCCGCCAACGACCGGCTTGCCAACCACGGCTGGCTGCGGCCAGCCGCATGTGTTGCGCTTGTTCGGAGAGCACAAACAGATAACGGTAAAGGAACTGCACAACCAGGACCAGGAATCTCGGCACGCCCAGGGAAGTCAAGCCTGACAGCAACGTGGGCAAAGGCGTCGTCCCAACCAGCACCAGTACCGCCACCGCGGACAAGTAGCTACGCACCAACACAGCCAGGGCGCGTCCGCCTTCGCCTCCCAGCCAGGTGAACAGCGTGATGACGCCAGCAAAGGGCGCCACCACGCCCGCGCGCGCCAGCACCCCGGCAAAGGGCAGCCTGCCGAGGCGGATTGCGCCTGCCGCAAGCGCCGCGAACCCCAGGACGCACATGGGAAATAGAGACCGGGTGGCGCTGAGGGCCGCCAGATAGGCGACCAGCACCAGCCATTTCACCCGTGCATCCCGGCGATGTAGGGCGCTGGAACCTCTAGCCCACTGGTCCAGTGTCGCGTGGTGCAATCACCTGCTCCTGAACCTTGCCGAGAGCTTGCCGATCCCAAGACAAGCCAGGTATATCAGGACCAGTCCCACCAGCCCGGCTGCCAGCTTGCTGATCCATGACCCACCCAGCCACCACGTCTGGTAATCCGCCAGCGGGCTCCAAAGCAGCGCTCGGGCGCGCGAGGCGACCCCGGTCTTCTCGGTCAAGGACTCCAGAATGTCGGGCGCCTGGGAGGCGAACAACGCCGCGGCAAGCGCCACTAACACTGCCAGTAGCCCAATCACTGTCCAGCCGGCGCCGCTCTGGGCCGTAGTCCTGGTGAGCAAGCCGGCGTCAATGCGCTTCACACCTCGCAGGAGGGCCAGCGTAATAACTCCCTCCAGCACCCCGTTGATAAGAAATAACGCCGCGGAAACACCCAGCAGCGTGGCTGGAATCCGCACGCCCGAGAGCGTCAGCTCGGCCAGAGCCAGCACGCCGCTAACCCCAACTGACAGCATTCCGCCGACCAGGATGGCTCCCGCACGCCAGCGTCCCGCGCCCCAGATAGCGCAAGGCAGGTAACCCGCCGCCACACCCGCCAGCGCCATGTTGAACACGTTGGCTCCCAGGGCCAGCAGCCCGCCGTCCTGGAAAACCAAGGCTTGAACGAACAAAATTGCCGTCATGACCACGACGGCGGCGGCCGGTCCGAGGGTTAACGCCAGCAGAACGCCGCCCACCAGATGAGCGCTGGTCCCTCCGCCCACCGGGAAGCTGACCATCTGGGCGGCAAACACGAAAGCGCCCGTCATGCCCAATAGCGGGACGCGGCACGCCTCGGTTTGCTGCTGCGCCCGCCGGGCCGCCGCCGCCACCGCAGGCGCGCTCACCAGACTGAGGCCGGCCCACACCGGCACGCTCAGCAAACCGTCGGGGATGTGCATCGGATTCCACCGTAGCACGATCCTCAATGACGTGCCACGCCTCAGCGTGGGAGCGCCTTCCCGCGGGCCGCCCGGCGCGCCTGATCGGCCTTGCGTCTGGCCCAGGCCAGCGCCCGGCGCGCCCAGTGGAAGTGCTGACTCAGCAGGACTAACCCGCCCAGGACCAGCAGCAAACCGGGGCCCGGCACCCCCGGCAATGCCAAGATCAAACCTGCAATTACCAGGAAAAACCCCAAGATGACCTGCAAGATGCTTCGCACTATGTGATTCCCTTGATTCTAGCATCGCGCCGCCCGGCAGGCAGGCCTGCCAGTATGGTACCAGGACCGACAGACAGACTAAGGTATTGACCGCGGGCCGGATTTGCTTTTAATATTGCTAAGTTCCTCCACTTACAGGCGATGGTGACAGATGGTTGAGCAACGCAAGACCAAACGTTTCCAGATCAAGTTGCCCCTGAGGGTGGTCCGGCGCGGCTCGGTGCGTTGCTTGGGGCGGGGGGAGACCAGAAACCTCAGCGCGCGAGGAGTACTGTTCGTGAGCGACTCTCCCATGGAAGTGGGAGAGCGGATCGAGTACGTCATATCATGGCCCACAGGAGGGGAAAACCAGCCGGTGGAGCTTTGCTGCTTGGGCCGGGTGCTGCGCACCGGCAATGCCGAGCAAAGCTCGGAACCGCTGTTCGCCGTCGCCGCCAGCCTTGAACGTTACGAGTTCCTGCGGCCGCGTTCATAGCCAGTGCCCTGGGCCGGAGCGTGCGGCCCTTTTCAAAGCTGATGGACGGGGGTATACTAGAGCAAAGAAAAGGCGAAAGCATGCCCGCCAACCTCAGTTTTGATTTCCCGGAACCCGCTGAGCAATCCGATCTGGCGCCACGCGCCGGCCTGGCGGCCACGCTCGAGCGCTTCCAGGATCTGGCTTCCCAGCATACGTCGCCGGTACGCGCCATCCGCCACCAGCCCGCGCGGCCGGCTCAGTTTGTCCCTTTTCCCGAAAGCGTGGATCCGCGTCTGAAGCAAGCGCTGGCCGATCGGGGCATACGCGAACTGTACAGCCACCAGGCCGAGGCCTTCCAGCGCCTCCAGGCCGGGCACAACGTGGTCATCGTCACACCCACGGCCAGCGGCAAGACCCTTTGTTACAACCTTGCAGTGCTGAACCTTCTGCTGCGCGACGCCGGTGCGCGCGCCGTGTATCTGTTCCCCACCAAAGCCCTGGCTGAGGACCAGCTTCACGAATTGCAAACCCTGATTGACGCGATGGGGTCCGAGCTGCGCGCCTTCACCTACGACGGCGACACCCCGCAGGATGCGCGTAAGGCCATTCGCGAACGCGCCAACGTAGTCCTCACGAATCCCGACATGCTCCACACCGGGATTCTGCCTCACCACACACGCTGGGCCAAGCTGTTTGAGAACCTACGCTACGTTGTCATTGACGAGCTGCACTCCTATCGCGGCGTCTACGGCAGTCATCTGGGTAATCTGATACGGCGGCTCAAGCGAATCTGCGGCTTTTACGGTTCCTCGCCGCAGTTCGTCTGCTGCTCGGCCACCATAGCCAATCCGCGCGAGCTGGCTGAGCGCCTGCTGGAGACGGCCGTGGAGCTCATAGACCGCAATGGGGCCCCGGCGGGCGAGAAGTACTTCATCTTCTACAACCCGCCGGTGGTGAATCGCCAGCTTGGCATCCGTCGCAGCTATCTGGGCGAGGCGCGGCGCATCGCGCTGGAGTTTCTTCAGCGAGGGCTGCAAACGCTGGTGTTCGCCAACAGCCGTCTGGCTACTGAGGTTCTGGTCACTTACCTGAAAGACGCTTGCCAGCGCGGCCCCTTGCCGCCGGAGGCGGTTCGCGGGTACCGCGGCGGGTATCTGCCGCGCGAGCGGCGCGAAATAGAACGCGGCCTGAGGGAGGGTCACATCCGTTGCGTGGCTGCCACCAACGCCTTGGAGCTGGGCATTGACATCGGCTCGCTGGACGCCGTGGTGATGGCCGGCTACCCAGGCACTATCGCTTCCACCTGGCAGCGCGCCGGTCGGGCGGGCCGTCGCCGGAGCGCTTCCGCCGCGGTGCTGGTGGCCTCCAGTGCCCCCCTGGACCAGTACATTATCGAGCACCCGGACTACTTCTTCGGTCGCTCGCCGGAGCACGCCTACGTCAACCCGGATAATCTGGAGATCCTGATCAACCACCTGAAGTGCGCGGCTTTTGAGCTCCCCATACGGGACGGGGAGAAGTTCGGCCCGCATCCCACTGAACAGTTATGTCGCTTTCTGGAGGAACTACGCTTGCTGCACCACTCCGCCGGAGCCTGGCACTGGACCTCGGATAGCTACCCTGCGGACGCGGTGAGCCTGCGCTCGGTCACCAGCGACAACTTTGTGGTGGTGGATATTACGGGTGAACCCGAAGTCATCGCCCACGTGGACTTCCCCTCCGCTCTCACTACGCTGCATGAGAAGGCCATCTACCTGCACGAGGCGAGGCAGTACCAGGTGGAGCGCTTTGACTATGAAGGTCGCAAGGCCTACGTGCGGCGGGTGGAGTCGGAATATTTCACAGACGCCATTGATTACACGCAGGTGAAGGTCCTGGAGGAGTTTGAGTCCGCCGCGCTGGCCGGCGCCCGCACGGCGCACGGCGAGGTCCGCGTAAATCGCCAGGTGGTGGGCTTTAAGAAGATCAGGTTCTACACCATGGAGAACGTGGGGGCGGGCAATCTTTCCATGCCCGAGCAGGAGATGCACACCACCGCCTTCTGGCTGCACTTTCCCGCCGGCTTGCTGGGGAGGCTGGCGGATCTTTCACGGACCGAGATCCAGAACGGACTCACAGGTCTGGCCAACGTGCTGCGGACAGTGGCGGCCTTCCTGCTGATGTCGGACCCGCGCGATCTGGGTGTGACTCTGGGGGAGGATCTCTCCGGCGGCCTGAAGCTGTTCGAGCCAGACCTGTTTCTTTACGACGCCTATCCCGGCGGCGTGGGTCTGAGCGCACAGCTTTATCGCATGGCGCCCTCGCTGCTGCGTCACGCCGCCGATTTGCTGGCGGCGTGCGGGTGCGAAGCGGGTTGCCCGAGTTGCGTCGGTCCGGTAGGCGAAGTGGGCGAGAGGGGCAAGCAGGCGGCGATCCGGATTCTGGCCGAGTTGCTGGGCGAGCAACCGGCCGGGGCCTAGCTTCGATGACGAGCCTGATCGAGTCGCCCGAGGCCGCGCGGCGGCGCCGTCAACTTTACCGGCTGCTGGGCGATTTGCCGCCGCGCCGCCGCCCGATCAGCGCCCGCGTGATTTCGGTCGAGCGAGGCCCGCGGTACGTGTTGGAGCGGCTGGTTCTGGATTTGAACGGATTGGAGCCCGTCCCGGCTTATTTGCTGCGCCCACTGAGCGTGCGGGGCAGGGCGCCTGCGATCCTTTACAACCACTACCACGCCGGCCGCTATGATTTGGGCAAGGACGAGATACTTACTGCCAAGCCCGAGCGAGGGCTTCCGGCCTATGCCGACACGCTGGCCGAGCTGGGCTACTGCGCTCTCTGCCTCGACATGTGGGCTTTCGGCGAACGCGCCGCGCGCAGCGAGATGGACCTATTCAAGGAGATGCTTTGGAAAGGCAGGGTGCTCTGGGGGATGATGGTCTACGATTCGTTGCGCGGTTTGGACTACTTGATCCGACGTCCGGAAGTGGATCCCCGGCGCATCGGCGCCCTGGGCATGTCCATGGGGGCAACCATGGCCTGGTGGGTGGCGGCCCTGGACACGCGCGTGAAGGTGTGCGTTGATATCTGCTGCTTGACGGACTTCGAGACCCTGATCGAGACCGGCGGGTTGAGCGGACACGGAATTTACTACTATGTGCCTTCGCTACTGAAGCACTTCAGCACCGCCGACATCAACGCCTTGATAGCGCCCCGGCCGCATCTGGCATTAGCCGGCGAGCGCGATCCGCTGACGCCCGCGCGCGGCCTGGATCGCATTGATGAACAGTTGCGGCAGGTTTACGCCCGCTTGGGCTGCCCGCAGAACTGGCGGCTGTTGCGCTACGACACCGGTCACGTTGAGACCGCTGAGATGCGCCGGGAGGTGACCGAGTTCCTGCGCCGGCACCTATAGCGGCGCTTGCAGCCGGGCCGGCCCGCGTTGACAATGGCCGCGGCCGCGGTCAATAGTGGCGAGAGGCGCCTGTGTGCAGGCGCCGTCAAACAGGCATTCGCCTTGGATCAATTGCCGGAGATGAAAGGCTGGGAGGGTTGTTGATGCTGGATAAGGCGCTGGACCCCACGCTCGAAGCGGTGCTGGGAGAGAGTTTCGCCGAGCGGGTTCATGGCGAGCGGGAGGGTGGAGCGCACCTGAACTTGCGCGGCCTCACTTTGCCGCCACTCGAAGGGCTTGAGGAAGGCAAACTGCTGGCTCTGGCGCGCATCGTGCGGGGCTTGGCATTCACGGCGGTGGATGCGGCCCGCTCGGGTCACCCCGGCGGCTCCTCTTCGAAGGCCGAAATGGTTCTGACGCTGCTGGCCTCCGGGCTGCTGGGATTCGATCCCTTGGACCCTAAACATCCGGGGCGCGACCGCGTGGTCTGGTCGGCAGGTCATTGCACGCCGCTGTTTCACGCACTGGTGGCCCTGATCTACGAGTGCTTGCGGCGCAAGGGCGCGAAGCTGCCGGAAAAGGCGCGGCCGGCGGCTATTTACCCGGAGGATCTAGTGAGGTTCCGTCGCCTCGGAGGGCCCAGCGGGCACGTGGAATCCTACCAGGCTATGGCCGACGCCTGCACGGGATCCTCAGGCCACGGCTTCTCGATCGCTCTCGGCCTGGCGGCGCTGCACCGCTCGTGCGGCTTGCCGACGCGCGTTTTCGTCATCGCCGGAGACGCCGAAACCGAGGAGGGCATGAGCTACGAAGCGCGCAATCTGGCCTCGAATCTCGGCATTGACAACCTGGTGGTGGCCCTGGATTACAACGGCTTCGGGATTGACGGCTCGATCAGGGAGGTTCTCCCTTATCCTTACCGGAGCCACTGGTCGGGGTTCGGCTGGAACGTGATCGAAGCCGACGGCCACAATCCGCGGGAACTGGCGTGGGCTTATCGGCAGGCGGCGGCCGGATTCGCCAACCGGCGTCCCACGGTCGTGCTTTGCCACACCACCAAAGGGAAGCATTATGGAAAGCTCGAAGGCACCGCCGATTCGCACGGCACCCCGCTGCCGCACGCCGATTACCTCGCCCTGATGCGCGCCCTGGGATTCCAGATTTCAGATTCCGCCACCGCCGCCGAAGCCGTTGCCACGGTGCTGGCCGAGTTGGGCGCGTCCGAAGTGAGTTACTTCCTCGAGCGGTTGGAAGTTGCGAGCCGGCGCATCCCGCCGGAGCCTCGCCTGATCGAGGTCATGAAGCGTGCCGTCGGCCAGGAGCCGTCCGACTTCCGGGAGATCCGCCGCCCCGATCCGCTGCCCGCCGAGCTTGTGTTTCCGGAAGGTGAGCTGGTTCCTACGCGCCGGGCCACCGAAGCCTGGTTCGCCTGGGTTGCCGAGCGGTGTCCGTTCTTCTGGATAGGCGCCGGAGATCTGGCCAAGTCCGTCCTGACCGGCAAGGCCGAGCAAGTGCGCGGGCTGCTCAGCCGCGACAACCCCTTCGGGCGCGGCATTCGGTTTGGCATTGCGGAACAGAACATGGCCATGATGTCGGTCTCGATGGCGGCGGACACCCTGCCTGGCGGCTTCCGTCCCATGACCGCCTTCGCAAGCTACGGCGTGTTCTCCGTCATCATGGCGAACGCAGTTCGCATGGCTTTGATCAGCAATGATCTTAATCCGGGCTCGCGCGCGTTTTTCATTCTGCTGGCCGCTCATGACGGCCCGGAGACCGGCGAGGATGGCCCCACACATCACGGGCTGTTCTGGATGTCGCTGTACTCGGCCTACCCGGGCATCAAGGTGTACAAGCCGCTGGACGCCAATGAGGCGATCGAAATGCTGTTTCACGCCGCCGGCCGGGGCGAACCTGTGGCGTTCTCCGTCGTGCGTCCTCCGGTGCCTGTTTTCCGGCGCGGCAACGGGGTGCCGCCGGCGCGCGAGGCCGCCAACGGGGCTTATGTATTCAAAGATTACGCGCATAACGGCCGCCGCAAGCTGCCGGTGGCGGTCTGCGGCGGCCAGTTGATGGCCAACATGCTTGCCGCACTGCCTGAGCTGGAAGGGCAAGCGGACATCAAGCTCATAGCGGTCACCTCGCCGCAGTTGTTTGAAGAGCTGCGGCAACGCGATCCGCAGAAGGCCGCTTGGATACTCTCGGATGAAGAACGCCGTAACCTGATGGCGTTTCACAACGGCTGGAAGGGGTTTCTTTATCCGTTGCTGCTGCCGCCGGATTATTCGCAGCGCGTCTTCGGGATTGACCGGTTCATGCGTTCCGGCGTGCCGGGCGAAATTTATGCGGCGGCGGGCTTCGATCCTGCGGGCATTCGAGACAAGGTTCTTGCCTGGTTGCGCAGGCAAGGGATGTAGGCCGGCGCGCCGCTACTGCCGCAATCGCGCCCAGAGCTGGGGGCCCAGACGGCGCGCCGCCCAGTAAATTGTCGCCCCTAGAAACAGCAAGCTCAAGGCCACGATCACGGTCCGCCGCTCGGGCGAGAGCTCGCGCGCTTGGCCGCCGGAGAAATCCAGCAGCACGCGAAGGTGCACTTCAGTTCCGGCGCGCGCACTGAGCCGGTTGTCCACGACCAGAACAAATTCCCCCAGGCCGGCGTTGTGGCGCAGGCTGCCGCGGCGGCCGTGGCCGCTCATGGCCAGCGGGCGGAAAGCGCGCCCTCGCTGGAAGCTGGGCAGGTCCCGGCGGTCGAGCAGCCAAATCCGCACCGCCGCTCCGCGGCGCACCAAGTACTCGCAATCTATGACCGCCGGCCGCTGTCGCAGCGTCACGGCAATCACCCGCCAGCCGGCCGGCGGTGCTCCCACGACATCGTCCAGCAGAGTGACGGGAGCGCCGGCAGCCGCCAGCCAGAGCAAAACCGCAATCATCGCGCTTCGGAATGCACGATCCGTCCGCCTACGACGGTCATCAACACACGTGTCTTGAGGATCTCGGACGGCGGTATCTGCATGATGTCCGCCGAAAGCATCACGAAGTCGGCGTACTTGCCGGGCGCCAGGCTGCCTTTGCGGTCCTCCTCGAAAGCCGCGTAGGCCCCGCGGAGGGTCCAGCTTTCCAGGGCCTCCTGGCGGGTCATCCTCTGGTCCGGGAACCAGCCTCCGGGCGGGTTGCCTTCACGGTCCTGGCGGGTAATAGCGGCGTAGAAGCCCCACAGCGGATTGGGAGGTTCGACGGGGAAGTCTGATCCGTTGGCTACGGGCACGCCCAACGCCAGGAAGCGCCGCCAGGCGTAAGCACCCTTGACGCGTTCCGGCCCGACGCGGGCCTCGGCCCAGCGCATGTCGCTGGTGGCATGGCTGGCCTGCATTGAGGCTATCACCGAATAGCGGGCGAACTTCTGGAAATCTTCGGCAGAGACTACCTGCGCGTGCTCGATGCGGAACCGGCGATCGTTTTTTCCGCCCAGCACCGCTCCGTAGGCGTCCAGAACCATGCGGTTGGCGCGATCGCCAATGGCATGCGTGTTGACTTGGAACCCGCGCCCCACGGCCTGTCGTGCGACGCGCTCAATGTCCTGTTGCGTGAGCAGGAGCAAGCCCCGGTTGCCGGGGTCGTCTGAATACGGCTGGAAGAAGGCGGCGCCTCGCGAACCCATGGCGCCGTCGGCCATCAGCTTGATCGAGCGCACCGTGAGCCGCTCGCCGATTTCCGGGCCGCGCTCCAGATACTCGCGCCACAGGCGACCTTGGCCGCCGATCATGGCGTAGACCCTGATGGGCAATTCGTCGCGCGAGATCAGCTCGCGGTAGGCGGCCAGTTCCTCGGAGCCGACGCCCGCATCATGCACGGTGGTCAACCCCAGGCGGGCGCATTCCGCGGCGGCGCGCGCCAGGCGGCGGCGCAAGGCCTCGCGTGAAGGGGGCGGGATCTTGGAACGCACCAAGCCTTGGGCCCGGTCGATGAGTATGCCGGTAGGGTTGCCGTTGGCATCGCGGAGGATCTTGCCCCCGGGCGGATCCGGCGTGTCGGCGGTGATGCCGGCAATCTCCAGGGCCTTGCGATTAACCCAGGCGGCGTGGCCGTCCACCCGGGTGAGGAACACCGGGTGGTCCGGGACCGCCCGGCTCAGTTGCTCGGCGGTGGGGAAGCGACCTCCCCAGTTGGTTTGGTCCCAGCTCTGTCCTTGTATCCATTCGCCGGGCGAGCGACGGGCGGCTTCGCGCCGCACGGCCTCAATGATTTCCTCCACCGTGCGGGTGTTTCGGAAATCGAAGGTCTCCAGCATTTGGCCGAGCGACTCCATGTGCCCGTGGGAATCAATCAGGCCTGGCAAAACGGTGGCTCCGCGAGCCTGGATGCGACGGGTGTGGGGCCCTGCCAGCTTCGCCAAATCTTCGCCGACGGCGAGGATGCGGCCGTCTTTTACGGCTAAATCCCGGGCAACCGGCCGGGCCGGGTCCAGAGTATATATGCGCGCTCCGGTGATGAGCATGTCGGCTGGCTGTGCCCCTGCGGCCGGGGGGAGGGCAGCCCCAGAGAAGGCTGCCAGCAAGGCTACAATAAGGGGCATGGATGACAGTATGGCACAACCGGGAGGCGGCACCGCCTTCTGGGAGCTGGCTGCCTGGAAATCCGTGCTGGGTTCGCTCTCCGCGCTGCTGATAGGGCTGTTGTTCATAGTGGCCGGGGTTTGGAAGATAACCGATCCGTTTGCGGCTGCCGAGAGAATGCGGCAGGCGCTGGTGCCGCACAGCCTGAGCCTTTTGGCGGCGATTGGCTTCGGAATTTCCGAGACCGTGGCCGGCGCGCTGCTCATCGTACCGCGGTTCCGCCGGTGGGGCGCCTGGTTGACCTGCGGCTTATTGGTGGCCTTTCTGGTGTACATCGCGGTGCATTACGCCGCGCTGCGTGGTGAGGACTGCAACTGCTTTCCCTGGGTGCGGCGCGCGGTAGGCCCCGCCTTCTTTCTTGGGGACCTGCTGATGCTAGTGCTGGCCGCAGCCGCGGGCTGGTGGGCGCGTCCCGCCTCCGGCCGGCGCAGCGCCGTGATGGTGGCAGGGGCGGTAACGGTCTTCGCCCTGGTCAGCTTTGGCATGGCGGCGGTCCGCCAGAACACGGTGACGGCTCCGCCTGCCGTCGTAGTGGACGGGCAGCCGCTGTCGTTGGAGCGGGGACGCTTCTTCATCTACTTCTTCGATCCCGAGTGCTCGCACTGCGACCAGGCGGCGCGTTGGATGGGGCGCTATCGCTGGCAGAAAGACGTAACGCTGATCAGCGTGCCGACGGCCCAGCCGCAGTTCGCCAGGCAGTTTGTGGACTCCACGGGCTTCGCCAGCCGGATCTCGACCGATGCGGCCCGGTTGCGCGAGGCGTTCCGGTTTGCGGATCCGCCCTACGCGGTGGTGCTGGAGAACGGCCGGCAGCGCGCTGCCATAAGTCACTTCGATACAAACGAACCGGAAGCGACGTTGCGGCGCCTGGGCTACGTACAATAAACGGTCCGCTACAGCAGGACCGGGTCCAAGGAATCCGAGGCCGGTGGGTGCTCGTCGCCTGCGCCGACGGTTTCTTGGCGCAGGAAGGCAAGCAACTGCTCTGGCGAGCCGTCGAAGTAGTTCTGAATCAGCTCGCGCACGGCGCTGCGGCGCAGAGACTCCCGCGATACCGCGGGCGCGTACACGAAACAGCGGCCGGCGAGGCGACGCTCGACCGCTCCCTTGCGCGCCAGCCGGTCCAGCACGGTGAGCACCGTGGTGTAGGCCAGCTTCGCCTCAGGCTGAAGAGCCTGCTGGACGTCCCGCACCTTGCCCTCGCCCAGTCGCCAGAGCGCCTTGAGGCAGGCCAACTCCAGCGGTGGAGGAAGCTGGCGGCGGCTGCGTCGCATGCTCCACCTCGCGAGCCTACTCCGGCTCCCGCAGGGCCTCGGCCAGCTTCTCGCCGAATAGGCTCAAGGTGGCCTTGTCAGCGGCGCTGCGCGAAGTCGGGCGCGGCTGTCCGGGCGCGGGCTGAGGCGTCGCCCGCTGCGGTTCGGTCGGCTCTGGAGTTGCGGCGGCCGGCGGCGGTGGGGCACCCCGGCGCAGCAGCGGTTCCTCGAGTTCCTCTTCGCGACCCTCGGCCAGGTACTTCAGCTTCTTGAGCACCACGCGTTCGAGGCTGGCGCTATAGCCGGTCCAGTGGCCTTCCACCTGGCGATCGTTGGCTATCAAAGCCCGCATACATTCCAGCTTCGAGTCCAGGTCGTCCAGATAGTGAAGCGTCAAAGCCTCCGGAAACAGGGGGACCTTGGGTGAGCCGAACTCCAGTTGGCCGTGATGGCTCACCACCATGTGCTCGAGCAGGGTGCGCAGGCGCGGCGGAAACTCGGGCAAGCAGGCGGCTTTCTGCTCCAGCATGCGCAGAGCCATTGCGATGTGCCCCAGCAGTTGGCCCTCGGTTGTGTAACTGAACGCGCGCTCGTAGCTCAGCTCGTAAATCTTGCCGATATCGTGGAGCACGGCGCCGGCCACCAGCAGGTCGCCGTCCAGCCAGGGATAGTGTGCGGCGGCTAATCGGCAAAGTTTCACCAGCGACAGCACGTGTTCCAGCAGGCCGCCCAGATAAGCATGGTGAATGAACTTGGCGGCGGGAGCTTTGCGCAGCCGGGCGGCTATCTCCTGATCATCCAGGAAGCAGTCGAGCAGGGCTCGCAGGTCCGGATTGCGGATCTCGCTCAGCAACTGACGCAGCTCTGCAAACATCTCTTGCGGATCGCGCTGGGAGGCGGGAAAGAAATCGGCCGGGTCCACGCTGGCGGGGTCTACGCGCTGCATCTTGTGGATGGTGAACTGGGGCCGGTTGTTGTAAATCTGGATGAGTCCCTTGACGCGGACGTAGTCGTCGCGATCAAAGGTTTCGATGACCTCGGCGACGTTGTCCCACATCTTGGCGTCAATCTCCCCGGTGCGATCGCCCAGCAAGAGCGAAAGATACGGCTCGCCGCTCTTTTTCTGCCGCACTTCCTTGGCGTGCACCAGCAGCGTGGCCACAGCGATCTTGTTGGGCTCAATTTCGCTCAGATAAGGGGATTTCATCGCCCTCTCAATCCACCGATATTCTGGGCGCGCCGGCTGGCACCTTGCTGCCCGGCACCGGCAACGACCACAGCAGGCGGCGCCGCCGCGTGCGACTGGCGACCTCCTCCTTGGTGACGGTTTGCGGCTTCAATTGGGCCGGCTCCTTCCAGGTGGTGTCCTTGCCGGGCGCCGCGCCGCTGTCAATGTAACCCGGCTTGATTTCCAGGAAGGCGTCCATGCGCAACCTCGTCAGGTAGGCGCGCACCGCAGGATCCATTCGCGGCTGGTAAAGCTTCTCCATGATCTCCTGTTCGACCATTTCCAGCGGCTGCAAGCCTTTCGTCGAGCGCGCCTCCACTTTGAGAATGAGAAAACCGCTGTCCACCTTGAGGGGGTCAGTCACGTAGCCCTTGTCCTGGCGAAAGACCAGGTCTTCAATGTCCTTGCGCAGCTCGCCTCGCTTGAATGCTCCCAGCTCGCCGTAGCTGCGCGCCGTTTCAGCGTCGGAGTTGTCCCGCGCCAGATTCCCGAAGTTCTCGCCCTGGCGCGCGCGTTCCACCAATTCCTTGGCTTTTTTCTCGGCCGCCGCTACGCCCGCAGCATCCTTGCCTTGCGTGGAAACCAGGATCTCGCGCAACAGGACCTGCTCGTCGCGGATGAACTCGTCCTTGTGCTCCTCGTAGTACTTCTGGACCTCGCTGCGCGGAATGACGATCTTAGAGCCGACCTCCTGCTGGATTACCCGGCGCGTCAGCAGGTTGTCCTTGATTTGCTGCCGGAAGTCCTCGTAGCTCATGCCGGTCTGCGCCCGGATGAACTCCTGGAACTTTTCCGGGTCGCTGATCTTGTTCTGTAATTGGATTTCGGCCAGGTACTTGGAAACCTCCGAGTCCACGTTGATATTGAGATCTTTGGCCCGCTGCAACAGCAAGAGTTGGTCTATGCGTTCGCGCAGCGCGTTACGGTCGGCCTCCTCAAGAGCCTGCTTGATCTGCGCCGGACTGGCGCCCTGGCGGCGCAGACTCTCCTCCAATTGCCGGCGCGTCTGCGCCAGCTCGCCCCTGGTGATAATCTCGTTGTTGACTTTGGCGACAATTTCCTCCACCACGCGAACGTCGGCGACCAGCAAGGCGGACGCGGCGAGCATCAGCCAGGCAAGCTTCATGGTCACATTATCCCCTATCGCGGTAGTGGCCGGCGTCCGTCCCGGCCGGGGCGGGCGGCAGCAATTCTCCTAGCCGGCGTTTAAGCGTCTCCAACATCGCCGCGGGACCGCCCGCGCCATCCAAGGGCAGGCGCAAGACACCCGCCGGAGTGAATTGCGCTCCCGGCGAGCGCCGGACCAGGTCGGCCAGCCGTGCCGGATCCACCCTGGAATCCTTGTGAAACTTGATGTGGAGTACGCCGTGCCGCCGTTCAATGGCCTGCACGCCCAGCCTCTCGGCGATGCTTTTGAGCAGCGAATACTCGAGCAGTTGGGAAACCGCTTCCGGCGGCGGGCCGTAGCGATCCGCCAGTTCAGCCCTGATCTCGGCCGCGCGCTCAAGCGTATCGGCTTCCGCGATGCGCTTGTAAGCTCGCAGGCGCTGGCGTTCGTCGGCGATGTAGTCCGGCGGGATTCGCAGATCCAGTCCCAGGTTCACGGTGGCGTGGATCTCCGGCGCCGCCGGCTCACCCTTGAGCTCGCGCACCGTCTCCTCCAGCATGCGGACGTACATCTCATAGCCGACCGCATTGATGTGGCCGTGCTGCTCGCCTCCCAGCAGATTCCCTGCGCCGCGCAGCTCCAAATCCAGAGCGGCAATCTTGAATCCGGCGCCGAGATCGCCGAATTCTTTCAAGGCCGCCAGGCGTTTGCGGGCCAGCTCGCTCAGTTCGGCCTCGGGCGGGACCAGCAAGTAGGCGTAGGCACGGCGGTTAGAGCGCCCAACCCTGCCGCGAAGCTGGTAGAGTTCGGCCAGCCCGTAACGCTCGGCATGGTCAATGATGATGGTATTGGCCAACGGTATGTCGAGCCCGTTTTCTACAATCGTAGTGCATACCAGCACGTCATAGGCGTGCTGCATAAAGCCCAGCATCACCCGTTCCAGGGCCGCCTCGCTCATCTGACCGTGGGCCACGGCGACGCGCGCCGAGGCGACCAGTTGCTGGACCAGGGCAGCGCGTTCCCAGATCGTCTCGACCCTATTATGGACAAAATAGACTTGCCCGCCGCGCGCCAGCTCTTGCTCGATCGCCGCGCGCACCAACTCGGGGCTGAAGTGAGCGACGGTGGTGTGGATGGCGAGGCGGTCTTTGGGAGGGGTCTCAATGACGGAGAGGTCGCGTAGGCCCACCAACGACATATGTAGCGTTCGAGGGATGGGCGTCGCCGTCATCGTTAGCACGTCAACGTTTTTCTTTAGCTGCTTCAGTTTCTCCTTGTGCCGGACCCCGAAGCGCTGTTCCTCGTCAACCACCAGCAGGCCCAAATCCCGGAAGCGCACGTCAGGCGAAAGCAGCCTGTGCGTGCCGATCAGGATGTCCACCTTGCCTTCGGCGGTGTCGGCCAGAATCGCCTGGATCTCCTTGCGGGAGCGGAACCGGCTCAGCATCTCGACCCGCACCGGAAACGGGGCAAAACGGCGGCGGAAAGTTTCGTAATGCTGGAAAACCAGCACCGTAGTGGGCGCCAGCACGGCTACCTGCTTGCCGTCGCCCAGCGCCTTGAAGGCCGCTCGCATGGCTACTTCGGTCTTACCGAAGCCCACGTCGCCGCAAAGCAGACGGTCCATTGGTTGCGGACTTTCCATGTCCCGCTTTATTTCCCTCAGGGCCGTGAGCTGGTCGTCGGTTTCGATGAATTCGAAGGATTCTTCGAACTCCTGCTGCCAGTTGCTGTCGGCGGAGAAGGCATGACCCTGCGCCAGCTTGCGCTCGGCGTACAGACGGAGCAATTCCTCGGCCATGTCGCGCATGCGGGCCTTTACTCGGCTCTTTGTGCGCTGCCAGCTCGCACCGCCCAAGCGGTCCAGCGCGGGCGGCTGATCCCCGGCGCCGCGGTACTTGCCGATCAGATCCAGGCGTGTCAGCGGCACATACAGGCGGGCGCCTCCGGCGTATTCGAGCAGCATGTAGTCGGCGCGATGATCGCCGTGATCAATCTGCCGCAACCCCAGGAACCGCCCAATGCCGTGTTCGGCGTGCACGACGCAGTCGCCCGGCTTCAGATCCGCCAGATCGCTGGCGAAGGCTGCCGCGCTGGAGCGCGCGCGCAAGGGCCTGCCTTGCCAGGGGCTGGCGCCGAACACGTCCTCGACCCCGAACAGCGCCAGGCCGCTTTCGGGGAAAATTGCGCCGCGCGCCAGCGCTCCCTTCAGGATGTACGCGCTCACCGCGGGCCCTGCGAGGTAAGCACGTTCGGCCAGATATGGCGGCACCGGCTCCTCCGGAGGCAGGACGAGTTGAAACGGGATCTGGTAGTCGGTCAGCAGATCGGCGAGCCGTTCCATCTCCCCCGCGGAGGCGGCGAAAAATGCTACGCGATGGCCGGTTTCGATCAGGTTGCGGCTCTCAGCCATCGCCACGCGGATGTTGCCTTGGAAGCTCAGTGCCGGGCGCGTTACGATTTCCCAACCGCGGTCCTGCTCCAGCACACCCAGCTCGCGGAACAAGATTTGCGGGACCGCCGCTGCGCGTTCCCGCAGCTCGTCCCATCGCAGGTAGATGCGCTCCGGTTCTAAGCGAGCCGCGGCGGGGTTCTCTTGAAGGCGCTTCCAGAGTCGTTCGGCGGCCGTGTCCAGTTGCTCGGGCTCATCCCAAACAACGATCGGCTTCTCCAGGATGTCAACCAGCGATGACTGCCGTGGATCAACCAGCGGCGCCAGCAGCTCCCAACCCGCGGGCTCCTCCTCCGATTCCAGGCCCAGCTTCTCAGCCAGCAGCTTCATCAGACGGGGCGACTTGGGCTGCTCTGTCAGCGGCAGCAGGAGGCACTGGTCGGTCTTCACCACTGAGCGTTGAGTTTGGGGATCGAATCGCCTCAGCGACTCGATCTGATCGCCGAAGAACTCAATCCGAACCGGACGCGTTGACTCGGGCGCAAATACGTCCACTATGCCGCCGCGCACCGAGTATTCACCGACCATTTCCACCGGATCGCGCCGCTGGTAGCCCACGCTCTCCAAGTGCGCCACCAGATCCTCCATGGGCAGTTCTTCCCCGGTGTGCAGCGTAAGGGCGAGCTGCCGGTAGAACTCCGCCGGCTTGGTCCGCAGCAACACGGAGGCCAACGGCGCTACGGTGATGGGTACGCGCTCCAAGGCCAGACGCCACAGGCCCACGGCACGCTGCGCGCTGATTTCAGCGTGAGGCGAGAGGCCCTGGCCGGGCAGCACGTCCGGCGCGGGCAGGATCTGCGGTCTACTGGAATCGCGTCCCCCGACCAGTAGCTCGAAAAAGACCGCCACGCTTGCGGCGAGCGCCTCGGCGCGCCGGTTGTCGTCCACCACGACCAGCAGCGGGCGCTCCAAGGCTCGACGCAGCAAAACCGTATAGACGGCCTTGGCGGTGGGCGTGAGGCCGGCCAAGCCCAAGCAAACGGGCTGGGAGCGCGCCACGGCTTCCGCCAACCGGCGCAGGATTTCTTGAAACGAGGGGTGGCGCCCCAGATCGGCAAACAGCTCGGAAACCGCAGGATGCGTCACGGCAGACTCACGGTCGGCGGGCGAGCAGCTCCTCTACTATCGAAGTAGTAGAGTAGCCCGGCTCCAAAGCAAGCGCCAGCACCTGCCCTCCGGCCGCTTCCACTTCCTCGCGTCCGGCAATGAAGTGCGCCCAGTCAGCCCCCTTCACCAACACGTCCGGCAGAACGGCGGCGATCAGTTCGCGCGGAGTGTCTTCGTCAAACAAAGTGACCGCGTCCACGGCCTCCAGGGCCAGCGCCAGCGCCGCTCGATCAGCTTGCGCAATGAGCGGACGCGAGGGACCCTTCAGGCGCCGGACGCTGGAGTCGGTGTTCAGAGCCAGGATGAGCACGTCGCCTAGCGAGCGGGCGCGCTCCAGCAGGCGGACGTGTCCGGGGTGCAACAGGTCATAGCAGCCATTGGTGAAGACCACCTTCTTGCCGGCGCGTTTCCACTCCGCGCGGGCCCGGATCAGTTCCTGGCGCTCGTAGTAGCGGCCCAACCCATGTCATTGTAACGCGACGGCCCGCGCGGCGGCTGTGCTGCTCGTGGCAGAATTGGATTCGGTATGCGCGACTTGCTCTGCTTGCTATTACTGGCGTTGCCGGCCTTCGCGGGAAGCGATCGCACGGCGCTGGATGAGTACGTGGCGGCGCCCGACGGCAGTTTTCGTTACCGGCTGGTCCGCACTCTGCCCGGGGAGGGCTGGACTGGCTACGTGCTGGAATTGACGTCGCAATCCTGGCGCAGTCCGGGCGAAGTGGACCGCACGCTCTGGCAGCACTGGCTCATCATCATAAGGCCCGCCAGGATCTCAACCAGTACGGCGTTGCTGCTGATCGGCGGCGGGAACAACGGCGGCAAGCCACCTGAGAGAGTGGATGCCGCGCTGCCGCTTATCGCCACCGGCGTAGGCTCCATCGTGGCCAGCTTGGGACAAGTCCCCAACCAGCCGCTGACTTTCGCCGGCGAGAGCCAACCGCGGCGTGAGGACTCCTTGATCGCTTACACTTGGGACAAGTTTCTGCGCTCCGGTGACGCGCGCTGGCCGGCGCGCCTGCCCATGACCAAGAGCGTCGTGCGCGCCATGGATGCGATCACGGCATTCTGCGGCAGTCCTGAGGGTGGGGGAGTGAAGCTCGAGCGCTTCGTCGTCTCGGGCGGTTCCAAACGCGGCTGGACCGCCTGGACCACCGCTGCTGTAGATTCGCGTGTGGCGGCGGTGGCGCCGGCTGTGATTGACGTGCTCAACGTGGAGAGATCGCTGACTTACCAATACCGCTCTTACGGCTTCTGGGCGCCCGCGCTGAGCGATTACGTTCAGATGCGCATCATGGACTGGTTCGGTACGCCGCAATTGCGCGCCCTGCTCCGCATCGAGGACCCTTACAGCTACCGGCGCCGTCTCACCATGCCCAAGTACATTGTGAATTCCGCGGGCGATCAGTTCTTCTTCCCGGAATCCAGCCGCTTCTACTTTGACGACCTGCCGGGCGAGAAATACCTCCGCTATATCCCCAATACCGATCACTCGCTGAAGAACTCCGACGTGTACTTCAGCTTGGCCGCCTTTTACGAGGCGGTGGTGCACGGGCGGGCGCGCCCGCGGCTGTCCTGGAAGTTCGAACGCGACGGCTCGATCCGGGTGCGCAGCCTGGACCGGCCCGCGGAAGTCAAGTTGTGGCAGGCAAGCAACCCCAAGGCGCGTGATTTTCGCTTGGAGGCTGTCGGGGCCGCCTGGCGCAGCACGCCGGTGCAAGACAGCGGAGGCGGCTTGTACCTGGCGCGGCCGCAGAAGATCGCAGAAGGCTGGACGGCGTTCTTCATCGAGCTGAGCTACTCGTTGGGCGGGCCCTTCCCGCTGAAAGTCACTACGCCCGTGCGGGTGTTGCCCGAGCGGCTGCCCTTTGCTCCGCCCCGGCCTTCGGCGGCGGCCAGAGTGGGCGGATGAAGATCCTGCTGCGCGCTCCCAACTGGTTGGGCGATGCGGTCCTGGCTTTACCTGCGCTGCGTGCGCTCCGGCAATGTTACCCGGCAGCGTGCATTGTGGTTCTGGCGCGGCCCTGGGTGGCGGACTTATACCGCCGGGAGCCTTGCGTCAACCAAGTGACGCTGTGCCCGGCGCGGCGCGGTTTCAAGGGTTGGGTGCAGAGGGTGCGGCTGGCGGGCGAACTGCGCCGCGGCGGGTTCGATTGGTCGCTGGTTTTACCTAATTCGTGGGAGTCTGCGCTGGTGCCCTGGCTGGCGCGCATTCCGCGCCGTAGCGGTTACGATCGGGGCGGGCGCGGCTGGTTGTTGACGCAGGCCATCGTACCGCCGCAGAGGGGGGCCATCCCCGAGCATGAATCTTTTTATTACCTGGAACTGCTGCGGCGTGCCGGGCTGCTGCGGGAACTGCCTGCCGCCTCGCCGATAGTGCTGGCGGGCGTCGCGGAGGCGCGTTGCCGGGGCAAGCAGCTTTTCAGTGCGCTCGGCTTGGAGGTTCCTGTCATCGGTTTGAGTCCCGGGGCCCAAAACAGTCGGGCCAAGCAGTGGCCTGCGGAACGCTTTGTTGAGGCGGCGCACTGTCTGGCCGAACGGATGCGAGCGGCGGTGGCGGTGTTTGGGTCTTGGTCCGAGCGCCCGCTGGGACAGCGGGTGGCCGCCGAGCTGCGCCGCCGCGGGGTCAGCGCCATAAACCTGGCAGGCGAAACCACCCTGGAGAATTTCATTTGCCTGGCCGCTGCGTGCCGCGTCTTCTTGAGCAACGATTCAGGAGCGATGCACGTGGCCTCAGCCTTGGACGTGCCAACTGTGGCCGTTTTCGGCCCTACCGAGTGGTTCGCCACCGGCCCCGCCGGACCGCGCTCCTGCATCGTGCGCGAGCCGGTCGAGTGCAGCCCCTGTATGTTGCGCGACTGCCCGACCGATCACCGGTGTATGCGGCGCATTCCGGCGGAGCGCGTGGCGCAGGCGGCCCTGGATCTGATCGAATGGGAGCTGGAGCGTGGATACTCGGAGCAAGATAATCAGCGTTGACAGCCTGGACGACCTCCGGCGGCGCGCCTCGCGCCTGAAGGTGGTTACCGGGCACTTTGATCCCTTGCTGGCGGCGCACGCCCGCAGACTGGCGGCTCTGAAGCAGCCCGGGGAAACGCTGGTTGTAGTCATCACCGAACCGGATCGCCCGCTGTTGCCCGCACCGGCCCGCGCCGAGCTGGTGGCTGCCCTCGCCGTGGTAGACTGCGTGATGCTTGCGGGTGCGGATCTGGAGCAATTGCTGGCCAGACTGAAGCCTGACGAGCTGGTGCGCGAGGAGGCGGCCGATGAAGCCCGCCGGGCGGACCTCATCCGTCGTGTGCACGGGCGGCAGGCCGTTTAGGGCTGTGCTGGTTGAGGTTGTGCGAGCCGGCTGAATGAGCATGCAGGCGATGGCAGGCAAACGCGTTCTGGTGGTGCGGCTGGGTTCGATGGGCGACGTCATCCACGCCTTGCCCGCGGTGGCAACGCTCAAGCATGGCTTGCCGGGCGCAGAGCTGTGGTGGCTGCTATCCCGCAGGTGGGCGCCACTGGTTGAAGGCAATCCGTTTGTGGACCGGCTCATCGGGTTGGAGTCCCAGGGGCTGGGCAGGTTCTGGGAGGCTTGGCGCCGGTTGCGCGGCGCGCGTTTCAGCTTGGCGGTGGACTTTCAGGGGTTGGTGCAGTCGGCCTTACTGGCGTCGCTGGGCAGGGCCGAGAGGGTCTATGGCTTCCATCAGTCACAGGCGCGCGAGAAGCTGGCGGCTCTGTTTTATTCCAACCGGGTGAGGGCCAAAACGACGCATGTAGTGGAAAGGAACCTGGAACTGGCCACAGCCGCCGGGGCATCCAGCATCTTGCGCCGCTTTCACGTGCCGCAAGGCGAACCTGAAGGAGAACTGCCTGAGGGAGACTATGTTCTGGCCAGCCCGCTGGCGGGTTGGGCCTTCAAGCAATGGCCTCTGGAGAACTACAGCGTTCTGGGGCGCGGCCTGCGTCGGCAGCTCGGCTTACCCCTAGTCATTTGCGGTCCGCCCGAGTCAGCCCCGTTGTTGTCCGGGATCCCGGAGACGCACTGGCTGCCTGCGGGCATTCGCGGCCTGATCTATGCGACCAGGCGGGCGACGGCGGTTGTAGGCGTTGACAGCGGTCCTTTGCACTTGGCTGCGGCTCTGGATAAGCGCGGCGTGGCCATCTACGGGCCGACCGATCCGGTGCGGAACGGGCCCTACGGCAGTAGTTTCACGGTTTTGCGCAGCCCGGAGGCAGTTACGACATACAAGCGGCGCCGCCAGATCGCACCCTCGATGCGGGCCGTCACTCCTGAGGCGGTCCTTCAAGCGCTGGCCGAGCGGTTGGGTGCGCAGCGGGCCGCCGGCTGCCGGCTATGAGCCGAAGCTACTGGTTCCCCAAGCCTTATGCCGACTGGGCCGCGCGGCTGCGCGTGCCTTGCGGATTCCTGATCGCCGCAGTGTTTGCTTGGTTGGCGCAGCCGAGCTGGGCTTCGCTGTTGGCAGGCTCGCCGTTCATGCTGGCGGGCATGGCGCTGCGGGCCTGGGCCGCTGGTCACCTGGCGAAAAATGAGCGGCTAGCCGTCGGCGGACCGTACGCCTACACCCGTAACCCGCTTTATCTGGGCACGCTGCTGGTGGCCGCGGGATTGACTTTGGCCGCGCGCCGGCCCCTATTGGGCGTGCTTGTCGGAACCTTTTTCCTGCTGGCGTACCTGCCCGCTATCGAGCAGGAGGAGCAGCATCTGCGGAAGCTGTTTGCGGAGTACGCCGAGTACGCCCGGCGCACGCCGATGCTTTGGCCGCGCCTGCGAGGCGCCGCGCCGCCGGAACACTTTCGCTGGGATTTGTACCGGCGCAACCGCGAGCACCAAGCTTTGCTCGGCTTGGCGGCCGGTCTGGCGCTGTTGGCTTTCAAGGCCTGGCGCTGAGGGGGGCTTTAGCCGCCCCCTTAATCTGCTCCCGCGAGCAAGCGCCAGGCCCGGCGGGCCACGATCAGTTCTTCGTTGGTGGCCAGGGCCAGGACCCGCACTGGAGAATCATCGGCTGAGACCAGGCGGTCGCCGGCGCCTTGTTCGTTGCGGACGGGATCCAGGCGGATGCCCAAAAACTCCAATCCTTGCAAGCAACGCGCGCGCAGGCGCGCGGAGTTTTCGCCGATGCCCCCGGTGAAGGCCACCGCGTCCAGCCCGCCCATGACCGCGGCGTAAGCGCCGATCATCTTGCGCACCTGGTAAGCGAAAACCTCCAGCGCCAGCGCGGCGTCGCGATTGCCTTGGGCGGCGGCGGCCTCCAGGTCGCGCACATCCCCGCCGGCGATTCCGGAAAGACCTGCCAGGCCGCCGTTGCGCGCAAGCTGCTGGCGCACTTCTGCGACGCCCCAGCCGCACCGCTCCATCATGTACAGCACGGCGAAAACGTCGAGCTCACCGTGCCGGGTAGCGTTTTCCAGCCCCGACTGCGGGGAAAAGCCCATGGTGGTGTCCACCGAGCGGCCGCGATCAATGGCGCACATGGAAGAGCTGCCGCCCAGGTGGCAGCTAACCAGCTTCAACTCCTCGCGCGGGCGGCCCAGCAGCTCGGGCGCGCGCTCGCTGACGTATTGGTGCGAGGCCCCGTGGAATCCGTACCGGCGGACACCGTACTGCTCGCGCCACTGGGCCGGAACGCCGTAGCGCGCGGCGTGCTCGGGCATGGTGGCGTGGAACTCGGTTTCGAAGGCTGCCACCAGGGGCACGCCCGGCATGGCCTCGGCGAACGCTCGGATGGCTGTCAGATAGATGGCGTTGTGAGCAGGAGCCGCAGGCAGGTATTCTTCCATGGCGGCTATCAGATCGCTGTCCACCCGGAACGTACCCCGGTACCGCGGGCCGGCCAGCACGGCCTTGAAAGCTACCGCGTCCACCGGCGACTGAGCAGTGGGAATCTGCGCGATGGCCTGGCGGTAGTCGCTTACGCGTTCAAAACGCCCGCGGGCAAGCACGCGTTCGGAGGGCATCTCCAGGATTTGATACTTAAGCGAGGTGGAGCCGAGATTGGGAACCAGGATGTTCATCGTACGGCGCACCGGTTCTGAAAAGCTCGCAGGTTGGTCCGCGCCGGCCCCTGATACGGGCCCTGAATGGCGGCGGCCTGTTTGGTGAAGTTCACGGCGTCCAGGATACGATTCGGTTCGCAGTCGCGCTCGCCAAGCCTGAAATTGGCCAGGCCGAGATAGAACAGCGCTTCGGCCGCGATGGAAGGCGTATCGGAGATGCCGGGCAGGGCGGCGCGCAGTTCCTTGTCGGCTTGCGCCCAGTTATTGCCGGCAATGTGAGTAAGACCGGCCAGGTAATGTGCGCGCCCGCTAAGCTGCTTCCTGCGAGTTTCCCAAGCGGCGTCGGTCACGCCCTCGGGCTTGGGTTTGGTGGCCGTCAGTTCCAGCGCTTTGGCGCAATAAGCCAGGACCTTGTCAGGCGCCTTCTTGTTTATGCGGTAGTGATCGGCCACCGCCAGCAGCATGTCCTCGTTGGACTGATCCTTTTCGAGGACTTTTTCCGCCAGCGCCACGGCTTTGTCGTTCTGGCCGGCCTGTAGGTAGGCGACGAAGCGCAAGTTGGCGATTTGGGGCAAGTACTGGCTCTCGGGATTCTGTTTCTCCAGAGCCTCGATAAGCGCGATGCGAGTCTTGGCATCGGTGGTTTGCAAAGCCAGGGCGTAAAGTGAGTACTCGGTGTAGACGTCAAGCTGCTTGGCGAAGTCCGTGGCGGTCTTCCAGTCTTCGACTTCGTCCTCCTCTTTGGGCTTGGGGGTTTGGGCGACTTTGCGGGCGACTTGAGAGACTCTGGAGGCCCATTGGATTAAAGCGGCCGGATCCTTCTTGGCTTCTGCGGCCTTGAGGGCCAAGTGGGCGGTCTCCAGGTCGCCGGGATCCAGCGCCAGCAGTTTCTCGCCGGCTTCCATGGCCTTGTCGAATTGATTCACTTTGGTTGCCGCCGGAACAATCTGGGCGTAGACCCAAGCGATGGCTTCGTGCTTGGGATATTCGGCGGCGAACTTTTCCAACAGGGCAAGCTTCTTGGCGGCATCCTCCTCCTGGCCGATCTGTTGCAGCAGTTGGCCCTCGGGAGTTTCCGTGTTGATGGTGAACTTTTGCCTTTGCGGGGCCGCCGGCCCGGCTGCCAGCAGCAAGGCGGCGGCCAGAATCATGGTTCGCATGGGGCCTCCTCGGTGCTCGGACGGGATGCTATCATACAACAAGATCGGTGGCGCGTGCGCCGCCGGTCGGTGGCCTTATGAGACTATTTGTGACAGTTATTCTCGCTGTGATTGCAACCGCGGCCTTGGTGGCGGCGGAGAAACCGGTGGTGGGTTCCTGGCAGTGCGTCTCCGACAGCCCGGACGGCGAGCAGTATCGCTGGACGGTGACCGTGAAGGAGGAAGGCGGCAAGCTCAGCGGAACCATCAGCGGCGCGCCGGGTGAATACCCGATGGTGGACCCGCAGTTCGACAACGGCACCTTCACTTTCAAGGTGCAAATAGAAGGTCAGACCTACACCATCGAGGCCAAGATTTCAGGCGACAAACTGGACGGAGTCTGGAAGGGCGCCGCCAGTCAGGGTGTAATCAAAGGGACCAGGCAAAGTTGAACCGCCTGCTGCTCGGGGCGGCTCTGGCGGCGCCGCGAGGTGGCCGATCGCGCTCCTACATGGTGCTGCCGCTGGGTGAAAGCGACGACCCGCGATCGCCGCACTTCGACGACCAGGCCGAGAAACTCTTCAGCGCGGGCCGCGCCAAACCGACTTACTTCCTGAATCGCCGCGAGCTCGCCCGGCACGTCACGCGGACTACGGTCCTGGATTGGCCGCCGGCGCGCTGAGCGCCCCGGGGCACTCCGCCTGTTCGCCTGCGGCCGAGCGTCCCTGGGCCCTTACTGCGCGCGCTTGGCAGTGAATTCGAAGCTCCGCTCGGCCCCTTCGCGGCGGCTGGTGAACTTGATCTCGTCGCCGGCGACCTTGCCGGTGTAGACCACCTTCACCTGACCGCCCTCGCGGCCGGGCATCACCATCACGAACGAGATCTCGTCGCCGGAAACCTTGCCTTCGGAGATCTCGCGCTCACCGCGCGGCGTGCTCATTGTGCCGGTCAACTTGTCGCCCTCCACTTTGAAAGTGAAGGTGACCTCGCGTGTGGCCCCGCCCGGCCCGGGCATCTCGGCCTTCCACTTGCCGGTGACATCGGCCGCCGCCAAGGCGGCCGCCGCCAGAGCCAGAAGCAGCATGGGAGCAATCCAACGTCGTGGTCTCATAGCGGCTACCATGATAGCGCTGTCGGCGGAAACTCGACGGGAACCGCATGGAACGCCTGCCTGGTGGGGGCCGTCCGACAAGATTATGAGGCGTCGCCCCGGGTGCAGAAGCGGCCGCCTGGCGGCGGTCTTTTGTTGGATGGCCATTGTCGCACCAGCCCAACGGTTATCCTTCGGGGTGGTGGCCGGGGGCTACGCGACCCCGGACTTCATCCCCGGCCCGCCGACCGACATCCCCGGTCTGGAACCCGGCAGGCTCAAGCCGGACGGCGGCGGATTCTTGCTGGGGCCCAGCCTCTCGGTCCGCCTATGGCGGGACTGGCAGTTGGGTACGGAGGCCCTCTACAAGCTGCTCGGCTACCGGGCCCCAAACACGTGGCTCTACGGAAGGCTGATCGGTTATGAGCGCGCCTCGGTGGTGACCTGGCAGTTTCCCGTGCTGCTCAGGCGCTCGCTCACGCTCGGCGGCACACGAATGTTTATGGAAGGCGGACCGTCGTTTCGCACCGCCGGGAATCTGAATGCCGCGGACCCGTCGCACGTGGGCGTGTCTGCCGGAGCGGGGTTGGAATTCGGGTGGGGCCGATGGCGGGTTGAGCCCGGGGTCCGCTATACGCGCTGGGCGCGCGACGGCTGTCGCCCGTTTTGTGTCCAGACCCGTCCTGACCAGGTCGAGTTGCTGGCCCGCGCCGGCTACCTGCCGGCCTCGAACTTGCACCCGCTGGGACCGCGCATCCGGCTTGGCGGGGTCCTCAGCACGACTGTCACGGAACGCATCCAGCGGGTGAGCTACACCGGCATCTACGAGCCCTACCAGACGCTGTTCACCCACGAGACCACGAGCGGGCTGCGCCGCTGGGAGATCGGCCCGCTGATCGAAGTGCTTCTATCCGATCGTCTCTCCATTGAAGGCAGCGCGGTCTCGCGTTCTTCATACAGTCGCATCCGGGCAACCGTAGGGCCGTGGGAGGGCTTCACATGGACTTCCAGTTACGCCGAACCCTGGGAGTTCCCGGTGCTGGTGAAGTACCGCATGACGGCCGGCCGCCGGCGCCCGTTCGCGGCTCTGGGCCCGGCGTTTCGTCTTCCGCAAGGCCCGAGCGGCCGATGGCTGGCGATTTACGGGGCGGCGGCTGAGTTGGGACTGGAGATGCGGCTCGGCGGCCTGTGTCTGTCGCCTGCGGTCCGCTACACGCGCTGGGGGCCGGACCGGCAGCCGGCGCCCGGCGTGAAGGTCAGCTCCGGCGTCCCTGCCAACCGGGTGCAACTTGTGCTGGGGGTAACGTTTTGAAATCTAGGCGTAGATAGGCGCCAGCACGCGGTCAATGTATTCGCGCTGGAGGCGGGCGCTCTCCAAGGGTGAGACGCGAGCGTTGTCCAGGTCAATCGTGATCCAGCCCTGGTAGCGGATGCTCTTGAGAATGCGGTGCAAGGCCGGGAAGTCAATCACGCCGCGGCCCAACTCGATGACGTTGTCGAGATACCCTTTCAGCCCGCGGTGGTAGGCGCGGATGTCCTTGTAATGCACGTAGACCAGACGCTGCTTGTACTGCTCGAACAGGCGCACCGGATCAGCGCCCCCCATCCAGAGCTGAGCGGTGTCGGGCGCGAGGTTGAAGTAGCGCGGATCGGTTTCCCGCATGAGCTGATCTATCTGGCGCGGATTTTCGATCAGACCTCCGACGTGGGGGTGGACGGCGGCCTTCACGCGGTACTGCTCCCAGGCGATCCGGCCGACTTCGTTCAGGATGCGGGCCATCGAGGAGATCGCGCGGCGCTCGTCCTCCACATCCGGGCCCGGCGGGCCGATGATCAGCCGGTCCGAGCCGAACCGCTTCAGGTAGCCCAGGAAGCGGTGGCAGTCCCGGCGGATGCGCTCGTGCTCGGACTCCAGATGGAAGCGGTCGGCCCAGTAGATGCCGGAGAGGCGCAGGCGATACTTGGGCGCCAGCAGGGCTTCCAGCGCGGCCATGGTTTGATCGTTCACCGGCAGGGTGTTTTGGGTGTAGACCTCGAGGCCCTCGAATCCGCCTTGCGAGATGTCGGCCAGGATCTCGGGCCACTCCAGCGGCCGCTTTTCGCGCTGGGAGCGGACCACCCAAGTGACCATGCCCAGGGCCCAGCGGAGGTTGGGCTCGGCCCGGGGCGCGGCGCCCAAAGCGCCGGCTGCGGCCGCCAGCCAGAGGCGGCGCGTGGGTTCCATGCTCACCTCCCGGGCCGCCTTGTCCCGGCGGCCCTTAAAAAGTATACTGGCAGCATCCGGGAGTTGCAGCCGGAAATTTTCCGAAGAAAGGATCTGGCCAGATGAAGCCCAGCCCAGTCTTTAGTGCCTTCGCTCTGCTGACCTGGCTCGCGGGGCCCGCCGCGGCCCAGACGCAGGACGCCCGCGGCGCCCTGGTGGGCCGGGTGACCGACCCCAGCGGCGCGGTCGTCCCGAATGCCGAGGTGCGCGCCACTAACGTTGCCACCGGAGTGGCGGCCGCCACCAAGACCAACGAGGCGGGCAACTACGCCCTGCCCTTTCTGGTCCCCGGCGTCTACACGGTCAGCGCCGAGCTGACCGGCTTCAAGAAGTTCGTGCGCGAGGGCGTGCAGATTCGCGTCAACGACAGCGTGGAACTCAACATCCAGATGGCCGTGGGGGACGTCTCGGAAGCCGTCCAGGTGAGCGCCGAGACCCCGCTGCTTCAGACCGCCGAAGCCTCGCTGGGCCAGGTGGTGGACGAACGGCGCATCTCCGAGCTGCCCCTGTTCGCGGGCAACGCCATGGACCTGGTGCACCTGGCCCCGGGCACGGTCAACGGCACCGACATGCGGCTGCGCAAAGCGCCGTTCAACAACGCGCCCTCGCAGTTCTCGACCGACGGCACCGGCAACTACGGCAACTTCTTCACAATTGACGGAGTGCCGAACGTGTACTCGGACGGCACCAGTCCGCGCGTGGCTTTTTCTCCTCCCACCGCGTCGCTGTCCGAGTTCAAGGTGCAGACTTCCTCCTTCGACGCCTCCATCGGGCGCACCCTGGGCTCGCTGGTCAACGTCAGCACCAAGGGCGGCACTAACACGCTGCATGGGGAGGCTTGGTGGTGGTTGCGTCATTCCGCCTTCGACTGCCCGACCATCTACCAGAACCGTTCGGGCCAAAAGATTCCGGTCTACCGCGATAACCGCTACGGGCTGGCGGGCGGCGGGCCGGTCTTCCTGCCCAAGTTGTACAACGGCAGGAACCGAACCTTCTGGTTCTTCACCTGGGAGGCCAACAAGTTTGGCGATCCCAACGTGGGCGGCTCGATGACCTCGACCGTACCGCGCGAAGCCTGGCGCAACGGCGATTTTTCCGATCTACTCAAACTGGGCGCCAACTATCAGCTTTACGATCCGGCCACCATCGCGGTGGCGCCCGGCGGGCGCTACAGCCGCCAGCCGCTGCCCGGCAACATTTTCCCCTCCAGCCGGATACATCCCGCCGCCAAGAAGATCCTGGCCCTGTATCCGCTGCCCAACCAGGCCGGCACTGCCGACGGGCGCAATAATTTCTTTTATTCGCTACCGGCGAAGGAAGACTACTGGACCACCATCGGCCGCTTCGACCACGCCTTCAGCGAGCGCAACCGGATGTTCATCCGCCTGCACCGCGACTTCTGGGAGGAAGACAAGAACCGGATTTTCGGCAACGACGTAGCGGGCATCATCCTGAACCGGATCAACCGGGGCATTGCTCTGGATGACGTGCACATGTTCGCGCCCAGCCTGATCTTGAACTTCCGCTACGGCGTGGCCCAGCAAGAGTTCCCCGAGCACCGGGTGAGCCGTGGCTTCGATCTGACCTCGCTGGGCTTTTCGCAAAACCTGGCGGGCCTGGTGGACCGCCGGCTGGCCACCATCCCGCGCATCAGCGTGGGCTCGCTTTCCACGGTCAGCAACTGGGAGTCGGGCGACGGGGTTACCGCCTCGATCAGCCACAGCGCGGTGGGCAATTTCATCTGGCTGAAAGGCGACCACAACGTGCGCTTCGGGCCCGAGTTCACCCTGTTCCGCGAGTTCCGCAACCGCTACCCCACCTCGGTCTCACCTGACTTGAGCTTCAGCAACTACTGGGCCCGCGGCCCGCTGGACAACAGCACCGCCCCGCCGGTGGGCGCCGAGATGATCGCTCTGCTGGCCGGGATCCCCGGCGGAAGCATGGCCCTGACCGGCAGCTACGCCGAGCAGGACAAGTACTTCGCCCTCTACCTACAGGACGACTGGAAGGCGACTCGGAAGCTGACGCTCAACCTTGGCTTGCGCGTCGAGCACGAGTCGCCCATCACCGAGCGCTTCAACCGCTCGGTGACCCAGTTCGACGCCGCCAGCGCCAACCCCATCGAGGCGGCGGCGGTGGCGCGTTATGCCCAGCGGCCCATTCCCGAGCTGCCCGTCAGCCAGTTCAAAGTGAAGGGCGGCGTGACCTTCGCGGGTGTGGGCGGCAATCCGCGCGAGTACTGGAGCGGGCAGGCGCTGCTGTGGATGCCGCGCATCGGGGTGGCTTACCAGGCGCTGCCCAAGACCGTGCTGCGCGCCGGCTACGGAATGTTCTACAGCTCGCTCGGCATCCTGCGGACCAACTCGATCCTGTCGGGCTTCAGCCGCACCACCCCCATCGAGCCTTCCAACGACAACGGCCTGACCTTCGTGGCCACGCTGGACAATCCGCTACCCAAGGGGCTGCTGCCGGTGCTGGGGGCAGCCGGCGGCCTGGAGACCACTCTGGGGCAGAGCACCACCTTTTTCGCCAAGAACCGCAAGGCGCCCTACGCTCAGCGGTGGTCTATGGGCTTCCAGCAGGAGTTGCCCGGCGGCCACGTGCTGGAGGCCTCCTACGTGGGCAACCGCAGCACGCGCCTGCCCGCGACGCGCAGCCTCAGCTTCACTCCGCGTGAGTACCTCAGCACCAAGCCCTATCGCGATCAAGCCACCATTGATTTCCTGAGCGCTAACTTTCCCAGTCCCTTCTACGGGCTGAATCCGCAGTTCACCAGCTCGACCATCACGCGGGCCCAGCTTCTGACGCAGTACCCGCACTTCTCCAGCGTCCAGTTCGACGACCACGTAGGCTACGCCTGGTATCACTCCCTGCAAACCCGCCTGGAGAAGCGCTTCTCGAAGGGCTACACCTTGCAAATGGCCTACACCTGGTCGAAGGCCATGGACGCAACGACCTTCCTGAACGACTCCGATCCCATGCCTTACGAATCCCTTTCCGATATTGACCGGGCCCACCGGCTGACCGGCAGCGGCATCTGGGAGCTGCCCTTCGGCAAAGGCCGCAAATGGGGATCGAGGCTCCCGGCCCCCCTGGAGTTCTTCGTGGGCGGCTGGCAGTTGAGCGGCGTCTACCAGCGGCAGAGCGGGGCGCCCCTGGGCTTCGGGCAGGCGCTGTTCATCGGCGATTCCTCCGCCATCCGCCTGCCCTCGGACCAGCGCAACACCGACCGCTGGTTCAACACCGACGTCTTCAACCGCGACACCCGCCAGCAACTGGCCTCCAACATTCGCACCGCGCCCTTGCGCTACTCGAACATCCGCGCCGATTCCCAGCGCCGCTGGGACTTCTCGGCCCGCAAGACCTTCCGCCTCCAGGAAAAGGTCTCGATGATCTTCCGGGCTGACACCTTCAACGCCCTCAACGAAGTGGTGCTGCGCGCGCCCAACACCACGCCCACCAGCACCGCTTTCGGCACGATCACCGCTCAGGAGCCGCCGCGCTCCTGGCAGTTCTCCTTGCAACTGGCCTTCTGAGTCCCCGGCGCCGGGGGCGGCCCAAAGTCCGTCCCCGGCCCGATTCAGCGCCAGTCGCCGCAGGGGTAACAGCCCAGCACGCGCAGGAAATCGGCCAGCTCGGCCAGGTGGCCTAGCGCATTGCGTACTCGGGTTTCCTCCACGTGGCCGAGCAGATCCACATAGAACAGATACTCCCAGGGCTTGCCGCGCAACGGGCGCGATTCGATCTTTGTGAGGTTCACATCGCGCAGCGCGAATGCCCCGAGTGCCCGGAACAGTGCGCCGGGCACGTTACGCGTGGTGAAGACCAGCGACGTCTTCCAGCGGTCCGAGCCCGCGGCCGGGCGGCGTGAGCTGCGGACCTCCGCGGCGCGGCGCAGCAAGAAGAACCGCGTGTAATTACGGCGGTCGTCTTCGATGGAGCGCTTCAAGATATTGCCGCCGTAAATCTCCGCTGCCACTGCGGAAGCGATCGCGGCTGCGTCCTTCAGCCGCTGCTCAACGATCATCTTGACGCTGCCCGCGGTGTCGTAAAAGGGCACCCGTTCGAGCCGCGGGTGGCGGGCGAAGAACTTCAGACACTGGCCCAGCGCCACCGGATGCGAGTACACCCGGCGTATTTGACGGAAGCGAACTCCGGGCAGCGCAATCAGATTATGGTTGATGCGGACGTTGGTCTCCCCGACAATGCGAAAATCGAAGTTCAACAAGTGGTCGTAGTTCTCATGTACTGAACCCGCCAGCGAGTTCTCGATCGGGATGACGGCGGCGTCCACTGCCTTCAGCTTCAAGCTTTGGAAAACCTCCTGAAAGCTTGGCAGCGGGACCGGCCGCGCTCGCTCACCTGCCAGTTTGCGCACGGCCTCCTGGCTGAAAGCGCCTAGTTCCCCTTGAAACGCCACCCGTTCACCGGATTTCGCGCGCATGTCCAAGACCCAGCCTACAGGCATTCGGCGGCCGCGGGCAACCGCCGGCATCCTGCAATAGCCCGGCGCCGTTGTCGTATGATGGTCCCGAAAAGGAGAAACCCATGAAAATTTTCGCAAGGGCGGGGATGCTGACGGCGCTCGGATGCGGCTGCCTGCTGGGCGATTTCAGCTACCAACAGACTCACAAGCTCACCGGCGGCGTGCTGGCCGGGATGATGAAAGTGGCCGGTGTGTTTTCCAAGCAGGCCCGCGAGCCCATCACGAGCACGGTGCGCGTCAAAGGCGACCGCATGGCGACGCTGAGCGCCTCCAACGGCCACATCGTGGACTTACAAAAGGAGACGATCACCGAAATAGACTTCCGCAACAGGACCTATTCGGTGGTTACGTTCGGCGAGATGGCCCGAGCCCTGAAGGAGGGGGAAGCTCGCAGGGCCGGCGAGCGCGGTGAGCAAGCCGACATCACCGTCAAGGCCTCGGTACAGCAGACCGGCCAGAGCAAACTGATTTCCGGACTTCAGGCCCGCCAGGTCTTGCTGACCGTCGAGCTGGAGGGGACTGACAGCAAAACCGGTCAGCGAGGGGTGTTTATGGTGCTGAACGCCGATATGTGGCTGGCGGACGTGCCGGGCTATCAGGAGGTCAAGAGCTTCTACCAGCGTATGAGCCAGAAGCTGGCCTGGTCGCCCGGCGCGGTCATGGCCGGCGCGCAGCGCGCGGACGTCTCCAAGGGAATGGCCGAGCTGGCCAGGGAGGCTGCGAAACTCGACGGCGTCCCTGTCTACGAAGTGATCAGGATGAATCTTAAGGGTGAGCAGGAGTCGGGCGCCGAGGCGGCGCCGCGCGCCGAGCAACCCGCCGAGCAGCCATCGGTCGGCGGCGCGCTTGGGCGCTTTGGGGGACTGGGACGGCTCGGGCGCCTGGGCCGCAAGCGGGAGCCGGCTGAGCAACCCAAGGCGAGTGAGACTGCGCCGACTCAGGGCGAGACTTCGGCCCTGCTGATGGAGATGACCGCGGAAACAACAGGCTTCTCGACTGCGCCGGTTGACCCGGCCCAATTGGAAGTTCCGGCAGGCTTCAAACAGGTGGAAAGCCGGATCCCCAGGCCGGCGCGGTGAGTTTCAAAGCGCAGGCGGGCGCAGGCCCGCCCGCGCCAGGGTGCTACTCCAGCAGTTTGGCCATTTTCTTGCGCGTGCGCTTGCGAGCTAAGGCTTGCTTGGCGCGCCGCTTCTCGCCCGGTTTCATGTAAAAGGAGTGCTTCTTGATCTCCTTGATTATGTCCTCTTGCTGGACCTTACGCTTGAAGCGACGCAGTGCGCCTTCCAGGGTCTCGCCCTCTTGCACAATTACTTCCGCCAAACGGCTTTCACCTCCTCCCCTGGCGCTAAGGCTGGCGGCTTTAAATGGCCGCCGACATAGTTAATGATAGCCTACTTGCAGCGGGCCGCGCCGCGGCCTCACTCCAACGGCTCTACGCGGTAATCCTCGATGACCGGGTTTGCCAGCACGTCCTGAGCAATCTGCTCGATCTCGCGGGCCGCCTGCTCGCGTGAGGTTTCCGGGGCCAGCGTAATGTCGAAGTACTTGCCCTGCCGGACGTCGGTGATTGAACGGTGCCCTAATCCGTTCAGAGCCGTACAAATGGTTTGGCCCTGCGGGTCGAGCACCGTCGGTTTCAGGGAAACAAAGACGCGGAACTTCATAACCCTCCTGTCGCCGGAAGCGCCCTGCCGGGCGGATCACGCCACTCGATACCTTCCGATCGCGTCCTCGTCCAGTTCGACGCCCAGTCCCGGATCTTGGGGCACGTCCAAGAAGCCATCGCGGGCGCGAAACTTCTGCCGGGTGATGAACTCGCGCAGGTTGGTTTGCTCCTCGGCGACGAACTCGCAGATCAGGGCGTTGGGGATGGAAGCCAGCCAGTGCAGGGCGGCTGCGACGTTTATGTAAGTCGTGAAGCCGTGGTTGGCGACCATCAGCCCGCGGTCCCAAGCCAGCGAGGCGATCTTCATGGCTTCGGTGAAGCCGCCGCAGCGGGTCAAATCCACCTGTACGATGTCAATGCGGCCGCGATCCATCAGCTCCAGGAAGGAGAGGCGACTGCTTTCTTCCTCGCCTGCTGCGATGCGTACCTCGGTGGCCTCCGCCAGCCGCCGGTAGCCCTCGTAGTCGTCCGGGCGCAACGGTTCTTCCAGCCAGAAGATGTCGTACTCGGAAAAGGCCCGCGCGCGCTGAATGGCGGTCGCGGCGTCCCACACCAAGCCGGCGTCGATCAGCAGATCAGCGTCCTCGCCCAAACCCCGCCGCGCCTCACGCACCAACGCTACGTCCGTCTTGGCGTCGCGGCCCATGGGATCCCAGCCGAACTTGACGGCGGTGTAACCCTGATCGCGTAAGCGGCGCGCCAGTTCACCGGTCTTGCGAGGAGTGGGGCCGAATAGGGAGCTGGCATAACAGCGGATCCGTTGCTGGAATCCGCCCCCCAGCAGCTTCCAAACCGGCAACCCCAGCGCCTTGCCCTTGATGTCCCAAAGCGCCATGTCAATGCCGCTCATGGCGTGGATGCCCACACCGCGCCGCCCGCCGTAAATATTGGCTCGGTACATCTTGTACCAGAGCTTTTCGGTTTCAAAAGGATCCTCGCCAATGACGACCTGGGCCAGACCGCAGGCCGTGGTGTGTGAGAAAGGCCCGTCAATAGCGCCCTTGGCGGCCATGGGGCTGGAATCCACCTCGCCCAGGCCCACGATGCCGGCGTCGGTCTCCACGCGCACTATGAGGGCGTCCTGCCCGCTGTCACACTGGGTCTTGACCTCCGGCTGTCGAAGGTATATCGTCTCGACTCGCGTGATCTTCATCGAAGTCTGATGGTAGCATGAGCGTGCCGCGCGGGCGCAATTCTCTGTTATGTTCTGCCGCGCCTGCCCAGGGCGAAGGTATGTAGCGAGGTTGAGGACGCCAGGCCTCCCGCGGTGCCTTAAGCGGTGAGCGGCCGGCGGACAGCCGGACGCAAACACACGGGGCCGATTAATCCTGATTCCACGAGCGGTGAATCCTTGGTGTGGTGTTTCCAGGTCGTGAAGGTGACGCGACCGCCCGGCGGTTTAGGTTTGCCCTGAACATACCACTCGGGCAGGCTACGGATGGCGCCCGCGGCCATCAGGCCCGCACCTGCTCCGCCGTAGTCGTTTTCTTCGGGAAGCTGTTCATCGCCGATCAGGCGGTTCAGCCACAGGTTGGTCACGCGAATCTCGAGCTCGTTATCACCGGCGCGAGTCGCTTCCGTGATGTCGACGCGGAACGGCGGTTTCCACAGGATTCCCAAGCTACGGCCATTGAGTCTCACTTCGGCCATTACTTCCACCCGGCCTAGATCCAGGTACAGTCGCTTGCCCGCGGAGAGCATCTCAGACATCACGCGGAAGCGCTTCGTGTAAGTTGCCGTGCCCGAGAAGTAACGTACACCGGGATCGGAATGCCTGTGTAGAGACATCAGTCGCGGAAGCGCAATTTCCGCAGGCGCCCCGAGGTTAGGCGGAAAACTGATGCGCCACGGTCCTCCGAGCTGTATCGCCTTGCCCAGCGCCGAAACCTGAAACGTTGAACTCCTCGCGCCACTCAAACTGTAACGTCCCTCCTGCCATACGAGCAGCTCTGGAGCGTCGGTTCCTGTCAGCTCCACGGCGGGCGGCTCTTCCGGCACCGGCGGGCCGGCGGCGGCCAGTTTGGCGATGCGTTCTTCGCTCAGCGGTTCGGGTAACACTTCCGGTTCGCTCATCTCGCCTTCAAAGTACGGGATTTCGAGGTCCTGCGGGCTATGGCCCACGCCCGGATGAGCCCTGCTCGCTGAGCGTTGTCCTTGCCGGGCCAGCTTTCCGTCAATGTACAGCGAGGGCGCGCCATCCCTGTAAACCAGCGCTACATGCGTCCAACCGGCCAGCGGCGCGGGGACTGTCAGCACAGGCAACGGATTGCCGCGTCCGCGCTCGTAAATCACCACGCCGTTGCGGCCCGCCATCATGCCGCAGCACACATGCCCTGCACCATACAGCGACTCGCCCTCCGGCGGGAAGAAAACAAAACTGGAGAGACCCCCGAGAAAGCCCGGCCGGCCTTCGGTCGGCAGCGGCGCTTCGATCTCCGGCTTCAGCCACACGCTTACCGTGAAGTTGTCGTTTGCGGCGGGACGCAGCGCTGTTTCCGGGGCGGCGAACGGTTCGGCGCTGAGAATCTTCACGCCGTCCTTTTCGATCGCCCGGACCCTCTGGGCCGCGGCGGGATTGCGGAATACTACGAACACCGATCCTGCCGGGTCCAAACGGATAGGCACAGACACCTGGCCTTGGCCGATCTCGTACACTCCGGCCGGGGTGGTTTGACCGGTGAGCGGATTCCACAGCTCGGGTTGCTTACTGTCCACGCGGAAAGTACAAACCACGTCTTCGCTGCGCCGCCGGCGGTTGGCCACAAAGTAGATTTCCGTATCGCCTGCGCGCCTGTGAATGTAGTTGATCTCCGCTCCCGCATTGCGGGCGCTGTACTGGAAATCGGGCTTCAGATTCAGTTTTGCCAGCACCGCGCTGAGCGGCTGGCCCCAAAAGACGCGCCCCTTGCCGAACGACCGCTCGGTGACACCCCTGCCGTCAAGCTCGCCCCAGACGTCATCTGCAATGCGGCGAAACTCGGCGTCACTCTCCGGATATCCGACGAGGCTGGGAGAACGCTCGGGCTTCGGACCCACAAGCCACATGCCCTGCCGGACCAAATCGCGCAGCTTGCGCAGCACCTCGAGGGTAATGGAAGTTTCGTTGCGCAGCACAAGCACGCGGTAACTCATACCGTCGGGCAAGACGATCCGTCCATCGCGGACCTCCACTCGCTTCAAGATGGCTTCCCTGTCCGCGGTATCCCAGTCGTATCCCTTGGGCGGCGGCGGATCCAACTGGGCGCGCGAAGGCGCCGCCAGTGGGGCGGTTTCGCCCTCAAAGTACAGCAAGTCGGCGACGAACAGGCCCTGCCGCAGCAGATATTGACACCGCCTGACGTATTCCAACCAGGCGCGCCCCGGCTCCCACCAAGTATTGGTGCGATCGAAGTGGAATCCCCACGGTCCCATGGTCATGCCGGGTAAAGCGTCCGGATGGGGCTGGTGCGCATAGCGGTGGAAAATGTAGCGATTGATGCCCTGGGCGAACATCCAGTCGCCCAAGGCCTTCATCGAGTACGGGTGCTCCTGCCATTTGGAGAACTGCGGGGCCCCGGTGAAGGACTCCGCGCCCACTACCTTCATGCCGTAAACGTGCGCAACCGAGGCCGCCAGTTTCACGCTCCGGTGGTTGCCGCGCCCGATCCAGAACTCGCCCATCGGTACGTCCACGCGGGAGCCGATTTGCACTTCGTCGAACGGTCCGCCTTCGTAAGGCTCGGTGTAAGCCTTCAGCCTGTGCTTGCGGCAGAGTTCGGCAAACCGGCCGTAGTAGTTGTCCGCCATCATATCGGCCTGCGTGCGGCGAACGTCCCAGAGAAAGCGCTCCGAAACTTCAAGACTGCCCACTATGCGCCCGGTCATCGCCGGCAGGTATTTTTGCAAGTCGTATCCGCGGCGGCGCCGGAATTCCTCCGGGAAGCCGGGCGTCCAGTTCTGGAATCCTACCTCGTAACTGTCAATGAGCGCTCCGGCCAGGCCCTTCTCAGCGAGCGGACGCAAAGAAGGCAACAGCTTGCCGAAGAACTGTTCGAAGTGGTAGTCCATGGCTGCTCGGCTGTACTTGTCACACTCCAGGCCCAGCCCGCCGTCGGGTGCGGGATGGTTCTGTGTGCCAACCGGAGTATGCCCGATGCGGAGGATCGTCCAATGACCGGGCGGGGCCTCCCAACTGAGCTTGCCTTGCGGGTCCATAAAGCGGCTGAGGTCCACGACCGACGCCGGATCAATTACCGACTCCGCAGGTATGTCCGGCTTCGCCGGCGCGGGTGCAGCGGCCGCGGAAGGTCCGCCCCGTGCGATGAAGTTAGCTTTGATGGGCCAGTCAGGCAGGCGGGCGGCGCCGGAAAACTGGAATCCGGCTACGCGGCGGGGCTGAGGGACCACCAAGCGGAAGTGCCTAGCACGGACCGCAGGAAAGCTCGCCGTGATCGGGAGCTCGCCCGCGCGCCCGCCGCCGCTCATGCCGAGCTCGGCAATCTTTCGGAAGCTAACGCCGTCGTCTGAGGCTTCCAGTGTCATAGCGCCCGGGCCTGCGAAGCGCAAGCCGGCGCCCGGGCCCATCGGCGCCAGCCAGAACGTCACGGAGCGGGCCAAGAAAGGTTCCCGAAAGTCGAACTGAAGATAAGCCGGCTGCCCGGCAACCAGCGGTCGCAGCTCCACACCGCCGGAAGCAACGCTTCCCACCACCACCTTTGGATCCACCGGGCCGCTGCTAGATGCCACGCCACTTACTAAGTCCTCCATAGCGTGGGTTTCACCCGGCAGGGAAGGGAAAGCCAGTACGCAGGCGTCACGGTAGTAGCCAAGCCGGGTGTAAGGTTGCGGCAGGTTGATCTCCAGCCGGCGGCCGCCCTCGACATGAGTCTCACTCCAAGCCATTTGCTGCATGGCGAACTCGGGCGTGATCCAGGGCCCGCCGCTGGACGACCAGCCGGGGCAGTTGTGCATGTCGAACTCCAACCCCAGACGGTCAGCTTCCCGCGCCGCGTGCTCCAGCAGCTTGAAATGCTCTGCGCTGCCGTAAGCCACCGGGCCTTTCGGGATCCCGGTGCCCACCTGAAAAATCTGGAAACCGCCCACACCGACGCGGAACATCGCTTCCAAATCCCGCGTGATGCCGTCGGCAGTTACGTTGCCGTTCATCCAGTGCCACCAGGTGAACGGCCGGGCCCAGGCCGGCGGCTGTCGGAATCCCTGCTCAAGGTTCGCCGGCGCGGCCTCGACCGCAGTCGGCTTGACCAGCGTCGCTGCGCCGCAAATCTCCAGAAATGTCCTGCGTCTCATTGGCGTTCCTCTTTGGGCTCGACGCACACTAAGGCCGGGCGCCCGCCTAGAATGAAAGCCGCAGGGCGAGCTGTACGTTGCGAGGATCGTTGGCCTGGGAAGGCGAAACGGTTCCGAAGGCCGCCGAGCCCAGCGTCGTGTTCGGCCCGCCGAACCACGGCGTGTTGAACAAATTGAAGGATTCGGCTCTGAATTGCAGCCGTAGCGTCTCCGTTATCGGAAAGGTCTTGAAAACGGAGAAATCGACCAGCCCCGGCCGCCGGGTGCGTATGTTCGGGAACCGTGTGCTCAGCGTGCGCAGTGTAAAAGGCGCCTGCACCAAGAACGCCGCGGGTTCGTCAGGGCTGGCGCAATTCTGGCGCACGCCCGCCTGCGTCAGCGTGCAGGTGTTGAACCAGCGATCGCGGCTTTGTACGTTGCCGGGAAGCTTTGGATTGACCCCGGTTGAAACAGCGCCTCCGGGCGCCCCGATTGGCAAGCCGGATTGCAAGGTGGCGATTCCGTTGATCTGCCAGCCGCCCAGAATCTGCCGCACGGCGCCGCGCGCGTTCCTGGCGAGGGGCAGTTCGTAGCCCCAGCTAATCACGGCGCGGTGTGGCGCATCAACTGCGGTAAGCACCTTGGCTAAGTCGCCAAACCTGTCCTGGTCGTTCAGATAGCCCACGGCCTCGATGTTTTTGGACACGGTGTAACTGCCTAGTAAGTGCAGGCCGTGCGAAAGCCGCTTTTCTACGCGCAACTGGAAGGAGTCGTACCAGGACTTCCCGATGGTATGTCGGGCCTGGGTGATGCTGTCGAATTGGGGGAAAGGCCTCAGAAGCTGCTGCTGTGGGACGGTCGCCCCGTTGTAGGCGGTGCCTGGTAGCAAGCCGGCCAGCGGGTTCGGCACCGCAGTAAGCAAAGCCGAACCGAGAGCCAACTTGTCGGCGGGCACGGCGTTGATGCCTTTGGAGGTTTGTAAAGACAGGGAACGCGAGCCCACGTAAGAAGCGTCAATCAGCAAACGTCCCGGCAGTTCTTGCTGGAAACCGAAGGAGTACTGGTGTACGTAAGGAATGACGCGATCCGGAAAGCCGTAACTGAAGCTGCGGCCCAGCATGGTGGCCAGCCCGAGTGATCGCCCGTAAGGCTGCTGTATGCCGTCCGGATAGGGGTTGCTCCACCGGCCGGAGGGCGTAATGCCGCCGTCCAATGACGAGACGTAAGGGGTCTCGACACTGAACCCATTGTTGTATCCGGTGTCGAACGTAGGCAGGTAACTCAAACCGTAGCCCGCCCGTAAAACCATCGTGCGGCGCAACTGGTAGGCGACGCCCAGCCGCGGCTGCCAATTGTTGAGATCCCGTTTGAACGGCAGGCGGTTGTTGGCGTCAGTAAACAGCAAGCCGCCTCTCAGATCCAGGCCCGGGGCCTTCAGCGGGCTGGTGGCGGTCGCATCGAAGCCGCGATTCTGGCGGTCAAAGCGCTCGCTGAGCGGTGATTCGTAGTCCCAGCGCAGGCCGAGATTCAATGTAAGGCGGCTGGTGACGCGCCAGTCGTCTTGTAGGAAGGCGACGTAGTAGCGGTTGCCGTAAGCGGGCTCGGCGATGATCGGCACCGAACCACTGGCCGGGATGCCCAGCAACAGCGATGCGAAGGCGTTGCCGGCGGCGGCTTCCGCACGCAAAGCATCACGCTGCGTGTAGCCTTTGGTGAAAGCGAAGTTGCCGAACGAAGAGGTGGGCAGCGCCTGGTTGTTGAACATCACGCGCGCTTCAGCACCGAACTTGACCGCGTGCCTGCCTATCACCTTGTTAACCGTCTCGCTCACCGACCAGGTGTCCGAGAAAGTGAACTCGCTGCCGATCGAACGCGGCGGTCCGAACTGCGTGTAGTCGGTGTAGGACACCCGCGGAAAAAATTTCCTCGGAAGCTGCGCTATCGTGGAAGCCGGGAACCCGAGCTGCGTCGGATCAAATCCGTCCGCGTACTGAGCGATGGCGAACTGGTGGCGAATGTAGCCGGCCCGGAAGTTCAGCACCAGCGTCGGCGTCACCGTGGACGTCAAGTCGAAGTTGCCGCCCTGGTTGGTGCGCCAGTGGCCGTACCAGGGCGATGCCGCGTGACGGAAACCGGCGTCCGAGTTCAATTCGTGCCGGTTGCCTCGCACGTAACGCGAGAAAAATCGGTGCTTGGCGCCCAGCACTTGGTCCGCGCGGATTATGTGCTGATCATACTCGTCGGTCCGCGGGTTGGGGCTGGAGATCAGGTTGTAAAAGCCTCGCGCGTCGCCCGGCTGATTGGGAACCGGAATCCAGTCGAGCATCTTGACTGAGACCGGATCCACGCGGTTGGCGGGCACGCGGTTGCCCGGGAACGGTTGCCGGATGTAGGCGCTGCCGACCTGCTGGGTGGTGGCCGGATCGTAAATGATAATGGGTTGAAGGTTGGCCTGAACGGTCTTTGAGAAATCTCCTGCCCGCTGCTCGACGGTCGGCACGGTATAGGTTTGAGGGTAGGGGATACTGCTTTTTATTTTCTCCCAGGAATACATGAAAAACGTCTTGTTGCGGCCGTCATATAGCTTGGGCAGATACACCGGACCGTCGAACTCCAGGCCGGGCTGAGCCCAGCGAAAAGCGCTTTTCTTTGCGCCGGCCAGGTTAGACTCGAAGCTGTTGGCGTTCAGTTTATCGTGGCGGAAGTAATGATAGAGAACGCCGTGCAGCCGATTGGTTCCGCTTTTTAAGCTTACGTTTATTACTCCGCCCCCGGTGCGGCCATACTGGGCGTCGTAGGTATTGGTTTGAACCTTGAATTCCTCGGTGGCATCGGGCGACGGAACGAAACTGAGATTGGAAGGCTGCGTAGTCTCGGTGTTTGTGTCGGTCACGCCGTCCAACAGGAACTCATTGGTGAACTGGCGGCCGCCGTTCATCGAGAAGCTGTCCATGCCTCCGTTGTCGAAGGGGCGATTGGAACGGCTGGCTAAAGAAGGCGTGTATTGCACGCCCGTGGCCACCACCGCAAGCATGAAGGGATTGCGCCCGAGCAATGGTAGGGCGGCTACCTTTTGCGAGTCTATGACTTGACCTTTGCTGGCGGTGGCAGTTTCCAGCAATTCGACCTCCCCGGTAACCGTTACTTGTTCGGTGACGCCGCCCAGCTCGAGCTTGAAGTCCACCTGCAAGCGGTCACCTACCCGCAGGTCCAGCCTCTCACGAACCGCGCGTTTGAAGCCTTCCAGGGCGGCGCTGACTTCGTAGGTCCCGGTGGGAACGAAGGGGAGCACGTAAATGCCGCTTTCATTGGTCAGCGTGCTGACCGTGGTCCCGGTTTCAAGGTTCCGGGCTTCGATTCGAACCTTCGGAATCACCGCCCCTTGCGGGTCCGTTACGGTGCCGGTAATCGTGGCGCGAAACTCCTGCGCGGCTATGCAGCCTGCCAGGCAAGACACTACCGCCGTAATCAGCAAAGATCGGCTGAAACTCATTTGGAACCTCCCTGCCAGCCGGCCCCACCCCTGACGCCAGAGCCGGCGGGTCGGTAGAACAGTTATCGTCCACACCCTGCACTCCGGGATCTGGTGCCGGAGCGCCCCACGCCGGAGCGGCAACCCGCCCCGTCCACAGCAATATACACCCCTCACGCGCGACCCGCAAGTGGTCGAATTGGCGCGCGAAAAGCGGGCGTGACGGTCGCGGCGGAGCCGGAATCCGCGCCTGCATTAGCTGCCGTATGAAGAGATCCCGGTGCGGACGGCGGGCGATTGGGGCCGGCAACAAGTGGGCAAGGTTCACGCGGACTACGTGCGGCATTGCGCGCTCGGCGGCCGGGGAGTGGCCCGGCGTTATGACACCATTTAGACGTATACTCGATCGAGAGGTGGCCGGAAACCCTCGCAAGACGGAGGTCGAGCATGGAGAAGTCTTCGGTGCAGCTCTGCTCAAAGTGCGTCACGCCCGCCAGTTATCCCAGGATTTCTTTCGACGCGACTGGAGTGTGTAGCCACTGTCGCGAGTTCGAACGCCGATACCGGGATTGGCAGAAGAGTCAAACGGAGCGAACTCGGCGATTGGAAGGACTGATCGCATGGGCGAAGCGGAAGCGGCGCCCGTACGACGCGTTGGTACCGTTGAGCGGAGGAAAAGACAGCACGTACGTTCTATACCTGGCGACAAAGAGGTATCAGCTCCGGACACTGGCTTTTACGTTTGACAATGGTTTCCAATCGGATATCGCGCGCAAAAATATTTGCGAAGCTATAAACAGGTCTGGTGCGGACCACATAGTAGTGCGTCCCAGTGCAACGCTACTGGGCGCTCTTTACAGGCACTTTATGGAACACACGGGCCTGTTTTGTCCGGTTTGCATGAGAGGGATTTACGCCGCTACCTTTGCGCTGACTCGGCAGTTCCGGGTTCCTCTAGTGCTGAAGGGTACTTCGGCACGAACGGAGGAGCGAGTAACTCCAGAGATTTTCCAAGATGGTAGGCTCTCGTTCTTCAAGCAGGTGTTGGCACGTCATCCTTTCGAGCAGAGCTGCGGCTTGTTCGACTGCGATCGGAGCTTCTTGCAGAAGCTTAGACATGGTCTGTTTTTGTTGTTTGGCCAGAGAGTGCGCTTTGGTACTGTGGAGATCCAGGTGCCGGACTTCCTGGACTGGAATTATGACGAGATCTACAAAACGATATCCTCAGAAATGGGATGGCGGTCGCTGCCGGACCGTGATGAGCATGTTGACTGTCTGGTGGAGCCTGTAGCTCAATACCTTAGGAAGGTCCGAGTACCCGATCTCACACCCAGTATGCTCCGCTACAGCGCCGAGATTCGGGTCGGGCAGCGAGAGCGGCGGGCGGCCTTGGAACAGATTGGGCGCGAACGACTGCGGCCTGGGCTGCCACAGGAGCTGCCGATCTTTCTGGAGCGCCTAGGGGTCTCCGAGGAGTGGTTCCGCGCTCAACTGAAGGACCCCTTCCGGCACATGCAGTTTCAAAAGGAAGACTTAGCTAGGCGGCTCTTGTACCGGCTGCGGCCGGCTCAAGTACGCTGAGAAGCTTACAAGTCGCCCGCCTGCGGCCCCGGCAGCCGTGCGACTGTTCTAGGGTTGTTGAAGACCAGTCCGGGCCAGGCGCCGCAACTGGTGACTTCGTTTACGCTAACCCCAACCGGGGGCTGTGCTTCGGACTATTCGACCCGCGAGCAGCTTGGGACGGGCCTGAGCTCTCGCAATCATCTGGCCGGAAGCACTGCCGAGACCCCGCGACCCTCTCTGTTTAGGCGTATGTTTTCAGTGCGGTTATCGCTGTTGCGCCCAAGTTCGACACGCGCCCGTCTCCAAAATGGCGAGTCCCGTCTCACCACTAACAGGGTTTGCGGACGAGCCCACTCGGGGGCCGCGTTGCCAATCCAGTGGCCTGCCTCCCTTAAACTGTGAGAGAGGAGTGAGGATTGCGTGAGCGCTTGCATTCGCCGGATGATGCGGGTCAGGTGCTAAAGTGGTCCCTGACCGCCACATTGGCCTTCGTGGTTATCGAGATCGCCGCGGGCTTTCAGGCGCGCAGCCTGGCCTTGCTATCTGACGCCGGCCACAACTTCACGGACGCTTTGGCTCTGTTGCTGACATGGTTCGGTCGCTACATGGAACAGCGGCCTCCTGACGAAGTTAAGACCTACGGCTACCACCGCGCCGGCGTGCTGGCGGCTTTTGTGAATGCGGTGAGCTTGCTGGCGCTGGCGGGCTGCATTCTCTGGCAAAGCTACAGGCGGTGGTTGCGACCGGAACCGGTCGAGGAGACCCTCATGCTGGTGGTGGCCGGGCTAGGATTGGTGTTGAACTTGGCGATCATGCGGGGTCTGGCCGCCGGGCGGCGCCGGGACCTGAATCTGCGCAGCGCCTGGGCGCACATGCTGGGCGACGCTTTGGGATCGCTGGGGATCATCGGCGGGGCGATCGTAATTCGCCAGACGGGCTGGCAGCGCGTGGATCCGCTGCTGTCGGCGTTGATCGGTGGGCTGATCATCTGGACGGCTTGGGACATCGTGCGAGAATCTTTGAACATCCTGCTGGAAGGGCTGCCCAGAGGCATGAAGTTGCGCGCCGTTGTTGAGGCCATACGGGAGGTGCCCGGCGTTCTGGACGTGCACGACCTACACATCTGGAGCCTGGGCTCGGGCACACACGCCCTGAGCTGCCATGTCCTGATCGCCGACCTGCCGCCCTCGGAAAGCGAAGGCATTCTGCGCCGGATCAACCACTTGCTGGCAGAGCGCTTCCAGATTCAGCACACGACTTTGCAATTCGAGCACGTCTTGTGTGCCGGATGTCCGATTCCCAACCACCAGGCGCGCTGAATCACCAGGTTGGACGGTGGGCCTAGGAACGCCGCCCGCGGGCGCGAAGCCCGAGGGTGACAGCCGGCACTCCGGTGGACTACAATCAAAGCTTGCCGGGCTTCATGCCGGGCGCGTAGCTCAGTTGGTCAGAGCGCCTGCTTCACACGCAGGAGGTCACAGGTTCGAGTCCTGTCGCGCCCACCAGTCGCTCGGGGTGGCGCGCATAGCGCGCCGCGCAGCTCAGCGTCAGCCGCTTCATCCGCACATCAGCCTGACCCGCAGCCGGTAGTTTTGGAAGTTCCGAAAGCCATAAGCCTGGCGTTGCACAACCTCCATTTTGGTGTGGAAGCCCTCGGTGATGGCGTTGTTGCGAGTGAAGCGCCACATGGTGGCGACCTCGGCGGACCAGCTGTGCAAGGTTTCGCCCAGTTGCACCAACTGGGGCAAGCCGGCCTGGCGCAGCTGGCAGATCGCCCGCACCAGGATGCCCGGCAAGCGCTGCCAGAACTGACGGCCGCATTGCCGGCACTGCGATTTCTGCGTTTCCATTTCCGGAACCGAGCGCCGCACCCCCGGCTCCCGTGGCGCAGTCGCCGGACGCGCCGCCCCCCCTTTGCGTCCGCTCTTACACGCTGATCGCACCTACTGGTTGGCGGCATTAACAGAACTTAGTAAGAATGAACAAGCAGCGCGGTGGAGATTACGCCCCGCTGTGGCCAGACTCTTTCGACTAAGAACAACTACGGCCACCCTGTGCGTGAAGGGAGCTCTAACATTCGGCGCGTAGTAAGATGCTTGCGCACATGGGCGGGCCCGCGATGCACACGCCTTGCGCGGGCCCCGTCGCGAATGGGCGCGTCACTGGAGGACCCGTGCGGGGAATCCGCAAGCGCGGCGCCGAAGCAGGTTGCCCTCGCACGCGCCGGCGTATTTCCCGCGGCGGCTCTTCCGGCCAGCCGCACGCGCGATAGCGCATCCGCCTGGCGGGGTAGCAACATCACCCGAGAGTACACCGGTGGTTCGTCGCACTCCGTATCGTAGAGCCCGAGATATGCTCTAATGATTCATTCGGCTTTCTCTCAGATCAAGCAGACCTCGGGGTGCTCCGAAAAGCAAGCGAGGCATCCAAGCCCGAAATCTTGGAGTCCTTGAGGAGGATGTATGAGTCTTCAGAGTTCAACTGTAAGCTGCACGGGACGCCGGCTTCTCGTGCTCGCACTTTTTGGATCGCTATTGTCCGCCCAAACTTACACAAACTCGAACGGTTTGGGTCCTAACCTGCTGCCTAACGCTGGCTTCGAGCAGATTGGCAGCAACGGAAAGCCGACCGGCTGGTCCGACAACGGCTTCACCGCAGATAAGACAGTGGCCCACAGCGGCACTGCAAGCTACCGGTTGACCGACGCCCATCTAATACCCTACGCGCAGTCTGCCGGGACCGATCTCTGGCTGGGCAAGGGAACATACTACATAGGGGGCTGGGTCAAGAAGGATAAGCTGGCCGTCACACAAGGCTCAGGCGTCAGGATCTGCCTGCGGGCGCCGCCCTCATATCCGTGGACTATCGCGGTGGGCTGCACAGCCATCGTGAAGGGAACCGGCGACTGGCAGTACCTCTCAAAAACGGGCATTGTAGTCGGCCAGGACACCATGGCCCGACTTGTCCTGGAGGCCTACGCCGAACCTGACGGAACCGCTTGGTTCGACGATGTGGAGCTGCGTGCAGTTCAGAGCGATACAACGCCTCCCGTGATCAGCGCAATCACGGTGACCAAGGTCACCGGCACGAGCGCCGCCATCAGATGGACGACGGATGAGCCCGCAGATCGTCAGGTGGAGTATGGGCGCACAGCCTCTTACGGTTCCCAGACGCCGCTCGACACGGCGTTGGCTACCTCGCACCAGGTGACGCTGTCGGGCTTGACCCCGGCTACGACCTATCACTTCCGCGTCAAGAGCCGGGATGCAGCAGGCAACCTCGCGACCTCGGCTGATCAGGCCTTCACGACATTGGATACCGTGCCGCCCGTTATATCGGCTCTGGCGGCAGCTTCCGTCACCGAGAACTCTGCCACAATCACGTGGGTGACCGACGAGCCTGCGGATACTCAGCTCGACTACGGCACCACGACGTCTTACGGCTCGCAGTCTGCACCCGACGGGCGGCTGGCGACTAGCCATAGCGTTACGCTCACTGGCCTGACGCCCGGCACAACTTACCACGCGCGCGCTCGCTCGCGAGATGCTGCCGGCAACTTGGCCTTGTCAGGCGACTTGGTGTTTCAGACGCCGGCCTCCAGCGGACCGCCGGTTCTCAAGACCGGGGGGCTGACGGCCTACCCGCAGGGCCAACTGGGGCCGAACTTAGTCACCAACGGCGGCTTTGAGACGCCGGGCGCCAACGGCAAGCCGCTGGGGTGGTCCGATAACGGCTTTGTGATGGACACTTCGGTCGCCCACTCCGGCAGCGCCAGTTACCGGCTCACTGACGCGCATTTGATTCCCTATGTACAGTCGGCACGCCAACAGGTGTCACTGAAGAAGGGCATCTACGAGTTTAGCGCGTGGGTGAAGCTGAGCAACTTTGCCGCCACGCAGGGAAGCGGCGTGCGGGTCTGCTTCTCGGCGCCGCCCTCCTATCCGTGGCAGATAGTCCGCGCTTGCACGGACTTGGTGAAGGCACGTCCGACTGGCGAAAGCTGAGCCTGAGCAAAGTCGTGCTGCCGGAAGACGCCACGGCCGCGCTCTCTCTGGAAACCTACGGAGAGCCAGACGGCACCGCTTGGTTCGACGATGCCGAGGTGCATCGGGAAGAATTGCCTCTCAGCGTGTTCATGCTGTATCCGAATTACCGCGGCATTTTGTTCGATGACCAGTCCCAGGTGGCCCGTTTCGAAGTTAGCGTGGATCCGCCTGGAGGGACACCGCTCTCGGGGTATCAAGTCTCCGCCACGCTAGCCGACGAGCTTACCGGGCAGACGTTGCGGCAGGCGTCTTATCCGGCGCAGGCCACGTTCACAGCCCAGTTCGATATGAGCGGCTTGGTGAACGATCGGACATACCTCGCGCGCTTCCGGCTGCTGGCCACGTCCGGAGCCGTGGTCTCTGAGTACCCCGTTTTTCGGATCGCCAAAGCAAGTGGGGCCCTCCGGCAACAGATGACGGTCAGCTTCGACGAGAATAACCGCATTTGGTTGCGCGGCCGCCCCGCCTTCCTTCTCGGAGTCTACGACTCGGCCCTGGGGTACTATACCTACGAATCCGGCTGGGAGAATCTGTTCAGCAGCGCCCGCCGCTTGTTCGAACTGCCGATCAACGTGTACCTCAACTATTGGTACGGGGAGACCGACAACGGCGCCTGGCTGCCCATGATGAACGTGCTCCAGCGCCGGGGCATTTACGCCATCACCAACGCCAACTGCTTCAGCGCCTCGCCCTTGGAGCAGATGCTGCCGAACTCCTGGTTCTTGAGAGCCTCCGATGCCGACATCCAGGCTCGGGGCTCGCACGCAGGCTTCCTGGGCTTCTACGCGGCGGACGAGTGCCGCGGGGAGTTGGTCACCGGGGTCTTCGGCCACTACCAGCGCATGAAGGGATTGGATCCGGACGGTCTGGCATTCGCCGCCTTGCTGGGTGACAGTCATATTGTTCTCTGGCCGGACGCGGTGGATCTGATAGCCACTCCTCCTTATCCGCTTTACGGCGCCGAGCCGGCGGGTGGTTACGATTTCAGCAAGGTTGCCGACTGGACGCGCAAGGCCCGTGCGGCAGTGCGCGACAGCCGTCCCATCGCGACCGTAATTCAGTTTTTCAAGTTCACCTCTCAAGGCCGCTGGCCGACCCAAGCCGAGCTGCGCAACATGAGCTACATGGCCATAACCGAAGGCGCCAACGGCCTGCTGTACTGGAGCCTGGGCGCCAACGCGTTGGCCTACGTTTGTAGCGGCTGGTGCGACGAGAAGGTCGAATACTTCAATCGCCTTAAGGCGGTGCTGGAAGAGATCAAGGCCTTGGAGCCCGCGCTAGCAGCCTTGGACCGGCCCGACCTGCTCGTGACTAACAGCAACCCGGCTGTTCGTACGCGAGTCAAGTATGCAGACGGGAAGGCCTACGTGATCGCCTATAACTCGACGGCCGGCCCCGTAACGACAACGCTGGGAATGAGCTTTGTTCCTGCGGCGGTAACCGTGCACGGCGAGTCGCGGGCGGTTGCAGCCTCGGGCGCGAGCTTTAGCGATTCGTTCGGCCCGTGGGAGGCTCACGTCTATGTAGTGAGCCAGCATTGAGGCAAGCCTTGAGGGGGGCGCTGCTTTCACGTGGCGCCCCTTCCTCGCCGCACCGGCGCGGTTCTCAGGCGCGGGATACTGAGGCTGGGTCCGGGGTGCGGGAGGCGCTGAACGTGATCCCGAATTGCGTCTGAAGGCCGCGCGCCACGATGCACAGGGAGGCAGCCCCCGACAGCAACCCCATGGGCAGTTGCCAGGCGGGACCGAGCAACAAAGCGACGAGGCGAAGGATCAGTAATGGGAGGGATGCCAGGGCGGCGAGTTTGAGCGCACTTATCAGCTCCAGCCACGGCGTACCGACCAGCCGCGCGGCAAAGCCCAGTTGGGCTGCGGTGGTCAGAAGGGCTGCCACAGCCACGGCCGCTGCGGTCCCGGTGAAACCGAAGCGCGGTACCAGAAAGTATAGGAGTCCGCCCAGCGAGGCCACGCGGAGAAGTTGCAACGCCATGGCTGTTTTGAGCGAGCCACTGGCTTGGAGCAGCGAAGCGGCGCTGCCGCCCAAGGCTCGCGCCAGCCCGGCCCAAGCGAGCCAGGCAAGCGCCGCGGCCACAGTGGACCATTTCCGCCCTAACAGAAGACGAACGGCTAGGTCGGAATAAAGGGTTAACGTGCAGGCCATCGGCGTTATGGCCAGCGCCATGGCGCTAACCGCGCTCAAAAACGCGCGTTTCAAGCGCGTTCTTTCGTTAATTCGCGTGAACGCTGGAAACAGCACCACGGAGACCTTACCTCCCAGACCTTCGGTGGGTACCAGCGCAAATTGGGCTGCCACCTGATAATAACCCAGTGGGCCGGCTCCCAGCATGCGCGCAGTGACGAGGCTGCCCAACTGGTACTCGAAAAACCCTGCGACGTTCATCCAGGAAAACCATTTGCCCGTGCGCAAGAGCTCGCGCGCACGGCGCCGGTTCAGTTGAAGTCGCGGGCGGTGGGGGCGGATCCAGTAGGAGGCCGTCAGTTCGGCAATGCGCGCCGCGACCAGGGAAGCCACCAGCGCCCACGCGTTGCGCCAGATCAGCGCGAGAATCACGCCCGTGAGCAGGCCGGGCAAAATGCCGCTTAACCGCCACGCCACATCCTTGCGGAAATCCAGTTCTCTGCGAAGATAGACGACCGCCGGGTTCGCCAGCTCCCACATCAAGGTCAGCAGTCCGATCCAACGAATGATGGGGGTGGCTTCGGGACTGCGAAAGTAGGCTGCGCCCCATGGCGCGAGGACGAAAATGAGAACGAAAACCAGCGAGCCGCGCACCAGGCCGATGGACCAGGCGGTGTCGAGGTCGTCGTGAATGTCGCCTTTCTTTCGGACCAGAGTAGCGGCCACGCCGGTTTGAGTGAACGAGCCGATCCATTGCTGGATCAGCAGCGCCACGCCGAGCAAGCCAAAATCGCGGGGTGAAAGCAGGCGGCCGAGGATCGCGACTTTGATCACCCCAGCCAGGCGGCTGAGGCCCTCGGCCAGCACGAGCCAGACGGTGCCGCGCAGCGCCTGCTCTTTGAGCGAGCCGCTGGCGGAGAACAGCCACAGGAAAGCGCCTGCGATCGCTCGCGTGCCTCGGCGAGAAACTGTGGAGACTGCTGGGCTCACTGCGTGAACTCTCACGGCGCCGGTTGGGCGCGGTTGGGGGGCTGCTGTGGTTTCAGGAAAGGACAGCCGCGGTAGTCGTGGCGGATGGAATCCAAGCCGGCCAGGAAACGCAGAACCGGCGCCGCGTTGCGCCTCTTGGCCGCGCTCGCCGCAGACCACAAGAACAACCCGAGACACATCCACACGAACCGGAAACGATTGGCCAGGTTCCAGGGCACATTGCGCTTGAACCAGTAGTGTGTGGCTAACAGCTCCAGTTCGATCGCACGGTCGTTGTATTTCCAGGCGCCTTCGGAGGCGTGATGGATCAGCGCACCCCCGACCAGCGCCACAGCGTCCGTACGACCCGTGTGCCGGATCAGGCGTTGTGTAATCTCGACGTCCTCGCCCACGGACGCGCCGCAGTAACGACGGTCGAACCCTCCGATTTCCAGGAGAATCTCGCGCCGGAAGGCCATGCAGCCGCCGTTCAGCTTGGTCGTGGGCAGGAGATCCCCCGTCCGGGACGCACTCGCCCTCCAATACCAGGCCTGACGCTCGTCGCGCAGCCTTCCGAGGTAGAAGAACCGGCGGAAGAAGCGGACCGGCCATGGCGGCGGTGAGTAATTCGATATCAGACCTCCCACGGCCACGAGATGCCGATGCCGTTCCAGGCTGTCTACGAGGAGTTCGAGGCAATCGGCTTGGGGCAGCGCATCGTCATCCAGAAAGATTACGTACGGCGTGGTTGCAAGCAAAAGGCCTGCGTTCCGTGCCGCCGCGGCTCCTTCGATTTTCGGGTCGTGCAGGTAAATCAGACGGCTCTCCGTGCCTTCGCCTCCCAGGCCCTGTTGCGAGCTCAGCAGCGCAGACGGCACAGGGCTTTGGTCCATCACGATGACTTCTTTGGGCGGTCTGGATTGCGTGCGCAAGGCTGCTAGGAGGCGGCCGACGAGCTGCGGGCGATTCCTGGTCGGGATCACGACGGAATAGTCAGCTCGAGGCATAGTTGGTGCTGTCCTGGCGTCGGAAGATGGCAAAGATTGAACTCTCACGACACTGCCCTCGTTTCGCCGTTGTCCGCCTCGGCAACCGAGAACCGGCGCAGAATCCCGCGTGCATAATCCCGCTGGACGTTTTGCCACTGCCGGGCGCGGGCAATCAGGTTTTCGCGGAAACTGCCGTTTGCGTCGCGGAGAAACGACCAGACACGTCTTAGGGCGGCGCCGCCTTCCTCGCTGACCGGGACCAGGCAGGCTTCCAACCCCATGGAAGCCGCGAAATCGGCATACTTGCTTCGGTGCGCCAGCAGAATGGGTGGCACGCCTGCGGCACAGGCAAGAATCCCGGCATGAAGTCTGCCGGCAACCACGCACTCGGCTCCCCGCACGAGCCGGATGTATGCGTGCGGGTCGGTTCTCACCGGCACGACAGGGAGGTCTGGTAGACCGGCGCCGGCGAACTGCTGGGCCAGTCGCTCGTCGTCACCCTCCCCGAGCGCAACTCCTACCACTTCGCCGCCCGCGTCTTGAAAGCTCGCGATGAGCCAGCAGATGGCCGCCTCGAGCGATTCCGGCAAGGGACCCGCGAGACTCACGACGAGGCGAGAGCGGCGGCGCCTCGGCTCACCGGAAGGCGCTGCGAAGTAAAGGGCCGGGTCACCGATGACTTGGACGTCGTCGAAGCCGAGTCCGTGGAGAGCCTCGCGCGAGAGAGGACCGCGCACGCCCACGGCGGTGAACCGTGAAGCCATTGACTTCCAAGGCGTCAATGAGACATCCTCCGGCTGCCCCAACCCGGAACTGCCGACGCCCGTGCCGAACCTGAACATGGGCAGGCCCGTGCGGTCGGCTGCTTCGACGAGCGGCCAGAATCCCGGATTGACGAGCGTTCCCCCGCCCAGCACGAAGCCGTCGAAAAATCGTCTCCCGCTCAAGCCGAGCATGGCCAAAAGCCGCTCCTGCGGGTTGCCGCGGAAGGGCACCAACACGCAAGGTGACAGCAGCGATTGGATAGCCTGAAACATGGCCTCGTCACCGAGATTCTCGTGTCCCACCCAGCCGATGTATCCCAGAATCTTCCTGCCCGAGAGGCGGTGACGAACCGCAAGCAATGTCCTGGCAAGAAGTCGGTGTGCGCGCCGGATCAGCCTGGGCACTCCGCGCATTACAGTCGCTCTCCCGTGTGCACGCTGTGGTTCGTGAGCTGCTGATCTCGCGAACGAGCACCGACGGCGGCCCGCCGGGTTTCAAGCGACGCCACCTGTTCAGGGCAGTCCGAGGACTCGGCGCGGAATTTTCTTCCCCAAAGCGCAGTGCGCCGGATCTCGGCGATTTTCCTGAAGCCGATTGTCTCGGCAGCTTTCCTCGAGGGGTAGTTGTCGGCGGAGATCACGGCGTAGACTCTTTGGGCGCCGCGGTTCAGGCAATCCGCCGCGGCGCGCCAGTAAAGGTGTTTGGCGATGCCGCGACCCCGCATGGCCTCGAGCACGTGAAGGTAGGAGAGTTC
>Ga0272448_1000047_pt1 | contig 167075 bp, 185 predicted proteins | sample YNPCB0191_FD_202220 | JGI IMG/M metagenome (GOLD analysis project Ga0272448, IMG submission 202220) | Hot spring sediment microbial communities from Yellowstone National Park, WY, United States - YNP-CB-019-1 | ecosystem: Environmental > Aquatic > Thermal springs > Hot (42-90C) > Sediment... | reverse complement strand
TGGATGATAGTAATCATTTCTTTAGCTCTGCTGTCTAGCTTATTGTAGTATTTGGTTTTGAGGTAATATACTGCGCCTTGAATTCCCGTCAACGGGTTACGCAAGTCATGTCCAACCATTCCTGCAAGTTCGCCGATAACAGCAAACCTTTGAGCTTTAAGCAATTGTTCCTGAGATTCTTTCAACTCGCGGGTTCGCTCTTCGACTTTCTGTTCAAGTTGTCCAGCATACGTCTCAAGTTGCTTTCTTGCTTCTTTTAAACTCTCGATAAGTTGAGCGTTTTCAATCGTTATTGCTGCTTGATGCAGGAAAAGCTCCAAGGGAACAAGTGATTCTCTTGTTGGTTTTCGACCGTCTATTGGGTCATCCATGGTTAACAAGCCGACTATTCTTCCAGTAGGCGTGCGGAGTGGAGCATAAACCATGTCCTGTGGATGCCAATCAACCATTTCTTCTTCCGATAATCTGCTCGGAACTGCGCTCATGATGGTTACAGCTACATCGGAGGGTGTTCCAGGCGGAACATTGAAGGCGTGTTCTCTAATCCATGGGTCGTTCCAAGGTAAGTAATAGAATTCTCCTATTCTATATTTCTCAAACTTTGGTCCGAGGCGTTCTTGCCATACATGTCCCGGCGCTCTTCTTTTCATCAGCAGTCTTCTATCCTCTGCGGTAAGGCCGGCTGTAACAATTTCTCGTCTATCAAGATTTTCATCAGTTAGTGAAATTACGACTCTTCGCCAGCCAAATTTTTGAATAGCTTTCGCGATTACCTCAAGCCTTTTGTGCATGTCCGTGATGTGCATGATTTTCGTGCTGTTTTTCATTAGATTCTCCAGTTTTTTGGAAAGCACTTTCAGCAATTCTCGTCTTCGCAGGTTACTTATTGCAATGGCAATGTGAGAGGCGAGGTGGTCAAGTAATTCTTCGTCTTCTTCCTCAAAAGCTGCGAGTCTGTCGCTTTCAACATTCAACACGCCTAAGACCTTGTTTCTCAGTTTTATGGGTACGGCAAGCTCTGAAAGCATATCTTTTGTTGCAGCTTCAACGTAGGCTTTATCTTTTCTGACATCCGGGACGAGAACGGTTTTTCCAGTCCTTGCGGCTCTGACGGTTATGCCTTTTTGCCCATCTAGAGGCAAGTTGAATACTGGTTCCTTCATGAGCCCGCGGGTTGCGGCTAGTCGCAGTTTTTTTCCTTCAACCAAGAAAACGTCGACAAATTTGAAACCTAAAACTTTCTCCATAGCATCCAAAGTGATAGTGCAAATTTCTTCTAGGTTCTCTGCCTTGTTTAGACTTCTGGCATAAGCGTTTAGTGCGGATAGTTTTTCTTGCCTCTTAAGGTTGCTTATGGCGATTGCAGCGTGGGAAGCCAATATTTCAAGAAGTTTTCTATCTTGCTCGTTAAAAGCTGCAATTTTTTTGCTTTCCACGTTCAAGACGCCTAATATCTTTTTTCCTAATTTAATTGGCACGGCGAGTTCAGAGCGTATGCCTTCTCCGCCTTCAACGTAGGCTTTATCTTTTCTAACGTCAGGAACGAAAATAGGTTTACCACTTCTCGCAACTCTGGTGGTTACGCCTTTTTCTCCGTCTAATGGTAGTTTTATTGAGAAACTCTTGGAATAGCCTCTGTAACCTACCATGCAAAGCATTTTTCCATCTATCATGAGAAGGGAAGCGTATTCGAAGCCCAGAGTTTTTTCCGTAGCATCTAATGTTAGCTCGTAAAGTTCTTTCATGTTCTTTGCCATGTTCAAATTCTGGCCGTAAATGTTTAATGCTGAAAGCCGCTCTTCGAAACGTTTTCTTTCGTTTTCCATTTTCTTGCGTTCGGTAATGTCGCGCAAGTGAACAATAGAGCGCACTTTACCATGAGAATCTTTTATAATCTTGACTTTGGCTTCAACGTCTCTTTCTTCTCCATTTTTTCGAACAATTTTAAACTCATATTGTGACGGCGCAGTTTCGCCCTTTTGACGGCACACATATCTGGATTCGACAACAGCTTTGTCTTTTTCTGAAATGTATCTTCTGAAATCTTGCCCAATAATCTCCTCTCTGAGATACCCACTCAGGCGTGTGGCTTCGTCATTAGCGTAAACTATCCGAAAGTTATCGTCTATGATTACAATGGCATCATGGGAGTTTTCTACAACTGAACGGAAAAGCTCTTCACCTTCGCGTAATGCACTTTCAACGCGTTTTCTTTCAGTTATGTCTTGGACAACTCCAAATTCTCCAACAATTTTTCCATCTTCAATTAGGGAAATGCTTGTGAACTCTCCAACTAAATACTCACCAGACTTTGAGCGAATGCGCAATTCGTAAGATGAGACAGCTTCTCCTTGGAGTGCTTTTTGAAAGGTTTCCATGGCAAGAGGCAAGTCATCTGGGTGAATAAGGGGCATAAATGATTTGCCGAGCCATTCTTGACATGTCCAGCCTGTGAGTTCTTCAAATTTTGAATTTAGTGAAGCGATGGTGCCATCAGATGAAAGAGTATAGATAACTACAGGTGCAGTTTCGATTAGTTTGCGGTAGCGTCCTTCGCTCTTCTGCAACGCTTCTTCCAGTTTTTTGTGGTCGGTGATGTCGGTGGCTATTCCAAACCGGACATGCTTCTTTCCCGGCCATTCAATCGCCTTGTCTGTGCACTTGTACCATTTTTTGTTCTTTTTGTTTTGAAGCTCTCTTATGTAGGTTCTTTCAGTTTCTTTTCTGAAAAGTTGTTTGTTAGTGCAGAATGGGCATGGGTTTCTTCTTCCATGAAAAATCTTATAGCATTTTTCGCCAACTATCTTTGCACCAAACACTCTTTTTGCTTTTTTGTTTACAAATAATATTTCGTAGTTTTCAGGGTCTACGACGTATACTACTTCATCTATTCCGTCTGTGAGAAGGCGTAACATTTCATAAATGTGCTTAAGTTTGTCCTCAATTTGGTTGCAACTGCAACTTTTCAGTATCGTACCGCATATCCCTCCTTACACGCTAACTGTTTCTTCATGTTTTCCACGGATTTCAGAAAATCTACGCCCTCAGAATTCTCAAACTCTAAACCAAGTTTTTCATAAAGACGCGACAAAATGAGCCTTTCAAGATACGACGCGCCGGGCCCAAAAATTTTTTCAAGAGCTTTTGCAAACTCTGTCAAATTGACAGGTATATTCTCCTTTTTTATTTTAAAAGACGTTTCTAAATGGAAGAGTATGGCTTGTTTAGGCGAATCTCCGAGAGAGGATAAGCTTTCTTCCACTGCTGACAATAAAATCTTGCTAAAGTTGTTTTGTGGCAAATTATTACCCTCAGTAGATTAGCGTGAGTTTTAAGAAGAAATCCATGAAGCTTTGATAAATCATTTGTGAACTTCGAATCTGAATTCAAAGAGTCGGTGTGAAAAGAGTCTATCTAGGCTTTAATTTTCTCCTTTTCTGAAAAACTTTGCCTAGCAGCCGCAACGTAGCCAACAAATGAAAATTCCTTGTTTTCCTCCCATTCAAGCGGCTCTCCTATCTTTTCGTAGAGGTTTTTCATTATCAAAATTTCTATGAAATGAGCCCCTAAGCCAAAAATTTTCTCCAGACCTTTCGCAAAATCGTCAACGCGGTTGGGAATTTCGCTTTTTGCTATCTTGAATTTCTTTTCAAGATGGAAATAGATTGCTTGTCTCACTGATTCACCCAACGATGCTAATGCGTCGTCTATGGCGTCAAGCAAGATTTTTTCGAAAGCCGTTTCCTTCAACTTTTGGGCTCCTTTTGGGGACGTAGTTTGGTAATATACTTCACGGTCCTTATAAATAAATTCGTTGTGGATTTTTAAATTTAATCCTAAACTACGCTTTTCTTTGACTCAGAGTTTGAATCAGATTAAAACATTTTCGCTTAACTATTTGCATTTAAGACTTTCCATTAAACTGTTGGGTTTCCCATCCTGTGGACTTTCTCCAAGCAAATTCAATTCTTTCGCATAATCCATTAAAGCCATTCTTAACGTTTCACTTTCGCTTATTCCAAGCCTCCTTGAAGTCGATATGGTCAAGCCTATAAGCGCATACATAATGGGGTGGTTGAAATTCTTTCAAAATTTTCAAATGGGAACTCGTTTTTGATTGTGGCGTTGCTACACCTTCTGTTGCCCGTCACCAACAATCGGCTACTGCGTAATGGTGAGCTTGACAAAGAGGGAAATTGAAAAGGCAGTTAATAATGATTTTTAAATCTAAAACACAATAATAGCTTCAAGGAAACATCTTGCAGAAACGATGTTTGAAACTCTTACTGATTGCCACTCTCTTAAGCGTTCTATTAAGTGCGCATCCAAAAACTGCAATTGTTTACTGTTGGAGCAATGGAGGATACTCTGCGACTCCAGAAAATCCGGAATACGGCACTCACGATTGGATTGCACAACACGCTTTAGACTGGCTGCCGAACGAAGAAAAACAGTTTATTTTAGACAATTTAGCCGCTTACTTGTATGGCACTGAGCTACCTGACAATGGTGAAGCCTCAGACGGCATTGGCGACACAACAACGCACCACATCTATTACTGGGCAAACGAAAGCATTCAAGACGACGCCTCTGCAGTTCGAGCGCAAACAGAATATAACAAAGCTGCCAATTACATGCGAACTGGTAACGTAGCGATGGCTGTAAAGACGCTGGGAATAATGAGCCATTACATTGCTGATGTCGGCGTGTTCGGTCACGTGATGAGCAGCGGAACAGATTGGGGAGCGGAAACTCACCACAGTGATTACGAAACCTACGTAAACGAAAGAACAAACGCTTACAACGGCGAATTTGATGCTTTTCTGAGTTTTGACGGAGTTTTGGGGAATATTTCCGCCTATAACGCTGCTTTAACGCTTGCCTATGACACAACATTCGATGCAGATGGCGCTTTAACATGTGTTTGGATGGACCAAAACTATGACTGGAACAATCCTACGTTTCGTAACCGTTGTGGAGAATCGCTTAACCTGGCAGTAAACTTGATTGCCGATGTTTTGCATACGTTTTACGGAACCGAAGTTATTTCTGAATTTCCCTCAGGCATAATTATGCCCATTTTCGCGATTACAATCACCGCGGTTATTACCATCTACTTGAGGAAAAAGAAGGTATGCTGAGGCATTTTCTAGGAAGAATATTTTTGCGAAAAGTTCAGCTGCGTTTTCAATTCATAAGAAGAAGTTTGCCACAAGCCCCAAAATCTTATCGCGCATACCAAATAAAATTTTTGCCTTTTTTTCTCCCTTCGAAGTTAACGCGTAAACTTTTTTCTTTGCTGAGCGTACCTCTCTAATCAGCTTATTCTTTTCAAGATGATGTAGGCAAGAGTAAACTGTTCCCGGAGTTATTGGCACATTGAATCTTCTTTGGATATGGGAGAGAATCTCATAGTCGCTTAACATTCCATTGTTCAGTTTTAACAAGATCAAAACGTCCAGAAAATCCATGAGAACTCGCCTGCGCAGTTGCGTTAGAATCTCTGATTCCAAGCTGTACACCTACAGAAAATACTTCTATAAGTATTTTTCATATAAACCTTTTTCACTTTTCACCACATTATATTTTATTTGCAGTGCAAAAACTAAAAAAGGAGGTGAGATAAGAAATGAAGTTAAAGAGTGCCCTCTCAGTCCTCATGATAATCCTAGCGGCAACAGCCATTGTCAACGCAGCCATACTAGTCTTCAAAGAAATAGCTTTACCCAAGAACACGGCAACGTACGCAAACAAGGAAGCATCACGCTCAACAGACCTTAACGGTGCAGTGAAACTGTTAGGTGATGAGAGAGGCGGAGGATGGCCTTAAATTAAAGGTTAACTTTAAAGTATTTAAAAAACCACAGCAATATCATAATATGGAGAACTGTAGATGAACAGAACATTTGACCTCTTGGATGTCGAAATATTAGAGTGTCTCGGCGAATACGGACCCAGAAACATCTCACAAATAGCTCGGAAGCTAGGTGTACCAATAGAGACGGCGCGGAAAAGAGTGAAGCGCTTAATCTCCCGATTTTCTATAACTTTTCATGCGAATGTTTATCATACGAATATTGGGCTTAGAAAAGCTTTCGTTTTTGCTGATGCTGTGCCCGGTTATGAGGATGTGCTTTTTAAGTGTTTGAAAGCTAATGATTTTTGGCTTTATGTCGGTCGATGCTATGGTAGGTTTGAGGGTTGCTATGGAATTTACGCTATTCCAAAAGAGTATGCATCGGAGTTTGAACAGTTTGTGAGTCAGCTGGAAGTGGCGGAGATTGCGAGAAACGTACAGTTGGTGTGGTCGACATGTTTGTATTCTGCGAATTTAACGGAGAACTGGTTTGATTTAGAGTCTAAAAGTTGGGTTTTTCATTGGGATAAGTGGATGGAGGAGATACCAAACGAGGAAACCAGTTTGCCCTACACTTTGGTTGAGTCAAAAGATTTTCCACTTAAGGCTGACTATGTTGATGTGCGTGTTTTGGCGAAGTTAGAGGTTGACTCAAGCGTTAGTTTTCGTGAACTTGCAAAAATTGTTAATATGACGCCTGAGGCTGTAGCGTATCATTTTAAGAATCACATTTTGAAGCGTGGTCTGCTTGAAAAATCTCAGGTTTTCTTTTTGCCTTTTGACAAGTCGGAGTCTGACTTTTTCGTTTTTATTTTCAAGTTTGACGATAGCGATAGGATGGCTCGGTTTGCGTCTTCGTTGTTAGACAAGCCGTTTTTGCATTCGTTAGGGAAGGTTTATGGTGAAAACTCGTTGATTGCGCATGTGTATCTTCCAAGAAGTGAGTTTAGAAAGTTTGTGCGTTGCTTGTCTGAGCTTATTAAAAGGGGATTTTTGCGTGAGTATGAGTATTTGATTGAGGATTTTGATGTGCGGTCTGCTCAAACGATTTCTTACGAGTATTTTAGGGATGGCGCGTGGGTTTATGATCATGAGAAGCATGTGAAAAAGCTTCAAGATATTGTGAGAAGCGCGAAGTTGGGAAAGCTCTGAATATGGCGCTCACTGCTATTTTTCGACTACTGTGACTTTTTCGATTGTTTTGAGCCACGGAATCTTGGCTGGCTCATTTGAAAGCTCGTTTATGATGTCTTGCTCGATTTGCTTATTTCTCGTCAGAGCGCTTTCTTCGACAAGGGTGACCACAATTACTGCTTTTTTGACCATGTTTTCTGCTCTCTTCCTAGCTGAGTAGGTTTATGTGTCTGAGAATTTGAATTTTACTCTTTGGTATGCAGAGTCATACAGTTTGTTATTGGTTGGGTGATGCTAATTTGCCTTATTACTTTGGTGCAGATTTTACGTGTGCAAGTAATATTTTTCTGATTTCCGTTAGAAGTGATGTTATGAAAAGAATCAAGTATACAGTATGCGGTAATATTAGTAACGAAGGGACTCCCAATGGAAAACTTAGAAATGTTGGCAGTAACACAGTGAATGTTGGTATGGATAAGATTATATTTGAATTGTGGGGTTGGAAGAATATTAATATGTCCTTGGTTTTTAGCATGATTACTATTGAAGTGAGGAATGCTAGTAATTCTATTGTCATGTTTGTTGGGCTTTCGATACTTATTTCAATTCCGTAGTGTTGTGATGTTAATGGCCAGAAGAGTTGTGTTTTGCCTCCTGCGATGAAATCGCTTAACAGTGGATGCTGAATCAAAGCGATGAAGTAGGGAAACGCGTTTTTGCGATAAAGGGCAAATACTGGAATAAAAACGATAGTTGCCATTATAATTGAATGGAAAGGTCCTCGATGTTCAACAAAAGGGATTAGTATGTCGATGTCTGGGATGACTGAGAGTGTGAGGATGATTGGGATGTTTATTTTGGTTTTGGCTGTGTGTGCTGTAATTTTGCTGAGAATGTATCCGAAGGCAAAGTGTCCAGTTGCAAACGATTTGTTTTCCTCCTTTTGCCTAAAGACATAAAGGGTGAAATTAATAAGTTTATAGCGCTATTTAGGTGGTGAGCAGCCGCCAGACTTTTTTGCTGGCAGAATGGCTGTCAGCACTGTTGAAAGCGTTTTTGATGGGTTCACTTGATGGTTTTTTGCTTTTTTATTCTTCTGCTTTTTGCGGGTTTTTGCTTTGTTCTTCAGTTTTTTCTTCTATTTCGCTGGTTATTTCTTCGATGGGTCTAGGTGGCGGTGTCGTCGCCATTGTCCATCCTATCCACGCGCCTATCGCCATTATGGCAACGAAGGCTATGAAAACCGGTACAGCTATGGTCCAGAATCTCACATCGGTTTCAGGCGTTGTAAGTCCTATTAGTCCTAGCCACCCTGGGAAGAATAAGGTCGCTACGTAGAAGATGGCGACCACGACGCAGATTGCGAATATTATTCCGCCTATTGCTTGGTCTTTGCTCAAAGGGTTGTCCACCTCCTTTTGAAGGACAGATAATATTTGTTATTTTTGTGAATACAAGTATTTAAGACGTGTTTCATGCTGGCAAACATGTGTTGGAAAGTGTTGGTGTTGGGTTTTTGTTGAACAACGACTTTGTTGTTGCTTGTGTAGGGTCTTTTGATTTTTGTATGTGTATTTGTGTAGGTCTGGTCAACAGTAATGTTTATTAAGACTTGCGATACACGTCTCTTTTGGGTGGAAAAAATGGCCATGCAAAAAATGACGTTAGCAACAGTTGCCGCAATTGGCACCATTGGATTGCTTGCAAGTGTTTTAGCAGTGTTAATGGCCACACAAACTTTCAACAATACAGCAACTGTTAAAAGTGTTGGAGTAGGAGTTTACTCAGACAGTAGCTGCACTCAGAAGGTCACGTCTCTTAATTGGAATACTTTGGCGCCCGGAGACACAAAGACACAAACGGTTTATGTAAAAAATGAGGGCACAACTGGAATTTTGTTAAGTATGACTGTTGGTAACTGGACTCCTCCAGGCGCCGCAAACTACATGAGTGTAACGTGGAACCGCCAAAACAGTAGCCTTAGTGTCGGGTCAAGTGTTTCGGCCACTATAACTCTTTCGGTTTCACAAAATGTCACTGGAGTTACAGATTTTGCTTTTGAAATAACAATAATAGGCACAGAAATTGCATAAATCACTTCTTTCTTTTTTGATTTGGCGGTTTATGTTTTTGTGAAGTTTAATAAGAAAATTTAAAGGTGTTTACTTATCTGTATAGAGGAGTGTTAAGTTGGGGTGGTCGTTTGAGGGTTTTGGTGACTGGCGGTGCAGGTTTTATTGGTAGTCACACTGTGGATAGGTTTTTGGCTGAAGGTTTTGATGTTGTTGTTTTGGATGATTTGCGTAGTGGATGTTTAGAAAATGTTAGTGGGCATGTTGGGGATAGGCGTTTTCGTTTTGTGCGTGGAGATATTAGAGATTCGCATCTCGTGAAGGAGTTAGTTACCGGTGTGGATGGTGTTTTGCATTTAGCTGCTTTGGTCAGTGTTCCAGAGTCTTTTAGGGACCCAGCCTTGTATAATGATGTAAATGTTGGTGGGACTTTGAATTTGCTGAAGGCTTGTGTGGATTTTGGTGTTAAGCGTTTTATTTATGCTTCTTCTTGTGCCGTTTATGGTGAGGCTGAAAGTTTACCGATAAAGGAGGGTTGTCCTGCGAAGCCGATGTCGCCCTATGCGTTTTCAAAGTTGACTGCGGAGAATTATGTGTGCGCTTTTCATGAAAAATATGGGTTGGAAACGATTTGTTTGCGGTATTTTAATGTTTATGGTCCACGGCAAACGTTTAGCGATTACAGCGGAGTCATAACACAGTTTCTGAATCGTATAGAAAACGATCTTCCTTTGGTTGTTTTTGGTGACGGCACACAGACCAGAGATTTTGTTTATGTTCAAGATGTTGCTGAAGCGAACATTCTTGCTTTGAATCGTGCGCAGGCTGTTGGCGGAATTTTTAATATTGGAACTGGTGTGGCTACGTCGATAAAAGAGTTGGCTAATGTGCTCCTAGAATTAACGAAAAAAACTCGTTTGAAAATTATATATTCTGAAGCTAGAGAAGGTGACATAATGCATAGTGTTGCGGACATTTCAAAAGCCAGAAATAAACTGGGTTATAGCCCAAGGGTTTCTTTAAACCAGGGCTTAAGAGAGCTTGTGCAAGGCTAGATGGGGGTGTGTATACGAGTGCACATTGCTAATTTAAGAGTATTTGTTGGTGAGTGTTATGGAAGAGTTTGTGGTTAGGGTCTTTAAGGGTGGGAAGGTTACGGTTCCTAAGCGTTTGCGTGAGTTGTTTGGTGTTGAAGACGGCGACTATGTTAGGCTTGCTTTGGTTGAAGTTTTGAAGAAGAGTGAAAGTGGCGATTGGGTTAGGAGAAAGGTTGAGTCATGAGTGCTTTGAAGCATGGGTTTTTTAGGCGTGGTTTTATGCTTTGTGATCGGTGTGTTTTGAATGTGAAGTGTGAGAGTTTTGTTCCTGGGGGAGAGTGTGCTGTGGAAAGGCAGGCTTATGATGGTTTGGTTTCTGAGTTGATGAGGCAGTATGGTTTGGAGGGCTTGGCTGATGAGATTTTGGTTGGTCGTGTTGCGATGTATTTGATTCGGATTGTGAGGGCTGAGGTTTACGAGGCTAATGTTGGGTTTTCTGATACGTTTACAATTTGTGGCAGGTATATTGAGAGTTTGGACAAAATGTTGCGGGGTTTGTTGAAGGATTTGGCTTTGACTAGGGGCGAGCGGAAGAAAGTTGAGAAGGGCGATGTGCTTATTGATGTTGATAGGCTTTTAAGCGGGTTAGCGAGACAAAGCGGAGTTGAGGCTAGAACTGTTAGGATTCGAAGGCGGTCTCTCTTTGGCTTGGTGATGAGAGATTGGGCTGATGAAAAAACGAGGCTCTTGTCATCTGTCAGAGGCGCGCGGAAGTGAACGTTGAAACGAAAATTCCCAAGGCAGCTGTCAAGCCTTTGGTAGAGTATTGTCATAAGGTTAGCGGCGAAATTGGAAAGTCTGCAGCTCATATTTTCAAGGAGTTTTTGGAGTTAATGAGGAAGTATGCAGATTACTTTTTCAGTAGGCCGTGGCCTGAAAAGCTGGATAAGCGGTTTGACCTTAGTGATGTAGATTTGAGTTTCATCGAAAGTAGTAAGGATTACGAGGAGGAGCGTGAACGTTTCACAGTTGTGTGCTTGAGGAGGAATATTAGTTTGGATGGTTTTGATGCTGAGGGCTTTGATGAAGATTTTGGGTTTTATGGGAAAAAGGCTTGTTGGGATTGTGTTGTTCCTGAAGCTATGTGGCTTAGGGAAGAAATAAAGCGTATTGAGGAAGCGATCAAGAAGATTGAAGAGGAAATGAAAGCGCACGAGCCTTCATATGTTACTAGCAGTATGTATGCGATGTATAAGAGACCTGATGTTGTTAGAAGAAACAGTATGAATTATGTTGAGCTTAGGCTTTATGAGGAGGAGGGAGGCGCTGAAGGTAAGGTTTGCGAGGTTAGGAACAAGTATAGGTGTCCTTATGGTGGAGAAGCGAATGAACTAATTGAGTGTGGAAGGTTGGTGAAGTTTGTTTGGCGCCAGATTGAATGGTATGATCACTATTGGAATCCTTCTGAAACTTTTCGACCTGCTGCCAGCGAGATGAAGTGGTATCATTATGGTGAGCCGAGTATTATTGACGTTACGAGTTATGAGGATGTTCTTAAGGCTGTTGAGGATGGGCGGTTGGAGAGGATAATTGAAGAACGGGCGAAATATGAGGAGGAGTATAAAGGGTAGAGGTTTCGTTTAATTTTCGTTTAATTATTGGAGGGGTTTTGCGTTAAATTAAATAATTTGTTGTGTTTTTACAGTTAGTTTATGTTTTTTATTAATTTGGTGTTCTTTCCGTTGGCATTTGTTATGATTGTTTATCTTATTCGGCATTATGTTTTTACAGCTATCGCTTTGATTTATGGAAGGGATTCTAGGCGATGTTTGAATGGTGGGGGAGAATGTAAATCATTTGTGTCTGTTATTGTTCCCGCTCACAACGAAGAGAAGGTTATTGAACGCCTTTTGGAAAGAATTTGCGAATTTTCGTATCCTAAGGAAAAGTTGCAGGTAATAGTGGTTGATGATGGTTCTAGTGATGGCACGGGAAAAATTGTTGATGAGTTTGCATGGAAATATGATTTTATTAAACCTTTGCATAGGAAGTCTGCTGATGGGAAAGCGGCTGCGTTAAATGAAGCTTTGAAACATGTTAGTGGCGAGTTTGTTTATTTCTTTGACGCTGATTACATTCCTGATATCGATTTTATAGAAAGAATGAACTGTACTTTTTCTGATTCAAAGGTTGGGGCTGTGCAGGGTTACATTAATGTGTTAAATTTTGGAAAACGTGTTTCAAACGTGGTTTTCTTAGAGCGGTTGGGTGGATACAGGGTTGACCAGTTGGCAAGAGACATTCTGGAGCTTATTCCCCAGTTCGGGGGAACGGCTGGTGGTGTGCGTCGCAGCCTGCTTGAGTATTTGGGCGGTTTTGATGAGGACGTGCTTGCAGAGGATACTGATTTGACATTTCGCGTTTGTTTGGCTGGGTTTAGAGTTCGCTATTTGTTGGATGTTGGTTCTTTTGAGGAGGCTGTTGAAGGGTGGATGGGTTATTGGCGTCAGAGAAGTCGTTGGGCAAAGGGTCATATGCAGTGCGCCTTCAAACATTTTTTGCCGCTTGTGAGGAGTAAAAATTTGAGTTTTAGAGAGAAGCTTGATGGTCTGTTGCTTCTTTTTATCTATTTTGTTCCTATTCTTATTGGTTTAGGATGGCTTCTTGGAGTTTTATGTTTCCTTTTTGGTTATGATTTGGGAGGTGGGAGAACAGCTTTTCTTTTGACAGTGGTGTATTTTGTTTCCGGGAATGTTGCACCTTTATCTGAGATTATTGTTGGTGCAATTTTGGAGAAGCGTTGGCGTCTTTGTAAGTTTCTTCCGTTGATTTTTGTGGCTTTTTTTCTTAATGTGCTTATTTGCACTAAGGCTTTGATTGAAATTCTTGTTTGGAAACTACGCGGAAAGTCACGTTTAAGCTGGGAGAAAACTGTTCACAAAGGCATGCATACAGGACCATGAAAATTTGTTCAGTTCCTCCTTCGCCTAGTGGCATGTCGGGAAATTAGTGAAATCATAGTGTCGTTTGGGTGGTGAACAGCCGCCAGATTTTCGTTGGCAGAATAGCTGTCAACACTATTTTTTGCGTACCTTTAACCCTGAAATTAAGTCATGTTGGAGAGAACAAGGTAATGATGTCTGTTTCATCCTAAAAGCACAGAGATTAGAAAGGCTGAAAAATGCGCATGATGACAGTAGCCATAAATCCTATTCCTAAGGTTAATGCTACAAGTCTGAGGCGATTTTTCTCGATTATTATGTTTCTTGAATATTCTGTTGCGGAGGATATAAGCTCAGACGTTATTAGCAGAATAATGGCCATAACAGCTAACCATAGGCTTATGTCTGAAATTGACATTGGAAAGTTCATGTTTCAGCCCTGTATAATGTTATACAAAACTTCAATTGTTTGCCCGTCTGGAGATATGCTGTCCTTTTGGATGGTAATCATTTTTCCTGTTGCTTTTGCGATGGTGCATGCTATTGCGCTGATTATTGGGCATCCTAGGTAATGGATGCTTTTCAGGTTTTCTTCCGCTGCATAGAGGTTTTTGTATGTTGAGTCAAGTATCCTCAAGCTGACTTGGTTGTCGTCAGTTGTTAGTTCTAGTTCTTTTGCGAGTTGGAGGTTTTCGACGATTATTGGCGGAAGGCTTTCGCATAATTCGCTAAGTTGAAGTTTCGTGATGTCTTTTCTTAGTTCTTTTTCGAACCGGGTTAATAGTCCCAATCCTGGGGGGGCTATACATATTCCGTTTGGGTTTTCGAGAAAGAATTTGCTTTTTGCTAGTTCTTCTATTGAGGGCATGCCACCTGTGTCAGCGGAAATGAAGACTACCGGTTCTTTTAAGCCTTTTAGGTATTCTGGGAGGTAGACTTCTTTTGGGTATGGTGGTATGTAGTAGCTTTTGCCTTTGAATTTTAGGTCTTTGACTATTCTGTCGATTGTGGTGTATGTTGATATTGCTGTTGAGTCTAATAGGCTGCTTTGGATGTATCTTACTGGTCTTACGAAGAAGAAGAGGGCGCCCCAAAATGTTAGGCCTAAACCGATGAAGGCTAAAACGGTGGAGTTGTTTATTATAGAGAAGATCAGCGCTAAGGCGCCCGGAATTATGAAGGCTATGCCTATTTTGCCCGATGGGATGCCCTTTGCTTTTTTGAGTTCAAACTTTAGGTTTTCATTGTCTGTCTGCAGTTGCTTTATTGTTTCTATTAGATACTGTGTGGTCGTTATTTCGGATGACTTGTCCTCTGTTTCCTTTGTTGCTTGCTGTTTTTTCTCTGGGCACATACTTTTCCAATAAAAATAGCGTTAGCCCTCATTTAAGGTTTCTATATGTGCACTAAACTTTTCCAAATCATAACCGGCTTGTTATCGTTAGAGGCTATGTCCCTTTTTATGAAACCATACTCCTCTAGGCGATTCAGCCTCTCTACCAGCCTTTCAAATTTCATAAATTTTCCAACTTTTCTTTTAATTGCCGAGCTTATGTCCCTTGTCGTTATCGTTTTTCTTTCCCTGCTTAATTCGGCTACTGTTTGGAATACCAGTTTGTCCTCGGGAGAGGCAAAATTGTTGAAAATCTTGAGGTTGTTTGTTCTCTTCCGCCATTCGTTGGTGTATTGTGTTGTTTTTGTGGCTACTATGAAGACTATTAAAAAGATTAGGAGCGCTTGTTGGGCTGGAACTCCCAAAGAGATTAGTGACCGATTTTTTATTGGCTCCCAGAAAGTGGCTATTGTTTGTCCAAAATCCAGTAGTTGGCTTTCATATTGCTGGTAGCTTGTGGAGTCTCTTGTTAGAATTATCAGACTTATTCTGACATATTTCTGTTGTACTGTAATTCCAGTCTTAAAGGTTGCTTTCTCATACCAGTAAAGCGTCACTTGTGTGTAGTTTTGTGGGCTTTTAAAAACCAAGTAGCGAGCTATTATAGGAACATTATCAAGCAACGGTATGTCTCTGGACTCGAGAACCGAGACTAGCGGGTATTGCCCTTGAGCTGTCTGCCATGATATCAGACATACTTCCCAGCTGTGGAGATTTGAAATGCTGTTAGCGACGCCGACAAGCACATAGACCACAGGGTTTGAGGCGTTAGTTGGGAAAAAGGCATATGTAAGCGAGGCATCCTGTTTTGCTATTCGCTCGTAGTTTATGTCTCTGTACAGAAACCTTAAATCGTATTGGGGGATCGATGGGAAAATGTTCGCTGCGTTTTCCCATGTTGATGTAACTTCGATTGTTCCCTGAGCGATAGCGAAAATGGGTGCATTAATGCTTAAAGCGATCACAGAGCAACCTATCAATAAAGCGATTAGTTTAGTCCAAAACGTTTGTGAAGGTTTTCTCTGTAAAGGGTTAAGGTATGTTCCACAGTTAAAACAGAAATTCTCAAGGTTCTTTAATGCTGTTTTGCATTTTGCGCATAAGGGCTTTTCACGTTCTTTAGAGTAAAATCTTATTTTTAGAAATTTCTCAGCTGCCAAAAGTGTGAGTATCATCCCAACAAAAGTTAGGAGAAGACCAGCTGCATTGTGGAAGACTAGCATGGCAATTTCTTGGCCCCAAAACCAGGCAGCAGAAATAATGGTTGTTATGCGTATGATACTCAAAATCTCAAATATCATGAATCCTATTATGAAGATCAGGATTTTTTTGAGGGTTGAGGCTGATATTATAAGCGCTAAGAATGCTGCAAACATGATGAATGCTATTAAGGTGTATATGCCTGAGCATGGAAGATCTATGGTAAAAGAAGTGAATTGACCAGAAGAGGTTGTGATCAGTATTGTTGGGGCGCCATAGGCCGTAGATAATGTCACTGGAAGCCCAAGAGCTGTGAGCAAAGCATACGAGGCTTGAGTGTTAAAGTTGGCTAGACCTCCGCCTAGTATATACATGACCTCGTTTGGTAGCGGTATTAGAAAATATAGAAACAGAATTGGGAAGATTAGTGTTTTTACTGTTTTCAGGTTGAAAAGAATTAGCATGACTCCTACAATGAATATCGGTAAAGAAAGTAGATGATATTCTAGCGGATAGAAAGTGTAAGAACCATACCAATAAAGCAGGAAAGCGATGAGACAGAGACTCAATCCAATAAGGTTGTCCACAAACTGAGTTTTGGACGGTTTCTGAAACTTGTCCAGAGCGAGTGATGCCTTGAACAAATCCTTCTTCTGATAGAATAGAAAGCCTACAAAGAAGGGGATTAAAAAGATGTGGCTTAGAGCTTCCGTGTAGAAAGCTTCGTTTGCAAGAATTTCAAAATCACGCCAATAAACAAAAAGAATCAGCAATAGTATTAGCGAAGCTACTAAAATATGTGGATAGTACATTTTTGCTTTTGTTAGTGCCTCTTTCAAGTCTTCTTTCAGTTTTCTCATTAGGTTACATCTCAAGGATGATTCAAAAATAATGTATGCTGAATACCATCGATGATACGTTCAGAGATTTGTGTGAAATATCTTTTTTTAAGACTATTTCTTCTTTTTGTGTAGAAAAAATCCTAAGCCAAGAATCATCGCTGTTATTGCACCTGCAGTCCCAACTACTGGAATGTCAGGTATGACATTGAATGAAGTTGCTCTAATTTGAATCACGTCATCAATTCCGGCTTTTGTCTTTCCATCGTTTCCTATAAAGAAAGCTTGAACACCCCAGTCGCCAAGAACATCCGGAGTGTATGAACTTTTTGCATAATAAATTAGTTTTCCATCATATGTGGAACCGTTACTCCACACTTGAACATCTGCTTTCGTATATGCAATGGTTTCGTTAGGATATTTCCAAAGAAAGGTAACGTTCTGAACATTAGCATCTGTTGTGCCCGCTGTGGCAGTAACTAAAGTTCCCGGCGGCACTTCTATGCCATGGTAATCGGTGGTAACAGCATAACCAGAATTTATGGCATCCCATTGTGCGTGTGCGACGCTGGCTGCTACTAAAAATATTCCAGCTAACAAAATAAAGATCACTGAGCGAGAGCTATCTTCATTTGCATCCCTTCTGATAATATTGTGGAAGACATGCTTAAAAAGGAATGTGTATGAGCGTTATAGAAAAATTTGTAATTATTCTATTCAAACATGCGTTATAGATGCTTTCGCCTAAAGACTCCTAGTGCGGCGAAGAAGCTTCCTATGCCTAGGATTGGTCCTAGAGGGTATTCTGGAGTTATGTTTTGTAAGGGGACGGTAACTTCGATTATTGGGACTTGCGTATCGGAGTTAATCCATGCGATTACAGCCATCTTTTCTCCTGGTCCTGGAATGAAATTTTCCCCGTTTATATCAGCATCGTTTACCATCGCTTTTCCTGCGTCAGATGATGGCATACTTCCCCCGTCTACAAATCGCCATATCGCAGCCTGCACATCGTTCCATGATCCTTGCTTGTGGTTGAGTATGTAGTTGACTTTATTCCAGTCCGGATCTGGATGAGGATTGCTTGGATCGTAGCTGGAGTACAGCGTGGCGCTGTAGGTTTTTCCATTGTTAATGTAATGGTGTTCATCAACGCACCATCCCAGATATCTGCCGTTTGAAACATGGTAGCCTACGGGAATGTTGCTGAGAACTACGTAATAGTAGCATTCGCTGCTTGGATATTCTATTTTTAATGTAACTGAGGCTGGAGGTAAATTGATGTAGGGTCCAGATGTTGCATGAGCTAAATTAATCATTGCTAGAAAGAAAGCAGGAAACCATAGTAGCACATGTTTTTTAGTGTTTTTCATCAAGACTCTTCTGCCTGAATTCGCTTCAATTTAAATTGACTGAGATCATGCATAAATATATATATGATACATAGATATAGAAAAATTGAGGCAATTTTCTATTTTCACTTACTCATTGCTACAAGAGAACTGTGAACCCGGAATGCATTAATGTCAATAACTCTCTTTTGTGGCTGAGTTAAGGATTGCTTTAAAAATTTTGATGCCATCGGAAAGCGTTCTTAGCTTCGAAGTATTGTATTCTCTTCTCTTGCAATTTATTGGTATTTCTTGGAAGGAGAAGCCGTTTCTTAATCCCTTGACTGTAATTTCGGTTTCAATTTCGTAGCCACATGATCGCAGGTTGGTTTTGTTGAGGAATTCTTTTTTGAAGGCTCTTAGGCCCGTCTGACTGTCTGTGATTTTTTTTCGTGTTAGGATCATTATTGCCATGTTAATCAGATGGTTGCCAACTATGTGAAGTTTTGAAGTGTGATCTTTTTCTTGGCCAAGGAATCTTGAGCCTGCAACTATGTCTGTTCCGTTGAACAGTGGGTTTATGAGGTCTGGGATTTCTTTGGGGTTGTGTGATCCGTCTGCGTCTATTGTTACGATGATGTCGCCTTCAGCATGTTGGAAGCCTTTTCTTAGGGCGTATCCTTTTCCTTGGTTTTTTCCGTTGGATAGCACTGTGGCTTTGTATCTGCTTGCTATTTCTTTTGTGCGATCTCTTGATCCATCGTCGACAACTATTATTTCGTATGGCATTCCAAGAATATCCATTATATGAGTGGTTTCCTCGATTATGGTGCCTATTGTCTTCTCTTCATTATAGGCTGGAATCACCACTGATATAACGGAGTTTTGCATTTGATTCTCCTTTCTCCAATTTTAGTTGTTTCAACAGAAATTTAAACTCTATGGAGAATTGATATAGAAAACTCTCAAAGTGTTACAGACTTTTAATCTACTATAGAGGTTTTATAATTATGTCAAAGTTAAATCTACTTACTTCGTAGGCTATCAAATATTCAAGAAAGTCCGAGTTGAAAGATACCTCTAAAGTTAAGGTTACGTAAATCTCTTCACCTGGATCTAGCATCGTGTTATTATAATTCCAAGCGAGGTTCAGCGGATTTTCTACAGGTAGATTTTTTGTGACGTTTTGATCGTTTGAGTTTTGGAATGTTAAATTGGAGATTTTTAGGCTTAACATTATTGGCACGTTGCTTTTGCTTTTTATGTAGAATGAGCGATTTGTGGAGGTTCCTGGATAAACCGTTCCCCAATCGATATAGGCAGTTCCGTCTTGAGTAGTGTTTATGTCGCCTCCAAAAACTTCTACGCCGATTACTTGTATTGTGCCGAGGCTTGGAAAACGCATGTTGTGGTACCTGTTTAACCATATGGATATTATTGTGGTAACGGCTAATGTTGTTGCAGAAACAATTATAATTAGTAAGATTATTTTCTTTTTACCTCTAAAAAAATCGGCAACGGTGCTTAACTGAATTTTCAAGCGATTTTACCAGTTAATAGTTGCTTTTTTGTAGCCTAAAAGCCTATCGGATAATTAAGGCTCATGTGTTTTTGTTAGTTTTTCCATAACATTTAATGGGATGTTAAGCAGTTTCGAGATTATTCTTAAGTCTGAGAACATGGTTTTGAGATTTCTTATGTCGCTTACGTTGATTGCGCCAATTAATGGGGCTGTTATTAAGTAGGTTGCTATGAAAGTTGCTCCTCCAAGTGCTAACTCTATCCAGTCCGCAGATGCAATGAAATCTAGTATCAGATATGTTATTGCAGTTGCGATGACTGATGCAACAAGTATTTTCGTGGATGATTTCAAGTCCGCCTTGGCTTTGTAGCGTTTCGATATCCAGTATAGTCCTAAGAGCATGCTTGGTATTCCGGCTAGTATGCTTGTAAGTATCAGAGCGACTATTCCGTTGGTGGGTATCAGGATGAATGCCATTGGGATTCCGATTATGAGGGTTATTAGGCTTAGTTTCATGAGCGCTTTTGTTTCTCCCGTGCCTGCGAGTAGGTTTCCTAGGCTTAGGCTTCCGATGAGTGTGAACAGGTTGTTTATGACGTATAGGGTTAGGAAGAATGGTGCATATGTCCATTTTTCGCCAAACAGTATGCTTATCATTGGCTTTGAGAGGACCATCATTGCCATTGTTGCTGGAACTAAGAGAAGGGATGTATACTTAACTGAGGATGTGAATACTGTTTGTATTATTTCGTGCTCGTTTTGTGGGTCTATTTTTGAGAATGCTGGAAATAGTACTGTGGATATTGGGATTGTGAAAAATGTTAGTATTACTGCGAACTGTGCTGCGACTTGGTAGTTGCCTATCAGGGCGTCAGCGCAATAGATTGCCATTAGAAAAGCGTAAAATTGTGCAAGGACACCGTTTAGGATTGATGAGATTGAAAGTGGGACTCCATAATATAGCATTTTCCTTAGGGTTTTTGATAGGTTTGTTTTTTCTGAGTTTTTTATTTTTAGGTTTTTGAATATAGTTAAGTATAGAGCTGCCAATCCAATTAGGGCTGCAGCTATGGTTGATAGTGTATATCCTAAAACTGCTCCTAGGGCGCTATATCCGATGAAGACTAGTAGCGGAGATGTGACGCTTTTGACAATGGCTTGGAATATGAGTGTTAGGCTGTTTAGTTCCATTCTTTCGAAGCCTATGAAGCTTGATTGTGAGGCTATTTGGAGAGCTCCAGCAAGTATTGTTACTGATGTTATCGCTATTAATGATGCGGATTCTGGTCTATTGAAGATTGCTGTTGCTATGAAGCTTGTTAGAAGGGCTAAGATTGTTGCGAGTAGAATCCCCGTTGTTGCCTCAAAAAACATGCCAGCCTTGATAAATTCGTGCGTGTCTTCTTGTTTGTTTTGGACCCTTAGACTTGCCGTGTATCTTGTTATGGCTGAGTTTACTCCCCAATCTCTGAAGAGGATTATCATGTTGGACGGAATTAGCGCTACAGTATATAGTCCGTACTCATCCGGTGTTAGAAGCCTTCCTAAGATTATTGTACCTATGGCCATTATTATTGTAGAAGTTGCTACGCCTATGAATAGTTGAAAGCTTCCAGTTGCTGAAGTTTTGCCTATTTGTATTGCTTTTTCCATGGTTTTCATGTCTCTTGCTTTTAAGTTTGATAATCTCGTTTTTTGGATGCTTTCCTTCTAGCTGGAAATCGCAGCAAAATCCTCAAAGTCTATTAATTTTGTAGCCCAAATGGTTTTTGTGCTAACAACTTCTTGATAGTTCTTTTACCAAAGCCATTGCCGTCAGTTTCACAGCTTGCTTGCTTGTGTATTGTGGTTTCCAACCAGTTTTAAGAAGTTTGTCTATTGATAGCTGCATTGTTTTGACATCTCCTTTCCAGCCTCTTCCTCCGTTGATGCCTCCTGTAAACTTGTTCTTAATGTTTGAGGCATTCATTTCCTTTGCAACAATTCTGGCTATCTCTTTAACAGAAATCATGTCATGAGAGCCAATGTTGTAGATGTCGATTTTCCTAGTGTCTTTTAGGAATTTATCAGTTAGGCATATTATTGCTTCGATGCAGTCTGTTATGTATAGATATGATTTTTGTTGAGTCCCATCGCCGAGAATTTCAAGTTCCATAGGATTCGCGGCGATTTTTCTAGTGAAATCTACTATGACGCCGTGGTTAGATTTGGGGCCAACTATATTTGCCAAGCGCAGAATAAGTGCTCTGTGGTCAAAAGTGTGAGCGTAACTTGTAATCAGGGCTTCGCATGACAGTTTTGAAGCGCCATAGGTTGATATCGGGGTTACTGGTGCGTAATCCTCGGGTGTTGGAATCTGCAAGACGTCTCCATAAACGGTGGACGTTGAAGTAAAGACTATTGTTTTCGATGTCTTGGTCCTTCGAATGCTCTCAAGTAGATTGAAGGTTGTCAGGATATTCTCTTTAAAATGAACTTTAGGGTTTGTTTCGCCTGCTTTTACTTCAGGGTTTGCAGCGAGATGAAAGACTATTTCACATTCTTCGATTATTCGATCCAGCTTTGAGGGTTTTTTCAAATCCTCTTTGACTACTCTCAAACGACGATTGTCACGTAACAATTGAATGTTCTGCAATCTTCCGCTTGAGAAGTTGTCAATAACTATGACTTCGCAGCCTTCTTTGAGGAGCCTTTCAGTTAGGTGACTACCTATAAATCCAGCTCCTCCAGTAACAATGGTGACATAGTGCTTCATTTTGTTGTTTTCCTTCACTGTAGTTGATATCTTATAAGGGATTGTAGGAAACGGATGACCACTTTGGACGGATCATTCAGCCGCTTTGAACAAGTATGGCTGATTTATTTCATAGGCTAGAATAGAAGTTCCTATAGGGTTTCACATTTTTTGTGAGTTCTCTCTTTTATTATTGCTGGGATAGTCGATATCCTTAGATGGTTGCCTGCAGAGCTACTTATGTAGGTTCAACTCCTACTGCGGTATATCAACACAAGCTATGCGTGAATTAGTGTACTCTTTTTAGCCATATTTCTCTCCATAGGCAGTAGCAGTTTCGTTTGCAGTGTTCATGATATGTTCCATCACAAGTGACCCCTTCGAGAATGACGGTACTGTTTATCTGACGAAGTTTTCCCGTTTCTTCATTTATTGCTATGTCAACACGCTTCAACACTTGATATCTTTTCCCGCAGTACTTCAGCATTTCAGCACTGAAGCCAAGCCCTCGGTTTCTGCCTCTAGAGTCCAGCGTCGCCAAAATTTCCTCTTGACTTCTTACTTCTACAAGTTCCCCGACTTGGAGATTCAAGGAAATTGTTGGGGTTCTTTTGAGGTTGCCATGAATTGTGGTCTGCACTTTTCTAGTGAAAATGGTTCTAGCTTTTAAGTTCAATGAATGTAACAACATGCACATATAGCTGAATGGCTCAATTGCGCTTCTACTACACTTTATATCCTTACAAAATTGATCAATTCGTGAGATAAACGGATATGTATTTAATGAGGCCTTCAAGAGATTTGTAGATTGGCAAAAAACTATTTTGTCTTGCGCTTTTTTTACCTTGTTTGTTTCAAGAGGAATATAATTAGATGGGCGATGTTTATTTGAATGGTCTTGCACTCTCTTTAACCAAGCTTCCTTCCATAATACGAAACATGACCGCTGGCATCCACTGTGAGCCTTGCCATCGCAGGTTACTCCCTCCAGATTCACCGTGTTTTTCATGCGTCTTACGCCATGTCCTTCCACCATTATTTTGTTAACGCGATTCAGAACTTTGAATTTTCTCCCACAATATTTGCGCATTTCAGGCATAAATTGTAATCCTTCAAACGTGCCATTTTCATCAAGCGTAGCAAGTATCTCACTTTCTCCACGTATTTCAACCTTTTCTCCTGGACAGAGGCCTAGAGAATGGCTTTCACACGACGTTTGTGCGCCTACTACTCGTCTAGCGCCCTTTTCCAAATGCGATTTCAAAAATCTATCACGCCTGCATCATAAACTCAAGCAATTTGTTATATGGGACTTCGTAATGGCTACAATGACGTTGTGTGTTCTAGTCACTACCGATCGATGTTTTTCTACGTTTGCCCACATTTTCTTAGCTTTGGCATCTTAGTATTGTTTCGTGAGAAGTCTCATTTTCCATTTTAACTCCAGTGACACTATCCTTGTACCGAGAAGAGGTCACTCCAATCTTCATATGTGTGTTCACCCCGATTCGGACGCCGCGTGTGCGTTTTCCAATTTTGAAGCCATGGATGACTGTGACTATTTGAAAAGACAATTCCTTACCTTTTCCGCGTGCATACGGAAATAGTATCGTAAAGCGTAATATTTAATAGTTTCAAGCAATAATTAGTATACGAGGCGAACATTTAAACACTTTGACATGCAATCATAAATAATGACTAAAAGGTGATAAACGATGAACTTGATCTCAGGGAAGAAAAGTTTTGTTGTTCCAGCTCTACTAATATTTCTATTGATTACAACAAGTGCAGCTATGCTGGATTGTTCCACCTATATTGGCTCCTACGGAACAATAAAGTATCCGACCGTTTCTAGCGCATATCAGAACAGCGAATTACGTGGCGTATTACTTAAGTACCATTGGGAGCCACATAATTATGATCTCATTTGCAAAACCATCGCTACTTATGGATTTAACGCACTTTACGCCGAAGTCGACATCATGGCGTGGACTGGCCACGACATTAGTTACTTTCCAGATATTATTAATGCTTGTAATAAATATGGATTGGAGTTTCATGTTCTTGTAAAATTCGGTCACTATGATCCCTCCTATACTGACCAGTCCGAATCATCTTACCCGTATGGCCTAAGCGGTAGTAATCCAAATTGGCGCATGATAGATGAGAATGGCAATTACGTGGATTATTCATGCTTCCAGAAAATATCAGTGAGGAATCGTGTTAAGCAAGTTATTGAACTCATATTAAATCTCTTTCCAGAAATAGTGGATATAAATTTCGATTATGTGCGCTATGAACCCGTGGGATCCGCGGTCGTTTGTTATTGTAGCGAGTGTAAAGATGCATTTGCAAACTGGCTGGCAGAAAATGGAAAAGATCCAATAGGACCAGAGTGGCCTGGCCCATTCGTTTATGGAGGCACTAGATGGAAAGATTTTGCAGAATGGCGTTGTAACCCAGTAAACAACATGATTAAAGATGTACGTCAATGGGCATTAGCCAAAAATCCAAATTTGATTTTTACAGCAGATACTTGGGCTTCTTACGCTTCGTGGGAACCAGATTCTTACAAAGAAGAGATAGGTCAGGACCCTGCTTACTGGATTTCCCAAGATTATCTTGATGCTCTTAACCCTATGATGTACACTGATAGTGTGAGCACTCTTACCAAAATGATTAATGATGAGCAACAATATCGGCTTGGTAATAGTAAAGGCGCAATTCCACTTGTGCCATTCATAACTCAGGGTGGTCCAGGCGCTGATGTTGATAGCCCAATTCCAATTAACACATGGATACAAATGATAGATACGATACGACAAAAAGGCTGTAATGGCTTTGTAATTTGGAGATATGCTGGTCCAGGTTTCACAGCAAGTGACTTCACCGATATTACACCATACCTTTCTGCAATACGAGATAGCACCACTAAGGGAGAGTACCCAGTGTTTAAGCAGTCGCGACCTTCCGCAATAGGTTCAACAATTACGTGGCAAACCTCGCTTCCAACCACAGGTAAGGTTGAATATAGCCAGACACCACTATTCACAGCAATACCAAAAACAGGAACACACTTACCATACTTGGACATTGACTATGTAGCGGGAACTATTCTATCCGAACCCTCGGTAACTCAAAATCACTTAATCGTTGTGCCTCTTTCGCCACCATTCTACTTCCGCATAAGGGACCTAGACTCTAACGTTGAGCTTGCAAGTCGCGTATTCATGGTCTCAGAATAACCGCAGTTTCGTTTATTAATGTATGCGAACTGAAACGTGAAACATTCATGTATACAAGTAATAAGCTTTCTTAAGTTGATTAGCCTTCATGTTACGGAAATGTTATTTTTGGCGTGGATGTACTTGATTGTCTTATTGCTGATCCTTTGTTGAAGAATAAAGCCGCAAGTCTGAACAGTGGAAATCGCGCAGAGCCTAGTTTGTGGGGTATTTTTGACGAAGTTAAATCGATGATCGATGGAACAGTCGAACATTGTCCTATCTGTTAAGCTTCTAGATAGGAAAAATGACTCAAAGAAAAAAATTCTTCTATGGCTAACAATTTTGGCTTGCTAAATGACTCTTTCTGAAATTTCCGTATGCTCCACATTAATCATAGACAAATAATGTCAAAAATTTCTGGATGCAAGTAGTAAATTCTTAACTTATCTCTCAACAAACACCGTCTCTTTAATCTTGTAATGTAATAGGTTGTTTGTGTTTAGCATCTATGCTTGCTATCAAAGCTATACCATTTTTTATAGCCTTGCAGGTATCAAAAGAAACACACGTTCACTGTAAAAAGCAGGAGCATCTTTAATCGCCAAGAAACCCACAGCAGCAAATTAACAAAAACACTATTTAGATCGCAATATGATTTGGTTCTAACTTGACTAATATCTGACACAGCAGTTTTTTGAAAAATGACGCGCAAGCTAAAGTTCTTAAGTATGTTCCCCTTCTCCTTCTATCAAAAACCGACTCAGAAATCTAGCGAGTTTTTTTTCTTTAAAAGGCTTCTTATAATCGTGGTATTCTATCAATTGCCCGCCCCATTTCGCTTTAAATCGATAAATATTTCTAGCTTTTTCATCACCAGCGTTGATTTTGTAAAGTTGAACTCCACTAAGGTCAAAATACTCAAAGTTCATGTCATGCGCCCATTTTATTATATGCCATTTTAAAGCGTCGATCACGTATATCCTATTTAGTCTCGCATAATCAGAATCTGCGTATGCATATTCATGAATCATCTTATTATACATTAGAGAAATTGATGCACCTATCGGTTCTCCTTTGTAAAACGCGATGAACCCAACAATTTCGTTTTTTGGGAAAAAGCAATCCCATAAACACTTAAAGAAAGAGAACGGGTAAGTCTTCATCTTCAGTCTTCGGGTTGATTGAACATGCAGATTGTGAAATTCTTTTAATTCATCAAATTTGGACATCTGGAAAACTTGCAAGTCTTGTTCTATTCTGCCTATATTCTTACGAGCACTTCTATCTATCCTCTTCCATAAAAATTCCAACGGATGATCTAGATCCACGAGTATAGTACCCATCTTTTTTTTCTGAAAACCAAGCAAAGAAAACAATGCAGGGTTATCATCAAATAATGCGGGTCTGGCAAATTTAATTGCGTAGGATTTTCTCTTGCAAGCTATGTTAAGTATTTCTTGCACCATTTCTCTGTAGAGTGCTTCACGAAAATGCATCTCTGTTGAGAACTGCGGAAGGATAACTGGCCCCTTCTCCCAGAGAATATATGGCAGCATTTTGTGAAATAGAGGGGATATAGTATGCTTATAAAACTTGCCAAACAGGAAGCCATGTTTGCCTGCTAGATTGATAAGTGGGGAGTTGCCATAACAACTTTCTATCGCCAGTAATAGACCTTGAATGTTGCCTGCTTTATCTAAAGCTGTAATGTAGATAGGCTTGTCACGGAAAGTTTTTTTTAGAAACTCTGCCCAATGCGTAGATTGAAATAACGTTCCGTTGGGCGTTTCCTTAAGAGCGTTATTCCAAGCTATCTCGCTGACTCTTTCTGATTCAACAATCAAATCCAATCCCTTCTAAAACGTGTATGTTTAATTATGATTCACGATTTCGAAGAAAACAGCAGATTTTAAGGTGCAAAATAAACTTCGCTGTCGCCATCTGAGTATATTTTGTTGCAATCAATTAATGCAGATGATAGGTCAGTAATATTGAAAAATCCAAGACTAGGCGTGGAAACCAAGCCGAGTTGAATATTTACATATCTCAGATAGACATAGGTTTGTGTTGGAAATGTGCTACCATTAGTAATCAAACCTACTTTGTCATCTGACAAAAGAGCATAGCTCTTTAAAAGTGTAGATCGCGAATTTGCATCAGCGTACACCTTCAATTCAGAGTTCATATTTTCCCGCAACCATTGTGTACTAAAAACATCTTGGTCAAAAAAATATTGGCTATGCATAATAACTCTCACTTCAAGGTTACTTGCCTTTTCTTTTCTATCAAGATCCAGCGAATAAGAGTAAGGATAATCATTAGCAACATGATTGACAAACCCCACTTGAAAAAGAAAAGTAAGGATCAGCAAGCATGCAGCCACATATAATCCTAAGTTTTTGACATGAACCCTTCCTAATTTTTGTAGACTTGCAGGGAAAAATCTTCCAGCAAGATCCAAAAGAAATATGCACCCAAACGCATAAAGAGGCGTTAAAAACGGAACCACTATTGAATAGAACCTTGTAGCATTAAGGGTGACAGCGAAATTTGGAATAATGAAACATGATCCTAATATTATGATACTAAACATTGCAGCTAGACGCGATTCGAAGTTCAAGTTGAATTTTTTCGGCTTAAGCGCCATCACCATTGCGCCTATGGCTATAAAGAAAAGTTGAAGATATACCAAAACTTTATGAACCATACCAATTGTGCTGGTTGATACAGTCTGAAACAGAGGCGTTAACTGCTTCTGTTGAGTTCTGGCCTCAAAATTAAAAAGATCAACACTAATCAATCTTGTTATACGGTAAATTGAATTTGACAGTTGATTTAAAGGGGAACTAGATATGTAAATGTACCAAGAGAAAGTTAACACGCTAATCAATAAAATTACCGCAACATTGAGTGCTTTTACACTATGGTTCGCCGATATTTTAAGCCCAGAAAACTGCAATCTAGAAAAAATAAACAAAAATAAAATGTAAGCTAAGAAAAGATATGCCATTGAATAGTGCGACACTATTAAAGCGGCGGCGAAAATTATTAATAGAATTCGCTTTCTTCTAAGATTCAGCCTTTTTTCAATAATTAAATACATGGATAATATAAAGAAGAATTGTCCAGTCATTTGTCTAGCCAAACTTAGAGGTTCTATTCCGAAGAACGCAATTGAAGTAGATATTAAGACAAAGGCTGATGTGAAGGCCACTTTCTTCTCTGTTTGTGACTCATAAATCTTGTAAAGTACTAACGGTGTAAGAGAAAAAACGAAAGGATAGAAGATCTTGAAGAAGACTTCTCCATTTATTCCTAATATAACCCTATAAACCATTGGCAGAATGGTTATACTTAAAACTGAGTTTAAGCTATCAATCAGTGAATAAGAGGAAACCAGACCTGGCGGATGCCAAAAACTTTCAGTTTCGGTTAACTTGAATACGTAGAATTCAGAAAAAATATCTGACCCAATGAAGTATTTTGAAATTAAAGCCGTATGTAACAACAAAGCAATAGAAACCGATGCTAAAACCAATGGAAAAATCTTTTCGGGCAATAGTCTATTAGAGAAAACACTTGCCATGCAAATAAACGTTATTGCTAGAATCATAATGAGCAGAAGCGAGGTAATGTGATACATCGCGCCTACAACAGCCAAAACAGGAAGCATAATAATCAACGATGATTTTAGAATTAGGACCGCACTCAACTTCCCAAAAGAAAGAGATCTTCCTTCTTTGTCTTTCTGTTTATAAGATAATACCAGTAAGATTATAGTTAATCCTGTTATTACGATCATCAACGGCACGATAGACAAGGGTTCACAGAGATTCAAAGCTAGAAACAACATATTCAAAAACAATCCCGCGAACATTAGAAAGGCTATACTTGTGCCAACAGAAAATAATACTGTCTCCAATAAGTCTCTCTTATCGTGCCTTAGTATACTCAAAAATAGATATCCAGGAACAAAGGACAAATATATGAAGCCTACCACTTGCCGCAGTAAAATGACATTTAGGCAGACTGACGTAATTGTAAGAACATACAGAAAAATAGCAATTTTCAAAGGCGCATTCAACGTATAAACTCCATGATATGATGATAATTTCTTAGAAGAGTTCTTTGCATTGATCGATACTTCCAAAGGTCAATAGCAGAGAATGAAGATAAAAAAACGTCGGCCATGAGTAGACTGGTCTTCGCCAAGAAAATAGCTTCTCTTTGAAAGATGTACTTTTGAGTAACCTTAGCCCGTTGTCTTTAAGCTCGGTGTTCAAATATTTGTATGCTTTTTCAATTCCCTTCTTATTGACTCCGAGCAATTTCCAGATTCTTGTTGCTTGAGCTGTTGCGTCAGACGTTTTCAACTTTTCGCGATTCTGTTTGCCCTCTATTATTTTTTCTAGATTATAGTACCGATAAAATGATCCATCTTGGTTTTGCACCTTGCAGAGCCAGTCACTTGATTTCTTTGCTATTTCATGAAATTCTTCTCTTTTAAAGGCGTGATAAGCGTAGAGGAAAGCTTCTGTTGCGTAGCAATGAGGATGAGTCATGATCATATCGGAGCCTTCGGAGATTTTGAAGCTACCGTCTTCTTTTTGACGCTGCCCGTATTCGCCTAATAGCTTGAGAGCAGTTATCTCATGTTTTTGGTCCTTGAGGTATGTGGAGGCTTTTATCAACGGTATGATTAATTTCACGAGATGCACTGACGGTACGTGATACCAATCTTTGTTTTCAGGAACATTGTCCACAGCGGAAAATAGCCTTCCATTCCACAGTGAATATAACCAGTTTACGCTCTTCTTCGCTTCATTCAAGTAGACTTTATTGTGGGTTAGGGCATATAGGTCGAACATGCTAGAAATAAAAATCCCAGTGTCAAACGCATACAGAAAATTGTCTGAGAAACATGGAATGGCGCCGTTCTTGTTAATCTTAATTAAGTATTCAGCGCATCTCTCTGCTCTCTCCAGAAATTCCTCATCTTTTCTTCTTTTATATAATATACAAGACAAGCTGATTGCATAAGCGGTTATTTCTGGATAAGCTGGACCTTTTTCCTTAAAAGAATAGTATGCAAGATATGCTCCATCCTTATTATAAATAGGTGAATAAAGAAACCAGTCTATAAGCTTATTTAAAGTATTCATTTTTCAATCTCCATCTTCTTTAACGCAGGTCAAGGTTCATTTGCTACCTAGTGTCGCTTAATTTCGATCTAGAGTGATATTTTTCTTTTTCAATCTGATCACGCGGAATCCCTGCATCAATCAAAAACTCTTCGAAAGACTTGTACAAGGGTTTTGACTTTAAAAAATTAGGTAGGGCCGACCCACATTGCTTTCTGACAGGTAATTTACCCCAATCTGAAGGCTTCCTGCTTAAGAAAAGAGGAAATTCTTCCCAAAAATCCTCCTTCTTTGGCACTTTTCCCGTCTTTCGATATAGCTCCAGCGCATATGCTTTAGCTTCTTCAACGTAAATTCTCTTTCTTTTTTCATAATATTCATCAAGATTCTTAATGACTTTACAAGGATTGCCTGCGGCCACGGAATTAGCTGGTATATCATGAGTCACCACTGATCCTGGCGCTATAATAGTGTTTCTTCCGATCCGCACCCCTTTAAGTATTATGGCATTGGCTCCAATGAAACAATTATCTTCTATAACTACTTTTCCAGAAGAACAAAGCACTTCACCATATTTTTCTCTCAATATGGAGAACACATCGTGAGTTAGTATTATAACGTTTTGAGAAACAATACAGTTTCTTCCAATTTCAACCAAGCATGGTCTAGTCAAGTCGATTCCCTTGAGACCTCTTCCATGAGTACCTTCACCGATGGTTACTCCTTTTTTTCTCAAATAGCTAACATATAGCTTTGAGCTTAAGGAGAAAAATTCGTGGGCGATGAATTCTAGTAGACGCATAGTTTCATATACCTCCTAGTTCTTTCACTTGGGTATACCCGAAACAACATGTTCAATAATAGAAAATAATCCTTTTGGATCATGTTGGGACATCAAATAATAATATTGCTTTTTGAGCATTCTTTGAGAAGCGTCTTCTTCTCTCTTCATCCTTAAGTTTTTGATTGTATCGATTATTTTTCCCTTTGAAAGCTCGATAATAACGCCACCAACTGTGTTCTTTATAATTAACCTCTCGCGCCACATATTTTTTGGCAAATATTCGCACAGATTATACATCAAATAGATGCTGCACTAGTACACGACGGAAAGTAATAGCTCATTATCAGGAATTTCACCGTGTTTGCCAAACAATTATAAAAAAACGAACAAGTTTTCTAGAATATCATAGTTTGTTTTTCGCAGATATCTGTTAAAGGTGAGCGTCTAGCAATTGATTTGCTATTCCGGAGGTGTGATAGGTAAGTGTCTAGATCATCTGCCACCTTTCCCCAACTGTAATTCTTTTCTACAATAATTCTCCCGTGGCGTCCCCATTCCTCCATCATCTTTCTATTGTTGTATGCGTAGATTAATGCGCTTGCAATTTCGTTGGGATCTGTAGATGAAATATAGATTCCACATCTGGACTTTCCTATTATTTCTCGATTTGCTGGAATATCTGTTGCTATCACGACTTTTTCCATAGCAAGATACTCCAAAAGCTTTAATGGACATTGATTTCTCCACATCGGTAAATTTGGCAGTGGGATTATCCCAACATTGCTCATTGCAACAAATTTAGGGATCTCATTATACGGAACCGAATCATGAAATATCACATTTTCTCGAACACCTATTTCCTGAACTAGTTTCTTCATTGCTAGCTCGGCAGGACCACTGCCTAATATGAAAAAGATTATCTTTGGATATCTATTTCTAATTATTGCAATCGCCTTTATGGTTTCAAAGATTCCTCTCGCTGAGCTTAAATGACCATGATACATTACAACGAATTTGCCCCTTAGAGCAAACTTTTTTCTCAATTTTGAACTATCATGATTTTTTGGATCAAATAACGTTGTTGAGACCCCACTAGTCCAAACTCCAATGAATTTATGTGAAATTTGGAAGCTCCTACATATTTCTCTCTTCATCATTTCGGTTAGTATTGTAATTCCATCAAAAGCTTTTTTTCCTAGAACCACCGAAACTCTAAACCAAAGTGCAGATAAGTATCTTCTGAATTTAGTTACATCAACAGGTGTCGTTCTTATGTCTAGGATAACTTTAATACCTAAAGCACTCAAATGGAGTTTCCAAATGAAAATAAGAACAGTTAAACCGGGTTCTACAATTACGAATTTTGGTTTTTTTGCTGCTACATAAAAGGGGAAATAAATCAAAAGTACAATTACGAAGAAAAAAGGTGTAATGAGAGGTACATATCTCAATGGTATTGAGGTAAGGTTAATTGCATTATCGATAGCAACTTTTCTTTTTGAATACAATGCGAACAGATATACGTTATTGCCTCGTTCAGCTAGATGCTTTAGTATCTCTACCTGAGTTGTTTTATGTAAGAAAACGTCCAGAATTAGAAAACCTATCCAAACAATTCCTTTCTGTTGTGAAGGCATTTTCTGAATACCCCTTTTCGATAAGTGCACACGTTTCTGTTTTTTAGCATACAATTAACGTAGTGCTTGAATTTTTCAATTTTCCCATAATTGAATGCGTTGTTCCGAATTCAAGAAAAGAACTTTTGTAGGGAACGAAGATGTGTGAGTCACCCTTTAAATTATGTACTGTTGAGTCAACCATAAAGTGGTTCAAGAAAGAAACTAGTCTATTCTTTTGAAGCAATTTTTCATAGTCGTGATATATCACTGTTCGACCTCCCCATTTGGATTTAAATCTATAAATGTTGTATGCTTTTCTGTCTCTACCTTCAATCTTGAAGAGTTGTACTCCGCTGAAATCGAAATATCTGAAGTTTCTTTTGTGTGCCCATTCTATTGCATGCCAGACCAGAACATCACCTACATTTATATAATTGGATCGTGCGTGATCTGAATTTCCCCCTGCAAAAATGTGTATAATTTCGTTATGCATAAGAAACATTAAGGATCCTATAGGTCTATCTTTAATGTATCCATTGAAAATGATCATTTTGTTACGATGTAAAAAACATTTCCATAATGACAGAAAATAGAAAAATGGATATATCTTCTGCCTTGTGGCTTCGGCACCTTGAACATACACATCATAGAATTCTTTTAATTCATCCAGTTTAGATATCTCTCTAGCCTCAACTCCGTCTTCTTTTCCTCGCCTTACACCTCGGCGAGCCTCATTTGTTGCCTCTTTTGTTAAACGAAGCCAGAAAAATAGGACGATCACCAAAAGTTTTGTTCAAGAATTCAGCCCAAAATGTAGATTGGAAAATCGTGCCTTTAGGTTCGGCTTCTGAAAGAGCTGCATTCCATCGCTTGACACTTGCTTTTTCTAATTCAACTATCATATACAAATCTTCTTATACGCCTTCAACTTTGATTCAATCTAAGGTAAACCCAAGTGCTATCTTTACGGGTTATAGTAGATATTGGTATCTCAATTTATATATATTGTTGCAATAATCCAATGTTAGTAATGATTCGGAAACATTGAGTAACAATATTATTTCCCGCCGCAATACAGGGACATCTGACGCTATAGAAGCAAAGATAGAGATATACACGAGCGCAACAATCTTTTGCTCACAGTTAATCATTTTAATTTCTCATAGATTGATATGCTGATGACCGTTTTTGTCAATGTGACTTTTAACGAAGCCGAAACACCAAGCAGTATATTTAAAAAAGGAATGAATGGGCAAAAGAAAGACTTTCTTTTCAGGTAGTTTTCCATACACTTTGAACGCATTTTTGAGACTAAAAATCATTGCTACAGGAGGCAAATTCGTTAATGTAAATCTGCGATTGTGCTTGTGGGAAACGTAGTGCATGCCGTAGCCCCACCATAAATACTCATGCCATAGAGCTCTCCAAGTCTTTCTATGCCTATGATAGAATTTGGCGCTGCTTTTAGAAAGTCGCCAGTGAGACTTCTTAAGTCTTTCTGTAAGATCGATGTCCTCTCCTGCACCCTTGAGATCAACGTCAAAACCTCCAATGTCCTTTATGGCTTTGAGACGATATATAGCGCCTCCTACATCTACTACATTTGTATTATCTGAACTGAGAGGCATAGAAGCAACAGATTCTAGGAAGGCAACTAGTGTATCTCCTTGCAAAATTTCGTTTCCAGATACTCCTCCTAAGCTTGGATCCTCTTCAATAGAATCTACGTGTTTTCTTATGAAATTAGGTGGCAGTTTATAATCCGCATCAACCCAAACTAAATATTCTCCAGACGCGTTTTCTACTACAATTTGTCTGGAATAGGCAATCCCCTTCCAAGCATGAGAAATGATGTGTACGTGGAAATCAAAACTTGATGTCACGTTCTTAACAATAGATAATGTTCGGTCTCTGCTACCATCATCAACAATTATAAGCTCCATTAAATCATGTGGAAAATCTTGATCTGCGATACTATTAAGAGCATCTGCGATGGTCTTTTCGGAATCTTTGACACAAACTCCGATAGTGACCTTTACACCCAATTTGAAATCACTAATATGCATATTTTATCAACATAAAAGGTCTTGGAATGTCAGGCTGCTAATTTTTCCGCATCAAGCTTGATATTGAAATATTCGGTGAAATGTCTTAGGATAAATTTCGGTTTATAGCCAAAACGACTGACCCACTTAATACTTTCTCTATAACATCTTAGAACTTGTTTTTTCGTGAATCTTATTTCACTTCCTTCTTGTAACGGAGGTGTTACTTCAATAAACCCTCTTTCTGAGAGAGAACTAATTCTTTTGAAGAATAGTTCATAACTCCGCAACAGATTTCTTGTTTCCTTCGGGCTTTTTAAATTGACCATGCAAAGGCGCTTTGGATTGCCATTATAGTAGATGGAATCCCAGTATCTGTTTACAAGATTATGTGGGTGTTTCAACAGGACTGCGTAACAATATGGTAATAGTGATTTATATACAGCACGTACATAAGTCAATGAATCGTGTTTATGCGCTCCTATAGGATAAGGATAAAACGTGATGTTTCTATAGCAAACTGGAGCTGAGGAGATTTTGGCAGAAAAGTCGAATTTGATTCCCAGTTTTTGAAGCGCTTCCAAATGTGGCGGTGACCAACAAAAACCTGGGGCTCGAAAAGAAAGAATTTGATTGTTTGGGAAGAGATATCTAAGTAAGAGAAACCCTCCCTTTCCCTCTTTAACACCTGTCAGAGGGTTTATCTGGGCCGTTTCTCTCTCTAATGAAATGCGAACAGCAGTGTCATAATCATCTACATCCGTATATTCACATATTGTAGGATGAACAGAGTGAGAAGAACCATGATAACCTATCTCATGTTTCTCAAGCAACTCCAGAATCTTAGGAAAATCTGTCAGTTTTTGGCACACGTGTCCTGTTAAGAAGAATATTCCTCTCAGGTTATATTTATCTAACAACTTCAGAATGCTGTACAAAGCGACCGTTGATCGAGGGTTAATGAAGTCTTCACAGTCAAAAGTGAGGAAAAGTTTGCCCATATGTTTTAAGCTCACCTTTGTAAGAAAATCTCCTTGCTAAGCGAATAGCCTTCCTCGCGGAGTATCTACATTGCATAATTGCAATCCGTTTTTTGTCGCCTTGAAGATATCTGCACATTCTCCCAGATTCTCAGTTGTTTCGATAATTCCTTTTGAATGTCGAACTCTGTTTCAACTTTCTCTTTTCCTTCTTTACCCATCTTCAGACGCAGGTTATTGTCTGTTAGAAGACGTTCTATAGCCTCAGCCAGCTGCTCGACGTTTCTCTCATCGACCAAAAGACCTGATATTCCACTTTCAATAAGCTCAGGGATTCCCGAAATCCTTGTTGAAACGCAAGGAATTCCTACGAACATAGCCTCCATCAGAGAAACTGGGATGCCATCCATATCTCCATTTGCCGCTCGGACACATGGTAACAAGAAGATACTTGCTTCTTCGTATTGCTTCATAAGAGAATAGCTGTCCAAAGTGCCTAGGAACCTCACATTATTGTTAAGACCTAGCGATGTTGCCAAGCGTTTAAGTTTATCTTCTAATTGTCCAGATCCGACTATATTATAACGAATTTCTGGAAATCTTCGAATGAGCTTGCTGATTGCAAGTATTCCGTACTCTATACCTTTTTTCTCTTCGAGTCTTGCCACAGTTAAGATCGTAAAAGCATTGTTCAGACTTTTTTTTGATGCAGCCTTTAATCTTTCTAGCATGCATGCTCTCACAACATGTATTTTTCCCAATTCAATGCCAGTCAATTTATGCAGATATTCTTTGTTAAAGAAAGAAATCGTAATAACGGAGGAAGCTTTCTGCATTTTCTGTCTCAATGCCCCCACATCAGGATTCATGAATATGTCTCTAGCATGCAAAGTAAAAGTGAAGGGTACGCCAGTAAATTCAGAAAGAAGCATTGCAACATCGGCGGATTCAATCCCAAGATGAGCGTGTAGAACATCCAATTTCAGTTTTTCTATCGTTTTTAAAAAATGTCTTGCTGCCAATATACAATATAATTTTCGCAATCCAGAACGTTTCTTGCCTTTGCCTAGGAAAAGCAGACGACCGCATCTCGACAATTTTGACCCGAGTTCAAAGAAATAGGGCAAGTAATGCGTCTTCTCTAGTAAACTATACTCATTGACTTCAGGCTGTAGCAGGTTTTCACTGGGACGTGAAAGTGCAAAAATGTGAACTTCATGTCCTCTTTTGGTTAGCTCTACGATTTCGTTAGAGATGAATGATTCCGAAAGCTTCGGGAACACCATGAGAATATATCCTATCTTCATGGCAATCGTTTGCCCCAAACACCAGATCTTGTTATTCATTATCAATGTCTATTTGGCTTATTCAACTTATTTTGGACATCGTGTCCAAAAGCGGTCTAAAGTAAGCTTTTTTGTCCGCAACTAAGAAATACCTGAACCTTCCTTTCTACTCATCTTTTGGAGCATATCTATATATGCCTTCATGATTAAGCAATTTGACCTTCAATTTTAATTCCCCTTTTTAACTAACAGGTTTCCTCTTAATACTTTCCCAAACGCTCATCTTTCTAAAGGACATAAAGAAGCCGACACACAAATATGTTTGGTGTATGAGAAAGCTCGCAATTATATTAAGTATCTTAACATCGGTTCTAATTCCAAGCACTAAAACTAGTATAGCACACAATAGAAAAATGCTAAAAAGAAGAAGAGAAGTGAAGTACGCGAATGCTATAAAGAACAAGATTGAAACTAATACTAATACAGGGCATAACGTCATCATTAATAATCGCAATGGAAAGATTATTATGTTGAATTTGTTACTTTTTTTGGCGAAAAACATATTAAAATTTAACAATGTAGACTGGATTAATCTGGAGGCTCTTCGGATTTTCTGTCTTTGCTGTTCCAAAAGATCCAGTGAGATAGGCTCATTATAAGATATGTTTGGAGCGAATATGAATCGATAACCTCTTTTTATAAATGATAAGCTTATGTTTCCGTCACTGGAACCGTAAGAAGTTGAGATTGGAGAAAACGCGGATTTCCTCATTAACATGCAGCTTGTAGATCCGGGAAAGGTTGAGACGATCGCGCTTTCAGCTACTAACATTTCATTGTAGGAATTTGCATAAGCAACCGCGGTTCTTGTCGCGGAAGTTGTTTTGTTATGCACGGGCACCATTCTAGCAGCAACTCCTCCAACATCTTCAAGACTCATTAAAACCTTCACTGCTTTCAACAGGGAGTCGGACGGTACTATGGCATCCGCATCAGTAGTCATTATGTACTCGGTATTCGCTTCCATTACAGCTCTATTATATGAAGCATTTACTCCGCTACGTTTCTCGTTTCGAAGAATCCTTCCCTTCACACCAAATTCCTTGAAAGCAGATTTGGCAATTTCACGTGTTTTGTCCCTAGAATCATCGTCAACTACAAATATCTGAATCTTATTTGATGGATAGTTGAACTCGCTTATGTTCCTTATCTTGGCATGTATTGTATTTTCTTCATTGTATGTGGGAATCAGAACGGTTACGTCTGGCAATTCTTGTGGGTTAATTGGATTTTCAATTATCCTGTTAAGTCTTTCAATGTACTCCTTCTTTTTATTTGTTCGTAAAACTAAGACAAAGTATGAAAAGTAGATGAGGAAGAATACACCGATAAGTATGAGCGAAATTTCTAGAAGCATAATCATCTCTGTTCCACCAGACCTTTCAGCGCGAACAAGAAAATATTCGGGTAGTGAACGCGTTTCTGTACGCGATTGGGTCTCCTATCTCTATTCTTTTCTCACATCGGTTTAACTCCACACCATAAACTGCACTTCTTTCATCTATCAAAATTTGGATAGCATCTGTTAACTGTATTTCATTATTCTTACCAAGTTCAACTTTTTCAATTGCCTTATATATTTTGGGGTTAAAAACGTAAATTGCGACTACAGCAAGTTTTGATGGTGGTCTAGAAGGTTTTTCAACAATCTTTTTTACATGATAAATTCCATTTGCTATTTTTTCTCCCATGACTACTCCATACATTGTGGGATCTTTGACTTTCTGCACAAAAAAGGCTGCATCTGCCTTGTATTTATTAAACACGGAAACCAATCGTTGCACATAGTTCTCACTTGACAAAATTAAGTCATCCCCCGCATGAACCAAGAAGTCTTCATCTCCTGAGAAAAACTTGGCTCGATACACGGCGTCTCCCAAGCCTAGGGGTTGAGGTTGGCTAGCAAATGCAATAGTCGAGTTTCCAACTTTTTCATAAAAACCTGCTAAAGAGCGTAGATGCTCATTTTTGTTCTTACTTTTTAGGTATTCCATAAAGTTTTTGTCTATGGTAAAGTGGTCTTCGATGCTTTTTTTTCCTCTGCCGACCACAAAGCATACTTCTCTCAAGCCTGAATCGTAAAGTTGTTCGAAAACTATTTGGAGGAACGGTTTCAGATGGAGTCTTCCATTTGCATTCTCTACGAGAATTGGCAACATTTCTTTTGGCTGCTCTTTTGTTGCTGGAAGCAGCCTTATTCCCAGTCCTGCAGCTGGGATAACTGCTTTCTTTATCATTTGTTTTCCTCTGAGAGCCTGTGTAATCCGATGGCTCTTAGTTTGAGCCTCTTCGAAAACGTCATAGGGTCATAAATCCTCCTACCATCGATCAGTAGAGGTTTGTGCATCCATTTAATGAAATCACTTGGCTGAAGTTTTTTGAATTCGTCCCATTCAGTAACTAGCATGCAGCAATCAGCGTTCTCTAGACACTCATAGACGTTGTTGGCATAGCTTATTCTATCTCCTAAAACCTTCTTAACCCTCCCAATTGCTACAGGATCAAAAGCTGTCACTTTCGCCCCTTCAGAAAGTAAGAGTTCAATGATCCGCAGAGATGCTGCTTCTCGGATATCATCCGTATTAGGTTTGAATGACAAACCGAGTATTGCAATTTTCTTTCCTTCTAGATTTCCAAGCTCTTCTTCTGCCAATTCAACCATGTGCCTAGCCTGCATAAAATTAATGGAAATTACGTCTTCTATCAGCTTGGACACGTATCCTAATTTTCTCGATATAGCAACTAACGCTTTGGCGTCTTTTGGAAAGCAACTTCCTCCCCACCCTGCACCTGCCTTCAAAAATCCTGGGCCAATTCTTGGATCTAAACCCATAGCCTCTGCAATTTCAACAACATCAACTCCAGAAATTCTCTCACAGATATTTGCTATTTGGTTTATGAAAGAAATCTTCGTAGCAAGAAAGGCATTACTAGCGTATTTAGCCAACTCAGCGGAGGGCAAACTCATCCTCAAGATGGGAACCTTGTTTTTATATAGCTTTCTATTCAATTCCTCGAGAATGTCACCTGATCGTTTGTCAAATTCGCCAATCACAACTCTGTCAGGGTTAGCAACATCATACATAGAAGACCCCTCTCTCAGAAACTCTGGGCTCATAGCCAAGCCAAAGTCTTCGCCCGCCTCTTTTCTAGAGTGCTTCTCTAGGATAGGTTTCACTACATTCTCAGTAGTTCCAGGAGGAACCGTGCTCTTGACAACAATCAAATGATAACTTTGTTTCAGCTTTAACGCTTCTCCGATTTCTTTAGAGACTTCTTGAACAAAAGTCAGGTCGGTACTACCATCGGATAGACTTGGAGTTCCCACGGTTATGAAGGTTGCATCAGTATTCAAAACGGCGGTTTTTCTTCCAACAACGGCTCTTAATTTTTTGTTTTTAAGGACTGTTTTAAGCATTGGTTCTAGTTCAGGTTCGAAAAAGGGAGCTATGCCACTTTTTATTAGTTTCACTTTTCGCTGCTGTTTGCTTGAAGCTATAACATTGTATCCTTGCGTAGCTAAGTAAACAGCCGTGCTAAGACCTACAAAACCCAAACCAACAACAGAAATGCGTTTCAAAAAAGACACCTATTTGCATAATGCAAGTCTTTCATTAATAAGACTGAAAGTTTCACGCGCATGTTTTTCCCTTGAAACGCCTACGGCAACGCCTCTTATGTTTGGCAAACTTGTTATGTAGTCTATTGCTTCTATAGGTTGGAGGTATCCAGCTGCCAATATGCTTATTGCTATTACGATAGGTTCGTGGAAACTTTCCAAAGCTTTCTCACATTCAGTCTTGGATGGGATCATTTGAAACCCTACCTTGTTAAAAGGTGCAGCAACGGTTATCTTCTTCAAGTCTATATTCCATTCTCTAAATTTCTTAACTAAAAATGCAAAGTTGCCCGTGTTAAAGCCGGGAGTCACTGTGCATTTCAACATAAAATCTATATATGCCTTAAAAAGCCAGTCAAGGTTAAACGCCAATGCCATGTCAGTTATTAATTCGTGAAGCATCACTGACTGCAAATTTGCCTTTTTGCCCCCTGATGATGTTATCCTTGAAATTTCATAAGATAAATAAGCCTTCATAATAGACGCGAGGTCCGCACACAAAACCCCTTTCAAACCCCTAGAAGCAGCCCATAAATTGCCTGAAAGAACTATTTCTTTAGCGAACTTCTTCGCCAAGCCTGGAACTCCCCCAAGCTTGTTAGCCAATCTGACATATTCGAATGCGTAGGGCACGATGGCATAAAAGGTCAAACGCCCAATTTCCCCTCTTTCATGAAGAACACGCAAAATTGAAAGCGTAGTCTCGCTAACCGAAAACATAAATCCATTGGCACCGTTGTCCACAGAAATCGAGATAAGGTCGGCGGCGTACTCTGGATCTTTTAACTTATCTCCTCTGGCCTTTGCCCTCTCTTGAGACCAATGGCTTATATGGTGAAATGGGTTGTCGCCAACCAGCAATGCCATATCTCTCTTAGCGCCCATCCAAACCAGCCCTGCGCTTCACTTCATCAATCACCTGGTCAACCTTCGAGGCCGTATAGAAGCTTGGCTCTGCGCCTTTGCCTTCCTTTAGAGCCTTAACGAAACATTCATCTTCTCGGAAATATTCGGGTCCACCCAACCAGAAAGAAACATTATCATCCAGATCGTGTCTAAACCAAGAGTGCGATTTCCCATTTTTCATTCTTAACTCCACCTTATCATCGTTCACTTTCATAACCCCTTTAGAACCAACTATTAAGAAGCCAACATCTGGTAGGCGATAGTCTGCCATACACCAAGAAACGTCAAACTCCCCACCAAAACCATCAGAATTGCTAACTCTGAAGAACACATGGTCATCCGATCCCTCAGCATTTGTAGATCCCACTTCAGCTAAATCTACATGAAATTCATCAAAAAACCACAAGGCAAGGTCAATGACATGGCACCCCAGATCGCTGAGGACGCCTCCCCTAAAAGCAGAAGCTCCAGTACCAGTAGCATTACTTAAGAAATCTGATGAGTAAGCATATGCCCTAAAAGAAATCAAATCACCCAAAATCCTTCCAGCAAGTAACTCTTTAGCCTTCCTAAAGGTGACAGCGAATCTTCGCATGTAACCAACCATATTAACACTACCACGAGCACGAGCCAACTCACACAACTTCTCCGCTTCACCATAAGACGCTGCAAGCGTCTTCTCCACAAACACGTTAAAGGTTAATTTCGAAGCGAATATGCTTTTCACAACAGGAAAGTGAGATTGAATAGGCGTTGTAACAAAAACAGCGTTCAAATCAAGACCACGTAGTTTCTCAACATCCGCAGTAACTACAGCGCGCTTAAACACTCTTTTGGAAAATCTACGCACTAAAGCGCTCTTATCACACAACGCAACAACCTCAACACCTTCCAAAACATTTAAAATGCCAGAGTGAAGCAAACCCATCTTACCCAAACCGACGACGACCACTCTCAATTTTTCCCCGCTCAACCCCAAAATTACTCACCGCTTAAATTTGTCGTATCAACTCTAAAGTCGTCAATTCATTTTTGGAGCCAGGGTCGGATTTTCACCGACGTGAACGGCTCTGCAGGCCGTCGCTTATGTCCTCAGCCACCCCGGCACCCTACAACTTGTTGATAATCAGATAGTAGTCATGTTAAACCTTAAACTGACAAAACGTCCATGATACTGAAAAGCATTCGCACTTGTATTGTATAACCATAATTCAAAAAAGAAAAACCCTCGAAACTCGCTTTTCTCCGAATCCCAAGACACAGTGTAACCAGTCATATCTAACCAAACACCATTCAACCTCAAACCAGAAAAATCAACCCTAGAAAACGTCTCATCCCAAACATAATCAAGAGAAAACGTCAAAGGTTGCTCCCAAACACTTTCATCCGCCACAAACGCCGTGACATTAAAAAGCGAAGGCAAACTACTCGGAGAACGATTCTCAATTGGACCAAAACTTGTAGGCGCCTCTTGCGTTTCATTTCTAAACTTAACTTGAACCATGTAATAAGCACAATAGCCCAAACGGTTTCCAATACCCAAATAAATGCTGTAATTTTGGTTACGCGTAATATTAAACGGATAATTCTCAGCCCTATGATCCGCATCCAAAATCCAAAGCTCAGTAAAAAACTCAGTCCGCGGATAAACCAAAACCCTACTCAAAAAAGGCGAAGCTACAAGCAAGGCTAAGACCCCAACAACAACCCAGTACAGAAGACCATATCCTCTAACGTTCAACTAAACTCTCTCCCTAATTTCTTCACGCCTTTTTAGAAAAACCCAAACAGCAAAACCGCCAACAACAACGCAAACAGCGCCAACAGCAGAACCAACAAAATTAACCATAAAATCCCAAAAACCAGCCCGCTCAGCATCCAACCTCAACCCTTCAGCCTGCTCCACGAAACCATCAAGCCTAGAACTACAATTATCAGCATAAGCCACAGCAGAATCAAAATCTCCCTCACCATAAGCCAACTTAGCCCTAGACAAAAACCAACCAGCCTCATTAAGAACGCCTAACAAACCGCTAACATCCGCACCAGCCTTCTGCGCATCAGCCACAGCCCCATAACAAGCAACAACCTTCCCCTCCGCAGCCAAAACAGCCGAAGAAGCATCTTCACCACTAACCCCAAAACAACGCAAAGAAACACCACCAACAAAAACAAACAAAACCAAAACACAACAAACAACACACCTAAACCTCAAACCCAACACCCCCACACACTAAAAAACAACACAAAACAACAAAAAACAACCAAACCCCACTAAACCGAACACAAACCCTCCAAAACCCTCCGCTTAGACTCAACATAACCCAACTGCCTCGCCACATGCTTACTCCGCCTCGAATACTCACGATAATGCTCCAAAAACTCCCTCCCCTTACCCGTAAGCACATAACAACCCCTACCCCTCTCAAACCTCACAAGACAAGCCTCCAAAACCTCACCCAAATACCTCATCAAAACCTTATAACTCAAATTCGCACCATACATAATCTGCGTCTTCCTCGCACCATCATTACCCTTAACCACACGCAGAATATCCGCTATAATATCAAACCTACTCCTATAACTCCCCAAAAACTGCACCTCCTCAAAAACGAAAAACGCCTTTAATTTGCACTCACGCTTAACCTAAAAATGAAGCCAGCCCCGCCCACCCTTCTTCAACTGCTGCTTCTGCCTTTCACCCTCAAAACACTGCCCAACACGCCTTTTACGTTTCGAAGACTGCTGATTCACAATAACCGTCCTGATAAACTTACCCCAACCACCAACAGAAGGATGAGCCCCAACAACCCTATCAACATCAATAACACCATGCAACTGCAAAATCTCCCTAAAACTCAACAACCTAAACTTCCTAGTAGCAAAAATCACAGTACCCCGCTCCACAAAAAGCCTCTCATAATCCTTATCAGCAATCCCTTCAGCCCTAACCTTATCATCAATCCGCTCCCACCACAAAGCTCTCCACTCCTTCCTAAGCTCCTCCATCAACTCCTTACCCGCTAAAGCTTCCACTCAAACATTCCCCCCATGACAGGAGCGGACAAGAAAACCCCAAACCACAGTTTCCTTTTCTCTTCGTCTCCCCCTCATCTTACTTAATATTCAAAACATTAATATTTAAACAGATAAGTATGAAACATCTATGCTAATTGTCTAGAACAAACATCTACCTCTTCTATAAAACCCAAAAAATGAAACAGACAAAAACTTCCTAACCATTAATAAACACAAACCCCAATTTAAACCTATGCTAACAACAGCAGACCTTCTCACAATAATCGAAGAACAAAAATCAACAAACATAAAAAAACTAGCCAAAAAACTAGAAATCCCAGAAAAAAGCCTACACGAAATCCTAACAAACCTCCGCAAACACAACTTCATTGAATACGACCAAAAAACAGGAAAGGTAACATTGCCAAAATGGCTAATAAACATTAACAAAAAAATCGAAAAACAAAAACCAGCAACAGGAGAAATAATTCTACCAAAATTCCAAGAAATACAAATACAAGACACCCTCTTTGGAAACTACACTCAAAAGGACTTGGAATTGAAAATCAGATTGAAAGCTAAACATAAAGAAATAGCCATATGCGACATAACCTAAGACTGCAAAACATACTTAACTTCCTTAAGTCTATCCAAAAGAAGCCTACCCTTCTCCGTAATACAATAAACCACAGAACCATCATCATTACAAACCTTACTAACCAAATCCTGTTTCAAACTAACAGACAAATACCTACGAAGCGTAGAATAACTCAAATTAGCCTTATACATAAGATGAGTCGCCTTAACACCCTTCAAAGACAAAGTTAGAATATCCATCAGAATCTGAACCTCACCACGTCGACGACCCATCCTAAACACCAATTTAATGCAACAAAACAGATATAAAATATCACTTCAAACGCTAATAAAACTTTCGAAACCAAAAAAACATATATAACCATACAATTCTCGCTGTCCAAACAACTTCTTAAACCAGTTTCGAACAAAGCTTGAAAACACATAGCCAAACGATAACATGAATTAACCAGCACCTCTCTTTGCACTACACCACAAAACTAATTAACTAAGCCGCTACAAAATTGTGAGGCTGCTTTAAACGTGGATAAAGCTTTTAGGCGGACGGTTGTGGAAGTCCGCGAGGACTTGTACCGCGAAATTCGAAAGTTGGCATTGTTGAATGACCTACGAATTTACGAGTTAACAAACGCCATAATTGAAGAAATATTGAAAGACCAAGAAAAAATCAAAACTATAATAAAGAAACTAAAAATTGGCTAAACACAAAAGAACAGTGTTTTGTTTCCAGAATCAGTTTTTTAGTTATTGAGCTGGGATTCATAACTGATTTTAAAGAGTTGAAGCGTAGGAATTCATAGGCGATTGCATGCGCCAAATTCCTACGGGCATTGATGGCTTAGACAAAATGTTAAATGGCGGTTTACCAGCTGGACGTTCCATTCTTCTCATTGGCAACCCAGGCTCTGGAAAAACCATCTTCAGCTTTCAGTTCTTATGTTACGGCGCTATCCACGATGAACCGGGCTTGTATGTTTCGCTTGACGAAGACATAAAGCTTCTGAGGGAAGAGTTGGCTGGTTTCGACTGGAACATTAATAAATTGGAAGAAACCCGCAAACTGGCACTGATTGACGCTTCCCCTGTTCGGCATATTCCTGGAGAAGTCAAAATTGGCGATTACCGAATTGGCAAAAGAGACTTCAGCCTTTTCAGCTTAATAGAAATCATCAGAAACCACGCCGAAAAAATAAACGCTAAACGCATAGTCATCGACCCACTTGCCAGTTTAATTCTTCAATACGAAGATGCTGCAGAAAGGCGAAATGCAACACTTGACTTGCTTGAAGCCCTTGCAAAATTGGGAACAACCAACATAATTACCACCGAGCTTAAGGCGCTAACTTTGCAGAGAGAAGTGCTTGTGGAAGAGTTTTTGTCGCATGGAGTGATAGTGCTTCATTCATGGAGAAGCCAGTTTCTCGCTCATGGCGGCATACAAATAGAGAAAATGCGTGGAATCGCTCACGACAATCAAATTCGTCCATACAAAATAACAAGCAGAGGCATCGAAGTTTTCGCGGAAGAAGAGCCTCTGGTTGACGTAGACAAGACAGCTTTTGTTCCGCAACGTTCTCCCTAAACAAGAAACACTATTCCACTTTTCGGGTCTATTTCGAAATCAACCCATTTATCGGAAGGCTTCCTTCCACGCATCTTCTTAACATGCAACTTACGAATCGTCTTTCCCTTCACGGTGCCTTCATCTAACTCAATTACGCAGTCAACAAACTCTTCAAGCCGATTCACCAAACTCGGCTCAATCGTCTCCTTGCCCACAGTGAAAACAAAAGTGCCATTCACGCCTTTAATGCGTGCACTGCGGTCTTGCAGAAATTCAACAACCTTTGAAGGGTCAACATGCGTCAAAAGTGGAACAATAGAGTCAAAGAAAACTTTTGGCGACGCTCCAGCTTCGCCAGTCACCTGCGACATCACTATTCCCAAATCAGCTAACGAAAACGGCTGAGCCAACGAGTACTTTTCCTTGCTGCTAACCTTCGCCATTGATGAAAAACAGTCAATGAACAAAAACTTCTTTTTCTCTTCATAGTCGGATACGTCTGGATGAAACTTCTTCATGTCTTCTCGAACTTCATTCGGAAAACAGTCATAGTTAACGTAGATGCAAGTTTTTCCTTCTTTCAGAAAAGAATAAGCTAACTCTTGACACAAGGTGCTTTTTCCAGAACCAGGCATGCCAGTGACCAAAACAGAGAAGGAATCAGGTATGCCCCCATCAGTTATCTCCTTAAAATAGTCAAAATCTCTCACGTTTTTGCCAGAGTTCCGTTTTTTCCACAAAACTCCTCCAAAAACCAGCATTAAAGGCGGAATAACAAGCAGAAACCAAATCCAATTAGCGCTTGGTGGAGCTGAAGCATCACCGCCTTCATTTATTGTTATTGTTTGAACTACTTCTTTGTATCCCCCATTGTTGTCGATTAATGTTAGGGTCACATTAAAAGTTCCGGAAGTAGCGTAAACGTGTGTTATCATTGGGTTAGCGGTTTCTGTTATGTTGCCGTCTCCAAAATTCCAAATATAATTCACTATTGTTCCGTCTGGGTCATAACAGCCTGATGCGTCAAAAACCACTATTTCGTCCTTTTTTGGTTGTGCGGGCATTATTGTTATGGAGGCTAAAGGGAGACGGTTAAGCACAGTCACGAACTGGGTGGTAACATTTGAAGCTCCGTCATTGTCTATGACGTTAAGCTTTACAGAGTAAATTCCAGTGTGAGTGTAAGAGTGGTTCACGGTCGCGCCGACAGCGTTCGTTTCATCATCAAAATCCCAATAATAACTAACTATTGTGCCGTCGGGGTCGAAACTGGCGGTTGCGTTGAAAAGTATGGTTTCGCCTGTGTAGACGATTTGGGCGGATTTCGTGAACTGCGCGGTTGGCGGTCTGTTTTGGATTGTGATTGTACTTTGAAGTGTGCTTTTTAGTCCTTCGTTGTCTGTTGCCGTTAGCGTGATTATGTAGGTTCCGTTTTCAGCGTAGGCGTGGTTTGCAATTATGCCCGTGGCGTTTGCGCCGTCGCCAAAGTCCCAGAAGTAATCTGTTATTGTGCCGTCTGGGTCATAGCTGTTTGTGGCGTTGAATGTTATGTTTTCTTGTGTTAATGGTGTGGTTGGTGTGGTTGTGAAGTTTGCGGTTGGCGGAGTTTTAACTACTGTGTAGATGTACTGGGTTTCGGTTGTTGTTCTTCCCGCTAAACTTGTTATGGTTGCGGTTATGGTGAAGTTGTGCACGCCCGAAACGTATGGTGCTGTGACGTTGAATTCTATGTAGTTCTGCGTCATGGAAGTGTTTAATGCGTATTTTAGGATGTCTTTTGTGAAGTCCCATTTGAGTTTGTCCACGCCATTTTCGTTATAGTAGGTTACTGCATCGCCGTAGGGGATGTAAGCGGAGCCAGCACTGTATGTCCAGCCTTGCGGCAACGTTATGTTTATTGTGGCGTAGTTTATGCCCTGCGAGTTCCTTGACATTGTTATGGGTATAAGCCTAATGCGTGTTGATAAGCCGGCGATTGCTGTTCTGTCTTCGTTGAAGAGCCATTCTGGGTTTGGGTGTGTTTGGTTTTCGTTTGTTGGGTCTGTTGTTAGGTTAAAGTCTGCGCGGAACAGGGTTGTGGCGGCGTTGTCGTGTCCGCTGTGTGATGTGTAAATCGGCGAGCTTAACCATCGTGTGCCGTCGTATGCTTGTACGCTGTAGGTTGTTGCTATTCCATCGTTGTTTACGGAGCACACGGGAACTTCAATCCACGTTATGATGAGGCTTTTGGCTGGCACGTTTATTGTTATGCTTCCAGGCGCGTATTCCCAGTAGATTGTTTTGTCGTCTGGATTGTATGTTGTCGGCGGCGAGGCGAAGTAGCGTGTGTCGTAGCACTGTGCGTTTCTGGCTGCGTCGATGATTTTTGCTGTGGCGTTGTAGTGCCATCTTAAGCCTGTGACGGTTATGGGCGTGTTTGTTGGGTTGTATAGTGCGGCTTGGTAGAACCATCCGGAGGGGTCTATGTTGTCTAGTCTTGCGAAGCTGGCGGCTTCAGCGTATACCTGCAGCGTTGTAGCGTCAGCGTTTACGGTGGTTGGCGTATTGGGTTTAAGAATTTGTAGAATAGCTAAAAGTAAGAGTAGGCATAGTGTTGTCTTATGTAGTTTTTTGTTTTTTGTGTGTTTGCTGTTTTTCATTTTTTGTTTTTCCTCTTTTTCGGCGGGTCATGAAGGGTAGATTAGCAACTAGTCTGTGGAATATTGGTGCTTTTGGCTTCAGATTCGGAACTCGCGAGTTCAGCGATTTCATTGTTGCTTGTTCAATAAAATGTTATGAAGGTGTGGTCTTGATTTTGAATCTGAACGCACAAGTAGAAAATAATGAGTGTTTATTGTGGTGGTGGGGGTGGCGTTTGCGTTGTTTGGTTTTTGGTTTCGAGGTGTTCGATGAGGAGGAGTATGCCGAAGATTATGAAGAGTGCGCCTACTATGAAGCGTAGGAGTGGTTCCCATGCTATTGCGAGTACGCCGAAGACTATGCAGAGAACTGCGAGGATTGGTTTGCTTATGCTTATGCCTATTTTTCTTAGGCTGTTGTCTACGATTTCTGTCATTTCGTGTTTTCGCTCCGAATTGGATTGGGCGGGTGGCGGATATTTAAGGGTGCGTGTGTAGGCGGTTTTGACGTGCTATGGATAGAGAATGTTTTCTTAGGTTTGGGTGTGCATAATGTTGTTTGGGTTGAGTTGGTTTAGTATTTGTGTTTTGTCCATCCGCGTTTGATTGCTGTCCAGACTATTATGGCGATTAGTGCTATGAGGAGTGTTATTTCTGTGGGTATGAGCCACCATGCTAGCCAGTAGGCTGCTGGGGCGAAGTTTAGGAGCCATGCGCCTTTGATTGCCCAGTCTAGTCCGCCTTCGCGTTGCATTTCTGTGCGTAGGTTGTTTATGCTTTTGTCGTACCAGTCTTCGACTAGGATGGGGTTGGTGTTGTTTTGTGCCATTTGTTGGTATGCGGTTTTGTAGCTGTTTATTCTGTTGGTTAGTTGGCGGAAGTAGTCTTGTTGGGCGGCGAGGCTGTTTTCGTAGTTTTGTTCCCAGTACCATGGGCTGCTGTATGTGGTGTTGTAGTTGTAGCCTGCGAAGGTGGTGTTCATTTGTTGCCAGATTGTGTTGATTTGGTCTTCTATTCCTTCGAAGGTTGCTTGGTCCATTGCCATGGTGACGTGTGCTCCGAATAGGCGGTTGTATTGGGCTACTGCGGGGAGGTAGACGATGAAGAGGGCGGCTGTGGGTATGGCTGCTAAAAGAATGATTAATGGTGCGATTGTCCAGATTATTTTCAATTTTTTGTTTGCTTCTCCTTTAATATGCGGGTTTAATGTTTTCATCGTATTATTAAGGAAGATTTAGGCATTTCGCATTGAGGGTTCTGTTAAGTTAGGGCACCAACATAGAAAAGCCTTACTGAGAGTATTTATGGCACTACAAAAGTCTTAAATTCTCTTTAAAGGATAAATCAAGTCTATGTCAGTACCAACACATGCCGAGAATATAACCAAATTCCCTCATTTAATTGGTAAGCTGAAAATCAAAAAAGAAAAAGCAGAAGAAACTCTGATAGTGGTTTGCCCAAAATGTAAGGGAAAACTTTTCTTTGTTCTTAATGAACCCAAGACTCACTATAGAAGAAAAGCAGGAAAATACAGATACCGTTTTGTCTGCGCTGAGTGCGGTTTCGGAGTGCTTTATTGGGAAAGAAAAACGTAAATTGCCTATTTGACCTTCACACGTTGTTTAACACGTTTTTCGTATTCCTCTTCGTGATTATGCCTTTCTCAACTAACAAGTCACGCATTGAGAAGGGTCGTTGGCTGGTGAAATTGGTTTTTTAAGGTGTCACGTGTATAATTATTGTTTGGAGTGTGTTGTCTGGACGTGGAGTCTCGTGAAGAGCGTTATGAGCGGATTGGGCGTTTGCCGTCTGAAGTGAAGGTGAATATGGCGATGGATATGACTGAGTCGATGGTGCGTGTGTGTGCGGAAGGTATCAAAGCGCAGTATCCAGACATAACGGAGAAAGAGTTGATGGAGAAGCTGCGGGAAAGGCTGGAATGGAGCAAACGATGGCGAAAGCATCAGAAGTTGTGAACAATAAAAATGGCTATTTCTTGACTTTTTGGATCCGCTGTTTAGTTCACGGAAAACTTGATCATGTTTCCTGACTACTTCGTTGAATACTTTCATCGGGTCCTTTCGTTTTCCCATGTTTAAGCCATGTTTCAATTTTGTCAATTGTTGGGTGGAAGAGGTTGATTTAGGTTTTAGAGCCATTTTGTTTTGATTTCTTTGATGGTTTTTAGGTGTGGGTCGTCTGTTATGCATGTGGCTTTTAGGTGTTGGGTTGTGGCGGCTACTATGCTGTCTGCCATGGGGATTTTGTATTTGTGTCTTATTTCTGCTGAGGCTTTTGCGATTTGCGTGTTTACGTCTATTGTTTTAAAGTCTTTTTCTAGTAGGTCTGTTCTTAGTTTTGCGGTTTCGCGTCCTTCTTTTTGGAGTGTGAGTTGGTAGATTTCGTGGATTGTTATGGTTGAGATGTGTTTTTGTTTGGTGTTTTGTATTGTTTGTGTTGTTTTTTGTAGGGTTTCTTTGTTTTTGGAGTAGTAGTGTTCTATAAAGAATCTTGTGTCGAAGACTGTTTTAGACATCTTCTTCCCTGTGTTTGTCTAGGAGGCGTTTCATTTCTTCGGGGGTTGCATGTTTTGCTCCGGAGCCGGCGAGGTCGATTGTGGTTTTTTTGGGTTTGAAGAGTATGCCTTCTGGGGTTTCGATGACTTCAAGGCGTGTTCCTTCTTGGATTTTGTGTTTTTTGCGGAGTTCTGCGGGGATTGTGGTTTGTCCTTTTCGAGTTACTACTACTTCTTCGGTTTTCATTTTTGATCTCTGTAGTACATTTTGTTAGTAGTACATATAAGGATTCCTACCAATAAGGGAATAGAGTTTGGGGAAGTTGGGGTTTAGTTGTTATTTGGTGAGTTGTGAAGATTATTTGTTTAATAGATTAGCGTGTTTGAGTGGTGAGGATGTGGAGAAGATTAAGCAAGCGTTTGTTGAGAATTGTCATCCTCGGTTTGTGAAGTGTTTTGGTGGGCGTTTGGCGTTTGGGAATAGGGAGGCTTATGCTGAGGAAGTGAGAAGGGCGAGTGTTGAGAAGCTTGTGAAGTTGATTAAGGTTTGTGGTGTTTTGATGCAGACGAAGGTTTACTTGTTTTGGGATAAATGTGAAAATTATGGAGAAAAGGATGGGAAGTTTTAGGCTGTTTTTGTTGGTGGCTGTGTGGTTTGTGTGAGTTGTGCATGTTTTCTTCTGCGTACGATTACGATTGCGGTTGCTGTGGCTGTGATGACTATTGCGGTTAGGATTATGATGCCTATCCAGTTTGGCGGTGTTGCCGCGGTTGCTGCTGATGGTGTTAGGTAGATGGTGAATGTTGGGTCGTGTTCGATTTTGTAGCCGCTGTATGTTGGGTATGCGGTTAGGTAGAAGTAGTTGGCTTTTGTCATGTTTGTTATGGTGTCTTTGGCTTTGTTGTATAGTTGTGGGTTCATGTTGTATGTGACGAAGGGTAGGAATTTCATTAAGCCTATGTGGTAGGTGAATAGTCCTGTGTTGTTTGCGAAGCTGTTGATTTTGGCGGTTCGGGTTGTGGAGTCGTAGGTGTCGTATTGGGTTTCTGTTGGGTCTGCGGTGTAGTTGTAGAGTTTGTAGGTTTGTTTTGTGCCGAAGGCTACGTCGAAGATTTTTTCGCCGTCGTCTGCGTATGTGGAGATTTGTGAGTCGCTGACTATTTTTTCGTTGTCTGTTACGTTTTCTCCGGTTGTGGTTTGGCTGTAGGTTGTGTGGTCAAGTAGGACTGATGTTTGGAAGTTTACGATGCTCATTTTGATTTGGTTTTCTTGTAGGAATTGGTAGATGGTTGGGCTGTTTGGAACGAGGTTGCCGAGTAGGTATGTTCCTGTGTTGTTGAGGTATAGCCAGAAGGGTGCTGTGAAGAGTAGTAGGTGGTTCATTTTGCCTATTATGTGGTTTTCTGTTAGTGTTGCGGTTTTGGTTGTTGGGTTTATGGTTAGGTTGTATGTGAATGTTAGTTCGTCGTAGACTGTTATGGCTGTTGGCCAGTTTTGTTGGTAGTGGGGGTCGTTTGGGTTTATCCATGTTTGCCACCAGTAGGCTGTGAGGTTTGTGTATTTCATGCCCCATGTCCATTGTAGTTTGTCTGTTGTGCTTGTTAGTGGTATGGTTTCGGTTTTGCTGTTGAGGATTGGGAGTGTGGCTCCTAGTTGGCTTAGGTCGAAGCCCATGCTGAAGGATGCCCATAGTGTGTCGTTCATGTCTGGAGAGTTTTGGTGGATTGAGTCTGAGGTTTCGTTGAATGCGAGGAGCATGAGGAAGGTGGATGCCATTAGGACGTCGCGGGTTTGGTTTTCGGTTTTGTAGTGCATCATGAAGGTTTGCATGGGTATGGTGAAGTATGCGTTTAAGCCGAATGTTATGTTGATTAATCCTGCGTAGAGCATGTGTAAGCCGCTTGTGTTGACGTAGGTCATGTATAGGTTGGCGTGCCAGCTTTGTGGTATGTTTTCTGGGATGCCGTTGGCTGTTGCGAATGCTCTTGCGTATTCGAAGAAGTCGATTGTTTTTTGGAAGCTTTCTTGTTGGAAGTCTGTGGCGAGTAGCTGGTCTGCGGAGAATGCTGGTAGTAGGATGCTGGTTAGGGTTATGCCTATTAACATTAAGCCTAACAGGTTTTGGGTTTTCATAATGTTTCCTTCTTATGATTGTTTTTTGGCTAAAGTGAGAGAGCAAGCGGCTATTAAAAAATTCTGCATGTGCAATACGAATCAGAGAGAACTTAAGCTCAACTCTGACTATACCCCCCTTATAAATAGATAGAACCCTAAATTCTCAACATACTTGTTCTTTCAATATTACTGAAGTGAATCTTATCAATTCATTCGGTTCAGCTAAACCTTTTTCGCACTTCTTACATGTTTCAATTTTGAGCGGTTTATACATGGGAATAAAAACCTTAATGGATAGTTCACCGAACATTGTCAGTGTAAGGTCTATCCACCCAACACTATTCTGATATCTGCACTTTTTAGAAAAGCCTTTCCGAAATGACAAATTGAACTAAGTAGGAGAGACCTTCCTAATATCTGACAACTTTATAGTTCTTCTTTAATTGTCTTTTCTTCTTCTGTTGAGCTTTTGTTAGTTGCGAATCTCCTGTTTTCACTTCATAAGTCTTCGGCTTACCTGTTTTTCTTCCAAATAAATCTGTTTTTTGAACAACAAAATCTCCGCCTTTATGTATCTTCTTAACTTCATGTCCTTGCAGTCTTTGGCTTAATTCGAAACTATCCTCAGCCATTCTTCCCTTAAAACGATTACTTGATAGCGTTAGGGATTTAGAAAAACTCTTCAAGCCAAAAGGGTCGTTTCTATTTGACCGTTTTCTTTTAACCAATTACTTCACCTCCCTCACGTTCATCACTACCTCAACCCGAAAAACAGAAGTAAAACTCCAATAACTACCAAGACAATGGCGATTATTGTTCCAAAGATATATAAATTGAACGCGGACATAATCTCAAAATTCAATGCTTTTTCAAATACTCCACTTACCGTCAAGATTTCCACAATTCCACCAACAATTATTAAGAGAATCCCAATAACTAGAACAATTAGACTATTCCCTTTATTGTATCTATTGACCATCTCGTTTCACTCTGAAGAATATGCCTTGCTTGAAACTTAAAATTTCTCCTTCATCGTTTACCAAAAAACATTTACGATTTCATTCTTTTTAAACCCCTCTATAGTTCGAGTGTATCTTTCATAAATATGATTGAACCCTTTAAACCCAAAGCATTAAATAAAGTTACTTACAAGAAAAAATAGGAGGCATTGAACTTGCCAATAAGTAGGACTGATTTTGAACGTGGTGTAGATATGGATGTAAACAACATTCTGAAGTTTCTTTCGGATAATAAAGACAAAGCGTTTACATCGGGTGAAATCGCAAAAGAGGTAGGCCTTGATTTGGGTATAACAAGGCAAATCCTAGGATATTTAAAAGAAAAGGCTTACGTAAAAGGCAAAGACATTGGCGCGAATACATATTACATATTTCAACGGATGCCTTGAAAAACTAGTTAGAGATGTGATTCTTGAAACCCGTGTTTTTCTTTCGTTTCTAAAGTATCTGGCGAACAGCGATGTTCCTTTGTTCATGTTGCATTTAATGATTAGAAGGAACGCTTGTTTGTTTGAGCACTTTCTCGATGTAGTATTTTGAGAGTTGTTCTCTTTCCAGTCCCGTGACTTCTTTTATTTTAGGATACGTATTACTCCATAATTTCCGTACAGCTTCTAATCTTCTGTTAAAATCCCTAACTGACACACTCTTAATAGTCATGGCTTCTTTAACAAGCATCTCGTAATCTTCTGGCAGCCATTTTAGATTGTGTGAGTAGTGTATTCTCCATTTTGGCGGTGCCAAAAACTCCCTGTTCAACGCATACACCAGCCTAATCAGCAATTCCAAAGCATAATTTAGGCAATAATGCGCACTCGCCAAATCGCCCCGTTCAATCCAACACTCAGCAACCGTCCCAACACCTTCCCTCGGCGGACAAGCATACCACTTAAGATACTCCACACAAACAGCAATTCGCCTAGTCCACAAATCCTTCGGCAATCGTAGCTTTTCACCAAAAACCCGCTTAATCTCACCCTTCAGGTCATAAACAATCTCCGCCCTAGAAAACTCCCACCTGTCCGTTTCATCCCACCTCCACCGCCTAAAATCGCTGAGAACATGAATCATAACATCAGCCTCAACACCAAAACACTTCTCCTCTTCAGAAACAACCCCACGAATTCGCCTCACCAAACCAGCATCTTCCCTGCTCAAAAACACAGTCATGTCCAAATCACTAAACCTATCCGCAAAACCCCTAACCAAACCACCAAGAAAAACAACGCCAGCCACACCCTCAAAAGAGGATATTTTAGAAGCCATACGCTCAGCAGCCTTCCTAAAAACTTCAACACGATTCTCTCCCTTCAACCCAACCATAACCCTTCTCGCCTAACTCCACACTCAAGCCTATATGGGCTGATATCTCTTCGGACTACTAAATAAAAACAACCACTCATTAAGCTGGCTCTATCACCGTTTCCGTTCCTTCCTCAAAATACTCAGAATCCGCAACCCTAACCTTCTTGCCACTCATCTTCTCAAAAGCCGCCATAGCCACCAAAGCCAAAGGACAAGTCACATCCTTCGGCTCAAGCTCACCATGAACATGCCTCGCCCAAACACACCCATCCACACGAAGCACAAACCGCTCCGCATCAACCTTCCTAAAACTAAACTCTTTAACAACACTAGACTTCAAAAAGAAACTCGAAAGATTATCCCAAGTCTCCTCAACACCCTTGCCCCTAATAAGATTCAAACCCCTCTTCATATCAATTTTAGCCAAAAGCTCAAGCGTCGGATGAATAAAAATAGCCGAACCCGAACCCAAAATCTTCTCAACATTCTTCTGATAAGCAAAAAGCAAACAATGAAACAACGCAGCAACATCAAACATATACAAGCGTTCTTCCGACAACCATATCACTTCCAAACAAACTAGAAAACCCAGCTAAATATGTAGTTTTTTGGCTTTTCAGATTTCGAATCCGAAAAACACATCCCACAAACCTTTAACTCAGCTAACGATTCTGAATTCATAAAGCATTTTTCGCAACAGCCCAATTAGGTTAAACCCAAGCTTAGCATGTTAGGCGTGTCCCGAAAATTGAGCGTCCCACACATGAGAGTAGAATCCCTCATCCTCGCCACAGTAACCATATGCCTATTCCTAACCTTCTACTTCTCATTCCTCTCATTCCAAACCACAGAAGACACAATCAAAAAACAATTCACACTCCTCGCCACCTTCAGCCTAATAGCCGGCATGGTACTCCTCGCAACTATAGCAATCCACTTCATAATAAAAAAAGCCTTCACACGCGTAGAAGACCAACTAACAACCAACCAAGAAACAGCCGAATACTACGAAAACGAAAAAGAAAAAGAAAAAGAAGGAGAATACTAAGCCCGTCACTAACGCTTCTTCAAAGAAGCAATAAACCCATCAATCGGAATAGCAGCCATACTCACAATCTTAATTGTTCCCCTCGAACCCAACTCAAGCGAAACCCTAGCAATAGTCTCATTGTTCGGAGCCTCAACAATATTCACAAAATCATACGACCCCAAAACCGCATACTGACCCAGCACTTTAACGCCGAAACCCTCAAGCTCCCTATTGACTTCCTTGATTCTCTCAGGCTTTTCTCTGACAGTCTTCCAACCCTCATCCGTCAAATTCGACAACAAAATATAGTAAGGCACCCACAATCACCAAAACACAATTATACACTTAATCCACATTTCAGCTTTTTGCCTACAACACAACACGAAACACTACTCTTTCTTACGCCCCCTCCCTTCATACGCTTCCCTCTGCCTCAACCACTCCCCATGCCTCTCCAACAAACTCCTAATCTGCTGCTCCAAAAAATCATTCACATTCAAAAAAGGCAAATCCAAATCCCGAATCGCCTGCTGCAACCGCTCATACTCACCCTTCGAAACCTCCAAATACTCATAATCCTCCTTCAAAAAACGCAACCGCCAACGCACAGCATCCCGAATAAACTCCTCCCGCGTAGTAAAACCCAAATGCCTATTCTCATCAATAAACCCTTCAACCTCAGCAAGCAACTCAGGCGGCAAAATAACAGACTGCGACAACAAACTCTCAATCGCATCAGTATAAGTCTGCATACGCATAGTCTGCGCCGTCAACTCACCCAACAAAGCCGTAAGCCTCTGATGTGCATCATCCGATATACGCAAAGTCTTCATGCATTCACGCTCCACAACACATAAGATACGAGTGTAACTTGTTAGATAAAGCTAATAAAGCTTTTCCGTATACCAAATATACAGAATACAAGGAGACTACAAAAAATGAAACACCACGTAGGCTTAACATTAGACTCACAACTCCTCAAACAAATCGAAACCCTACGCGGAAGAGAAAAACGAAGCACATTCATCGAACACCTCATACGCCTAGGACTAAAAACCTACACAACAGAAAAGCAGAAAACCCCAACCCCTACCAGAACATAACCTTCCTCGGAACCACCTCAATCACACAACGAACAGTTTTATCAAACAAAGGAATACCAAGCGAATCCCTACCATACTCATCAATTCTCAACCCATACTTGCTAACATGGTCACGAGTCCTCCTAACAAACTCCTCATCACTCTCAACAACCCGCGCCTTCCCTCTCACAATCACCGCCTCTTCACCATTGTAAACAGCCACAGCCACATTACCATTCCTCAAAACATTACGAACCTTAACCGAACTCCTATCAGACTGCACGTAAACTTTACCGTTCTCGTAAGTAAAGAAAACAAGAACAACATGAGGCTCATTATTAACGCCGACAGAAACAAAACTAGCCAAACGCTCCCTATCCATAAACCCTTTAACATCACTTAAACTTCTAGGCATTAATACGCAATCCCTTCACTCTCCAACTTCCACGTATAATTTTCTTTCTAGCAGAAACACATCTATTAAACAATAAAAAAAGAATTTTGAAGGCTTCCAGCCTATTCTATGCCCCATTTCTTGGTTACTTTCACAATTAAGAATATGACGAAGGCAACTATTATGAATGTTATTATGGCTACAATGAAGTTTCCGATGCCGAACAGTTGTCCAGTCCAGTTTAGGTCTATCGGTTTTCCTTCAGCATCCAACGCAGTTGGCGGAACTGCAATTTTGAAAGTAGACAGGTTTCCTAAACCAGGTATTGCAAGCCCAATTAGTGGCATCAGCAAGTCCTTAACAAGCGACTGGATAACCTGACCGACGTAGACACCCATAATGAAGGCAACAGCCAAACCCAAAACCTTATACTTAGAGATAAAGTCTATGAACTCATTCCACATACCCTTCTTCGGCGGCGGCGCAGGCGGAGCAGGCTTAGGCTCCAACAAAGCCTTTATCTCCTTCAAAACCTGTAACATTTCATCATCTTTAGGCACATAATCACCATACTTCCATTATGTCTTGATGCACATTTAACACTTACCATCATAATGTCCCTTTAGAAAGTTTTAACTGCTCAGAAACAGAACTAAAAATATCGCCGATTATTATGGAGGTGATTATCATGAATGAAAAAGAAAAGAAGGAGGAGGAGAAAGGCAAAGCGGAAGAAGTGGCTGAGAAGACAGGTGAAGTTGTAGGCAAAGGAGTGAGGAAGGGTTTCGGAATAGCCAAAGGCATAGGAAAAGGCTTGGTCAAAGGCGTCAAGGGAGAAGAGGAAAAGAAGAAAAAGAAATAAAAAGTGGGCCGGGAGAGATTTGAACTCTCGACCTTTCGGTTTCTGCGCTTTTATCAGCCGAACGCTCCAGCCAAGCTGAGCTACCGGCCCATCTAATCAGCGCCAGAATAATTAATTGCCAGTTATTTTTAAGGGTTTTCGGAAGTCTTTTAATCGTTTATTGCCTACTCTCTTGCAGGGGCCCGTAGCCCAGTACGGATTAAGGCGTCGGCCTTCGGAGCCGGAGAACGTGGGTTCAAATCCCACCGGGCCCGCTTAAAGCGCGTTGACATTATTTTTTAAATTTTTGGACTGTGGTTTTTAGAAAACGCATCCTTTATAGTAATATTCATGATTACGGAATATTTGTTAAAGTATTCTCTATTAATAAAATTCATGATTGAAGATGGGCCTTAGACCGAAAAAGTTAGCTGTGATGCTTGCAATATTATTGATTCTTCTAGGGTTGCTACCTGCAAGCATGAAAATTGCTTTTCCAGAAAGCGTCGGAGGAAAAATTGACCTTTATACACAGAACGAACCAAACAGTGGAAAAGGCCCAAATATGCCGAGCGACGCATTCGGACCAGGTAAGCTTGTTATCTTATACGCATTGGTTAAATATAACGAGGCTCCGGTGCAAAATTTAATTGTAAACTTTTGTGTGCAAAGCCCAAATAGTTCCATTTTTTATCTTACCGAGAAAACTGACGATACTGGAATTGCAAAAGTTAACTTTACAATACCATATAAATCTGTTAACGTAACTGATATTTTTGGGATATGGATTGCTTCCGCAACTGTCGAAATTGACGGTAACAACTGTCAAGACACTTTATCTTTCAAAGTAGACTGGATTGTAAAACTGCTTTCAGTGAAGACGGTCGACGGAAACCTTACGGAGAGAAATATCTTTGGAATAGGAGGATATGTCGGATTAGAAGTAACCCTTAGGAACATAGCAATGATAACGAAAAATACCACAATTGCCATAACCATAGAAGACGAATTACTGGTTCCAATAAGTTCTTTCCATATAAACAATTTTGAAGTTCAACCAGACGAAAAGATAGTTAAGGTTTACTTCAAACTGTTCATTCCTAAATGGGCATTTATTGGAAGAGCAACCGTCTTTGTGTCCGCTCTAACTGCACCTGTAGAGCAGAATGGAGTGCCATATTGTCCTGGAATATCAGTTTCATTCTACATTATGATTCAAAATCCCATGACAATGGATTTTCATGACGTTTCTATAGTAAAAGTTCTCCCTTCATCCACCTCAGTAAAAATTGGCGAGCCTGTCCTTGTTAATGTAACGGTAAGGAATGAAGGAACATGTACAGAAAACTTCGTTGTAAGTGTTTATTATGACAATTTTTTTATTCGAAACATGAGTGTAGGCACGCTTGAACCATACTCTTCAGTAATGCTAACCTGTATCTTTGATACGTCCCTTCTTAATCCTGGAAACTATACGTTAACAGCATTTATCCCCTACCTACTTAATGAGGCTGATTACACAGACAATTTCTTTGAAAATGGAGTTGTTGAAGTTAGATTGAGGCAGTATTATCTGACTGTATATGTAGAACCTCCCGATGCCGCGTTTATTTCTGGCGAGGGATGGTATGATGAAGGTTCCAATGTAATTTTAGATGCTCCTGATTATGTTCTTAAGTCAACTGGTGTGCGCTATATGTTTAACCATTGGGTTCTGGACGGAATACAGAATATGGCTAACTCAATAACGGTAATTATGAACGCCAATCACACAGTCATAGCATACTACACTTTGCAATATTATTTGGCTGTTCTCTCTCCCTATGGAGTAACAGGCGGAGAAGGATGGTATGACGCCAACACCATAGCCTACGCCACTCTAGATGTCGGTGTCATTGACCATGGAAACAATACTCGCAGAATGTTCGCTAGTTGGGGTGGAGATGCTTACGGGTATCATTTTATACAAAGCGAGGAAATATTTATGGATAAACCTAAAACTGCAATGGCTGCCTGGAAAACGCAATATTACTTAACAGTAAAAGTTGACCCGCCTGAAATTGTAATAATTCTAGGGGAAGGCTGGTATGATCAATTCGAAAATGCCACTCTAACAGCTCCAACAATCGAAGGATACATCTTTGACTATTGGATAGTTGACGAAACCACCCAAAGCGCTGGAACACGCACAATAACCATTTTTATGAATGCTCCTCACGACGCGACAGCCTACTATCATTCCACAGGAGCAGGTGCATATTTCCCATGGTGGACACTCTTCTGGTATCTACTCTTCCCACTCGCATTGATACTCGGAATTCTGCTTGCTCTACTTTATCGCAGAAGAAAAAAGAAAAAGACACAAGCTTTCTATTCGGGCTGGACTGCCTGGTACTACTGCTACGATCTGCGAAAAAGAATTCACTAAATTTTAGAGCCATAGTAGCAGAAGAAAAAAGAAAGTAATGGAAGCCTTCTCCTTTCCCGCTTAGGCTGAATACTTTATAAACGCACCTTTTTATAAAACCCTTGCTATACGCATCAGCATATATCATTTATCAAAATATGACCCATTACACACTCATTTCAGCTTTAGAAACTTTGCTTTTAGGCAGTAACGAGAAAAGTATTGGTGGGAAGGCTTAAGAAAATGTTTGAGGAAATTGCTGCAGACGCAGTTAAGATGTTGATGTTTCTCTTTTTTGTCACCTTAGCCTTTATAGTAGTCTCAGGCGCTCTATGGCTACGCGCATCCAAAAACAACGCCTGAATATCGTCTAATTTAGATGTTACTAATCAATACGAAACGCATAAATCTAATCATTTTATTTTACAAGTTTCGGTCGGGCGGTAGCTCAGCTTGGTAGAGCTTCCGAGCCTGCTAACACGCTTAGCTGGCGGAGACGCTGTAGACGCCTACCCAAGGTGGGTGTCACCCAGCCTATCAAGCGCACAGAAACCGGAGTGTCGCAGGTTCAAATCCTGCCCGCCCGACCAAGGTTCATTAAAATTTGATTTCTTTGAGTACTTGTTTGATTTTTTCTACGTCTTCGCTTAGCACTTTGTCTTGTTTGAGCATCGGCACATGTTTTCTTATGAGCGTGTAAGTTTTCTTGGTTCCTGTTCCGAGTTTTTCTGGTCCGCGAAAATCTACTGCTTGAGCTGCACATAGCAGTTCTATGGCTATTATGTATTCTGTGTTTTCTAAAATCTGCATGGTTTTTTCTGCTGCGGTTACTCCCATACTCACGAAATCTTCATAATTCGCAGATGTTGGAATAGAGTCTACACATGCGGGGTGCGCTAGAATCTTGTTTTCCGAGGCTAAAGCTGCTGCTGTGTACTGTGTTGTCATAAAACCGCTATTCACGCCCGCTTTTGCTTCTGACGGAATCAAGAAGGCGGGCAACCCGTTGTTTAGTTTGTCGTCAAGAAGCCTTGCAATTCTTCTTTCAGAGATGTTACCAACCATTGTTAACGCTATTCCCACTAAATCCATTGCAAGAGAAATTGGCTGTCCGTGAAAATTTCCCCCAGAAAGACAAACTTGTTCTTCAGGAAAGATTAAAGGATTGTCTGTTGCCGAGTTAATTTCAACTTCTACAACTTTCTTTGCATAAGCTATCGCATCTCTTGCGGCGCCCAAGACTTGTGGTGCGCATCTTAGACTGTAGGGGTCATGAGGACGCTGTCTCTTTTGCATAGCTTCGTTTCCGGTTTGGATAAGTTGGCTTCCTGCAATGAGTTTTCTGATGTTTTTAGCTGTAGTAGCCTGCCCGTTGTGTGGTCTTGCATTGTGGATTTTTTCGTCAAAAGCATCTGAAACTCCAAGCAAAGCCTCAAGCGATAAGACGGTTGCAGCTTCGGCTGTTTTAATCAAGTTTTCGGCATCGTGGACTGTTAATGCAGCGATGGCTGTCATCAGTTGTGTGCCATTGTTGAGCGCTATTCCTTCCTTAAACTCGAGCTGAACTGGTTTTATTCCAGCTTTTTCCATGGCTTCTTTTCCGCTCAATATTTTGCCTTGGTATTCGGCTTTTCCTTCGCCTATGAGCACCAGAATCATGTGAGATAAAGGTGCAAGGTCGCCGCTGGCGCCAACTGACCCTTTAGCTGGAATTATGGGATGCACGCCTTTGTTAAGCATTTCAACAAGCGTTTCTAAAGTTTCTAAGCGCACGCCTGAGTATCCCTTAGCCAAAGTGTTTGCACGCAAAAGCATTAAAGCGCGCACTACATCCGTGCTTAAAGGTTTTCCAACGCCAGACGCGTGGCTTCTGATGAGGTTGACTTGTAACTGTTTAATATCGTCTGGCTGAATTATTATGTTGCTCAAAGCTCCAAAACCCGTGTTCACACCGTAAATGACGCGTTTTTCTTTGACCAGCCTTTCCAGAATCACGCGGCTTTTCTTCACTCTTTTTTTAGCTTCTTCTGGAATCACTACTTCGGCGTTTTGTCGTGCGACTCTGACGACGTCTTCAATTGTTAACGTCTCCCCGTCAATTTGAACTTTATGCATAAGGTTATCTCCGCTTATTCAATAGGAACTCTCTAAAGTTTAATTCTTTAGGGTATAAATCTTCCTTTTATCTAATCATGAAAACTTGATTTATTTTTTGAAAAAACTGAAAAATCTCCGAGTATGACTAAATTGCCTTCAAATTTGGAATTGGTTTTTCATAAAACTTTTATATCTGAGGGATTTGGATATGAGTAAATAATTAGTCGATTAAGGTGCTTGCATGGAACCTAGCAAAAAACCGCTGAACGTGTTGGTTAAGCAACTAAATGCTCACATTGCAGTTGTGTTGAAGAACGGTTGCGAATACAAGGGAAAAATGATCAAATGTGATGGGCACATGAATATTCTTCTTGACGGCGCAACTGAGAGTAAGGATGATCAGCTCATTGCCAACTATGGAAATCTTTTGTTGCGTGGAAACAACATACTCTATATAATGTTAGACGTACATTAGAGAGCAACTATTTTGCTTGTTCCCGTCACGTATTCTAGAGCTTCTCTAAGTGTGATTTTTAACATGTATTTGCGTTTAAAATATTGCAGAACATTTTTTAAGTCTCGGGTTAGCAGTTGTTGGGCGTTTGGATGTTTGCTTGTGACGTATTGTGGCCAGTCGATGATGAGTATTTGCATGTTGGGCTTTAGAATTATGTTGTATTCGCTTAGGTCAGCGTGGATTATGCCTGCTTGCAGGTAAGCTTTTCGAATGTTACGCAGTATTCGCTTCAGTATTTTCTCTGGTTCCGGAATCTCTTTCCACTTTGTAAGCTCTGCTCCCTCAATCATTCCCATGACTATGACGTGGCGGTTCTGGCTTATTGGTTCTGGAACTGCCACTTTATTGGAAAAAACTAGTTGTAAGGCTTGAAATTCCTTTTCTGCTGCGAGTCTTGATTGGAAAAGCCAGTTAGCGTGTTCAGTTGTGTAGGCTCTTTTCCGCATTGTTTGGCGGAAACTTATCCTTCCAAGTCTGTGAAATTTTACGGCTATTTTTTCTCCTTTCGGGTTCAGAGCGTCATAGACATCTGCTTCTTTGCCTACGCCTAGGGGTTTTCCGAAGGCTTCAAGCACGTTGGCTTTGACGAAAGCGTTTATTGCTAGGCAATCATAACCGGCATAATTTAAAGCGTAGCCTACATATGGTCCTCGCATTTGATGTATTAAATGTAATTTGTGGAGTCGATTTAAGCGGAAGTCGACTTCTTCAGGGCTGAATTTGGCGAATTTTGCGATTAATTCTTTTGGAACGAATTCGTGTTTGCTCATTGCTGCTTCTATGACTTGCAGTACTCTGAAATCCTCATTTTCCAAGGTGCGGAACACTTTTACTGCAGTTTCAGCCGACGACATAATCATATATAGAGTAGTCTGTTTTGTTATTAAAAGATAAAGCAAAAAGTGGTTGATGAAGAAAGTTGGCGCTTTATTCTATATTGATTATTTCTATTTCTTCGTGGCATTCTCTTATAGCGTCTTTCAAGTTCAGTTTTCTCTCAATCGATTCCACAATTTCTAAGTTAGCCTTTGTTGTGGGGTGTTTCGCCATAAAAATTGAGCAGCAGTCTTTGTAGGGACGAACAGAAATTTCAAAAGTGCCGATTTGTTTGGCTAATTGGACGATTTCGTTCTTCTCGTATGTTAAGAGTGGTCTAAGTATGGGTATAGCTGTTGCTTTGCTGATTACCGCCATGTTTTCTAATGTTTGCGAGGAGACTTGTGCCAAGTTTTCGCCGCTTCCTAAGGCGTTTATGCCATGTTTGCAGGCTATCTCTTCTGCAACTTTGACCATGAACCTTCTGAACAAAACCAGCCTGTATCTTGATGGTGCCTCTACGGCTTCGGCTTCGAATGGATAAAAAGGAACAAAGAATATGCGTGCTTTTAGGCTGTATTGCGTTAAGACTTTGGCTAAATCCAGAATCTTGGCAAGTTTTGCCTCATTAAACCGTTCAAAAGCGTGGAAATGTAGAAAGTCAACTTCACATCCGCGTTTCATAAGTAGCCATGCTGCCACTGGCGAATCTATTCCGCCAGATAGCAGATGTAGAACTTTTCCGGAAACGCCGGAAGGCAAGCCGTACAGTCCCTTAATTTTTCTGTCAAATACGTATGCTTTTCCTTCGACAATTTCAACAAAAATGGTGGTTTCAGGTTCTCCTAGGGAGATTTTAGCCTTAAATTGTTTTACGAGGTAAGCGCCTAATTCACGGTTAACTTCCATTGACGTGTAGGGTAAGGTTTTGTCTGCTCTATTCGTTGAGACTCTCGCTTTTGTACCTGCGGCTATTGGAAAGTTTTTTCTAACAAGTTCCTTTATTTTGTCTATGCTGGAGGCTTCTGTGGTTTTGCACGGAGCAAACCATGCTATGCCGAAAATTTTCTTAAGTGACTCCTCAATTTTTTCTACGTTTGATTTTTCGTTTAATTCTAGGATTATTCGTCCTTGAACTTTCCTAATTTTCTGATACTCTACATTTTTCAAAGCTTTGCCTATGTTTTCAATTAGTTTTTTCTCAAAGAATGGTCTATTCAATCCTTTAAGTCCAAGTTCTCCGTAGTGAATCAAAATGCAATCGAACACGATATGGATATTTTCGGCTGAATTTAAAAACTTTCCATTTTTTAGGCTCGGTAGCCTCCGATTGTGATTGCCAGAAATATGCTGTACAAGAATAGGAGAACGGCGCCTTCTCTCCAGCTTACCTTTTCGCTTGACAAGAAATACCACAAGAAAAGATTCGTTATCAATGAGAACATGACTAGGTTAGAGAAAACAGCCATGTTAACTGTGAATGCTGAAGCTACTAGGGTTACTCCAAGAATACACGTTATATTTATGAAACAGCTTCCAACAATGTTGCCCAGTGCCATGTCTAGATGCCCCTTTCTTGTTGCATCAATGCTTGTCGCCAGTTCTGGTATGCTTGTGCCAAAAGCAACAACTGTGGCGCCGATAACAACGCGGGGCACACCCATACCGATAGCTATGTAGGAGGCAGAGTCAACGATAAAATAGGAGCTGGCTACTACTCCAGCGGCGCCGAGGAAAGTTAGAAGTGTGTATCTGCCTATTTTCTGTTTTTCTACGCCCAAGGAGCTTTCTTCTCTTATTTTTCTTACTCTGGAAAGCTGGTAAAGGTAGAAAACAAAAATTGTCAGTAGAATTATTCCTATGTATTGGCTTGCATATCCAATGTAAAGCAGAGTTAGGGGAATTACTGAAGCTATAAAAAGTCCAAAGTATAAGCTTCCTATTTCTTCTTTTGCCATGCTAGGGTACATACATGTGTATTTTGGGCATTTTAGAACTACAATTAGGAAGCAGATGCCAAGTATTAGGCAGATGTTTACTATGTTTGAACCCAAAACGTTTCCTATGGAGACACCTACATTTTCTCTTGATATTGCAGCAAAAATGGCTACGCTAAGTTCGGGTAAGGATGTGGAAAATGCGACTAGTATGAATCCCACGGTTGTTTTTCCTATGCCTGTTATTTCTGCGACTTTGGTGGAGTTTGTAATTGTCCAATCGCTAGCCTTGTCCAAAACAAGTAATGATGCAATAAGGATTAGAACGTTAATCAGCATTCCTTCAAACAAGGCAACCAGCACCTTTTCTTAATTCTTAACAAGCACCCGTTAAAAGTGTTTCCCGCATTTTTTAACAAAAACTTGCGTAAAACAAAAATCATGTCCACATCATAAATCTACTTATGTCTTCGTTCAAAATAGTGTTTCTTGGAACTGGCGGCGGAAGATTCGCAACAATCACGCAGAAAAGACGAACTGCTGGAATACGTGTAATAAATGACCGTTTAAACTTGCATTTGGACCCTGGACCCGGGGCTCTTGTATATTCCATTAATGAAGGGTTAGACCCGCAGAAAATTAACGCCGTTTTTGTTTCACATTGTCACCCTGACCATTATACTGATGCTGAGGTTTTGATTGAGGCTATGACGCGGGGTATGACTCGAAAGCGTGGAGTGCTTGCCGCTGCGAGAAGCGTCTTGAATGGAAGCGACGTGTGTGAACCGTCAATTTCGAAGTATCATCAGCAAATGCCCGAGCAGAAAATTGTGGCTCTGCCCGGCGTCAAATTTCAAGTTGGTGACGTTAATGTTTCAGTCACAGAGGCGCGGCACACCGACCCTGATGCTATCGGCTTTAGGTTTGAAACCAAACAGTTCGGCGACTTTGCGTACACAAGCGACACAGAATACTTTGATGGAATAAGCAAATACTACGAGGATGTAAGGCTTCTCTTGTTGTGTGTTATGAGACCCGCGGGAAAACCCTGGAAGGGACACATGACAACAAATGACGCCATAAAAATAGTTGAAGCTACACGCCCTGAACAGGCAATTTTGACGCACCTTGGAATGCAAATGATATTTAAGGGACCCGCAAACGAGGCGAAACTAATTCAAGAAAAGACTGGAGTTCCAACAGTTGCTGCTACAGATGGCATGGTGATAGGTTTTGGAGAAACGATAAATGTTCAAGCATCTAGAAAAACTCAGCATGGTTTAGACAAGTTTTTCTAAAGAATTTTTTGAAAAAGTTAGGTAATTCATAGCAAAAACTCTGGGTCAAGTCGGACACCGATTCCAACATGATAAATTTTAAATACCAATCATGTTAACAAGTTTGAAGGGGTGTTTGAATTGAAAGAAAAACTTTTACTATTCACCTTAATGATGGCGCTTATAGCGTTATCTTTCGCGTCCTCTGCTAAAGCCGCTGCAAGCATTGAGATTTACGGCTACGTGGACAAACCGCAATATAAACCAGGCGAGCAAGGAACTCTTCGCATCTGGATATACAACAATGGAACGGAAAATATCATATTGTACAATGTCACAGTGGAATATCCATGGCATACTTATTACCTATGGGAAGGAAACGAAACAATTAAAGACATAAACGCCGCTGTCCTTGTAGGCGGAAACTGGAGCACCACACTAACATTCACGGTGCCAACAGACGGCAGAGCAATTGCTTCCGGCATCTCAAACATAAAAGTGCGAGCGGTAACTGACAAGGCAACAGAAACGAGGAACATTCCAATAAGCGTAGCAAGCACGCCGGCTCCAACAATGATTCAAGACATGGACAAGCTAATAACATTGTTCACAATCCTGACTGTATTAATTATCGTCTGCACAGTAATAATAGCGTCTACCGTGTTCCTGTCAACACGCAGACCACAAGTAACTTGGAAAACTGCAGAAGGATGATAGTAACAGCAGACTTTCTCAATATTTTTCTCCATTTTCTTTAAGTAATAGAATTAATAACATGATACCCACTCAAATGTAAATTTGGAGGTGCCGTGAAACTCGGAAAAGTCGTAGTCACATGCGCTTGGCCGTATGTAAATTATCTTCCCCATTTGGGCACGTTGGTGCAGGTCTTATCAGCGGATGTCGCCGCTCGATATTACCGCTTAAAAGGCGAAGAAGTAGTAATGGTAAGCGGTTCAGACGAGCATGGAACTCCAATAGAAATTGAAGCAATAAGACAAGGAATTTCGCCAAAACAATTAACTGACAAGATGCACGCAAAAGTTGTTGAATTGTTCAAAAAGTGGGGTTTCTCATTTGATAACTACACTCGAACAGAAAACCCCGTTCACATAGAATTTGTGCAAAACCATCAGATGAAAATCTACAACAACGGGTACATCTTCACGCAAGAAACAGAGATGCTTTACTGCGAAAAATGCAGTCGCTTCTTACCAGACAGATTCGTTGAAGGAAAATGCCCCTATTGCGGATACGAACCCGCACGAGGAGACCAATGCGATTCTTGCGGTAGACTGTTAGAGCCTCTACTGCTAACCGAGCCTTACTGTGTAATATGCAAGAGCAAACCAGTCGTTAAAAAAACTAAACAATGGTATTTTGACCTGCCAAAATTCTCCGAAAAACTCATCGACTACATTAACAGCAATAAACAACTACCAATAAATGCTAGAAACTTCAGCCTAAACTTGATAAAAGAGGGACTAAAACCAAGAGCCATGACCAGAGATGTGGAATGGGGAATCCCAGCGCCGTTTCCAGGAGCAGAGGGCAAAACATTCTATGTTTGGTTTGAGAATGTTTTGGGCTACATTTCAGCAACAATAGAATATTTCAAAAACCGCGGAGAACAAGAAAAATGGAAAGAATACTGGTTCAGCAAGGATACACGCACCTTATATTTCATTGGAAAAGACAACATTCCCTTCCACGTAGTAATCTTTCCAGCCTTGCTATTGGCTTCTGGAGAAAACTATGTTTTACCATGGAACGTGCCAGCAACCGAATTCCTACAGTTCAAAGGCGAAAAAGCCTCAAAAAGCCAGAGAATCGGCATATGGATAGACGAAGCCTTAGAGCTTTTCCCCGCAGACTATTGGCGCTATTTTCTAATGGCGACAAGACCGGAAACCAAAGATTCAAACTTCTCATGGGAAATATTCCTCGAAAAAGTAAACGCCGACCTAAATGACACATTCGGAAACTTCATCCACAGAACACTAACATTTATAAACACCCAATTTGATGGAAAGATTCCACAACCAACCGCCCTAGACAAGGATGACGAGCACATTCTTGAAACTCTCCAAGAAAAAGTTGAGACAATCGCAAAAGAAATCGAAGACTGCAAATTACAGTCTGCTGCTAACACACTAATAATCATCAGCCGCATGGGAAACCAGTACCTCAACGAGAAAGAACCATGGAACCTAATCAAGAAAGACAAAGATAAGGCAGCAAACATCCTTTACGTCGCAGCGCAAATTGTCAAAGCCCTATCCATAGTCTCAGCGCCTTTCATGCCATTCACCGCAGAAGAAATCGGGAAAACCCTCAACTTGCCAAGAAGCGTACATGAACAAAGCTGGGACGAAGCACTAAAACCCTTGCCAGCAAACCACGAAATAGCCAAATCCAAACCATTATTCCGAAAGATAGACGCTGACGAAAAAGAACTAGATGAGATGCTAGAGAAAGTTAGAGAACACCTAGGAAAAACTGCGTGAAACTTTGCAGTTAAAAATCGACCTCCACGTTCACACCCACCATTCCTACGACTCCCTAATCACGCCAGAACAACTTGTTTTCTACGCTAAAAAACGCGGATTAAACGGCATAGCAATAACCGACCACGACAAAATCGATGGCGCCCTAAAAATAGCCAAAGAAACCGACTTTTTAATTATTCCAGGAATTGAAATTTCAAGCTTGAATGGACACATCTTAGGGCTCAATGTTCAGGAACTCATCCAATCAAAGCTCGGCGTCGACGAAACTGTGGATAAGATACATGAGGCTGGCGGCATCGCAGTAGCATGTCATCCTGCAACTTTCTTTAAAGGAAGTCTAGGAAAGCACACAAATTCAAAATTTGATGCAGTAGAAGTGATTAATGCTTCTGCCGTCCCATTCAAATATTCCATTAAACACAGCCGACAAATCGCTTTACGCCTCGGAATTAGCCAAGTTGCTGGTAGCGACGCTCACTATGCTCCAGAAATTGGCTGCGCATACACTCTTGTTGACGCTGAATTGCAAGTTGACAAAATAATTAACGCAATAATAAAGGGATTATGCGAGCCCTCAGGCGCTGCAATACCGTTAAGAATGAGATTGAAAAGAGAAATTTTGTCTTTGAAAAGAAAATTACGTTAACGATTCACCGCTATTAATAGTGGGAATGTTCTATTCTCTGTTTACATTTTTGAAAAATTTTAGAAGTACAGGTTTCTTGTCTCTGTGTAGAGGTGGGATTTACTGGAGACTTTTTGGTGTATGTTCACGAAAAAGGGAAGAGAGTTACAGGAAGTTTTCCATTTGGTAAAGGTTTAGACTTAAGTCGAGTTTCTTTTCTGGCTCTGCATAGGGTTCAAGATTGAAAAGTTGTGGGGCGATTGTTCCGAATCCGCTTAGAATGTGTGGCGAGTTCACACCGGTCATGACGAGCGTCACTTTTAATTTGCCGTCCTGTTCTGGGTTGACTCTTGCTCCCCATATGACTAAGGCGTTGGTGTCCATCATTTCAGTAACGATTTCTCCTACACGATTTGCCTCTTCAATTGTCATGTGTGCGTCGCCAGTCACGTGAATCAAAGCTCCAGTTGCACCGGCATAGTCCACGTCAAGCAGTGGACTTCTTAGGGCATTTCGCACAGCTTCTTCTGCCCTGTTTGGTGCGTCAGATTCGCCTACGCCTACAACGGCCACTCCACCTCGTTTAACAATGGTTTTGAAGTCTGCAAAGTCAAGGTTTATGAGGCTTGGAGCTGAGATTGTTTCAACAATGCCCTTAATCATGTTTGCTAAAACTTGATCTGCAATTCTGAAGGCTTCGTTGATAGGCAATTGTGGCACGAGCTGCATGAGCTTGTTGTTATCTATTACGACCACAGTGTCGCAGTTTCTGCGCATTTCAGTCAACGCCGCAGCGGCATATTCAACTCGACCCTTCTCAATTCGAAAAGGCGTAGTTACAACGCCTACGGTTATTGCGCCCTTGCGCCTTGCAATTTCTGCAATAACAGGTGCAGCGCCGGTTCCGGTTCCGCCTCCTAAACCAGCCGTTATGAAAACTATGCCCGCGCCAGAAAGTAAATCCTCAATGTGTTTTTTGGATTCTTCGATTGCTGCTCTTCCAAGCTTCGGATCGCCGCCAACGCCGAGTCCCTTAGTGAGTTTTTCGCCTATCAGGACTTTCTGGTGTCCTCTTGAAGCAGTTAGGTGGAGAGCGTCCGTGTTTATTGCTATGCATTCGGCGCCGGTTATTCCCATTTCCATTAGCCGTGAAACAGTGTTATTTCCTGCTCCGCCGACTCCGACTACTACAATGCGGCAGTTGCTGGACTGCAGAATCTCCTGGGTGGTCATGCCTTGCCACGCATACTTAAGCGCATGTTCTGCTGGTTGCATTTTAGCCAACCTTTTTCCACCGCATAACTTCATCATTAATTAAGTCACGGATAGCTACGCGAATTGCTTCTGCTCGGTTTGGGTAAAACTTTTCATTCACGAGGTGGTCTAAAGCTTTAATATAGGGTTCGGGTAAATACAGCGTGATTAACTTCAATTCATTTCTCCCTCCGGGTAAGCAACAAAATTAGGGTGTATAGTTATACTTCTTCATAATATGATACAAATATGTTTTAAATATGTCTGTTCTTTTCTATTTAAACATTGTTGATGACTCGTTTCAGATTTCTGTAAATTCCAGTGGTTGGCAACCTTTATGTTTTTATTCCTTGTTAAAGCATTTAATGTATTGCGATGAAGTGGCATGCGCGTTTTCGTTAAGAGTTTCGGGTGTTCAACAAATTTGGCGGATGGCGAGGTTTTGGCGGGTTGCCTAGCGGAAGCTGGTTATGTGCTGGTGAATGATTTTTTAGAGGCGGACATGGTTGTTTACAACACTTGTGCTGTTAAAGGACCGACAGAAAATCGCATGATTGAAATGTTGAAGAGAGTTCCAAAAAGCAAGAAACTAATTGTTGCTGGATGCTTGCCGTTAATTAATTTTGAACGTTTATGCAGGGAAGTGCGTTTTGACGGAGTTGTTGGACCAGCACCAGGCAATGTAATTGTTGAGGTTGCTAAGCAAGTTTCAAGTGGTAAAAGAACCGTTTTTTTGAAAGAAGCTTTGAAGGCTAAACCAAGTTTGAATCTTCCATGTGTGCGGATGAATCCGGTTATAAGTATTATTCCTGTAAACTATGGTTGTTTAGGTTCCTGTGCTTATTGTTGTGTGGTTTTTGCAAGGGGGCGCTTAAGGAGTTATAGTGTTCAAGAGATTGTTGAAAGAGCGAAAAGAGATATTGCTGCTGGAGTTAAGGAGTTTTGGCTTACTTCGCAGGATACGGCTTGTTATGGAAGAGACATTGGCACAAATCTTGCAGAATTGCTTGATGCTTTATGCACTATTAATGGTGATTTCAGAATTCGCGTCGGCATGATGACCCCAAACGTAGTAATGGGCATCTTAGAAGAATTGATTAGAGCTTTCAGAAGCGAGAAAGTTTACAAGTTTGTTCATTTACCAGTGCAAAGCGGCGATGACCAGATTCTTAAGCATATGCGAAGATTCTATTCAGTAGAAGACTTCAAGAAAATTGTAAACGCTTTCAGAGCAAGTTTTCCAGATATAACCATAGCCACTGATGTGATTTGCGGTTTTCCAAGTGAAAGCCCAGAAGCTTTTGAAAGAACTCTGCAACTGATTGAAGATGTTAAGCCGGACATAGTTAACGTTTCAAAGTTTTTTGCAAGACCCAAAACGCCAGCGGCTCAAATGCAAGCGGATTTTGTGCCTTTAACAGAAATCAAGCGGAGAAGCATTGAAGCAGCCACGCTGGCAAGGAAGATTGCTTTTGAGAGGAATCAGCGTTGGGTCGGCTGGAAGGGCGAAATTCTAGTTGATGAAGTGGGCAAGGTTGCTGGTTCTTGGGTGGGACGCAATTTTGCCTATAAGCCTATTGCCATAAAAAGCGATGATAATCTGCTTGGAAAGACCTTACGCGTCAAGGTTGTGAGAGCTTTTTCAACGCATCTTGAAGGCGAGATTATTGAATAAATTATTTATGTAAATGCCGCTCTTATTGTGTTTTAGGAGATGCTATGCTTGAGTGAAGAAGAGGTTGTTGAGGTTGGGCGTGTAACTCACTTTTTCCCAAAAATCAGCGTGGCTGTTATTGAACTTACTAAGCCCTTGTCTGTTGGCGACACCATAGTCATTAAGGGACCTACAACAGATTTTGAACAAGTTGTGGAGTCCATGCAGATTGAGCATAAAAACGTTCAACAAGCCAAAGCGGGTCAAAGTATAGGGTTGAAGGTTGCAGAACGCGTCAGAGAAAAAGACATGGTATACAAGAAACTTTAGTATTTCTCTTCTTTTTCCATTATTATTCTTTTATTCAACTGGTTCTTCCCAGTCTGTTTGACAACCATTCTCTGGAATTAAGACTATTGTTGTTTCATTTGGTAATGGCATTAGTGGGTTTTCTCTTACGTTTAAGAATGTGGATTTAGCATAGACGTGGATTGCTACTTGATTATAAAATCTGTTCTCGTGCGGGTGATAGACCATCTGGAGTAAGCTTTTGTACTTTTCGATTGGAAACTTGCCTGCTTTCTCTTTTATTTCTATATCAACAGCCTTAATGGCATCAATTATGGAAGCATCATCTTCTAAAATAAGCTGAAAGCCATCTGGGAAAGCTTTGCTGATTTCCCGCTGACGGACGAATATTAGTATTGTTTTCATCTGCACATTATTCCATGAGGAAAGACGTATTTTTGTGTATCGCATCAACTTAATCTCTTGGTTAAAGTTTTTTCGTGTAATTTTACCGCGGCAAACAAGAATATGGACGCAAAAATTACAATCATTAAGAAATCAAGCATCATTGGGTAATATCCTTTATCTAGGATGAATTGTCGGGCTAGGTCGGTGAAATATGTTAAGGGTGAAAAGGAAGCTATTATTCTTCCCCATTGCGGTAATTGCTCAATGGGTATGAAGACGCCACTTATGAATACTAAAGGGAATTTGACTAGGGACGATAACATCATGGATGTAGCTGGAATATCCGTTGGCGGATAAGCTGAAAGAAGAACACTTAAGGCTGAGAAACATAGGTTTGCGATAACCAATCCAAAAAGTAGAGCCATAAAGTTCAACAGTCCTACATTGAAGACCAAGATGATAACAAGTGGAATTACAGATATGATGAGTCCAAAAAGAAATGACGCCAACATGTCTCCAACTATTATCGTCCAAAAGGCAACGGGACAACATAAGAGCCTTTCAAGCGTTTTTGAACGGGTTTCCCAAGGTACAATAGAAGGTCCTACAGAAGTTGCTGTAAAAAATGTGGTCATACCGATTATTCCTGGCAAAACTTCTCTCAACGGTATATTTCGTCCTATAACGTAAGCCAAAGCCAAAAACAATGGAAATACTAACCCGAAAATAATAACTGGACCTTTTGAATAGTAAATTTTGATATTTTTCTTTGCTATGACAAAAGAACGCTTAAATTGCTCTGTAAACCGACTCATTTCAAAGCAGCCTCTTTTTCTTTTATGAGTTTTATGAAAACATCCTCCAGCGAGGGCATCAGAGTGTTTAAGCTCAAAATTTGTATACCATTCTGTTTGGCGAAATCCGCCAAAAATTCAATCACAGCAGAGGGATTAGCAGTAGAGATTCGTAATTTGTTTCCTGCAAAAGAAGCTTTGCTTATGTTTGGATTTTCTGAAAATATCTGTAAGTCTACTGGTTTGTTGAAGAGGACTTCAATGTATTGGAGTTCCATGCTTTGAATTCTTAGATTTTCAGGCGTGTCTATGGCTGCTATTTTTCCATGGTTTATTATCGCTATTCTATGGCAAAGCTGGTTTGCTTCTTCCATGTTATGGGTTGAGAGAAAAACCGCCTTTCCTTCCTTGTTAAATTGTGTAATTTTCTCTCTCAAAAGTCTTGCACTTTCAACGTCAAGCCCAGAAGTCGGCTCGTCTAGAAAAAGCACTTCAGGGTCATTTATTAAAGCCATGCATAACAAGAGTTTTTGTTTCATTCCTTTCGAGAAGCCTCTAACAAGCTTATTCTTGACCTCATATAATCCGAATTCCTTCAAAAGTTCGGTGGCGTTCTCGTGAAGTTTTGATTTTGGAACTCCATAAAGCTTTCCTATTAGTGTCAGGTTTTCCCATGCGGAGAGGTCTATGTAGGCGTTTGAGACTTCAGGGACGACTCCAATACACTGCTTGGCTTCTATTGGGTTTCTCAAAATGTCATGATTGGCTACAGAGGCTTTTCCCACATCAGGTTTTATTAATCCTGTCAAGATTCTGATGGTTGTCGTTTTTCCAGCGCCGTTAGGTCCGAGAAATCCGAAAATTTCGCCGTTTTTAACTTCAAAATTTATGTGGTCAACTGCGGTTACATCCTCATAGTGTTTTGTTAGATCCTGAACTTCTATTGCAAAATTCATTGTTTCAACTTCTAATGGGGGTCTTGAATGCCTAATAAAACTAGTCGTTCCTTGCTTTTTATTCCTCTTGGCGTGTTTGCTGGAACGAAAAGCATTTCGTCGGAAGACAAATCAGTCTTTTTGTCGCCTACCATGAACGTTCCGCTACCTTCGAGTATATAGAAGCAAACGGCGTAAGGTTCGGGACGCGATGGGATTTCTTGTCCAACATCAAGGCAAATTAACACAAGATTGTAATTTTTTGTTTTCATTAAGTCCTTCTTTACACGTTTACGCTTTTCCATAGTGTTTAATACGCTTTTTTCTGGTGAAAATTCCACCAGTTTTCTCAAGTTTATTATTTTCATGTCTTTTTCATTTTCTTTCATTAGACTCACCATTAAAATGGAAGGTGAAAGTGAAAAAGGAGATTTTCAATTAGTTTTAACGTTTCAGGGCCTCAAGTCGTTTGTTAACTTTTTCCAGTCGCTTGTTTAAGGCTTCTTTGTATTCTTCAAGCATTTTGATTTCTTCCTCAACATCCATCAGTGGCACGTGATAGCCCATGCAAATTCCGTGTCCGTGATGCTCATGATGATGCCCTTCTCTACAACATTCTCCACACATTCATTTTTCACCTCCATTTTTCTTTTCAAAATATTCTTTATAGAAATGTGCTAGGTCGTCGAAAAGCAGTTTTCTCTGCACAATTGATTTAAGTCCCAGTCTAAGAGCTTCCACGCCGCTTTTAGTTACGTTGTAGACTCGCCTGTCTGGACCGCCTTCTGTTTTCTCCCATTTGGATTCCAGTAAGCCTCTTTCTTCCATTCTTCTCAGAAGTGTATAGATAGAGCCTGGTTCAAGTTTGTGGCATCCGCAGCTTCTCTGTTCGATTTCTTCCAGTAGTTGGTAACCGTGCATTGGCTTTTCATAGAGTATTCTCAGCATTAGAAATTGTATCCATCCTCGTTCTGGATAGTCATGTCGGCAACCGCATCGGTTGGAACCACACATTCTTTTTTGCCTCTTTAGCGTTAGAATAAGGTATGTAACAGTGTTACATATATAAGTGTTACTCTCAACGAAGTATGCGCGCCAAGGCGAACCATGCAAAAGATTCTTTAGTAATCGGCACCCGTAGAATAAGTAGAATCACCATGAGCGGCGAAGTTGTCAAAGTCAAAAGTTGGGAAGAGTTCAAACGCTTAGTTATGGAAAAGAAGCCAAACTCCATTGTTTACAACATAGAGCAGAACGGATTGTCTCCGGCGAGAGAGCTTACAAACTTGAGACTGATAATACCATGCAAAGAAGCATATTACGTTTTCATCGATTTTTGCAAAGGAGACAGATTGAAAGAGACGGGCATATCTTTGCGCAGAGACAAGACAGGAAACCGCTACATCGACGAAAAAGACGTGATACAATTCCTGAAAAAGCAGTTAGGAGAAAACTTGGCAATCTGCTCTTACTGGACAATTTGACGTTTCTTTCTCGGAAAATATTTTCGGGTTCGCAAACCAAGCTTGACGAGCGAAAGCATCAAAGGCACTTCCATCAGCGGTCCTATAACTGTAGCTAAAGCTGCGCCAGAACCGATACCATAAAGAGTAGTAGCAACAGCAATCGCGACTTCGAAGTGACTACTTGAGCCTATAAGAGTAGTGTCTATTGCAGTTTCGTAAGCCCAACCAGCAAAATAGCCTAGAAGGTATGTCCACGTAATCATTGTTGCATAATGTAATAGATTAGGAGCTGCGAGATAAGCAACCAAGAGAGGATTATTCAGAATCGTTTGCCCTTCAAAGGAGAATAAAACTATTAAGGTTGTTAGTAAAGCAACAATGGAGATTTTTCCGATTATTGGCGTGTAAACATTGGTGAACCACTCTTCACCTTTTTTGTCTAATATCAGCTTTCTAGAAATTGCTCCCGAGGCTATTGGCAAAGCTATAAAGAATAACACGCTCATAGCAATCAGATCCCACGGCACAGGAATGCTGCTTACCCCTAGATACAAGGCTGCCAACGGAGCATAAAGAAAAAGCATCAACAAGGCATTGATTGCGGTGTTTATCAATCCTTGTGCTAAATCGCCTTTCGCAAGGAACATCCACCACATTACCATGGCGGTACAAGGAGACAACCCCAATAGGATGACCCCTGCAATGTATTGTGGGTTTCCAGCCAAGATTGTGTTCGCATAAAGGGTCATTAATGGTGGAGCTATGACCCAGTTAGCAATTATTGTAACAAGTAACGGTTTCGGTCTTTTGGCAGCCTTTTTAATGTCACTGAATCGTATTCCTACAACTGTTGGATACATCATGAAGAACAAGAGAATGCCTATGGGAATTGACAACTGCCCGAATTTAAGAGACTCCATAAATTCTCCGAATTGTGGCAAAAATCTTCCAACAAGAAGCCCAACTACTATGCATATGGCTATCCACAGCGTCAGGTATTTCTCGAAAATGCCAAGTTCGACTTTTCTGGTTGATGTGGGCTCTTCAGCAGAATTCAATTTTTCTCACTTCGACAAGGTTATTTTACAATGAGTACGCTAACAGGTGAGTCGTAGCATATTTTGTTGCACACGCTTCCTATCAAATAGGCATGGATTGCGCCGATTCCTCTGCTTCCAACAACAATCAAGTCAAATTTCTCGTCCTCAGCCATGTCCGTAATGACTTTAGGAGTGTTAGGGTTCAAAACAGAGACGAGATTAAACTTAACACTAGTCTTCTCCAGAATAGCTTTAGCCTTATCTAAAATCTTTTGACTTACATCTTGACCAGTAGGAACGTGATAAACATTCACCACAGTTACCTTCGCTGAAAACTTCTGTGCAATCTCGATTGCCTGCTTCAAAGCCTTTTCCGCATACTCTGAACCGTCAACACCGACCAATATTTTCTTCAAGTGGTGTTTCACCGTGAGCTAAAAAGCAACATATTAAAGTATTTAAATCTATTGTTACAATTTCTCCAAAATGAAAAAAATAAACATGCGCTTATCGCAAAATGTAGAACTTATTCAGGTTTTGAATTAACTTGGGGTCAGCTATTTTATAGTACACCCATTTTCCTTCCTTTCTACTCCTTACTAATCCAACATTTTCCAATATTCCCAAGTGATGAGAAGTTGTAGGCTGCGTCAAGCCAAGCGCAATCATAATTTCGCATACACACATTTCTCTAACCTCTAAAAGCTTCAAAATTCTCAGCCGGGTCGCGTCGGCCAACGCCTTGAAAAATTTGCTTTGCTTTCCAGCTTCTTCTGCATCTGCAACTTCATCCGCAAGTTCTCTAAGCTCATTGGCGTATTTCAATGGGTCATCATTGGGGCATATTCCAGTACTTACAAGCCGATTAAGTCTTTTGTCGATTTTGATTTTAGACATTTCTATCGTGATAAGTTAACAAAACAAAATATTTAAATATGTTTCAATTTTCGGTTTTTTTTACCTCAATTTAATGGGGCTCATCATCTTTTCAATTTCAATTCTAATCGCAAAATTTTCTTTTAACTCCAGTGAGGAGCAATCATGTAACGATTTCTCGCCGTTTAGAAGTTTTGCCGCAAAAGCGAAGCATCCTTGTTCTCCGCATTCTTTGCAGTTGGTCTTTGGCAGTTTTTCGTAGATTTTCATGGGAGTCAACTCCCTCTTTTCTTGGACTAGCTCTTGGCTTGGTTTACCGCTTGTCTTGAGGTAAATGAAGGCTCGGTTTATGAGCCTCTTTGCCTCTTCTATTAGTTGTTCTGCTTCACTTCGGTCTTTGACATATGTCATTCCAATTCTTCCAGTCGAAAACATTGTTATCAAATGTTGCTTGTATCTGTAGCTTAAAGCGCCTAGTTTTTCAGAATATTTCGCGTTTGGAATTGCAAGGTAAAGAATAGGAAGCACATCCTCAAGAGGCTTATCAGCGTGAGCCAAAAACTTAATCCTTTCAGGGTCTGCAGTGCAAGGCGTTATCTCCTTTATCTCAATTTTCTTAACTAAAACTTCAGGAAACAAAAGTTCCATGAAATCATCAATCTTCATTTCTATTCCTCTCAAGAATAATTTCTTCAAGTTCTTTCTCGTCAAAATCCACGGGAAGCTTAACTGCACCATCAACTATTACGCATAAGCCTTGCACTCCGTACTTAGAAGCTTCAGATGACTTAAGCGACTTCATTTGAACTTCAACGAAATCTTTGAATCTTGAGGTTACATTACCGATTTTCTCCATAAAAGGGGCAAAATCACAAGCACAAGAGCCGAAGGGCACAAAGACCTCAATCTTCACCTTACCTTTTTTAGTCATATCAAACCTCTCAGTGTGAATCCAACCATTACGATGCCAATTATGAGAAAAACAATTCCAAAGCCTTTTGTCAACAAATCACCTTTTTCAGATATTCTTTGGCTTATAGCCTTCCTAGCTGTTGCGAGCAAAGTGCTCAGCAAAATTACTGGTAACGCATGACCTAACCCAAACATAAAGAGTAGAAAACCGCCATGCAAAGGAGTAGGCGCTGTTAGTATGGTCAGCAGGATGGCGGGTAATACTATGGACAGTGAGCATGGCCCTAATGCTATAGAGATGACTAGTCCGAAAAGAAAGGAGCTAATTGTATAATTATACTTTGAAAAGCCTGTTAACACATTCAGTTTGAGGGCGTTTATCCGCTCGTTTAAAGAATTGCTAATATTGATTGCAATGTTAGTTTTTTTGAGATACCCTAAATTGTTAATTCCGAAAAGTATGAGAATAGCACCAGCAATTCCAAGGAACATTGGATAATTTACCATACTTAACGGAATAAGAGAGGTTATAGCATAGCCAAGGAAAAAGAAGACAAGACACATTGCCAGAGTAAAACTCACTCCAATGACCACCCCTTTCTTTTGTTTTTTCGGCATGCTTTCCATCCTTAATTTTAAAGCTAATTTGGATTATGACTTGTGTAGAGTTTGTATACTCTTTTCTCTCTCACTGTTTTCATTGCTTTTTTCGACAAGAATTCCAAAGACTGAACAATTTCTTCAAGAAGCTTCACGGGAATTCCCATAAACATGTGCTCGGCCGGTGTATCTGTAGCTTCTCGACAACCATAACAGCCAGGGCTTATGTTAATTTCATCAGTTAAATATGGCACAACAGTCACATCAACACAACAGCATTGGAAAATAGAAGAGCTAAAGTTGAGGCGTCCCCCTTCTTTGAAGTTTCGGGCGAGGCAAAGCCACATAATTTGTTCAGGAAGCCCCTCAACCACGATTACGTCAGGAGTTAAGGGAAAATTCTTCAAAGGTCCAGCAACCACTGCCTTTGTTGCTCCAAGTTTTATTCTTGGTATCATACCCATTGTCCTTGCAGCTGCTTCTCTGCTTGCAAAAAGTCCTAAAGTACAAAGCATTTCTCCTGTATAGATTTTTTCCGGCAAGGGCGCAAATCCTAATGCTGCCTTTGCCGCAGGGCAAGCTAGATCTTCAGAAGGCAACATTAGAGTTTGCCCTTTTCTAGCAAGCATAAGAAGCTGACAGTATCTGGATTTCTGCTGTGGAGATTGTATATTAGGATGTGGCTCTTCTTTTTTTACTATTTTAACAGCTATCAAAGGCGAATCTAAACCCAAAATCTGTTCAATTTTCTGACTCAGAACCCTATTTTCCACAGCTCTAATTCTCCAGCATGTTTTGTTGCGCTACAGTTTTGCCTCGTTTATGACTATTTTAGCTATTTTCTTGACATCTGCTTGGTATATGTCAAGTGTAGGCACCTTTTGCAAATATTTGGATATGTCTATCTCGTAGTCAATTCTTTTTCCAGCCTTCTCCATAACTTTTGAAGCACACCTGTTCCCGCATCCATTTATGACGATGTTCTTTTTCGCTTTCTCCGCAATCTCCAAGTGCGGCTTGGAAGCTGCAGCAACCGCCGTCGTGCAACACATTCTAGCTTTCTCCAAGTTAGTGAGCAAAACCCCAACTGCATGCCCTATTTGACCCACATTTGCTGCTCCATCACAAACCCAAACTACGTTTTCATGTTCTGCAACTTTATAGCAAAGCGGAAGAATTTTGGGTTGAATAATTGTTTCTTCAGACATGTCTTTTATTTCACCTCTTTTTTTAACTGTAATTATTTTTCCAGAATTGACTTTGTGATTAGTTCCTTGGCTTTGTTTATGTTTTCTTGAGAGATGTATTTTTCAACGCCTAAGCCTTTGCCGATGTCGGTGTGCAAAGCCACTTTTTTCATGCCTATGTCGCGAACTAGCACTATGCTTTTGGCAATTTTAAAGCCAGCACTCTCTACAGTTTTCTTTGCACATTCGAAAGGACAACCATCCACCGTTATGATTTTCTTCGCAGCTTTAGCCTTTCCAATAACTGGTTTCACACCCAGCGGCACAGAAGGCAAACAACCAATAGCCACCTTTGCCAAGCCAAGCTCTTTAACAGTTTCCAAGCACGCCAAAGCGCTGGTTATTCCAGTGTTTGATAAACCGCCAAAACAAGAGAACAGTATAGTCTCATGTGTTGGCATGCCTTCTTGCCATTCTCCTTCTTTTGACATTTTCCATTTTCGCCTCCTACTAGACTATTTGTTCAATAACACGTTTCGAAAGCGCATCCACCAAATCAACAGTAACAGCATCAATTATTTGGAAGACCGCAGGGTCACTAATTGAATAAAACCTCCGGTTTCCATCCTTCCTATGCTTTACAAGTCCACAATTTTTCAGAATTGCCAAATGACGTGAAACTACAGGTTGAGCGATTCCCAAGTGCGGAATAATTTCACACACGCATTTTTCACCGTTACGTAAGCACTCAAGAATTTCAAGCCTGATCGGGTCGGCGAGTGCGTTGAAGATTTTAGCTTTGAACTTGTTTGTGTTTTTTATTTTTGGATGCATGGTTAAAGCAAAGTCTATAGCAATATTTAAATATTGTTATATTATTCATTAATCCGTCAAGGTGAAAACATGAAAGAAGTAAAAGTGGAAGTTATTGGTCCAGAACCGCCGTGCATGCGATGTCAAGCAGCAAAGAAGGCGGTGGAGAAAGCTGCTGAGAGACTAAAGCAGTCGGAGATTAAGGTGGAGATACAGAAAGCCAATGTAATGTCAAAGGAAATAGTGGGCAAATATGGCGTTCTGGTTTCTCCAGCCATAGCCATAAACAACACTGTTAAAATTATGGGAAGGGTTCCAAGCGAAGGCGAAATTGAGAAACTGATAAGAGAAACCGCAAAGTAGAGCCTGAAAGATTATGGATGAAAAAACAGTCAGAAACATCCGAACAGCAATACTCTTGCTCTTCGTATTCACAGTCATCGGCTTGCTAATTTACAGTCGTGTAATGGCTTATTCACTGGCGCCAACAATGAAGCCGGCGGATTTTCACGGTCTCGCCATTTGGGAAATCCCAATAGCATATCTTATTGACTACTTCAGTCATGGGTGGATATGCTTGCTTTTTGCGTTTGTTGCGGCTGGGTTAGTTTACGAGTTTGTGCCGAAAGAGGCGATTACAAAGTACATGGGCAGCGGAAAGATTGCAGGCTACGGGCTTGCTCTGGGAATGGCGCCCTTCTTGACTGTTTGCTCGTGCACCATGGTTCCGCTGTTTGCTGGCGTGCTCTTCGCAGGTGCTGGAATCGGTCCGGCAATAACCTTTCTGCTGATGGCTCCTGCAGCGAACATTTTGAGTATTCTATTAACTGGAGAGTTAATATCTTGGGAGCTTGCTGGAGTGCGCATAATAGTGTCGGTAGTTGTTGCTTTAACTGCAGGCATAATAATTTCTAAGACTCCATGGGGAAAAGCAGTAGAAAAGGAACATCAACTAAACGTTCCCGCTGGTCAAGCATCAGTTGAGGTGGTTAAGCCGCCTTTGGATGAAAGACTTTGGGCATCATTGAAGTTTGCCGCATACCTTGCAAAGCAGATTTTACCCTTCTTTCTCGTGGGCTTAATCGCAGTTGGCTACGTGGAAGCCTACCTACCACAAGATATCGTTGGCACTTATCTGACAGGCGTAACGGGCGTGTTACTTGCTTCAGTCATCGGCGGACCATTGTACACGCCGACGCTGGTCGAAATTGTTCTTGGAAGGGGAATGTACGAATTGGGCATGTCAAAAGGCGCGTTGCTAAGTTGGCTCATGGGACAGCCATACGACGTTGCAAACGCTTTAGCTGTTTCAAGAATAGCCAAATGGAAAGTTGTCTTAACATACATGTTCATTGCTTGGGCAGGCAGCGTAATATTCGGCTTGTTATATGGCTTTTTGAGCGGGTCGCTGTAGCCTATGGAAGACGAAAAAACAGAAAAGAAACCCTCATGCGCATGCACGCAAGCTGCAACAGACGTTCTGAAATCAGTTTCGCCAATAAAGGAAGGAATGCTTAAAGAAGTAAAATGTAAAGAATGTGGAAAGCCTTTTCTGGCAAATTTTGAAACAGAATACTGTTTTGACTGCCGAAGAAAATCCAACGAAAGGTGAAAAATCCTAATGGCAACATCATCGATGCCATGGTACCCAACAATTTTTCCAGAAAAATGTGACGGATGCGCCCCCTTTGATAAGCCCAAATGTGTAGAATTTTGTCCTAACGGGGTCTTCACTTTTGAGGGCGGAAAGGCTGTTGTTGCCTATCCGCTTAAATGTGTTAGCGGCTGCACGGCATGCGAGCCATTATGCCATAAAAAAGCGATAACTTTTCCAAAAAGGGAGTTTGCCTTCGCTCCGGTTAAGTCTGGAGACAAGGGGCTGCTACGCAAAACTACATGTGTCAAGTGCGGCAAAAATTTCTGGACTAACAGAGAAACAAACATTTGCATGGATTGCGAAAGCAAGAGATAGAAACTATAATAAATTATTAATCAATAAGTATTCTAAAAGTAGGATGACGTTGATGAAGAAAATTCTTTTCGTTTGCATCGAGAATGCTGGCAGAAGCCAGATGGCTGAAGCTTTCGCCAAACATTATGGAAAGGACATGGTTGAAGCGGTAAGCGCGGGTACGATGCCTTCAAAAGAGGTTAACCCGGTTGTTGTTCAAGCCATGAAAGAAAAGGGAATTGACATATCAAAAAACAAGCCCAAACTTATCAATAATCAAATGGTTCAGGAAGCAGACGCAATAATCGTCATGGGATGCGGAGCGGAAGGCATATGCCCTGCGCCGTTACTCAACAAAGTAGTAGATTGGGAGCTTGAAGACCCAAAGGGTAAACCAATAGAGAAAGTTCGCGAAATCAGAGACGAAATAGAAAGAAGAGTCAAAAAACTTGTTGCGGACCTTTCTAAGGCTTAACTCTTAAGAAAGCTGTTTATCATTTAATGAAGCGTAACATGTAGTCGTTTACGGTCTGTAGAAAGGCTTCTTCCAGTTCTATGCCGTAATGCTCAGCTAGGACAAAGATTATGTAGAGTAAATCTGAAAGTTCTGTGGCGAGCATTTCTTTTGTTTTCGGTTTTTCAGGAGGCTTAAAACCTTCAAGCCCCTTAACCACGGCGGCAACCTCTCCTGCTTCTTCCAATAAATCAGTAACCATGACGAAAGGTGTCCAATTTTTGCCTCTTTCTGGGTCAAGTATGTCATTAATCTTTCGAAAGTTTTTCCAACAGAGATGCTGAGCGTCACGCAAGGTTACAGACAAGCAATTCACCGATTCACAATTGAGGAGAAGGCAAATTAAGATTTTGGCAAGTCTTGCTGTTTCTGTGAGTGCGAATTAGTTACATACAAAACCTTACCACAGCGGTGAGCGAGTTGCTTTCGGAATGACAGATGCAGTCTAAGCTAGGCTATCGCCTTACGACACTTATGGTGATTCTAACGCTTTTTCTATTACTTATCAACTACTCCGCACCCACAACAAACTACAGCTCAAACAACAACGCTGGCAAATCCACATTCACGTTCTTTGAAGATTACGAAAGCTGGATACCTAAAGGTTATGAGCAATATGGCGAATTTTCAGTAAACACGTCATTGGCTGCCGAAGTTGTTGTTGGGGCTGGAGAAAAGTATGAAAACATCCAGGACGCTTTGGATGCTGGTTATTTGTGTCTTTATCTTAAAAAGCAAAGATTCAACATAACAGAGCCTATAACGCTGCCGAAGGAAGATTTTTACATAATAAGCGATGGTGCTGAAATAGTTGCTGTTGAGCCAATGTCTGCAGTTTTCGACATACGCAACATACGGTATGCACACTTAAATGGCTTGTTCATTAATGGCAACGGCTTAGCCGAAAAGTGCGTAGACGCCATGCGCACGTCGAGCCAAGTGCCAGTTCACCAAATTCAGAATTGCAAAATTTGGGGCGCCGCTTTCGCTAACATAGACTTGACGGGTTGCGAAGACACGTTGCTCTTCAACTGTTGGATAGACGGAAGAATAATCAACGATAGTCCAGACGCAATTACAGAATATGGCGTCAAGATTGGCGAATTCGGCGACTGCTACAGAACGGGTGGTCAAATAAACCTAATTCACTGTTTGTTCGGTTTTCATAGAAAAGCAGACATATACGCAAAGAACATAGCAGAGGTAAAGCTGGCAAATTGTCTTTTGGCAAGCAAAACCATGTGGAGTCACGAGTTAGAAGCGCACATTATCGCGGAAGGCGGAGCAGGAGAAAATGCGCTCTTGCCAACGTTGGAATTAACAAATTGTTGGGTGGAAAATGGTTTAGGTGGAGATGTTCCAAATATACTCATAAGGAATCGGATGATTTCAAAGCTAACGGTGGTAGGAGGCATGTTCTACACGGACAACAGCCCAAATATTTATAGCCAATTAAATCCATGCGCGGAAACCATAACATTAATCAGTGCATTATTCGAAAACAACTTCGACTACGATGGCTATAACGTTGTGGCATCCACACAAAAGCTGGTTTCAATAGGAAACACGTACAACTGGCAAGGAATAGACAAAACAAACGTTGCAACATACCTAATTTTTGACAAAGACAACACACAAATAGAAACAAACATTGCAAATCAAAAAAACGATTCATAAAACCCACAAGGTTATTTCACATCTGTTCGAAATTACATCTTGAGTTTTGCTTGTTTTGAAGCTCTCTGCAGAAGAGATACCCCCTTATAAATACGTTGAAACCGTGGTAAACCCAGCGCTAGAATTTGTTTCTATTTATCTTATAAGAATTAAATAAAACGCGCCATAAATAGAGACATCCCCCGCGCACCTTTTTTTAAAAAAAGTTGCCAAAACACAAGAGGAAATCACACAGCTACTAGAAACCGGGTTTGAATATGTGCTTCAAAAGGATGGCCTTGCCTTCTTCCGAAAACGGAAATGATCCGCATATAACGGATGCAATAAAAAACTATGGGATGATTTCGCATCCGTTGTATTTCATGAATTCGAAGTCTTTTAGGCTTATCCTTCCAGTTTCAATAAGTCTCCAGACTCTCGGCAATTCATCAGTTACTGCGTCCACCAAATTCTTTACAGTACCACACACTAAACGATAGGCTTCCACGTTCCATCTCTTCGTAACATTTGCATACAAACAACGACCTCCACAAACTCCGTAGATCTCACAGCCTATGCATGGCTCACCAACAAAAACCCGCGGCAACTTTAACGGCTCCGCATTGCTAACATGCCCAAGATAGTAGTCTTTCATTCCCCACATCGTCGGACAAGGAACAATATAACCATCCGTCTGAATAGCATAGTTTATCCATCCGCCTCCACAACGCAGCAAACTCGCCTTCTCACCAAACAAAAACGAATGCGCAACTCCGAGAAAAGGATAAAGCCGCAAAACAATCCCAGCCTTCTTCATATAATCAACCCAAAACTTGACAAGTTTGCGAATTCCCGGATTGTAGCTTTCTTCGCTCCACTTCCCAAAATTTCTCCGTGCAAAATCGTTGCTCCAAAAACCCGCGTTCAATTGCCAATGCACAGAAGAAAACGAAAACTCCGCATTATCCACAAGCCACGTAACCTGCTTGTAGATGTCCGTTTGTTCCATAACCGTCATACGCGCAATCAATTCGCCCTCAAAGCCATTCTGCTTAATCAACTTCAAATTTTCTATAACTTTTCTGAAAGTGCCTTTTCCTCTGTAGAAATCAGTTAAGGCTTCATCGCCATCTATCGAAACAAGAATGGTGTGAAAACGATTAACATAGGAAGAATCCAGCCTATCCAAAAGCAAACCGTTTGTTTGAATCATAAAACACTTAGCGCTTACATTATCCATAATTCGCTTAATCTCATCCACACAAAGCAACGGTTCCCCACCATAAAAAGTCAACACACACTCCGGGTCCTTCTCACAAAAACCCCTCAAAACCTCAACATCATAACTAATCCTTTTAGGCAAACAATAATCAACATCAAACCCAGAAAAATCACCAGCAACATCCTCAACCGCCTCGCCAAAACAGTACCTACACTCAAGATTACACTCATTCGTCAATATCACATGAAAAAACGTGCGCGTTCCCCCAACTCAACCATACTTTTCCTTAATCTTCTTCGCCTTCTCAACATACTCCTTAAGCTCCCTCTCCTTAATCTTCTTTTCAGGCAAAGTCTCAGGAGCATACATCAAAGGCAAAACAGCCAAAAAAAGAAAGAAACTCGCAAAAGAAAAAGCCGCTGTCGGAGAAATAGCACTAGCATAAGGTCTAATTAGTATAGATACAAAATTTGCAAGAAGAAAAGGAAGCCCACCCAAAGCATAAAACTTCTCTTTCTCGTGGCCTTCACCAAGATCTCCCCAAATAGTCATAAAGAAAACAGAAAAAAAGAGACCCCACGTTATGCCATCAAGAGTCATAAACAAATATAAAGCAACTGGCGAATCATAAAAAACACTCAGCGCGGCATATTCAATACCAAGCATAACAAAACCCGTAATGACTACACGCTTTCTTCCAACAACATCCGCAATAATACCACCAACACTCGCAAATATCCCTATAAAAACAAATTCCACAAGTCCCACAAAAGTAAAAGATTCCGCACCAAAAACCCTTTCCAAGAGTGGCACCTCTGCAAAATTTATGAGAGAAAACATAATCCATGGAAACAAATACAATAATACATCTCTTTTTCGAACAAGTTCTAAATAGCTTGGAGATTTTTGCACGCCAAACTTCTCATGTTGCCTAGTTAGAAACATAAAAGTAAAGCCTCCAAAAACTCGCCAAATTGTTAGCGCGACAATTGCTTCCCATCTTCCAAACATGCTCACCAAAAAGAGTAAAAACAAAACAGTAAATCCCACACCACTCCATATAATTCCTCCTACGAAACCACGATTTTCAATACTTGTTGAATCAGCAAAAAAGCTTAAACAAGAAGGTAATCCTATTCCAATCGAAACGCCCAAAAAAAGAGCAAACAAAACATTGACCCACATACCATTGCTAGAAACTGTAATTAAAAGTAATGTCGCAGCAGCCCCCATGAACAACCATAAATATAGAAACTTGACACGTGCGCGCGGAAAGAATTTCGAACCAAATATTGCCGAAACTGCAACACCTAAAAAGTACGTGGCGAACAAGCTCAATTTTTCTGTTTCAATCAACTCTAGTCCATTAACAATTGTGCTAAAAACAACATAGGTTATTACATACCAAACAAAACTGTTGAGCACTAAAAAAATCGATGGTGCAGTCTCTCTCCAAACAATTTTCTCTCGAACCGCGCTTATTGAAATCATATTCTAACTCACTGAAAAATGCGGCTTTTGAAGATAAAACTCTTCTTAATCACCATTCTGTATTCTTGTTCAACAACAAACCTTAATAAGTAGATATGTTCAACAATAATACTTGAGGGGAATAAGATGAAGAAGGCATCAGTTAAGAGAGCGAAAAAGAGAGATATCCCAGTTCGCGTCATTGCTTAAAAGCTATAAATCTTCAAGCATAAAAGATAAGAGAATCTGAAGTTTGCTTCTTAATTTTCGATTAGATAAACATTTAGCAAGTTTTGATCCTTCTTTTATTAAGGCTTTCATCTCCTCTTTGAGCTTCACAACGGGCAACGCTTCAAGTGTGCAATCAACCAGTTCATCAACATCGTTCTGTGTTATCTTAGGTTTTGAAATAATCGCACTAACTTTTCCTTTTGTTTTCTGATCTTGCATTGCAAATAAAAGTGGCACAGGCAAGTCGTCGGCGAGAATTCGTTGGCAAAGCTCTTCAATTTCAAAAATATCTATGAACTCTTCACGAAGCATAACTAATATTCCAACAATTCTTCCCAGCCTTGCTAATAACTCAACTTCGGCATCTTTTCCACCACCAAACAAAGCGCCCAAGTGCATGTCCAACTCAATTCCAGCTGCCTTCATTTCGATAACCTTCATGTAATCATCTGGAGCAATGTTTCTTCTTTTTTTAAAGCCAACTTCGAGCGCATGTGCGTTGCCAATTTCAAACGTCAGTCTCTTAACTGTTTCAAGCGCTTCCGTGCCTTTTTTCTTTGGCAAAATTGCTGTTGAATCAGCAAAAAGTTTGAAACCCTCTATTAAGAACGCGTTGCCAAGGAGAAGTGCAATTTCAGCGCCGAACTTACCATAAACAGTAGGTATTTTGTGCTTAACTTCAGATTTGTCTATAATGTCATCGTGTACGTCAAATGCTGCTGCCATCATAGCTATTGCAGCTTGCGCCGGCACAACATCATCAATGTCGCCCCCCACTGCTTCGCATGCCATCGAGAACAAGCCGGGATGTGTGAAATCGTTCCAATGTGCAATGTAATGTTCAAGCGCGTCACGCAGTATTGGATACTCAATTTTCTCCTTTTGTAATACTTGTTTTGCAAGCGCAAGTCCTTTTTTGCTTCGCTTCTTTAAATCGGCAACTATCATTTTGCCTAATTTCTTTGCCATATCCTATTCTTATTCACTTTGTCGTTTAAAAGATTTGATTAGGTTAAATGTCGTGATTCTACATTTCATGTTTTATCCTGGTATTTGTTCTTTCAGTACGTTGTCGTAGGTCTCTATGTATTCTTTTCCGCTTTTGGCTATCGCATAGACTTTTCTTGTTCTTCCTCCTTGTTGCTGTTTTTGGCTTGTCAAGAAACCCTTTTGTTCTAAAGCATTAAGTAGTGGATACAATGCGCCGTGCCTGAGTCTTATGCCAAATTCAGCTTCCACTTGCTTCTTTATTTTGTAGCCCCACATTGGCTCTCTCGCTATTAGTTTAAGTATTTGGATGTCTAGCAAGTTTTTGGTTATGCGTTGAACAATTTCTTTTCTGAAGTCTTCAGTCAATTTTTCACTCTCTGGCATTGTCCTATTTAGGACTTGTTCATGTTTTAGCTTATTTAGGTTATGTAAGAAATGGAATAGTTCAATATGCTTCTGTTATGCTTTTTTATGTCTGTGGTAAGCATGAACCTTTATATTTTCGTTTAGGCACTATAAAGACTTGAGATATGTCCTAAAAGAGACATATTGTATCCGCGTCGAACACAAATACAAGAGGAAGGAAAAATGGGAAACAACTCACGAGAAGTCCAAACCAAATTAATGAAAGGACTCCTAGACCTAATTGTGCTACAATTCTTAAGCTCACAACCCATGCACGGCTACCAAATAATCACAAAAATCCGCAGAACCTTCGGCGTATACTTCGGACCAAGCACCATATACCCCCTACTAGGAACATTAGAAAAGAAAGGATACGTAAAAAGCGAATGGAACATGGACAACGAAAGACCCAGAAAAGTGTATAAGCTGACCACAGAAGGACAAAACCTACTGAACTTCACAGAAGACTCGCTTAACTTCATATGCAGAAAAATCGGCACACCAGGACTGCCAAAAGGCGACCTCAGCGAAGAGAACACCATCCAACCAGCGCTACGACCATTCTTAAAGAAAATCGAACATTCAAAATCGCTAATCTAGCCATTATCCACTGCTAACACCTCTTAATTTTCAAAACAATAAAACAAATGAGCAAAAGCCTTCTTTAGTTAGGTTTTCGTAGCCTTTTTATCGTTTCCTTCCCTATCTCAATTGAGGATGCGGTTTGGAAAAAGCAGACATTCTCATCCATAGTTGTATTATTCTTCCAATGGATAGAAAAGAAATAATAGAAAACGGTGCCCTAGCCATAAAAGATGGAAAAATAGCGTTTGTAGGCAAATCTGCTGCGGCAACCAACATAAAAGCTGAAAAAGAGATAAACGCCAAAGGAAAAGTTGCCATGCCTGGATTAATTAACGGACATACACACTTACCAATGACGCTTTTCCGTGGAATAGCCGAAGACCAACCGCTTAACACATGGTTAAGAAAAACCATTTGGCCTTTAGAGGCTAAACTCAAAGCAGAGGACGTTTACGCAGGGGCTCTTCTGGGTTGTTTGGAAATGATTAAGAGCGGAACAACATGTTTTGCGGACATGTACTTTCATGAAGACATGGTTGCAAAGGCTGTGGAGAAGAGCGGATTAAGAGGAGTTTTAGCGCAAGGTATAATCGAATCAGAACATAAGCTCTTAGGCGCAATAACGTTTAGAAAAAGCGTAAACTTTGCTAAGAAATTTCATGGATACGCCAATGGTCGAGTTAGAACTATGCTGGGTCCTCACGCAGCTTACAGTTGCAGCTCAAATTTGTTAAGAAAGGTTAAGGAAAAATCGGCGGAATTGAACGTAGGCGTGCAAATACACTTGGCTGAGTCGAAGGCGATGTTTAAAGAGTTCGAGAAGAAGTATGGACTCTGCGAAATTGAGTTTCTAGACAAGATTGGCTTTTTGAATGAGAGAGTCTTAGCTGCGCATTGCATAGACTTATCAGAAGAAGACATGCATATTCTTTCTCAACGTGGTGTCAATGTGGTTCATGTTCCTGTGGCTAACATGAAACTTGGAGAAGGAGCAGCAAAAGTGAAGGACTTAATGGATTTAGGTGTGAACGTTTGTTTAGGAACTGATGGGCCAGCGAGTAATAATACTTTTGATATGTTCGAAACCATGAAAATTGCAGCCTTGCTTCAGAAACACACTTACCGAGACCCCACGGTTTTGCCAGCCTACGAATTTTTGAAAATGGCGACAATAAATAGCGCTAAAGCCTTGGGACTTGCGAAAGAAATTGGCTCGATTGAAGTTGGCAAAAAGGCAGATTTAATTTTGGTAGACCTCTCGAAACCTCACCTTAAGCCCTTACATGACATTTACGCGAGTCTCGTTTACGCTGTGCATGGAAACGATGTAGACACGGTTATTATAGACGGAAAAGTCTTGATGGAGAACAGACAAGTGAAGAGCTTAGATGAGCATATTATAATGGAAGAAGCCCAAAGAGCCGCTTTTGATGTGTTGCTAAGTTAAGTCTGTATATAGATTAGACTTGCAAATAACTATCTCTTGCTTTAACTTTGAATTAACATAAAGTGTAACTCTTTCATGCCAACTAATAATGACAAAATCTAAATACGCGCACAAGCACTAAATTATACGGCGAAAGGAGGATTTGAGATGAATATTATTTTTTCAATTCAGCCTGAAGCTTCACCTGCCTCACCACAAGAGATACCACCTTCACCACCACCTGCCAAAAAATTTAGAAAAAAGTTGCAGTTAGTAATGGGATTAATTGTAGTTATAAGTGTGGTTCTTGCAGTCACCTTCATTTTTCTACTTCCCAAAATAGGCGAAGGAGCAACCGTGCCATTAGGATTGAACTACACTCCAGGAGAAAAATTGACCTACAACCTGACAATAACGATGAGCGCAATGGGTTACACGCAGACAGCAACCGGCATAAACACTATGGAAATTCTAAGTTTTGACGGGGAAAACTATACAATGAAATTAACCATTCAAATGCTGACGCCCATCTCAAGTGAAATGTCTTACAATATGACAATGGACAAAACAGGCCGCATAATTAACTACACGGGATTCCCATCTGAAATGCAATCCTTCACATTTGCCGGGATACCCGGTTTTGGCTCATACTTCCAAACAAATCAAACTAAAGTTGGCGAAAGCTTCCAGATACCTATTTACATGAACATATCGGGCATAATAATAGATGGAACAGCAAGTTACAAAATAAGCGAGATAAAAAACATGACTGTCTCCAACTGTGGCATATACCAAGTCTTCAAAACAGAGATTAACGCAAACAACATCCACGCAACCGGTCAATCATCCAGCGTAACAGTCAACATGAATATGAACATGAACGGGTACTCATACATGGAATATGGCACTTGCCGTCTTATTGAATTCAATATTCAAGAATCCATAACAGGTACTTCTGGAGGAAACACGATGAGTATGACAATGACGATGCAGATGCGCCTTACAGAACATACAAGACCATAAAGCAATCATAAAAGTCACATCACTGTAGTGAGAACTTCAACAAAAAAATTAGCGTTAGTTTTATCTAATGGTCGTTATTATTGTATCTGCTTCGGAGCATGACGTAAAGAGTGCCACCAATAATCACGATAGACAATTTAACAAAAAAATTTGGAAACATCATGGCAGTAGACCACTTAACCCTAGAAATAGAAGAGGGAGAAATCCTTGGGCTCTTAGGACCAAACGGCGCAGGTAAAACCACCACAATCCTCATGCTCGCAACAGTGATACGTCCAACAGAAGGCACAGCGACAGTAGGCGCATATGACATAAGAAAAAACCCAGACAAAGTTCGCGGACTACTAGGCATAGTATTTCAAGAACCAAAAATGCTCTGGGTCAGCACACCATGGGACATAGTAAACTGGCACGCAAAAGTCTGCGGATTATCCACGGAAGAACGCAAACGCAGAGTCAAAGAAGTCCTAGAAGCCTTGGACATGTGGGAACACCGCCGCAAAAACGTCCACGCGCTTTCCGGCGGAATGCGCAAAAGAGTCGAACTTGCCAAAGTTCTCATTCAACGCCCCAAAATCGCAATTGTCGATGAGCCAACAGCTCAAATCGACGTTGTAGGCAAACACCGCATATGGAACATGCTTCGTCAGCTACGTCAAGAAGGAACAACCATAATCCTTGCCACAAACGAACTCTACGAAGCAGATGTGCTATCAGACCGCGTAGCAATAATGCACAAAGGCAAACTGCTCGTGCTCGACACACCCAAAAAACTGAAAGACAACATTCCTGGAGGCGACGTTGTAGACATACAACTCGAGAAGGAAACTCCCCAAAAGATTGTTGAACAGCTCAAAAAGTTTAAGGAAGTTGTAAATGTCTTGCAAGTTAAGCCTTCCAATATACGCGTCTACCTTAACCAGGTCGAAGAGGTTGTCCCGCGAATAATGAACCTTTTCATGAAAGAAAACATGCCAATAGCATCCATTCACATGAGCGAGCCAAGCTTGGATGACGTATTTGCCCACTACACAGGCTTAACAATAGAGGAAGCCCAAAAAGGCGGAGAGTGAAAGCACGAATAAAGTCCTCTTAGTAGTCGAGAGGGACATCCGCATATTCTTTCAATACAAATTTCTAATCATAATGCGACTGATATGGTTCGCATCGCAAATCGCACTGTTCGGACTAATCGCCTCACGCATGATAAACGTCCAAGCAGTGCCAGACTACTTCCGCTATTACGTAGCTGGACTCTCCGTGATGACGCTATATTCCGCAGCCATATTCATTGGATTTGACATCTACGAAGAAGCAGAACACGGCGTGTTCGAATATCTCTTAAGCCTACCAGTGTCAAGAAGACAACTTGTTCTCGGAAGATCAATTGGTGGAGGACTTAGGTCATTCATTTATGTTGGTCCTATGATAGGAATATCTTTGTATGTTATAGGCGCCGTTAACCCGCTAGGCTTCCTTGTGGCTTTATTTGCGCTTTTTTTGTTCTCCTTTGGAGTTTCTGGAATGAGCATCACGATAGCTGTGATTATAAAATCCAGCGACCGCTTTGACATTTTAATGGGTGTTTTGGATGCTTTGATTGTTCGCTTAAGCACTGCTATGTATCCTCTAGCGATTGTGCAGGCAGCCAATCCAGTTTATGGCGGAGTTGCTAGTCTCAATCCGGTCACTTTCGCAGCGGACTTGTTCCGCTGGGGCACTGACATAATAACTTTGGACAATCCACTACTGCCATTGCTCGGCATAATAATCTTCTTCTCAATTTTCACTTTAGTAGGTATAGTAATCTACGACAAGCGCATTGAAGGAGGCGGTTGGCAATAATGAAGGGAGTCTTGTATCTCCTCGAGCATGATTTTAGAAACTTTTTCCGTTACAAATGGTGGCTTGTAGGCTTAATCAGTATGAACTTGGCTGATTTGTTTATAATGGCTATCGTTTACAATTACATGTTAAGCAGTCAAATATCAGAAGAGATCAAGAGTTACTTCAACTTTTTCGCGCCGGGACTTGCGGTTACGGGCTTGTTTGCTTCAGCTTTTATGATTGGGCGCGAGATAAACATGGAACGCCGAAGAGAAGTGCATCATTACATGTTGAGTTTGCCAATGACTAGACTTGAACTGGCGATAGGACGTGTTCTTTCCGGTGGCTTACGTGGAATGCTATACATGTCTCCACTTCTGCTCACATGCTTCATCTTTTTGGGTTTTCCTAACGTGTGGCAGTTCTTCCTAATCTTGGCAGTTTTGTTTCTTTTGGCAGTAGGAATTTCAGGCTTAAGCATAGCAATTGCAGTTTCAACATCGAGCCTTGAAAAATTCATAACCGCGAGAGGTTTGGTTTACTACACTCTTTTCTTCTGCAGCAGTGTTTTCTATCCTCTTTCGCTTATTCAGCAGCTTGGACGTGACGGAAAATTTCCTATGGTGCTGGTGACACTTGCTGAAGTTAATCCGTTGAGCAATGCGTCAGACATGATTAGGTCTTTTCTGATAGGTCCTCCATTTGAATTCTCTTTCATGTCATTGGTCAGCGTTCTTATTTTTTCGGCAATTTTCACTTTAGGAGCAGCTTTTGCATACATGAAAATAATAGAACGCACATAGTGATTAAGGTTAAATTTATGAATGGGAACGACGTATTTTCTTTCCTTCCATCCTAAAGGATAAAATTTGAAGGTTAAATCTATGGATGAAGTGGCGGCTATCTTTGAACCGCAAAAGGTTGTCTTGGTAGGCTCAAGCATAATTCGAGAAAAAGTCGGCATGACTTCTCCACAGCTTTTCAAAAGCGTAATTTACAACATGAAGAAATTTTTCAGAAAAAAAACCTACATTGTCGACTTGGATGGAAAAACTGGCTACGACACCTTAGATAGGGTGCCGGAAGTTCCAGAACTTGCCGTTGTAATGCTTCCGCCAAAACAGTCAATAACCCATGTGGAAGAATGCGCCAAAAAAGGCGTCAAAGCGTTTGTCTTGATTACTGGAGGATACAAAGATGAACAACGCCAACAGTTGCTCAAGCTCAGACAGAAATACAAAGTCAGAATTTTAGGTCCAAACACCATCATGGGTGTAATAAACACAGCCAACGGTTTAAACACAACATTCGAAAGAAATACCATGCCCAAGAAAGGAAAAATTGCAGTAGTTTCACAAAGCGGCGGAGTAGGCGCTTGCATGCTTGACTGGGCGTGTTTCTACGATGTTGGCATAAGCAAATTTGCTTTTATGGGAGACAAAATAGACGTGGATGATGTTGACCTGCTACGTTATTTAGGCAAAGACGCGAGCACGAAAGTAATATGCCTATACATGGAAGGAATAAAAGATGGAAGAAAATTCATAGAAGAAGCAAGAAAAATCGTCAAGAAAAAACCAATACTAGCCTTGAAAGGCGGAATCACACAAGAATCAGCGCACAGAGCCAAATCGCACACTGCTTCAATTGCAGGAAAAGACGAAATTTTTGACGCAGCCCTAAAAAAAGCAGGGATAATAAGGGTTGAAGACATCGAAGAACTAATGAACGCGGCAATAGCCCTTTCTAAACAACCGCCAATGCAAGGAGACAACGTGGCGATTGTAAGCAACGTGGGCGGACCAGCAATTTTGGCGGCAGACGCCGTTGTAAAAAACAATCTTAAACTTGCAACATTATCAGAGAAAGTTAAGAAGAAAATTGAAACTCTCTATTCAGGCGTGGACGCAACTAACCCAATTGACATGATAGCTGATGCAAGAGCAGAAAGATACGAAAAAGTGCTTGAATTAGTGCTTGCAGACAAGAATGTGGATGGCGTCTTAATAATAAACATGCTCAAATCTTGCTTTTTTGAACCAAAAGATGCCAAGGTCATCCCGAAAATAGCTGCAAAATATCTAGACAAGCCGGTTGTGGATGTGCCTGCAGGCGGGGAGGACTTTGCACTTGTTTACAAGGTTTTAGGCAATACCAGCATACCATTGTATAATTTGCCAGAAAAAGCTGCAAGAGCCCTAAAAGTTTTGAGAACCTACGGCAAGATTGTTGAAAAGCATTAAATATATCTCTGTAAGCCGAATAGATTCTATTTTGTGGCTGTTGCGTGCCTTGCGTTAGGTGAAAATTTGGCTCAACATTCAAAAAATTCAAGCCAGCAACTATCAAGAGAGATTCTAAATTTTTGCAGACATGTCGCTGGTTCTTGTGAGATAACGGCAGCTTGCACGTGTGGAGATTACGCGTTTGAGTTGACTAATGCAAGGACACAAGTGAAAGTACTGCTTGTAATTCGTGATTTTCAGCCGCGACTCATGAATTACGTGAACATCTTTGACGACAAAAACATTGTGGTTTCCGCAGTGGACTTGTGGGTTTTTGAAAGAGATATCAATAGAGGATTTTTAGGCGAAGCCTTAGCAAGCATGTTAACTTTTCCATATACGCCTTTGCTAAACAAGAATTACTTGCATGAGCAAGAAGTCAAATTGAAAAAGCGCCTAATCACTGAACTTTTGGAAAGCCTTGTTTTGAATTTTCCTGAACTTTCTTACGAAATTCGCATAAAACCCGAATATTTCATGTATGAAACTCTGTTGAGCCGAGCACGGCTTTTTCCTCCAATGATTCAAGATGTGCTAGGTTTTATGCATAGAAGCGCCAAGAAAAAGAATTTAGAAAGTGTTTTGAAGGGGTATTTAGAAGCATTAGAAGAATTAGAAAGAGAAAATGCAATTAGCTTTTCAGAAGGTTACGTTAGAATTTCAAGAAAATTCGCTGATTCGGTTAGAAGCAAAAAAGTTCGCTTCGTAAGTCTTCTTAAAACTGCCCAAAAAGCACAAAGGACGCTGTTCGTATCTTTGCTTAACATTTTTCCAAACATTATGAGTTTCATTTCACAGAATAAAGAAACACTTCTCAAACTTCCGAAGATAACGGAAATAAATTCAAAAACTACTCACCAAATTGAAGACCCACAGAGATACTTGTATGTTCCTACAGCCAGTGGACTTGTGCCGTTAGCCAATAGAATTGACATTGAAGCTTTTGCGAGAAAAATGCTCTCCGCCAAAAAGGACACGAAAGTCAAGATTGAAGAAATTGGCGGCGTTTTAAATGATGTTTATTTGATAAAAGTCTCCAGAGACAGCGAAGAAAGAAAGATTGTTGTTAAAAGCTACAAGGATTTATCTAATTTCAAGTGGTTTCCGCTCACATTATGGACTGTTGGAACCAAAACCTTCGCAGTCTCCGGTCTTTCAAGACTTGAAAGAGAATGTGCCATAAACCAGCTTCTATATTCTAACGGATTTGCCGTTCCAAAGATACTCCATGTAAGCCCTAGTGAACGGTTAATTTTCATGGAGCACATTGAAGGAGAAAACCTTGAGAAGATAATAAGAAAAATCGTGAATTCAAAAACCAAAACTGGAACAGAAAAAGAATTAAGCATTATAAGCAGAGTTGCTGAAAAATTCGCTAAGGCACACGCTCTTAACGTTTCTTTAGGCGATACAAAACCAGAAAATATCATGATAGGAAAAAATGGCGAAATCTACCTGCTAGATTTTGAACAGGCTTCACGTAATGGCGACAAAACGTGGGACATTGCAGAATTTCTGTATTATGCTGGACATTACATCCCGCCTTGGGTTGGCACACGCCCAGCAGAAATTCTCACAAAAACTTTCATCGAAGGTTACTTGAAAGCGGGAGGAGACGCGAAAGTTGTTAAGAAAGTTGGAAATCCGAAATACACAAAAGTTTTTAGCATTTTCACATTTCCACACATAATACTGGCTATCTCCAACATTTGCAAAAGCATAGACAAAAAGAAGGAATTTTGATGGTTAAACGTAAGACTTCCTTAACATTTTATGGCGGAGTAAACGAAATTGGCGGAAACAAAATACTACTTCAAGACGGGGACGTGAAAATCTTCTTTGATTTTGGCATGTCCTTCACAATGAAAAAAAGGTATTACTCACCTCCATTTCTTTCTCCCCGAAACGAAAAAAGTTTGCAAGAACTGGGGATTCTGCCAAAAATTGAAGGCATCTACAAGTTTGACGAGAAAGCCACGGAAGTTGACGCAGTTTTCATTTCACATGGGCACATGGACCACTCAGCCTATTTATCCTTCATAAAACGTGAAATCCCGGTTTATTGCGGAGAAACCACAAAAATTATTTTACAAACACTAAGTGAGATGCGCAGAGCAGAGTTAGAGTTTAATGTTAAGGACATAGAATTTAAGATGTTCAGAACTGGAAACAAAATAGTTATAGGCAATGTGGAAATCGAACCAGTCCATGTTGACCATTCCGTTCCAGGGGCTTATGGATTCATTATGCACACTTCCAGCGGAGCCATTGTTTATACTGGTGATTTCAGAGTGCACGGAGCAAAACCTCAAATGACACAGGAGTTTGTCGAAAAAGCAAAAGCTGCTAAACCAGCCGCTGTTATCACCGAAGCTACAAACATGACCGGCGCATCTGTTTCTTCAGAAGTCGATGTTGAGAGTAAGTTGAACAGTATTGTTGAACAAGCTAATGGAATAGTGCTCGCCAATTTTGCTTCCACGGATGTGGATAGACTAAATTCGTTTTACCGAATTGCAGAGAAGAACAAGCGCTGTCTAGCTGTTTCACTAAAGCAAGCCTACTTGTTGAAAGCGCTTCATAGGGACAAGCGGTTAAGGGTTCCAGACTTAGAAGATAAGAACATTTTGATTTTTCGAAAATCGAAGAAAACAAAAGACAAGTGGGAAAGCCAGATAATAGAGCAATATCAAGACAAAATTAAAAACGCCTCCGACGTTTCGAAGCAACAATGCGAACTAATTTTAGCCCTATCCTTCTACGATTTGGAGGAACTTGTGGAAATTAATCCGAAAGCAGGAAGCTGTTATGTTTTGTCTGCTTCTGAACCGTTCAATGAGGAAATGGAATTGGACTATGAAAAACTTGTCAACTGGCTTGGACATTACGGTTTGCCGCAGTATCACATTCACGTGTCTGGACACATAATGCCACTGCAACTAAGAACCGTGCTGAAAGAAATAAACGCAGCCCAAATCTTTCCAGTCCACACGGAAAATGCAGAACTCTTTGCTAAATTTACAAGCGACCTAAAAAGTAAGACAATACTGGCTGAGAAAGAAAAGAAATACGAAGTTTAGCCCTTAAGCTTTGGACCCCTATTTTTAGTATAGTAAGGCAGTTTGCTTGTTCTGAAAATAACAAGTTTATCTTTAAACTCTGCAAGATAAGCTAAAACAAGTTTCTTACCTTTTTCAGTTAATGCATAAACTGGAATGGTAACGCCTAATTGTAGAAGCGCGTTTTTGCCGATTTCCTTTCGCATAAGCGTTGAAGCACTTGCGCACGCAATGTCTGCCTCAGCAATGTATTTAATATCATTTTTGCTTACACAAGTATTACACACAGAAAACACCAAAGCATCCAAGCCAGCAGTCCTCTCGAACTTTCTAATTTCACTCACCGCTTTGGCTTGAAAGCCAGCGATGCTCACGGCAATGCGTTTAAAACCCAAATTAGAAGCTCGTTTAACGCCTTCCACTTGGTTAATTCTTGCATTGGTTTTATCCAAAACAATTCCATCACCTGCCTCAATACGCTCGATAATTTCTTTAATAGGTGAAGTTTTAATTATGCCGGTTAACCGTGCGCCTATGGCTTGGGCGAGATTGCCATTTGCAGTTATAACCGTGCCAGCGCCTTCACAGACAATGACCGCGCACTCAACAAGCCCTTTTTCCAACCAGACCTTCATCATCTCTGACGCGCCATAAGCTACGATGGATTCGGAGTCAAAAATCCTTCGTGCGCAACAAAAACCATAACGGGTAATCTTCTTTTCCACACTTTTTCGCACAGTTTCCGAATCAATCGTTTTAGAGCCATACAAAGCTTCATGTAAGGGACAATACTTAACAGTAGGCTCAGTTAAGACTTTAACACCCTTTTCTGAAATTCGCACCCGAGCACCGCAACAGTAGATTTCATGCTCACCCGATACGCATGAAATTTGCTTTTTCATTTATTCGCACACATCTCAAGTTCTAAGGGGTTAATGAGTTTCGAGATTATGATTAAATAACATTTTTCAATAAAAAAGAGAAAAGAGGTTAAAGCGTTTCACGGTAGTGTTCGAGTATAATCATAGCATCAGCTTTGTCAACATTGCCATCATAGTTAAGGTCTGCTTGCTCATTCCAGTTCAGATTGCCAGGCTGGCTAAGATAAGCGGCATCCCACGCTGTTAAATCGCCTATGTTCACTATTCCATCACCATTCACATCGCCTACAATTTTGAGCTTTACTGTTCCATCTTCCAATGTGTTATCAGCTATGTTTGCTTCATTTGGTAGTATGCTTGCTTCGGCTTTGATGACATACAAATCAAGACTTGGCGGTACTGTAGTAGTGTTCCAGTTGAACGTTAACGTGGTGTTTTCCTTAGGCAGAAGGTCAATCACACTTTGTGTAGCTATGAGCGTTGAGTTGTAGAATAGGCTGACAGAGAAACTTTCGGGTATGTCTCCATCATTGAGAACGGTGACATTTATAGGGATGACACGTCCCACGTAAGTTTCGTGGTAAAGAACTGAGACATCTTGAACAGCGATGTTTCTTACGAATATTCTTACAAAACCATCTTGCGTTTCATGAGGGATAGGCGTTCTTGCATTATCCTTAAGCGATGAAGATTCAAAGTGTAATGGAGATATTCCGTAGCCTTTTACGAAAAATTTGATTTCCACAAGTGCCGTATTAGTATTTATCGTCACTGCATTTGCATATGTTAAGTTAACCCAAACATACCCTACAACATCATCCACATCCACATTCGTATTAGGATATTGCCCTTGAACTAACTGCTTAGTCACTTGCTTGACTGAAAGTACATTCGGATTGAAAGTAAGATTAAACTCGCAATTTTTCATGTTTACAACGGCATCTATCATTATCTTTACGACAATAGAGTCGCCTGGCAGAATTGTAGGATCTTCGATGCTTGGCGGGTCTACATAAAGAGTTGTGCCTGACGGGCTTGTTTGAGCGAACAATGTTGTTAAAGTGAGCGATAATGTTACAAAGAAAATCATAGCTATTACTAGGGGTGTTTTAATTTTTCCTCTCAAATTTCCACCTAAGGATATCTTACTTTCAACTTCTTAATTAAATTTCCATTATCGCATTTATTAATAATCAAAAAATCCGAGGATTATTCAGCAGAAGAAAAAGACTGAAATCACTTCTGCTATTCTTTGTTTGTCGCCTCGTTAATTTGCTGTTCCATCATGTGTCCGTGACAGTAGATTAAGGCTTTCTTAACGCCGGCGACAGTTAAAGCTGCTTTTTTAATGTCCATGGCAAGTTTGAAAGCAATTGGACAGAAGGGGCTTGAAGGGACAAATTCTACCTTGACAACGCCTGAATTTTCTTCTTTAACATTCATTATCATTTGCATATCAGCAAAAGTCAGACCGGTCTCGGGGTCAACAACTTTGCCGACGGCTTCACGTACTTTGTCTTCTAACTCCGTCAAACTCTACACACCCACTTCTTTTTACATAGAAAACGAATGAATAATATATAAACCGTTGCATGAACTTCACAAATCTTTTCCTTTTCTTTTCTGGTGCATACGCCAACTCAAAGTCATAGTTCTGGGATGCGAAGCTTTCACCTCATCCAACCGAGGGACAGCAGTGTTATGCGGCGCTTTCAAAACTATTTCGGGGTTTGTGTAAGCTTCTTCGCATATTTTCTGCATAACCTCAGCGAAGTGGTCAAGTTCTTCCTTCTCAACGGTTTCTGTAGGTTCAATCATTAAAGCTTCATCAACAATCATGGGAAAATAAATTGTTGGCGCGTGTATTCCATGGTCAAGCAAACGTTTAGCAATATTCAAGGCTGAAACGCCAGTCTCGTTTTTTAGAGTTTTAGCGCTGAAGACGCACTCATGCTTTCTCGGTTTTTCACTGTTGTATGGAAGCGTTAACCCTCTAATTTCTTTAAGTTTCTTCACAAGGTAATTTGCATTCAAAACAGAGATTTCAGCAACTTCCTTCAACCCCTCAAAGCCCAAACTCAAAATATACGCATAAGCCCTCAACAAAACCGCAACATTTCCATAGAAACTCCGAATCTTTCCGATACTGTCTGGTCTGTCATAATCAAAATGATAATGTTTGCCATCAAAAACTATTCGAGGAACAGGCAAAAACCTAGCCAATTCCTTAGAAACGCCTACTGGTCCTGCTCCTGGACCGCCTCCGCCGTGAGGTGTGCCAAATGTTTTGTGAATGTTTATGTGGACTATGTCGAAGCCCATGTCGCCTGGTCTAGTTTTGCATAAGATTGGATTTAGGTTTGCTCCGTCATAGTATAGGAGACCGCCAGCCTCGTGAACAATCCTAGCTATTTCATCGATGTTCTTTTCAAAAATGCCAAGCGTGTTTGGATTAGTAAGCATCAGTCCCGCAGTTCGTTCAGAAACAACCGCTTTCAATGCGCCTAGGCTAACGCAGCCATCATCATCTGACGGAACAACTACCACATTGAATCCAGCCATGGTTGCGCTCGCGGGATTCGTGCCGTGAGCCGAGTCTGGAACAATTACTTCGGTTCGCTTTTCATTTTCGCCTTTAAATTTGTGATATGCCCGCATGAGTAGGGTTCCCAGAAACTCTCCATGTGCACCTGCAGCTGGTTGTAAACAAACTTCGTAAGTACCGGTTATCTCAGCGAGCCAGCGCTCAAGTTTGTAGAGGATTTCGAGAATACCTTGCACGGTGCTTTCGTCTTGATATGGATGAATCAGACTTATGGCGGGTAAACTTGCTAATATTTCATTTATTTTTGGGTTGTATTTCATTGTGCAGCTTCCAAGCGGATAGAATCCAGAATCAACGCCGTAATTCATTTCAGATAAACGTATGAAATGGCGGGTAACTTCAGCTTCTGAAAGTTCCGGAAGATTTGGCTGCGTTGCTCGTTGCATATTCTCGGGTATAGCTGTTTTCAAGTCTCCGATGGCTCTCTTGATTTCGTCTTCGACTTTTGGCAGAATGTGCCCTACGCGCCCACTTTTTCCCATGTTAAAAATTACGGGTTCATTCCAACTTGCTTGCTTATACATATAATCATCACCTATCTTGCCAAAATTTTCTCTAAAGCTTCTGCTAGACCATCAATTTCCTCTTTTGAATGAATTTCAGTCACACAATAGAGAGCGGTTTCGCCAAGCTCAGGAAACTCTAGAGAAAGGTTTTTGCCACCATGGATTTGGTGTTTAAGAAGAAGTTTTCTATGAACTTCTTCTACGCGAGATTTAGTGCCGTCAAAATTGACTGTGAACTCTTTGAAATGAGCAGATTTGAAGACTGGCGATTTTACGCCGTCGATTTTTGAGAGCAAATGCATGGCATAATTGGCTTTGTACATTATTGCTTCACCAAGTTTACGAAAACCTTGAGGACCAAGTAAAGCCATATAAACAGCCGATGCTACGGCGCACAATGCTTCGTTAGAACAAATGTTAGATGTTGCTTTTTCACGTCTTATGTGTTGTTCACGCGTTTGCAAGGTCATGCAAAATCCTTGTTTGCTACCGTCAGTAGTCGTTGTTAACCCAATTATGCGACCGGGCATTTGCCTAATCAAGTTCATGTCGTCACGGCAAGCGAAAATTCCCAGAAGTGGACCGCCAAAATTCATAGAATTGCCTAAAGGTTGAGCCTCACCTATGGCAATGTCTGCACTGTAGTCGCCAGGAGGCTTCAAAATGCCGAGTGATGTCGGGTCAACACCAACTATTACAAGGGCACCATGTGCATGTGCTTCGTTACTAATTTCATTGACTTGGGTCTCGATGAAACCTAGATAGGAGGGATTTTCGATATAAACGGCTGCTGTCTTATCGGATAATTTGTTTTTTAAATCCTCAAGGCTTATTTGTCCAGTTTCTCGGTCGTAGGCTATTTGCTGCGTTTTTATTCGTGCCGGCTCAGCATAAACATTCAAAGTTGCGGCTCTTTCCGGGTGGATAATCTTTGGAATTAGAAGTTCGTTTCTTCCAGTTACGCGTACTGCCATACGTGCAGCTTCGCCTAAAGCCGAAGCCCAATCATACATGGAACAGTTTGCAACGTCCATGCCAGTTAACTCGCAAATCATACTCTGATACTCGAAAAGTGCTTGAAGCATGCCCTGCGAAATTTCAGGCTGATAAGGCGTGTAAGCCGTGAGAAATTCGCTGCGTTGAACTATTTCCTTCACAACCGCGGGTACATAATGCGACCAACACCCAGCGCCTAAAAAAACTGACATGTCACTGCATGTCTTGTTCTTTGAAAGTAAAGCTTCAACATGCCTTTTAACTTCAAACTCAGATAAAGCCTCAGGAAGATTCAATGATTTTCTCAACTGATATTTTTCGGGAATATCCGCATATAGTTCATCAATGCTTTTTATGCCGATTTCTTGCAGCATTTCTTGTTTGATTTCTGGTTGAGAATTTGGTATGTATGGATGATTATGCCTACTCAATGTTTTCACCGTGGCGAATTAAACACTAATTTGTGGTATGTTCTTTAAGTTTTCTAAATTTTAAGAGGAAATGCTACATTCTAAGATGTTCAGATTAAGGTTAATATTGTATTCCTTTTGTTGCAACCATTTCTTTCAAATGTTTAATGTCAACTATTTCGTTTACAAAATCTGCACGGTCTATCAGTTCCTTCGGAGCAAACCTTCCGGTCAATACGACATCAGTTTTTTTAGGAACCTTGTCCAGTAACTTCAGAACTTCCTTTACATCCAGAAGTTTACAGTACAAAGCAAGGTTAATTTCGTCTAAAACCAGCAGATGCGGCTTCTTTTCCTTAAGAATTTTCTCAGCAAACCTTAACGCTTTATACGCCAGTTTCTTGTCTCGTTCGTTCAGATTGTCTAGTCCATGCCACCCTTTTCTGCCAAACTGATAAATTTCATAATAAGGCATAAGCATCTTTTGAATCTTGTATTCGCCAGTGTTTTTCCACCACTTCAAAAATTGAATTATGACAACTTTGTGTTTGTGTCCAATTGAACGAAGAGCCAAGCCCAAAGCGTTTGTAGTTTTTCCCGCACCAGTCCCGGTATAAAGGTAAACATAACCCATTAGATTTCCTCTTTTTCGCAATCTCTCTTATGCTTAAGCGGTATTATAAGTTTTAAATATGATTATGACTTCATGTTTGTCACGGAGAAAAAGCAGATGAAATATGACTATGATGCGCTACTGAAAAAAGCGCGTTCCCAAATTCCAGAAATTACTTCAAAACACGAACGACTAGAACTGCCTAGATTGAACCATTCGGTTATTGGCATGCGCACAATAATCTATAACTTCAAAGAAATTGCAGAAGCATTAAACCGTGATCCACAGCATTTGTTGAAGTTTTTGACACGTGAAACCGCCACTGCAGCGACTATACAGGAGTCACGAGCTATTTTTAAAGGAAAATTCTCACATGAAACTATAGAAAGACTCTTACAAAGATACATGGAAACCTTCGTTACATGCCCAGTTTGCAAGCGTCCCGACACAAAGATTGTAAAAGAGAAGCGACTCTCATTTCTAGTGTGCGAAGCATGCGGAGCAAAGTCAGCAGTGCAACAACTCTAACATGAGCGGCTAACAATTGGATGTCTACATTAAACTTCGAAAAATCGGCAATAACGTACTATTGGCCATGTGCGACGCTGAGATTCTCGGAAAAACCCTCTGCGAAGGCAAAATAGTTTTTCAAGTCAAAGAAGAGTTTTACAAAGGCACAAGGGTAAGCATTGAAGAAGCTATGGCTATGATAGAAAACTCAACGATAGTGAATATGGTAGGTGCAAATGTTGTTAAAAAAGCTGTGGAAAAGGGATATGTGCATCCTGAAGCAATTCTTAATATAGAGGGGATACCACACGCGCAAATCTTGAAGCTTTAGAGCCAATAGGTAAACTTTCAATGTTCTCATTTCCTCTTTCTGAGAAACACTAAACCGTCTTTTTGCAGCACATACTCGAATCCAGCTTCAAGCAGGTCCGTTATTTCCTCAGGTGTTTCCGCTATTCTAACATTGTAATTGTCATCTGTCTTTGGAAAGCATCCTCTTTCAAGGTCTATGTAAATTAGCGTGTTGCGAATATCTCGATGTCCCAGAAACTTCATAACGTATAAGATGTCTTTGGTTTCGTGGTAAAGCATTGTTGCCTTCCAATGTCTTATAGTGTGGAAGCTTATCTGCATTAATCGCGGATTCTGAAGCTTATAGGCTAATCGTTTCCGCTGTTTCATAAAGGACACTTTTATAGCGTGCGGTCCTACTCCGCCGAACACGTAAACGCTTTTCTTTTTAAGTTTCTCAAGCATTGCCGTTAATTCGCTGGAAACCCTGAACATTCGCGGTCTGCTTCCCTTTTCAGGTTCATTACACGACAAAACATTGTTTTTGAAGTCTATGTCTGTCCACTTCAAACGCCATGCTTCTCCGAACCGCATACCAGTTTCCTTTAACAGTCTAAGGAAAGTTGCTGTTTTAGGTCCAGAACCGCTTATTAAAGCGTCTATTTCCTCTTCGTATGGTATGAAAGGCAACTTTTCGCATTGTTTATAGTTTGGTCTTGTCCAGCCTGGAATCCCATGATACCTGGCGAACCCTTCATAGGCAATGCATAACAGCAACTTGTAACTTTCAGACTTGTCAAGTGAAGCAACTGCTTTCTTAACGCTTTCTGGAACGTGAAGGTCCGCGCCTAAGCTTAAGAGTCTGTAAAGCAGATCTTTTTTCTGCATTATTGTTGTTTCTTTGTATCCTTCGTTTTTTAGGTAAACCAGGTATGTTAGGATTAAACCTTTAACGTCTTGCTGTGTCTGCTGTGTGGCTCCCGCTTGCCCGCTTCCATTTGCCAATTGCCTTTGAACTTCCATGAGAAGCATCTTCCCATGTGCATCGGTTCTATCTGTGTCAGACAAACTATTAGAATTTTGCCTTCCGCTAAAACGATAACCACAATTCCGACACAAGAATCTTTGAATAGAATCGCCATTCGACAAATATCTCAAGCCGTCTTTATAGAGCCTCGTTGAACCGCACTGTGGACAACACAGCTCAGCCATCAACCTTTAACCGCTCTCCTTTTCCTTCCCACAGTCGAACCGTTTTTAAACGTCCAATAAAAGAAACCGTCTCTGCTTAGCTTACCATTATGAGAAGCTAAATCCTTCAACATTGCCTTAAACTCTGCATTATTCACGTCTTCGCTTTTCTCGTAATCTCCTTTCCACCCCTCAGCCTTTTCCCATTTTATAACATCCGGGTTCCAACTCCACTTTTGCTCAGGCACTCCCTTAGCAATACCTAACCATTCATCCAGAAGGCCCTCAACACATTCTCTTGCGATGCTAAGCTCAGTTTCATCTGGAATTTCAATTTCCAACTCATAATATTCTTTTGTCCATTCTCCATTTTGCTCATGGCTTACTGTTCGGCCCTTTCCAACCGTGAGTTTCCGAATTTTGTAACTCATGCTCTCTCCTTCTGATATGCTTGAACGCACTCTTCACAGAGCGGTATCACTTGGCCCTTAACCGTGACTGCTTCCCATACTGTAGGTTTAACGTAACCGCACACTCCACACTGCTTCTCCGTTAGAGGCTCATCCTTCCAGTAAACAGAAGTTAAATCAGACAAGTGTATACTTCTAGAAACCTCAACTTCTTCAACTTCTTCAACCCTCATGGAATGTTCATGGTATGGTATGGGTTGAGGTTGTTGAGGTTGTTGAGGTTTTTCAGAGGTATACTCAAGCAACTTTGGAACGCTCATTCTATTTCACCCACTCCCACAATCCAGAACCATCCCTGAACAGTTTACCCTCATCAACAAATATTCGGAAAAGCTGAGAAGCTTCCGTGTAATCGCATTGCCTAAGCTTAGCTATCAAACTGATAGCTTTTCCCTCATCAAAAGGCGCGGTAAGCTGACTCCTTAATTCCGCATAAACTTCTGGAATGCTGAAACTATTTTGTTTTTCACCTGGGGGTAAAAATTCTGCAATTTCGGGTTTTTTTACCCCCGAGTCGAAAACAAAATACTTTGGCATACGCTTATCATTAGGATCTGTCTTTTCGGTAAGTAAGCCGACACTGCATAAGGTTTTCAAAGTTTTCCGTGCTGTGTCATATCCTATAGGCTTATGAAACACCTTGTAATAGGCTGCTTGAAACTCAATAAGGTTTAAGCCATCATCGTTAAAATGCGGTTTCAATTTTGAGTAGATGTTAAAAAGTTCAGGCGACAAACCCATTTCGTTAGCTTCGCAGATTCCATAGTAAAGCATGAAGCCTGCAGCCACGTCATCATCATTCACGATTATAGCGTTTCCTACACGTTCACGATGCATAAAATTAAGAAGCGCGTGAGCTTTGATTATGGCTAAAAGCCGCGATATGTCCCTTTGATGTCTCGGAATTAGAAACTTATGGTCTTCCAGAAATTGCTGGTAAATTTGGCTACGTTTCTCTTCTGGAATCTTAACGTAGCCTATACGCGCAGCCTTAATAGCTTCCACACGGCTCTTAAGAAACTTCCTTTCCGGACTTTCCATCATACGCTTCTGGAATGCTTCCCTATCCGCTTCCTTCTCTATTTTTAACGCGATGCTCTCACGGAGTTTTTCCTGATTGATTTCAGGGCTTAAAAGTAAAAGCCGCGTTTTCTCCTGGTCTGCAATGTTGAATTTTGCGGAACAAAAAATAACGGTTGGAAAGCCTCTAATCACAACTGTTTTGGTTCTTAAACCGCCCCTTTCCCTTTTATCCGTGATTTTTGAAACTATTTCCCTGTCATCATGGCTTAAGAGCGAACGTAGCCTTTGCAGAAGCAGGTCATGGGGCATGTCCAGAAAAATAACGATTTTCTGATGCAAATCCACTAGATAATAAGAACCTTTCAGCTGCTCTCTCCAATTCCGCATTTTACGCTTGTAAGCTGCTTCCACTTCATACTTTGAGGCTTCTCCTTTGGAAATTTCCAGGTCTTCAGCAATTGCTGCTTTATCCGGTTTCGCCGCGAGATTGATAGGTATGCCTGTTTGATGCATCAACACGCCATAGTCGTGAAAGAAAGCGGTGGGACTTGCGTAGCCCAATTTTATAATGTCTTCCTGTGGGAAATACCAGCTTAACTCTAAAGGAATGTAGCTTTTGCCTGTGCTGCTTTCGGCGAGGAACCCTAGATTAATTTGGTCTTCTTCCGTGTACGTTAAAAGTTGCGCTAGAAAAGTTATGGCTTTGTTGTCGTCGTCATGCTTAACTGTGCTGCCTAAAATCTGCTTCAAATCGTCTATAGTCAAAATTTTATTTACCTCTTCAGCCAAATAAGAACTCTCCTTAGTGTGGTTGGAGCAGAGGTAACCCGCGGCCTTTCGCGCTTTGCAACCTGCTACTTGCCTTCACGGGACATCTCTGCTCCTTTAACCCCTAAGCATTCTCGTTCAGAAACTCTTTCAGTGCTTCGCGGATTACCTGGCTAAGGTTTCGGTATTTTCCTTCTCGGATTAGTTGCTCTATTTTAGCTCTGTCTTCTTTGGAGAGTCTGAAAGCGATTCTTCCTTCGTATTCGGGTATCATATTCATCGGTAGAACCGCAAAGTGAAACAGTTATAAATACACGTAGCTAATTAGTTCTAATTAGTGAAAATATGACGGAAAAGTTAGACAACCTAAGTAACGATATTCTTGCACTCCTCAGAAACATTGAACCTAACCGGTTAAGAAATTATGAAATTGTTGAAAGCTTATGGAAATCTTACCAAAGCCAATATAAAGACAAGAAAAGTTTTGGCGTAGCGGTCACCCAAAAACTAACACTTCTGAAAGCTAAGCGATTAATAATTCATGAAGATATTTGGTATGGAACGTTAAACTCTAAAATTCATGGAGAAAAGCCTGCTGAAGAGTTCAAACAAAAACTGGTCATTCCTAACCCATACTTGTCGGAAAAGGAACGCAAACTTTACCGTTTAGATGCGGACTTGCTGGCTGCAATTAAAGAGATGTGTGAGCCTGAGTCGGATGTTGACAAGTCCGAATGGCAGGAATGGTATCGCCGAGAGGCAGAAAACTTTCAGCGCCGATGGGGACTAAAAACCTAAGCCTTATTCCTATGAAAAGTTATCATGGCACTTCGGAAATTTCCGAAGTCATGTGAGAAGCCTATTGAAAAGCTGAAGCGACTCTGGAATCAGATTAACTGTGTTAATTTCTTCAGTTTTGAACTTATTAACAATCTGCCTTACTCTGCCATCACTTAAACCAATTGCAAGTGTGTTAGACATTGTAACCCTACGCAGATTTTGCGGAAGGTTTTCCAGATAACGCTAAAAGTTTAGAAGCCTATTCCTTCCGTTCCGTTTCCATAAGCTTAGCGATTGCATACTCGAAAGCGTGTGAGCGGTTCCTAAAACGGAAGTTTGTAATTTGGCTGTCTATCCATTCCAGGAGACGCTTTTCAACTGTTACGGTTACCTTACAACTAAGCCAGGCAATTCCGGCCGGCGACTACAGTTTTTCGCTGAATTTCTATATTCCATAAGCGACAACCTCGAAACGTGCAGCAAATCCCCTTTTTTTCTCTCAGAAAATCCAACCCTCATTTAACATTATATATCTATTGTTTAGTCAATGTGGTTTCGGCGAGGTTAAGGGTTAAAGTTTCCATAAATGAACCGTATATAATTAAGAAAGAAGTGTGGTTTACTTTATACACCAGGTGTGAAATTTAAACTAGGTGGTTGAAATTTAAACTTGACTATTCGCAATGCCACAAAGCGTGAACACGATTGCCAAAAAGAAGGCAACGCCAACCAACACCAAAATCAGCAATACAATTAAGCCGACACTATCCATAAGCCTACCTCACATAATACGGCTCTTTGGGCCGGCGCTTCTCACGCTCCAACCGTTCCCTTGCCATCATATAATCCAACTGTGCATCGTAAAGCCTAAGCTTATCCAATTCCAACTGGACTTCCAGGCTTTGCGTCATCAGTGATTTACGTTTGCGCTTACGCAAGCGACTCTCCTCAGCTTCCTTTTTGAAATTGAGCTTTTTTCTGAAGCGCTTAATGAGTTCTTGTAGGTTCATGGTTCTCTCCTCTCACGCAACAGCATCTGAACAGCCATGACGTGCGCGCACGTTCGATAATGCCTGAACACTTCACAGTCGCAATACAAGCGTGCGCCACTCTGAACCACTTTGAAAACCTTATCAAGCACGATAAAGCTTCCATCCTCAGCCCTTTCAACGCGGTTATGCTGCACTAAAAAAGCCGCTTGACTCTGCAAAGCGCGTTTAATGTTTTGTCGTTGCCAAAACCTTTTCTCAGCATTAGCCAGCATTAACTTCACCCTTCAAAGCGAAACGTCACCTCAACCACCCTGCCATCGCGAAGCTTGTAACCGGCAAGATGCGGATGCTTCTTGCCTTCCTTAACCACCTTCTGCATCCACAAGTCCACATCAACCGGCTTAACCTCAGGAATCAAACACTTAAAACGAACACTCTGTTTAATGCTTTCAAAATCTTCATCCATAACAGTCATCCTCTTGAAACATAAAAAAAAGGGAATGTGCGGGAGAAGTCACCATGCGTTCTTATTCCGCGCAAATAGTGAAGATGTAGACTTTGTGCTAATTAATTTATGTAAAAGTATAGTCGACTGTTAAAAATTATACTACACAAAAAAGAAAAGATTCTGTTAGTGTCTCTTAACAGAGATTTTTAAAAGGCGCCATAGTTTGATCTCTTTAGAGAATTTTGTTCTTCAAAGAGAACGGTTTTGTTCTTCAAAGAGTTTTATTAACATAAAATTCGTAATGAATTGTTGAGGGAACAAAATGGAGTTGCATTTCAAAGTTATTTTAGGGAGCATTATCGCTTTGATGCTTGGTATAGCTGCAACTTCGCCAATTCTTGTTCCAAACTTAGCGTTAACAACAAAAATACAATTAGACGTAGATGTGGTTTACGCATATTTTGGTGTCCAAGAATTTAACAGCCAAATAACAGGGTTATGGCGAAATAGTAGCAACATTTATGAATATGACCTTCGTTTCGTTTCATATTTTATTGTGCTAAACATTACGAATCTCTCAGATAAGCTTGCCATAATAGAGGAGTTTGAAGCCTCAGCGGCGCAGGAAATTCTTATTTGCAATGGCACCAACAGAGTAGGTAGCGAAAGATTGAGAGAAAACATGTCGGTTTCGCCTTCAAATGTTGGTTTTAATGTTGAGATGGAAAACCGTATAGTTACAGATTTCCGTGATGTGAGCAGATACTACCCTGGTTGGTCACAATATTTGTCGCCTAAAACATCGCGACTAATCGCCCTTACAGGAATTGTAGAGGTTTCAAACACTGCTGCCTACGATGCATTACAGTCGGGGACAATATACTTGTTCGGACGTGTGAAAGGCCGTCCTCTCGGTGAAGGCACTTCCTCCACGGCGTTCTGCCTTAAACATGTTCAGCCTCAAGGAGTTGGAAAAGATCGATTATACAACTGTGTCATCTCTGAAAACCAGATGTGGCGAATGGACACAAACGGGTTAGATGTATACATCGAAACGAGGCGCTGAAATCGTGCTTAGCGATGAAGAACTTGAAGGCACAACTCTGAAGGTATATGTTTACATAGTTAAGTATGGTAAACCCGTAGGACCACGAGAGGTAATGAGAGGTGTAAACCTAAGCAGTCCCAGCGTAGCCCTTCGACATTTACAAAAACTTGAAGCCTTGGGACTACTACAGAAGAACAGCCACGGCAAATACACAATAAAAGAGAAAGTAAACATCAAAGGACATTTTTGGGTAGGCAGAAACCTGGTGCCCAGACTAATATTTTACTCCTTCTTCTTCATGGGCGTTCTAATTGCAGAGATTACCATACTTACAATACGCTTCTCTATTAACGAGCCCATGCAAACAGAATTCCTATTCCTAACATCCATAACAGCAATAGCCACAATCCTATTCCTAATAGAAGGAATAATGCTGCATTTAAAAACCAAAAAGGATTAGCCCAATTCACACATTCTGAGACTATACATGACCTGTATGCAAAATGTATAATGAAACTTTCTTTTAGTTTATGTTAAAAAACTTGAAGTTTCATGTGTCTAATAGCATAATGACACTGTTTTTGCACATGCTAAAACGCAATTTTCAAGGGCAAAACTTAACTTTGAAAACCGATAGGAAAAGATTGCTGGTAACCACCGTGCTAAAAGAAATCGAACTTCTTGAAAAACTATCAAACGCTTTTGGACCTTCAGGAAACGAGGAAGATGTGGCGGAGATTCTTAAAACCGAACTTGAAGAATACGCTGATGAAACGCGTGTTGACAAACTTGGAAACATATTCTTTTATCATAACGGAAAAGAAGGTTATCCCAAAGTTATGCTTTCGGCTCACATGGACGAAGTAGGTTTCATAGTCACATTCATAGAAGAAAATGGCTTTCTACGGTTTGAAACGCTCGGAGGCATAACAAATAACATCCTGCTTGGACAGAGAGTACTCCTTAAAGGAGAAAAAGGCTACTTAAAGGGAATAATTGGAACCAAACCACCTCACATAATGACGCTTGAAGAACAAAATAAGGTAATACCCAGAGAAGACCTATTCATCGACATAGGCGCCGACAACTTCAACCAAGCACAAGAAAAAGGTGCAGAAGTGGGCACGCTAGGCGTTTTTGATGTTGAATTTACAGATATAGGCGACGGGTATTTTAGGGGTAAAGCATTTGATGACAGAGCCGGCTGCACAGTTCTTGCAGAAGCGTTCAAATCTATGAAAGATTCGCCATACAACATTGTAGCTGTTGGCTCTGTTCAAGAAGAACTCGGATTGAGAGGAGCAAGAACCGCGGCTTGGCAAGTAGACCCAGATTATGGATTAGCCTTAGAAGGAACATTCGTTGCTGATGTCCCGAATACCAGACCAGACAGAGTCTCATCAAAAATTAAGGGAGGCCCCGTCATAACGATATTAGACAAAACGGTTTTCACTCATCCTGTTATCCTTAAAACTCTAATTAAAGTGGGAAGAGAAGAGGCTATTCCCTTTCAGTTCAAGAAAGTGCCGATGGGCGGAACAGACGCGGGCGCAATTCATCTCACGAAGGCAGGTGTGCCAAGTGGAACCGTCGCAGTGCCTTGCAGATACATTCATGGACCTGCCTCAATCATGCACATTGAAGATTTAAGGAACGCTATAAAACTTGTAACGGAATTTATAAAAGCCATCTCGGTAAAGTAAGGATAAAAGTAAAATCTATTGTTGAAATACTTGGTTGAATGAGCATAACTTTTAAGGAAGTTATATACTTCTTTTAGAAGAATACATTTGAGGTGCTTAGGTGGGCAAGAAGAAAGTCCTAACAGAAGAAGAATTAAGCGAAATGATATATCCATCCGCAAATGACATCTTAGGAGTAGCTGTTAAACTTCTAGGCTTTGACCGTGTTTTAGTCAAGTGCCAAGACGGGCACGAACGTTTATGCCGCATACGCGGAAAAATGAAAAGACGGGTTTGGATACGAGAAGGAGACGTCGTATTGGTTTCCCCATGGGATTTCCAATCTGACAAGCGGGGCGACTTGATTTGGCGTTACACAAAAGCCCAAGCGGAGTTACTTCGAAAAAAGGGCTATTTAACCATCTAAATTTTTGTGTGTACATGAGGAAATAAGTGTGCCTTTTGAAACACGTGTTGAAAAACGACTTCGAAGAAAAGAAAAACGTTATGAAACCGAACAGTTAATGAAGGAAAAACGAAGCGAAGAATATGAAGCTTTAGAAGAAGTTTTTGACCGCTCCACATTGATGGTAATCTACGATTTTTTGAATAAGGGAACAATAAACGAAATATATGGTGTTGTTAAGGCTGGAAAGGAATCACGAGTTTACTGGGGAAAAGACAAGCAAGGAAACGAATTGGCAATAAAAATTTACTTAACTGTTTCAGCCGAATTCCGAAAAGGCATTCTCAAATACATTGAAGGTGACCCGAGATTCACAGGCCTAAGGCGTGACACGCGCTCGCTGATTTTTGCGTGGGCTCAGAAGGAATATAAAAACTTAGAGTTGGCAACGAAGGCAAAGGTGAGAGTGCCAAAACCTATTGCCGTGAAAAACAATGTGTTGATAATGGAGTTTATAGGCGAAGAAGGGGTTACTGCTCCGTCAATGAAGGAACTTCCGCCAAAGAATCCAGAGAAAACTTATCAGACATTGTTAGGTTATTTGAAAAAATTGTATACTAAAGCCGAACTTGTCCATGGAGATTTAAGTGAATACAACATTATGATTTGGAGAGGACGCCCGGTGTTATTTGACATGTCCCAAGCAGTTCTTACTTCGCATCCTATGGCAGAATTTCTCTTGCGCAGAGACTTGACAAATTTGAACAAATTTTTCAGTAAACTGGGCGTTGAAGTTTCATCAGTAGAAGAATGTTACAGGAAGGTTACAAGTCTTGGCGAAACCTAGCGCGTTCGTTAGAATACCAAAAGAGCGAGTAGGCGTTTTAATAGGACCGGAAGGCAAAACCAAAAAAAGCATCGAAGAAAAACTTATGGTTCAGTTACAGATAGACAGCGAAACAGGCGGCGTAACACTTATGCTTAGTGAAAAAGCTGAAGACCCAAGCTTGCTTTTCAGAGCGAAAGATGTTGTGACAGCCATTGGAAGAGGTTTTTCTTCTGAACATGCTTTCCGCTTAATCCGTGATGAAGACGCCATTCTAGACGTTATAGACTTGCGAACTGTTTTCGGAAAGTCTGAATCAGACATTCGTCGCATCAAGGGGCGAATAATAGGAATGAATGGCAAAACCCGCAAAACCATAGAGGAATTGACAGACACTAACATATCTGTTTATGGACACACGGTCAGCATAATTGGAAACATGGAGCAAGCACAAGCCGCAAGAGAAGCCATCCAAATGCTGATAGAAGGAAGTTTACACAGCACAGTGTACCGCTATCTACACAGAAAACGCAGAGAACTCAAAAAGAAAATGCTCGAGCTTTGGGAAAAACCAGCTGAAGAATCCTAGTTATCATTTCAGAATTACAGCTACTGAGCTTTTTGAAATAGGAACTTTCAAAGATGCTTTAGATTATGGTGGCGGTTGCCAAGGAACACTTGTTTTGCCAAAGTTGCTGCAGATTTGTGTGATGTCACCCATGTCGATTTTCTGGTCCCGCCACCTGTATCTTGGGCTGTCATCTATGTCACAGTGGAAATTCCAACGAGAATGAAAAGCGAAAGTCTTGTCTTTATATGCGTAGGAACCGAAGGAGTTTACTACGGTTACTATGTCGGTCATGCTTACCTTTCCATCATAGTTTACGTCGCCTTTTTGGTAAGTCCATTTCCAAATGTTGTACGCGAATATTCCAGGGTACAAGGCGTTATAGTAATAACCGTAGACTCGATCTCGTAAATAGCACCTTGTGACTGGTGAGTACAAAGGCACGGATGGAACGTCCTCGTAGTATAATTCTTCCAGTTGATAGTAGATTGCTTGTCTCAATGGACCGTCTGGGACACGGACACCGTTGTCTATAAGGTCATTTATTGCTTGATTTTTATAGTTTTGAAAAGATGCAAAGGCTCCATTGCTGTGAAGAAATGAATAAGCAAAATTGTGGATATCTGCATAGTCAGATAGCCAACCCACCATGAATGTTGGTAATTCATGCCTCTGAAGTGCTTCTGGGAACTGACTCCATGACACCATCTTGAGTTGCACATGAAACTTGCCACTGGCTATTTCATTGCCTATATTCACAATATACTGTGCAATGTTTTGGCATACTGATGCACTAAATGTGTTAGGATATGGTAATGTTATGGTGAATCCCGTGCTCAGCAGTTGCCCATTCCATGCTAGAGCAAACTCTTCTTTGGCCTTTTCAATGTAAAGAGAGTAGTAACTTTGCGTTAGATTAACATAGGGTAAACCAGAGGGCGCAAAAGTTATTGGTTGATAAGCTATTTCTTTAAGCAATTCATTAATCAGATATGTGGAGTTTATGCAATATGCAAAGGCTTTTCTGACATGAATATTACTAAAGAAGTCTCGCGGTATTCCGTCTTCAGAAAGCACTCCATAGTCATAGATTCTTCCATAGGTGTCTCCGGCAGGGGTGATGTTAAACGTGAAGAAGAAACTTTGAACCTCTAGCTCGGGTGCTTGCCAATACTGGAGCCGTATACCATTCAAGGTTTCGTTCCATATGTCGCCATTTACATGAAAAGATGACCAGCTAGAACTGGACACGTAGTGGGCGAAGTCGCAGTCTCCATTTATGAGCTCAGCTCTGCAAGCTGATGAGCTTCTCTGCCTAACCGTCAATTTTGTAACCCAACCTGCTGGTTTGCAACCATATATATTTGGCCATTTTGCCGGCCAACCACCCCAATAGTCATCAAATTTCACCACAGACCACTCAGTTGCAGCGTCAAATTTGTCTAGTACGTATGGTCCTGTTCCACATGCGACCCCCGGATTGGCAGCGCTTGCGGGTATCATGTCAATGCATGGAAGCTCAGGTTCAAGCGGACTTGTTGGATAGTGATAAAGTGTCCAGTTTTCCCATGTTCCAAGCCATTCTCCTGTTGGGTGACCCGCTGCTTCTGCAAGTGGGTCTACGAAATCTGCAAGCCACTGTTTACTCATTATCGACGCCCACGGCTGCGATATCACTTGGAACAAGATTCTCAGCGGGTAACCAAGCGGTAGTGTTCCAACATCGTTCCAGAATGCTGGGCGCGTTCGTCCATACCAGTAGCTGCTTGGGTTAGTCTCAAAGAGTGTTACTGGCGCGAAGGAAACTGGGCCTACAGCGACTAAGCCGTCATTTGCTATGTTCAGCCAGACATGTGTGCTGTTGCTTTGTATGGCATTGTCGATTTTGGCTCCGAAGGTTGGATCTGTTGGGTCTGCTTCGTAACAACCCAACAGAGCCTCGTAAATCATCCATTGGGGTCCGCCTAAGTAGTCGTAAACCATTAACCGTTCCAAGCTGTGCTCAACATCCGCTGTAGTCAAGTAATATTGGGTCCAAGTGAGTGTGCCAAGATCTGACCTGCACCAAGTGTGGAATGGCACGCCAACGCGTATTTTAAAGTATATTGTGAAGTTTGTATACTCTGGGGCTGCAAGGTCTGGCGGCGCAATCCAAACTTGTTCAGCCAATTGAGAAATGAAATAGTCATACCTTTCACCATCAAAGAAAATCAAAGTCTCATACACATTGAATAGAAGCTCACCTGTTGCCACGTCATAACAATTGGCTGGGTCAAAGGTTATTGGGCTAGCACCAGTTATTGTATCAACAACTAGTTCATATGGACTAGGCGGCACAGCATACGCCACTCGCAATGTTTGGAATGGCAATAAACTGAAAAACACCAAGGAAACAAATATGAAACTTCTCATTTCTCCTCGTCTCTCCTATATAATTAAGGGTTTAAATCTTTTTATATACTTTACGGATGTTTTTTAAATTACACAATGACAATAACTTAAGCAAGACTTCGCCTAAAAAGTGACCAAAAAGATTCAGTTTCAACGCATAAAAGCGGGCTCGCGCACTCAAGATCCCAATCATTTTGGAATCAGCGGGGCCAGAGTCGTCATCGCCCACCATGCAAAAGTAGACCTTGAACTTAAATAAAAAGTTATAGGACTCAAGCTTAGGTGTGTTGGAAAGGTAATGTTGAAACATATTCATGTTGTTCCTTTGGCTGCGGAAAGCTTCGGCGTAAGGTCAATGTGCACTTACGTTGAAACTCCAGACGTGAAAATTCTTCTGGATGCTGGAGTTTCACTTTGTCCATATCGTTTCGGTTTGCCTCCGCATTCGCTGGAATTTAAAGCTATAGAAGATTGCCGTAGAAAAATTGCTGAAGCTGCAGAGCGTGCGGAAATTGTAACGGTGAGCCATTACCATTTTGACCATAACACACCTTCTTATGGGGACTGGCTGTGTAATTGGACAGAAGCAAACAAAACTGCCAAGCAGATTTATGAGAGGAAAACTGTTCTGATAAAAAACCCTAAGGAAAAAATCAATTACAGCCAAAGACGCAGAGGATGGATGTTTCAGAAAACAAGTGGAAAATACGCGGAAAAACTTGAGATTGCAGATGGAGAAACCTTCGTTTTCAATGACACAAAGGTCAAATTTTCAGAGCCAGTCCCGCATGGACCGGAAAACTCAGAGTTAGGATGGGTTTTAATGGCAACAATTGAATTTAACGGGGAGAAATTTATGTTTGCGCCAGACGTTCAAGGTCCGATGTCAAATCAAACGCTCTCCATGATTCTCAGAGAAAAGCCGCAATTGTTAATGATTGGTGGACCGCCACTATATTTAGCGGGCTTTAAAGTTGACGAAAAGCAAATTGAAACTGGACTGAGAAATCTTGAAAGAGTGCTCAAAACCATACCATGCAGCATATTGGAACATCACATTCTTAGAGATGAACAATGGCGTGAAAAAACAAAAAATGTTCTAGAAGAGGCAAAGAAAGCGGGATGTAAGGTCGTGACGGCGGCTGAGTTTTTGGGTGAAAAGAACGCTTTCTTAGAAGCTTTCAGAAAAAAGCTTTTCGTGGATAACCCTCCTTCAAAAGAGTTTGAAAAATGGATGCGCATAAATGATAAGGAGAAGAAGCATTTTAAGCCTCCAATTTAATCCTTAACTATTTTTTCCAATTCAACTAAATCCTCAAGCAATCGATTACAACGTGCTCCATAGAAGGGCGCTGAAATTTCTCTTTCTCCTAGCGCATGCTGTAATTCTTCCATAAAAATTCCCGAATCCTTTGCGTTTGAGTCATCTGCTACATTACAACTTGGACTCCCCGCAACGCCTATCACAAGTTTCAACCTTACGCCGCACGTTTCATATTCTTGAATTTGTTTCGCAATGTCTTCAGCGATTTTCTTACAATGTTTTCGGAAAGTTGTTGTGAGGTATTGTTCTTTGGTTTGTGGCAGTCTAGATATTCCCGCATAGGTTAGTTCTGGACACGGCAACTGAATAATACCCAAATTTTTGCCTATTAAAAAATCTACAATTTCTGTTATTGCACTTGATTTTTCAGCTAATCCAAAAACGCGAGAGTTTTGGTTGAGGATGCAGTGTGCAACTAAAGCGATTTTTCCACTTCTATTATCCTTAAACATCTGAACAACCTTCCACAATTATTTTAGAAGCATGCTTAATAGTACTATATCTTCACGTTTTCCGCTTTTCTTAATCAATTTTTTACGCACACTTTCAACTTTGAACCCGACTTTCTCTGCAATCCTTATCATCGCTTTATTTGAAAATAGAGTTTCTGCTTCAAGTTTCATAAGTCCTTCTTCTTGTGCTTTTGGTACCCCAGCTTTCAGCAGTTGTGTTCCGAAACCCGTATTCCAGTAGTCTGGGTGAACTGTTATGCCAACATTTCCAACACGCATTAAGCATTTAGTTTCACAGAGTATTCCAAGAAAACCCACAACTTTTCCGTTTAATTTTCCAACAAGAAAAATTTGGTTCTTTTCCATGGGAAGTTTCCTGATAGCCTTTTTAAATAATTCATACATTTCGCTTTTGTTACATGTGCAGACGCTAAGATTCCATTTTACCACGTCAGGGTGCGTCTCCATTTCCGCAAGTGCCCATAAATCCTCATCCTTAAACACATAACTTTTACCATCAATTATTTGAAAGGACATTCTCACACCATATCTAACCTGGGTACGGTCACTGTAGATGGGGCCGGGGCCGGGATTTGAACCCGGGCGCTAGGCTCCACAGGCCTATAGGCTACCAAGCTACCTCACCCCGGCCACTCGCGATTGGCTTCGACCATTTTTAATTAGTTTGATGTTTATTTACGTTTTCGAAAGATGCATGGATGTTTTTATAGGATATCATACATCTTCAACAGTAACAGTCACTGGTGATTGACGTGAAGGAATATGACTTGATAGTAATTGGCACGGGTTCCGCAATGGAAATTGTGAATGCAGCAATCCAGAAGAACCCACACATAAAAGTTGCTATAATAGATAAAGATGAACCGGGCGGTATTTGTCTCACGCGAGGCTGCATACCATCAAAAATACTGTTGTACTCAGCCGAGCTAATAAGAACCCTAGAAAACGCGGAAGAGCTTGGCGTGGATGTTGAAGTTAAAGAGGTAAATTTTGGAAAAATAATGGATAGGATGAGAACTCTTGTCAACACAGAAATAAACGCCATAAGAAATGGACTTTCCCATTCCAAAAACGTAGATTACTACCCTGCCAAAGCAGAATTCGTCGCTCCTTACACGTTAAAGGTCCAAGACAACACAATAACCTCAAAAATGATTATCCTATGCACAGGCTCAAAACCAACTATTCCACCAATAAAGGGCCTCGAAAAAGCAGGCTATCACACAAGCGATACAATCCTCAAAATGAAAAAACTACCACAAAGCATTGCCATAATCGGAGGAGGATATATAGCAGCGGAATATGGGCACTTCTTCTCGGCAATGGGAGCAAAAGTCACCGTGATTGGCAGAAACCCCCGATTTTTGCCAGAAGAAGAACCGGAAATTTCGGCACTCGCCGAAAAAGAGTTAGGAAAGCACATGAGGATAATTGTTAATCATGAAGTGCGTGAGGCAGAAAAAACATCATCTGGTGAGAAAAAACTTGTCGCTTTCGACAGGAAAAGCAAAAGAACAGTCGAAATAACAGCTCAAGAGATACTGGTTGCTACTGGAAGAAGCTCAAACACGGACATACTTAATCCAGAAAAAAGCGGAGTGAAAGTGGACAAAGACGGGTGGATTCAAGTCAATGAATATTTGGAAACTTCACAACCAAACATCTGGGCGCTTGGCGATGCAGACGGCAAATATCAATTCAAGCATGTGGCAAACTACGAAGCACTCATCGTATATTATAACGCCATACTGAAAAATAAGGTAAAAGTAGATTACCACGCCGTTCCTCATGCTGTCTTCACGTACCCAGAAATCGCAAGCGTAGGCCTTAAAGAAAAAGAAGCAATAGAAAAATATGGTAAAGACAAGGTGTTAATCGGCTTCCACAGATATCAGGACACAGCCAAAGGAGAAGCCATGAACATAAAAGAGGATTACTTTGTCAAGATAATCGTGGAAAAAGGAAGCATGAAAATCCTGGGAGCTCACATTATAGGGCCACACGCTTCCATGCTCATACAAGAGATAATAAACGTAATGTACGTCCCTGAACAAAGTGCATTACCCATAATGACTGCAATGCATATTCATCCAGCTCTAAGCGAGGTTGTGCAAAAGGCGTTTGGCTCCCTCATGAACCCGGACATATACCATCACATCATAGAAGAACACTATCAGTTATCAACCAAATAAGCACAGCAAAATTTGGAGGACACATGAAAAATTCTTAGCAAAGTTTTTCTTACGCCCGATTCTGTATCTATATGAGGAACACATGTCTAAGCACAATGTCGGCGAGGCCTTCTCCGCAGGAATTGGTTTGGCTTTAGGACTAACTATGGCACAATATATGTCTCAAGCTATTAAACCGCCAGAAAGAATCATCAAACAGGTTATCGTCTGCTTACGATGCGGTAACAAGAACCCGGTTGAAAACAAGTTCTGTGGACAATGCGGTCAACCTTTATACCCGCCACCGCTTACTCAATGCTCAAAATGTGGAGCCACTGTTCCTTCAAACATGAATTTTTGTGGAAACTGTGGCTCTCCGTTAAAAGAAGTAAAGAAAACTAGAAAAAAGAGAAGCTAAACGTGTCTTTAGCCTAGTTTTTCTCCGCAGTTGCCGCAGAACTTTGTTCCGGCTGGATTCTTCGTGTTACATTTTGGACAAGTTATTTCGTTGGTAGCTGGTTGAGCAAGTGAAGTGCCACAGTTTCCACAGAATTTCGTACCCGCAGGATTCTCAGCCTTACATTTAGGGCAAATAACCTTTGCTTGCGGAGCCAAACTTGCACCGCAGTTACCGCAGAATTTGGTTCCAACTGGATTTTTGGCACCACAGCTTTGGCAAATTATTAGCTGTTGAGGTTGACCAGCTTGTGCCTGCTGCATCTGTTGAGCCATCATGTAGGGCATTGTTAAGCCCATTCCAGCGCCTAGACCCGCAGCAGCCACGCCTCCTCCTTCGCTTCCTTTGAGTTCTGTTGCTGTTTCTTTCATGTATTGCATCATCATGGCTTGAGCGCCCATTCCAGACGCGAATCTTCTGGCTTCTTCTGGGATTTTGACGCCTTCGAAGACGCAGTCTATAACTTTTAAGCCGACCCTTGCCGCTTCATCACTTATTTTTAATGTTACTTTATCCGTGGTAGCATCAACATTTTTCACAACCGTGAATATGTCATGGTTGCCAAACTCGTTTATTATACGTTCATTTATGAAACCGCGAATGTAGTTTTCAACATCTCTGGATGAGCTAGCGCCGCGGTTGCCGAAGAATTCAACAACGAAAAGTTTAGGGTCTTCAACTTTGTAGAGCATGTAGCCAAAAAATCCCAGTTCAGCTTGATATTTTATGTCACCGCTTGGCGCCGAGTAAGCTGTACCGCCAAAGTTTGCTCTAAATTGGCTGTTGCTAACGAAAACAACTTCACAGTCAAAAATGTCACCTATAATACGTAGAGCCTTCAGCGCCGCAGTCAAAAGTGGAATATTATTGCTTGTAATTGTGTGCCTTCCCGGTCCAAAAACATCATACGCTTTGCCGTCTCGGAAGAAGACAGCCCACTGATTTTCCTTAACTATGACTTGACTTCCATATTTTAGCGAAAGATTCGGGAATCTGTAGGCTATATCTTCTGCGCCTGCATAGTCCCATGACACTTTCTCAATAACTGGCATTCACCTTACACCTCCAACGGTCTGAACTGTTTTTCTCTTTCATCCCATTTAGACTCAAACGTCAGTATTAAGGATTTAATGTTCTTAGCTTTAGCTGCCGCTTCAGTCCAGTTTTCAGCTTCGCTGTCCTTGTGGAGTTCATTCACTGCGTTCACTACTGCTTCGATATCCTCGTTTAATGCCTTGTCGTAATTGAAAACTCGCGCTAACTCGGTTTCTCTTATGTGTCCCTTTCGGTCCATCAGGCCGGCATATCCATAGTCTGCGTGGTGAACTTTTTCGGCTATTCTGTCTATGATTTGTATTACTTTTTTGAAGTCGTCTGTGGCTTTTCCAGCGTTTAAAGCTGCCAAGTAAAGTTCTTCCCATCTGTGGCGTAGCGTTTTAAAGTCAGAGTAGTATAGGTCTCGGAGTTTCTTATCTAATTCGCGTATGTCTTCTTTTGTTGCGTATCCTAAGCCGAACACGTTCTGGATTTTAGCAAGTATTCCCTGCTTGTCTTTCACTTTTTCTATTGTTTCTTTTTCTGACATTTTTTCATCCTTCTAACCGATGCTAAATAAGGGTCTTCCTCCACCTAAAACTTTCCCTTCGCAACCGTCTACTGCAATAACGTAGTTTTCTCCTTTTAAAGTGTAGTGGACAAACCAGACCGGTGCGTGTACTAGTTCAGCTTCTCCAAGAGTCATGTTTACACTACATGTTTCGAGAGTGTCAACTTTACCGCTTGCAATTAGCCGTTCTTTGGCTTCAATTTCTGTTCGAATTTTGGCTTTAGCTTCTTCCTCGTTTAGTTCTATGTTGAGAAATTCAGCGTCCTGCGGAACTTTGCCCACATCAAACGGGATTTTTCTAGCGGCTGGTACATCATAATAGTTAATCTCGCTTATCATTGTTCGCCTAGCTAATGTTGGCCAAATGTAAGTGTTGGAGAATGAGTAAGAAACATGCCTCGGCGCTTTGTCCTTTTGCTGCGTCTCAGCATAAGCCTTAGCTCCGGCGAGAATTAGTTTTCCAAACTTTGCCAGTCCGCTTGACCGTTTGTCGCTTACGGCTTCTTGTGCTTGGTGAATTTCTCCCATGACTCCTGTGCCAGTAACGCCTTTCAAGAACGTGTTTGTCGTAGCCTGGCAAACCCAGAAGGGAACATAACGCAATTTCACATCCGTGATTTGAGCGTCTTTTGAAACGCCAACCCTGAAAATACCCTTGTCCATGTATTTTCGTGCAGCGTCAACTGCTTGTTGAGAAAGAAGACGATTCTCTAACATACTGTGAGCTTTTAGTTCTTCTCTTGAAGCCACAGTCATTGTGAAACCGCAATATCTACATGTAAATATTAAGTCTTCTTGCGTCACAGTGATTGGAGCGCCACATCTACTGCAATTGGTAGGTAAAGGCTGTGCGGGTTTGGGAGCAGGAGGCGGAGGAGCAGTTTGAGGAGGCATTGCAAGTGTTGCTGGTTGTGGGGGCGTCGGTGGTGCAGGTATTTGTTCGGTGTGACTTTTGAAGGCTTGAGGATTCTTAGCTGAAGCTAGAATTGCGTCTTCAATGATGAACCACGCTTCTTGGTTATCTTCTCTAACGCCGGAAACAATAAAGTCGTCTGGAACGCCTTTCACGCTTAAGGTTTCTTTTGCTGCAAGCATACCTCCCTTTTTATACTCGATTAGAAAACTGGTCTCGCCAGTCAACACGCGCTCTATTTTGTAACCTTGCTTTTCCATAGAAGACTTCAGTTTTTCCAGAAGGACTTTAATGTCTACACCTAATCCTTGATAACGAGCCATAACCTGTTCACCCTCCATCAGAAATTTCACGGTTCTTTTGTGGTTCATCGATGTAGTTATACGTTAATCTGTTGAGTTTTAGCTGCATCTTCGCCTTTGATGCAGAGAATTTCTTAAACAGACTCATCATTTCGCTTCCGTTAAACCATTTATTAATTGTTTTTTCAGAGCTTTAAAACTTATGAATTAATGATTTGTTAGTAGGAGATTGCCACATCTACGTTATTATCAGTTGGTAAATCTCTTTAGTGATGTATTCCAAGTACTTTTCTTTGTCTGTTAAATTGAAGATTGTTACTGAAGCATCTCTTGTCACGCCCACAACATAACCATATTCTCTTGCTCTTGCAACAACATACCACAAATCACCATGTTTGCAGTAATCTTCAAAGAGCGAAGTGTTAATCAAGTCTGGACCATAAAGCGAAAGCTTGTTCACGTTTGGAATGTCGACATTGTCGAAAAACGTGATTTTCGTGTCTTCCGGGTTTTTCAAGTGAAAATCCTTGAGGGTTTCTGGAGGAATTCTAGCTTCTAAGATGCTGCCCACTTTTTCGAAGAGTATCTCACTCAGTTTGTTAGCGATGAAGTTGGCTATGCGCTTCTTTTCAACAACGGTTAAAAAAGTATTGCCTTCACACCGTGAGAAGCTGAAGAGAGCTTCGACAGTGCGGGGTAAAGGCGCCACCTTGCCTCTGTGAAAAACGTGAATAACATAATCATGCGAATAAACACCTCGAAGCATGTCTTCCTTTTGCAGAAGCCCAACTACTTCGGTTACAAGAGTAAACTTGTAATCGCCTTCCTCGTAAGGCTCTTCTGTGTGATAGCCTTCAAGTCGCGATGCGATTTCAGCTATGGAAAGTGGTTCAGAAAGCCTAAAGACCTTGCCAGCAACAACCATGATCAAATCCAACCTTTAAACATGTGTAGTTAGTCTGTAAATTTATATGTAAAACTTTTGTCCTTCAGAGATTTGCTTTGAGTTAAAGTTTGCCTAATTGCTTTAATAAGAGACTTTTCACCTCTATTACTACTGCTAGAGAGGCAACTTTCCCAATGCTGATTCAGGAGGTCATCCTAGAAAACTTCATGAGTTACGAGTATGCTAGGGTACCGTTTAAACATGGCGTAAACGTCATCTGCGGACCAAACGGTTCTGGAAAATCCTCCCTTTTGTTGGCTATCTCCGTAGCATTAGGACAGTCGTATACTGAACGCTCCAAAAAACTCAGCGACCTAATCCGATGGGGGAAAGACCAAGCCCGTGTAACACTTATTCTAGATAATACGCGAAAGGGAAAGAGCCGCCCAGTTCAGAAAATCAACAAAGACCAAATTTTTCTCACACGTGTTCTGCGCAGAGATGGGCAATACTGGTTTGAGCTTGAAAATAGAGCGGTTACAAAGCAGGATGTTGAGAGACTTTTGGATAAATTGGGCGTCGACCCAGACAACATGCTTATCATCATGCACCAGAACATGGTTGAACAATTCACTGTGCTTTCCACGCAAGAAAAGCTTCGCATGGTTGAGGCAGCAGTTGGATTGGAGCCTTACCGCGAAAATGTTTTACAAGCACAGAAAAAACTCACCCGCATACTAAGCCAAGAAGAATCAGTAAGCAAGCTTTTGGAATCAGCTGAACAGACGCTCAACTATTGGCGAGAGCAATACGACAGATTCCAAGAGAAAAAGCAGCTGCAGACAAAAAGAAGATTTTTGGAAAGAGAACTTGCATGGGCAGAAGTTACTAGAAAAGAGGAGGCAGTCAAAGATTTAGAGGAAGAAATGAAAAGAGAAAAGGATATTTTTGAGCAGATTGAGGAAGAAACACGAAAAGTAGAGGAACAATTGCAAGTTCAGCAGAACACGCTTGAAGAACTCAAAAAAGAATGGAAAACACTTTTCGACGAACGCTTAAACCTTGAATGCGAAAAAGCTCGAAACGAGTCGACAATCGCGTTGTGCGAACAGTTATTAAAAGAAATAACTATGCTGGAGAACCCGCATCTCCAAGCGGTAATGAAAGAACCCTTACCTATGCAACCTAAGCTTCTGAAAAGTGAAAATTTAAAGGAGCTTATGCAGAACTCTGCAGGTCACTTGTCAAAGTTAAACACAAAGATAACGGAAATTCAGTTGAAAACGAAAAGTTTGGAAGAAGAGACTGAAAAAGCCAGCAACCAGATTTTAGATAGCCGAATCAAATTGGCACTGCTCCAATATCGCAAAGAAAACGCAATCAATAATCTGAAACGATTTGAAAATGAGTTGAAAACTGCAAGAATTCACTTAAACGAGGCAATAGAAAAAGCAGAGCAAACCGGCTCCAGAATTGCAGTGATGAAGAGCGTCAGCGAAATTTTAGATGAAATCCGCCTTACAGATGGACATTTAGCCGCTCTGACGGATGTTTCAGAAGACATAGAACGCATGTACGAGTCCTACTCAAAACTCTACTTAGAACTGAAAGAAAAGGCGCAATTAGTTGCCGAAAACCGAGAAAAGGCGCTAGAAGAAGTTAAAACGCGAATGCAAGCATGGCGAACAGTCATCCAAAACCTTCTAGACCGTGTGAATCTTGAATATCAAAAGATTCTTGCTCAAGCCCAAGCAGTTGGTGAGGTTAGACTCGCTAATGGGCATGACATGGAAGTTGCGGGATTAGAAATTTTAGTAGGTTTTAAAGGCGGAAAACCTGTACTGCTGGATGCCTACACGCAAAGCGGAGGAGAAAGAACCACTGCAACAATGAGTTTTTTGTTAGCTTTACAGCAGCACGTCCGCTCACCATTCCGCGCCGTTGATGAATACGACATCCACATGGACCCCAAAAACCGTGAGTTAATTGCGAAAATGCTCATTTCAACGGTCAAGGATGCTGATGCTCAATACATTGTTATTACACCAAGTCAGATAACTTTTGCAGAGGAAGAAGCAAATATAATCACTGTTCAAAATATCGAAGGCAAATCGATAATCAGAGAGGTTGCCTAATGCAGTCGAAAAGAGAGCGAATTCGCAACGGTAAAGAGAAGCTTCAACGTATAATCGAAATGTGCAAGTCTGTTGAAGAACACTCGCTAGACCCCTTTTTAATAGAGGTCAATGAGGTCATAAACGTAATTAAAGAGTATTTTCCAGATTGGGAAGTTCCAGAAGACCTATGTTTAGACGCTGAAACAGTTCACCGTTTAGCCTCAGTTATAAAACTTCAAAGCGAATGGGTCAAGCATCGCTCAACCTCGCTTTATACAGACCCCTTCTTATTGGAGGAAAAACTCGCTCGCATAGGTAAAGAGGAAATAATTGAAGTTTTCTTTAAAGCTTGGCATCCAATTGTTGAACTGGAACAGATTTCGCTCCACAGCATAGCAGAAGCCATGAAATACTGGGAAAACCTTTTACCCCTCAAAGAAAGATGGAAAGAATTTCCAACAGCAGAATTTGAAACGGGCACCGCAACGAGAGACGAGCTTGTTAAACAAAAGATTTTGCGTGACAAAGCCTTCTCTGAAGAACTAGAAAATTTCTGGCAGGAAATGAAAACTAAAGTTAAGGAGAAAGGCGATGATGGGAAAATTCCTTACTGGGATTTTGTTGGCGCAGAAACCTACGAGGAAACCGTGCATAGGGCGTTCATGACAAGCTTCCTGATAACCTATGGTTATGCAACGTTAGAGGTTTATCCGTTAGAAGAGGAAATTTTCATCAAACCATACGATAAGCCAACAACAAAAATCGGCAAGAAACAATTGGTTTCCATTCCAATAGCCGTTACAACAGACAACTGGATGAAATGGAAAAGAGGAGAGCTAAAGTGAGCAAACGAAAAGGCTACTACGCAAGTAAAATCAAACGCGCAACCCACATGCTCTTCTACCGCAGACACGCCAAGCCCGGAGTGAAAGGCTGGGAACTTCGAAAAGCCTTAGGCGCAGACTACCCCAAAGTTTTGAACATTTTAGATAACTACTTAAAAGCACTTGATTTGCAAATCAAAACGGTTTTTGAAGAAGAGAAAACGGTTGAGAAGCCAACGCCAGAACAGCTGGATAAAGCCAGATTTTACATAACATTGCGAGGTGAACTAACGCCAAAAGAAGCAAAGATGATAGGATGGCGAATAGACGACTTGGCTGGACTGGCAATAACAATAGCTTACATAATTTCCAAGAAGGGAAAAACTCCACGAAAAGAAGTTGAAGAACTTTTACGCGACAAACTTCCTGGATGGAAAGTGGACATTAACATCGACCGTTACATTCGTTACGGATACTTAACACAAGACGAGAATGAACAACTGTACTTGGATTGGAGAACACGCGCAGAAATAGACCAGAAAGCATTGATAGATTTGCTTTTAGGAACAGAAGCGAAGGTGTAGATGCAGTCGCTATTTTCGTATTTTGTGGTAAATGAACGCGATAACGTCAATAATTAATATGACTGTTAGAATCAATAAGGGACTACCAAGAAACTGATTTACAAAATCGTTCATTTTTGAAACACCAAATCAGGTAATACTGACATTCTGTATTTGGAAGTATCTTTTAGCGAGAAAACGCAAACGCTCGGCGTTTTTACCATTTTTGCCTATTGCGACACCTTTGTCTCTCGGGTTAACGGCGACAACTGCTATTTTTTTTCCATCAGACCTTTCTGTCAAGCGGACTTCCTTAACAAGAGCTGGTTTTAGTGCATTCTTTATAAACTGTGCAGGGTCTTCCGAATATTCAATTATCTCGTGTTTTTTCCCAGTCATTCTTTCCAAAGTGTGAATGTTTCTTCCGCCTCTTCCGATGGCTACACCTACTTGTCCTTCGTTAACAACAAAAATTACACGTCCTTGTTCTTCGTCAATTATGCAGTCTTTGACGCTTGCGCCTGTTATGCTTTCAAATAAAGCGATATAGCGCATTTCTGTGCTTGTAAATTTTATTCCACTTGTCATTCGCTTCCTCCGCTAGACTCTTCGAGTTCAGTGCCCTCTACTAGTTTGAGAATTTCTGACTCACCCGGCTCTCTTATACTTAACGCTGAAATAGCGAAGGGTTTGCCGCAAACAGCAGCTAAATCAAGCGATGAACCTTTGTAGGTTACTAATGGAATATTTGAAAGTTTACAATAGTATGCTATATCTTCACGTGTGATTGTGGGGCAGTTCGAAGCCAAAATTATCATTTTAACCTTGCCAGTTTTCGCGTTTTGTATAGCAGAGTTTGTCCCAAAAGCTACTTTGCCAGTCTTTACAGCCGCCGCAATTGCCTTGTCCACGTCTATCATTCCTTTTTCTCTCCTTTAGATTCGAACGTTGACATGTACAGCTCCACAAGTCCAGTACCAATTGGTATTGACTGCCCTACTATTACGTTTTCGGTCACTCCTTCTAACGGGTCGCTTTCGCCCTTTATAGCCGCATCAACAATGTTTGGAACAGTGATTTCGAAGGCTGCTCTTGCCAAAACGCTTGATTTCTTGCCGCTTATACCATGCCTACCTATTTGCTGCACTTCGCCAGTTGACGTCATCATGTCTGCGACAAGCATGACATGGCGTATATCAACATCCAATCCTTGCTCTTCCAGAACGCCCTTAGACTCGTTCATCAACGCATTTCTAGCTGCTTCGATGCCAAGAGTTTTAGCTATTTCATGAACGTTATTTGTCGTTGTTCTCGAAGTATCCACTCCATAAACTTCCAAAACCTTAGGAAGGTTGGAGCCGTCAGTTCTTATGACCCATTCTCCACGTTCTTCTGTAACAAGAACACGTTTTATGCCTGATACTCCTTTAATGTGAAAAGCGGAAACCTTATCGAGCAATCTCTTTAAGGCTTCGGCTTTCTTAGGCTTTATATGTATATGGTTTCCCTTCATCTTTATAGTGGAATTCTGTATTTGCAGTTTTTCCTTCAGTTCTTGTAAAGTTACTCCACGGTCTTCCATCATTGTTTTATTAAGCTCAACAACTATTTTCTCATTCACTGGGTCTTCATAAATTGCCTGCGCCAAATCCTCCAATGTAGTGTAAATTATGCTGCGTGCAATTTTTACGGCGGATTCCTTGCTTTTCCTATGCACTTCGTCTAAGTAGATTGTCATTATAGGCGTGGATGGAATTCTCCTGGCGTCAACAATTTCTATTAGTCTTGGCAAGCCTAAAGTAACGTTTTGCTCTCTCACTCCAGCATAGTGAAATGTTCTAAGAGTCATCTGCGTACCAGGCTCGCCTATGGACTGAGCTGCAACTATACCCACCGCTTCTCCGGGCTCCATTAAGGCTCGTTTATAGTTTTCAACAGTTAATTTAATCGCTTTATCCACACATGCCTTGCTAAGTTTCGTCTTAGTTAAACTTTGTTTTAGCTCATCAACAAGTATGGGAGTAAGTTCATTCTCAACTTCTTTTAGCTGCTTCTTAATGTAATCTTCTGATGCTGGTTTACCTTTCTCTTCAGCTATCCTAAGTTGCTCAACAAGTCTGCTCACGTTAACAGCCTTTCCATGGTCACTTTTTGCTGGGTCAACTCCATCCTCACCGTACTTGAACTGAATTATATCACCAGCAGAGTTTCTAACTGTTCCGTCATACTCCAAACGTATATGCTCAAGTGCGTTGATAAGTCGCCTTTGCATGTATCCACTCTGCTGCGTTCTAACGGCTGTGTCAACAAGTCCTTCACGACCACCCATAGCATGGAAGAAAAATTCAACCGCGTCAAGCCCGCTTTGATAAGAGGAATACACGAATCCTCTTGCCCTTGGTGTCGGGTCACCAGACTTGAAATGGGGCAAAGCGCGACCGAGATATCCACGCAGTATCCTTTTTCCACGTACTGATTGTTGCCCTACACATGCGCTCATTTGTCCAATGTTTAGGCTTGAGCCTCTCGCGCCTGTTCGGGTCATAACTATGCCGGCATTTTCAATAGTAAAATCTTCGTCAGCGATTTTTCCAGCGTCATCTCTGGCTTTGGCTAACTCGTTCATTACATAAATTTCAAAAGATTCTTCAAGTGTTTGCCCTGGAAGCCTAGGTAGAGTACCCTTGCGGTAGCCCTCTATTAACTCCTCAACTTTCCTCTGAACCCGTTCCATTGTTTTATTTATTTTGTTCTCTGCAACCGGAGACAAAACGAGCTGTTCATATGAATAAGTGAAGCCACGCATTGTTATGAAAAGCTTTAACAACCGAGTTATCTTATTCAGAAATTCGCGTCCTGCACGTGTTCCATAATCCTTTATTATCCTATGAAGGAGACTTTCAGATTGTTCAGCACCTATCGAGCGCCGATCTATGACGCCACTTACGAGCTCACCATTTCTCACGACTACGTAAGCGTCATATTTGCAATCTTCCTCTTCACATTTGGAACACCCCTGACAAATGTTTGCCTTTAAAACGTAATTCATGTCTTTTGGCAAGAACAGACTGAAAATTTGTTTACCTGTCCATAGAGGTTGTGGTTCTTTGATTTTTGGCTCTGGTAAAGGTCCATCGTATCCCGCTGCCAACAACAACCTGTTGACTTCTTGTTTTGTTAAGTAGTTTGATTTCCTTGTAAATAGGTATGCGCTGGTTATAAAGTCTCGAATGGCTCCTATTATTGGACCTCCAAATCTTGGAGAGAGTATTTGATCTTGAACTTGCATTAACAGAAGCGCTTCTGTTCGTGCCTCTTCACTTTGTGGTATGTGCAGGTTCATTTCGTCTCCATCAAAGTCTGCGTTGTATGGCGGACACACGCATAGGTGTAGACGGAATGTTTTGTATGGCAAAACACGCACATAATGAGCCATAATTGACATGCGGTGAAGCGATGGCTGACGGTTAAAGATAGCAATATCACCGTTTTTAAGATGCCTCTCCACAATAAAGCCAGGCTCTACAGCTTCAGCAATCTTTGTCCTATCGATTACAAACTCAAGCCTTATGCGTTTGCCATCAGGTCTAATAATGTAAAGAGCGCCTGGATATTTTTCAGGTCCATTTATGATAAGCTGGCGCATTTCTTCAATGTTCCATTCTGTCACCTTTTCGGGCACAGACAAGCGCATAGCAACTTCAAGTGGGACGCCAACCTCGCTTATGTCAAGGTTTGGGTCAGGGGAAATAACCGTGCGTGCAGAAAAGTCAACCCTTTTTCCAGAAAGATTGCTTCGGAATCTTCCCTCTTTTCCCTTCAATCTTTGTGAAAGCGTTTTTAACGCTCTTCCAGAACGATGTCTCGCTGGCGGTATTCCAGAGGCTTCGTTGTTAAAGTAAGTTGTAACGTGATATTGCAGAAGTTCGGACAAGTCTTGAATGATAAGCGTGGGAGCTCCAGCTTCCATGTTCTCTTTTAACCGTTGGTTTATACGAATTATATCCACAAGCTTGTGAGTTAGGTCGTCTTCAGAACGGATGCCCGATTCCAGCGTTATGGAAGGTCGAACATAAACAGGAGGAACGGGCAAAACTTGCAAGACCATCCAAGCTGGACGTGCAGCTTTGGGATTAAACCCTAAAAGCTCAAGATCCTCGTCGGGTATGCGTTCTAGTCTTTCTCTAACCATGCTTGGCGTTAAAGGTTCTGAACCGCTTTCGGGAATTTGTTCACTAAACTTTGTGGGTTTTTCAAAGACTATTTTATATTGGATAGCACCACAATGAGGACATTGTTTATTTTTTGTTTCTTGAATGATTAATTTGTAAACTTCGTCTGGAACAACGCCGAGAAGTTGACGAGTTCTATCAACTCTTGCATGGACTTTCTTAATAGTCTCGTCTGGAAGTAATATACGCCCACAGTTTCTACAAGTCGCCCTTAAAAGATCATGTATTATTTTTGTAAATTCAATGTGTATTATTGGAACTGCAAGTTCGATATGCCCAAAATGCCCAGGACACCGAATTGCAGTGTTACCACATGTTTTACATCTCTGTCTAGGTTCGAGTGTTCCGAGTCTACCATCCATTAGTCCTGCGGTAATCGGAGCGCCGTCTTCGTCATATGTATCTGGCGTTTGAATTTCAACAACTGAAAGTTTGCGCATATCTTGTGGTGAAAGTAAGCCAAAAGAAATTTCGTCAACCACTTTATGGATTACTTCTTCTGTTGCCATGTTATGCTTTCTCCTTCAACCTTAACTTAGGCGTTATACAAAGACTCATTAATTCTTGCAAGAGAAGTTTAAACGCATAAGAAACTATTACTGGAGAAATCTTTGCCTTGTCTTCGCAAAGTCTACAAAGATATTTCCTCTGTTTCATGTCATAATAGGCTATGTGACCACAATTCTCGCAAATATAAAGCGTGTATTTGTCTGACTCTTCCAATAATCTATCTTGAAGAAGCATCGCAGCGCCGTGTCCAATTAGGCAGTCACGCTCCATCTCGCCGAATCTTAGACCTCCACCTCTAGCTCTTCCTTCAGTGGGTTGTCTTGTGAGCATCTGTACTTGTCCTCGTGCTCTGGCATGTATTTTGTCAGCAACCATGTGATGCAATTTCTGATAATAAACGATGCCGACAAATATGTCTGCAACAAACTTTTCGCCGGTCGCACCGTTATAGAAGACCTCACTTCCAGTGTGGCTTAGCCCTAACTTAACCAAAGCTTTTCTAATTTCGTCTGGTTTTTCGCTTATGAAAGGTGTTCCATCAACTGGTTTTCCTCTCATTGCGGCAACTTTTCCAGCCATTGACTCTATAAATTGTCCAATAGTCATTCTTGATGGGATAGCGTGCGGATTGATTATTATGTCTGGAACTATGCCATCTTCGGTGAAAGGCATGTCTTCTTGGGGAACAATTAATCCTATTACACCCTTTTGCCCATGACGAGAAGCAAACTTGTCACCTAACTCTGGAATACGCTGGTCACGAACTCTAACTTTTACGAGTTTGCTTCCTTCTCCTGACTCCGTTATGAAAATTGCGTCTACAATTCCAGTTTCTGAAGGACGCATGTCAACCGACGTGTCTCGCATTGAAGGTCCTTTAACCTCAAATTCCTTATATTCCTCGAGAAATCTTGGTGGGCTTATTCGGCCAATGAGAACGTCTCCACCTGCAACATTCGCTTCAAGACCAATAATTCCATCAGGCTCTAATAATCGATAATATTGTTCTCCTCTGAATCCGCGTGTTCCAGGCTCAGGCAAAGTAAATTTGTCTTTTAATCCGCCTAAGTACTGGCGACATTCAGCCTCGTAAATTCTGTAGAATGTTGAACGCCCTAAACCTCTCTCTATTGATGCCTTGTTGAAGATTAAGGCGTCTTCCATGTTGTAACCTTCGAAAGAAAGCACAGCTACAATACAATTTTGTCCTGACGGTCGTAGTTTGTAGCCCATTGTTTCCATTAACGCAGTTTCTAGGAGAGGCACTTGTGGATAATGCAAAATATGCGAACGTGAGTCTACACGTTGGTTAACGTTTGTCGCATAGAACCCTAAGGCTTGTTTTGCCATTGCCGCTTGATAGGAATTGCGTGGCGACTGGTTGTGTTCTGCGTAAGGTATTGTTGATGCGCAGATTCCGAGAATTGTATATGTGGCAATTTCTAAGTGTGTGTGTTCTGGAGTTACCTCTTCAGGGGTTATAGCAATGTAAGCGTTTTCCTCTTCTTCGGCATCCAAATATTCGATTATTCCGTTTTTGACCAAATCTTCCCATGACCATTCTCCAGAAGCTATTTTCTCAATGTATTCCGGCTGAAGCCTTGTAGAGCCATTTTCAACGATTATGAGAGGCCTTCTGACTCTTCCCTCGTCACAGTTAACGTATATTTCTTCTCTTTCGCCGTGGACTTTTGAGAAGTGAACTATATTTACTTCTGTTGAGATTTCTCCTCTTCTTCGTCTCTCTCTGAATTCTCGTGTTAATTCTTCTGGATCGTTGCAGTATCCGATGATGTTGCCGTCAACAAAGACTTTTGCTCCAGAAATCTTCAGGGCTTCATTTGCTTCGTATACGGACACTACGCCCATCCCATAAAGTACCTGCTTTATTTTTTCCGCGTTAACACCAACTGAGATACATGCGGATAACGCCAAGTTTTTGACCAACCCACAGTTTGAGCCTTCCGGAGTTTCATTTGGACATAAGCGTCCCCAATGGGTTGGGTGCAAGTCTCTTGCTTCAAAGTTGGGTTGACTTCTGCTCAAAGGCGACTGTAATCTGCGTAAGTGACTTAGAGTGGATATGTGGTTTGTTCTATCCAGAAGCTGAGTTATACCAACTCTTCCTCTTCCCCAATTTCCCGTAGCAAGCGCATGTTGGAACCTTTCTGTTATTATTCCAGGACGCACCGCTGCCGACACGGTTATTATTGGACCTTTTACACCTATTCGTTCAAGCTGATATTTTATGTCTCTGCAAAGGTTTCTAAAGGCTACACGGAACAAATCGGCAAGCAACGGCCCAGCAAGTCTAAGTCTTTTGTTTTTGAAGTGGTCCTTGTCGTCAGTTTGCCTTCTTCCCAGTTTTAGTTCGATAACTCTGCACACCATCTCGCCTAAGAATAGAGCTTTGTCTCTTCTGCTTTGACTTGTCCTGCCTATGTGTGGTAAAAAGTTCTTGTCTAATGCAGTTTCAGCCTTTTGTATTCGGTACTCTTCAACTTGTCCGTGAGCGACGCGGTTCCCAATGAAAATGATTGCGTCTTTTGAAGTATCCACGCCTATTGCTTTTTCAAATGAAGGTTCCAACTCGCTTTGTATTTCCTTCTCTAGAGAAACCGCTTCAGCAATCTCTTTATCTGATTCTAAGCCCAAAGCACGCATTATCACAACAAGTGGAATTTCCGTGGGCACGCCTGGCATTGTAACATAAATGGCTTCATCCGACTTCATTTTCAATTCTGTTCTAGCCCTAAAGCCAACTGTGGTTGAGAATATTTTCGCTTGATGTACGGGTGCTGCTCCCTTCTCGTCTATGTCAACTATTATGCGATTAGGCGCTAAGTCTTCCATTGCTACTATTACGCGTTCCGAACCGTTGACAACGAAATATCCGCCAGGGTCATCTGGGTCTTCTCCACATGCTATGAGCTCTTCTCGAGAAAGCTGTGATAAGAAGCACAGTTTTGATTTCAGCATCACTGGGATATTTCCAATGTAGACAAGCTCGGTGTCTTGTTCTCTGCCATCTATTACAGGTGTCATTTCCAAGGCTATTGGCGCTGCATACGTCAAGTTTCTTAGTCTAGCTTCCATAGGGTAGATTTCATGTTTTGTGCCATCTACTTCTGTTGTGTAAGGTCCAGTGATTCTTGTCTGTGGGTCTATTATCCAAACCTGGCCAAGCTTCACTTTGTAGGGACTTTCAGGAACTTCTATTGGAATTTCGCCTACTTCATCTATTACTTCCTGCAAGCCATGGTCTATAAACTCGTTGTAAGAATCTAAGTGCTGGCGAACCAGACCTTTTTCTCTAAAAAAGGCTTTTAATAGTAGATTTGTATCTTCTTTTGAAAATTCAGTCAATTACAACTAACCCCCGCAATTTTACATTTGAACATACGTTAATGAACTCGTGTGATGCGGGTTTTCTCAAACTTTCAATTTCCTCCAACTGTTGGGTCATCCAACCGAAAAATGGTCTCCAATTTTAAAGAGCTAGAAACGTAAACCACACAGCTCTCTAATAAACTTTTTCATACACTATTCCGTAATTTCCGCACATTTGATCATTTTCATTAGTTTTAAGCTTAGTACCACAACGGGTCATTACAGTTTCGGGAAATAATTAATAAGAAAGACGCTAGGCTTGTTATTTGTGTGCAGCGGTAGCGAAGCCAGGTCTAACGCGGAGGACTCAAGATCGGAGCTGCTGGCGATAGCATGCCCCTATGAGCCATCCTCTCCCGTAGGGGTTCGCCGGTTCAAATCCGGCCCGCTGCACCATTTTTTGTTAGTGTAAGAGTAGGGATAAATGCGGCAATTTTATACTTGTATTTCATTAGCATTATACTTGTATTTCATTAGCATTGTGGAATGTGAGGAGCATGAGGTTGCCTCCGGGACAGAAAGAGGTTAAAAAGGTTCCGTTGCGCCACATTGGCGTTATTCCAAGGTTTGATTTGGATACGTGGCGATTGGAAGTTTGTGGAGAAGTGGAAAAGCCGATTTCTTTAAGTTTTGAGGATGTAAAAACATTGCCAACTGTGGTAGGTGTTTCGGATTTTCATTGCGTTGAAGGATGGAGTCTTTTGGATAACAAGTGGGAGGGCATTCTTTTCAAGGCAATTGTTAAGATTGTTAAACCAAAGGCGAACGCGAAATATGTGATGTTTGAATGTTATGATGGCTATTCGACTTCTTTGGCTTTGTCTGACTTGCTTGAGGACAAAGTGTTGTTGGCTTACAAGCTTGGCGATAAGTTGTTGCCACTGGAAAGAGGTGGACCTTTAAGGCTTATAGTTCCGCATAAATACGCGTATAAAAGCGCAATGTGGCTGAAAAGGATAAAATTTACTTCGAAGCAGGAGCTTGGTTATTGGGAAAAACGGGGCTATAGCAATATGGCTGATCCATGGGAAGAAGAGAGATACGCAAAATAGAGATAACTATTTGCTGTGTCTGTTTTCTATAGCCCCCCTTATTTATAGGTTGATGTATGTTTTGGTGGTTGTGTTGTTGGGAGAGGTTTGAGAGTTTTTTGGTTTTGATGTTTTTGTTTGAGTTTGTGTTGTAGTTTTGTTGGACGTTTCTACCACAATGTTTATTAAGACTTGCGATTTAATAGGCTGAAACTTTAAGGTGGATGAAAGAATGAGAAAAAGACCAGACACACATCAAATCGAAAGAAAAGAAGAACTAAAATTCGAAGTATTCATAGACGAATTTTTGGCATATGAAGCCCTAATCAGAAAAAAGATAGTTTAAAAGAGGAAATAGGGCATAAGACGCCTCTAATCTTTTATAATTGCATTCTTTATTTATTCAGAAACAAAAACAGAAGGAAAATACAGAGTGGCTAACAAGAATCTTGTAGGCAGATGTGGATTATATTGTGGAGCTTGCGGAATCTATAGAGCTTACAAGGACAATGGTGAATTTTTAAAGAAACTCGCAGAAGGCTTCAAATGTCCACCAGAAAAAGTAAGATGCGAAGGATGTATGGCTTTAACGCCGGAATGCTGGGGAAACGGCTGTAAAATTGTTCAATGTCTCCAAAGTAAAGATTTGGAATTTTGCTATCAATGCAGTGAGTACGAGAAAGACTCTTGCGAAAAGTTTAGAAAATTGGCTCAACGTTACGCGAAGATTGGTATGGATGTGAGAGTAAATCTTGAGAGAATTAGAAAAGGCGAAACAGAAGAATGGCTACGTGAAAGCGAGAAAAAATATAGATGCCATTCATGTGGAAAGCCATTGCCTGTCTATGGAACTGAAGGAAAATGTTACCACTGCGGAAAAGGCGTTCCAGAACGGTTCATTTAAGAAACGTGCGGTTAAGCAAAGGATATATCTTGCCATTTGGTTAGGAAACTCTACAACACTTCAATAGTACATCAGAAAGGCGAATTTCAGTGGAGTTAACCAACAAAATACTCAAGCTGAAGAAAGAGAAGAAAGCCGTAATTTTAGCTCACAATTATCAGAGACCAGAAATACAGGACATAGCGGATTACGTTGGCGACAGCATAGAACTGAGCCGAAAAGCGATGAACGAAAAAGACGCGGAAATAATAGTTTTTTCTGCTGTGGATTTTATGGCGGAATCAGCAGCAATTCTGAATCCAGAAAAGAAGGTGTTATTACCGACTCCAGGCGCGCGTTGTCCTATGGCGCAGATGCTCACGGTAGATGAGATTAAAAAATGGAAGGCTGTTTATCCGCTTGTTCCTGTAGTTCTGTACGTGAACACTTTGGCTTCAGCCAAAGCCTACGCTGACATATGCTGCACATCTGCAAACGCTTTGGAAGTGATAGAATCTTTGAACGCTGAAACCGTGCTTTTTGGACCTGACCGTAATCTAGCGGAATATGTGCAAAGGAAGACAGGTAAGACTGTTATCCCGATTCCAGAATGGGGATTTTGCCCAACTCATTTGCTTTTCCAGCATGAAGATGTGCAGATGCTCAAATTGAAGTATCCAGATGCTGTTGTTATGGTTCATCCCGAATGCACTTTTGAAATGCAGGAGACAGCCGATTTCGTTGGAAGCACATCGCAAATGTGCCGTTATGCAAAAGAGAGCAATGCTAAAACTTTCATCGTTGCTACTGAAGAAGGGCTTCTGCATCGCTTAGGGAAGGATAATCCAGAAAAACAGTTCATTCTGGCTTACGAGGATGCTATTTGCCCGAACATGAAGTTGAATACTCTTGATAGGCTCTACATGGCTTTGAAGGAAGAAAAATATGTGGTTACGGTTCCCGAAGCGATAGCAAGAAATGCCAGAAAAGCTTTAGAAAGAATGTTTGAAATAACAAAGTGAATGGTTTAGACGGAGACAACCATTGTCTTGAGCATTTTTACTCCTCGCTTAGCAGCTAGTTCATCGCTTAATTTTCGAATTTCAGCGGCATCACCCTTCACCGCTATTGCTTCTAGGCAGTCTCGTTCGCTAAGGTGAGTATGCATTGTCGAAAAAATTATATGAGCATAGTGATGTTGAACATCTGTTAATGCACTCTCAAGCCCTCTAACGTCATGGTCGTAAAGTAACATCAAAACGCCAGCTTGAGTTCCTCTTTCTCCATGAAGCCACTTCTTCTCGGAAACAAACATTCTCACAGCATCTTGAACGGCTTTTGAACGGTTTTCGTAGCCCATCTTGCGGATGATTTCATCAAAGTCTTTGAGCAGTTCTGGAGGAAAAGTTACTCCAACACGCACTATTTTTGTCATACAGTTCCCATCTTTAAGATTAAGGAATTAACCATAAAGCTTTTATGTGCGGCGGTAACACTAAATTTCACAAAAGTATTACGAAGGTAATCTCATGCATATTCCAGACGGTTATTTGAGTGTAGAAATGTGTATTTTAACCTACGCGTTAGCTATAGTATTCTTAGTTTGGTCGTGGAAGAAGGCAAAAGCTGCATATTCACAGTCGATTGCGCCTTTATTGGCAATCTCAAGCGCTTTCGTCTTCGCAGCACAAATGATAAACTTTCCAATAACGTACGGAACAAGCGGGCATTTAGTGGGCGGAACCTTTCTCTCAATACTTCTCGGACCTTACGCGGCAATTCTCAGCATGACTATTGTTTTGATGATGCAAGCAGTATTTTTCGCAGACGGCGGCATATTCACGTTTGGAGCGAACGTTCTCAACATGGCAGTTATAGGTGCACTGAGCTTTTTCCTAATACAACTGCTTATCAAAAACTCTAAAAGAAAAGGTTGGATTTTCTCAAGCGTTTTCGTGGCATCGTGGCTCTCCGTGGTTTTAGGAGCATTAGCCTGCGGATTAGAAATAGGATTCTCCCCAGTCTTTTCTAGTGCAGGCGGCATAGCAGTTACTGTTCCAGCCATGCTTTTTTGGCACGTTCTAATCGGATTAGGAGAAGCAGCGATAACAACAACTCTCATAACACAGCTACATAGGCTGCAAACTCCAATCCTTAATAGCTTAACATTCCTTAGAGGGAGCGGACAGAATGAAAGGATACCTTAAGGCATTAGTTCTCACGTTAGTTTGTCTCGCAATTCTAATACCGTTAGCTTCAAACGCTCCAGACGGACTGGAAAAAGTGGCTGAAACTCTTGGAATAGAAGAGCATGAGCCAATCTGGAGTGGATTAATGCCTGATTACACCATACCAACAATTGACAACCCGTACTTATCAACACTTTTGGCTGGCACCGCCGGAGTCTTTCTAGTTTTATGTGTCACATTCTTGCTTGGCAAGGCAATCGTCAAAAAGTGAAACGCAAATGGACAGAACAAAACATTTTACAACAGTAGACATTGCGTTAGCTGGCGTATTTAGTGCTCTCTGGGCAACCCTTAGCTTAACATTGGGAAGGTTGAGCTTTGTTTGGTTTCGACTTCCGATACTCTGCGATTTTGCAGCTTTCTTAACACTGTTGCTTGTCACATGGGCAACCGGCAAGTTTGGAATAGCCTCCCTAGTTGGTATTCTAGGCTCATTAATAGTTTTATTATTTAATCCTTCTCCCCACATGATCGGTTTCGCGGCTTCATCAGTACTTTTTGATGTTTTAATGCTTGCAAATCGTCATAGACTAAACACGGAGATACGCAACATGGCTATAGCGGCTTTAATGACCGCCATATCTGCTTATTTTGCGGGTTTGGTTATAGGCGTCTTTTTCATGGGAAAACCGCTTGACGGGACAACACTGCAATGGGCGTTAACCGTTTGGGGCGTGTGGCATTTAGTAGGCGGCGTAATAGGTATAGTGACAGCGTTGCCAATCATAGCTATTCTGGAAAAAGCGCATGTAAGAAGAATTAAAGATGTGTAGTGAAGAAGAGAAACTCAAGTTGCTGATAAAAAATGCGGAGGAATTTCATGGACACTTAGGGCCCTTTTTGGTTATTGGCGTTAGAATGGGAAGACTGGCTGAAAAAATTCTATTCGCAGAAGGAAAGAAAAATATCAAGCTGCAAGTATATGCAAAGCTTCCGTTGTTAACGCCCTTCTCATGCATTCTTGACGGAATCCAAACCACAACAAAGTGCACCGTGGGAAACCAGAAACTCAAAGTAGAAAATTCACAAAAAGAAATAACCGCACATTTTGAACTGCAAAAACCGAACAAGTCGCTGAAAGTGACTGTTAACCCAAAAATGATAGAGGAACTAATTAACAAGATTTCAAAAGGCATCTCCAATGAAGAACTTGCATGGAAAATGGCTTACGCGCCCGAAAATCGACTATTCATAATAGAAAAGCAATAGCAATTTATTTTTTAACACACTACATTTGGAAAGCTGAAGCGACATGAAAGATTTAGAAATAGCCAAACAACATTTAAAAGAAAAAAATCTAGCACTCTCTATCGTCAAAAATAAAGAAACAATTTTTGAAACAAAATCGCATGGAATTTCCGGCTTTTTAACAGCCATTGAAACGCTCGGAAACAAGCTTGACGGAGCTTCTGTTGCAGACAGAATTGCTGGAAAAGCAATTGCATTATTATGTGCCTACGCGAAAGTTAAAGCAACCTACGCAGTGATTATGAGCAAAGAAGCCAAAAACGTATTTGAACAACATTCAATTTTTCATGAGTGGACAAACTTGGTTGAAAATATACTAGATATTGACAAGGCGAAAACATGCCCATTTGAAAGATTAGCAAGGAAAATTTCAAATCCAAAAGACGCTTACATAAAACTTAAGGCTTTACAAAACCTTCTAAAAAACACTGGAAGAAAACCACATGAACAGTGAACACGAACACTTTATATCAAAGGAAGACGAAGAATTGGAACGTATAAGAAAAAAGAAACTAAGAGAACTTGTAGAAAAGAAGGAGAAAAAACAAGAAATGAAAACAGAACCTGTTCACGTGACAGATTCAAACTTCGACGAAATAGTAAGCAAAAACGAGCTGGCTCTAATTGACTGCTGGGCGCCATGGTGCGGTCCATGTTTGGCTTTGGCTCCAACAATTGAAGAACTGGCTCAAGAGTATGCTGGAAAGGTGCTTGTCGGAAAACTTGATGTTGACGAAAACCCAAGAACTGCGGAATGCTTCCAGATTTTCAGCATCCCCACAATGCTGATAATGAAAAATGGAAAAGAAGTTGACAGAATCGTGGGACTGGTTCCAAAGAAACACATTGAAGCCGTATTAAAAAAGCATTTGGGATAGGAGACTTATGGATATTTTAGAACGTAGAGTAATAGGCGCGCTGCTGCTTCTTTTAGGAGTATCTGCATTAGCTGTAGCCATCCACACAAACCAGTTGACTACAACAGTAGAAATGTTAAAAAACGCCTTTAAAACAGTCATCATCTAAAACCTTAAAAGCTAACGCCTAAGAGACTCTTTCTAAAATAACACTTCACCTAAAGGTAGTGGAGAAAATGAGCCCACCTGTAATCGAAAGCAAAAATGGAGAAAAAGAAGCACTATTGGAAGCAGCTAAACTCATGCTTGTATCCTCAAGAACAGCGCCAAAAACAGCTGGCGTAGACGACACATTAACCGCGATTATCTATGGCAAAGAAAAAGACACAATTGCCGAAAAAATGGAAGAAATAGCGGAAGAACGAAAAATTGAAGGTTTTCGACGAGACGCAAAAAACGTCAGAGACTCAGAAGCCATTATCTTAATTGGCGTTAGAGGAAACAAGAGCATTGGAATAAACTGTGGAGCCTGTGGCTACGCGAACTGCAAAGAATTTGAAAATGCAACTAAAAAGCTTGGACAAGATTTTATTGGTCCAACGTGTCTCTTCAAAACTTTAGACCTTGGCATAGCGTTAGGCTCAGCTGCAAAAACAGCCAGCATATTAAACGTGGACAACCGCATCATGTACCGCATTGGTGTAGCTGCATTCAAACTGAAAATGCTGCCAGAAGCTTCAGTTATTATGGGAATCCCGATTTCAGCTAAAGGCAAAAGCCTCTACTTCGACAGAGCCAGATAGCCTGCTGAGTCTAACTTTTCATTTTTTCATACATTTTCTCTAGTGTCCAGCGGATACTTGATTTGAGTTCCCTTATGCGTTCTTGATCAACATTTTTAACGTTTATTTCACGGATTATGTCGCCTTCTCTAACAATGTTATACGAAAACATCTTTTCTGCATTTAACTGCCCTGTTCTAACCAGTTCGCTGTCTTTTTCCTGCATCCTCGTCAGAACCTTATCCACCAGAAAATGCGTGAAAGGTGGCGTGTTAACATCAAAATTTTTACCTTCCGCGGGAACCACACGCAACGAATCCGCGGTTACATAAAGATTCGCCAAAAGCTCGCCGGTAACAGTCTTAAGTTGTGTAACACTTTCATATTCAGTTAAAAATTGTGGAGCAGAGGGTTCAGCCATCGCCTCTTCTTTTGGCGGTGAAACCTCCGCTTCAGCAGGCGGCTTGACAATTTCAGCTCGTTTAAATCCTTTCTCCAGCAACACTGAATTTACTGCCTCAAGCATTGCTTGCAATTCTTTAAGTTCAGAATCCAGCTCTTCAACTCTTTTTTCAAGTTTTTTCTTAAATGCTACGAGCTTTTTTATTTTGTCAGAGTCCTGAGACATTGTTCTTTCACAAAAGGATATTTAGAGAGTTTCCCTTTATCAAATCTTTGAATTGTTCAGCACCGCGAATCATGCGAGCTCTGCAATAGTGTAGTCTTCCGTGCTTGTCTTAAAGAGCGAAATCGGTTTAAGTTTAACCTTGAACTCTTTCTTTAGGAAGCTCTCAAACTCTTGAAAAACTGGGCTATCCGTATTGTTCAATTTAACACACAGGTTTTTTCCTCCTAGCATAGGACTCAAATCATAGAGAGCTATTCTTTTGGAAAAGTCAGGGTTTTCAAAAATTGTGTGAATCAAGTCTTCTGGAGGCGTCTCAATCAGAAGACAAGCAGTATAAGAGGCTTCCACGACACGGTAAGACAAGCCTTCGCGGACAACACATTTTCTATTAGAAGCTATCTTCTTGAAGGATGAAGGGTGAATTTCTCTAGCCCATAGAAAATTGTGATATTTGTCATTAATTTCAACCCAATCTTCGCTTTCAGAAGTTTTCCACCCGCGAAATTTGCAGCAATCCTTAAATTTCTTCAGAATTTCCCAAACTCTAGGCATTTTCATCTTTTCAAAGCAACTCCTACTGAGAGAATCTTCTAGAACAATATTCTATTATGCGACCATAAATTTAAACTTATTTGTCACTTTATCCGCAAAAATGTAGGCAATTCGCTGTTGAAAATGAAAAGTTGTAGATAAAATAAAATTTTATCGACAAATTTACGAAAGCAGAAAGCGAAAAAATTATAGAAAAAACCAGAGAATTTCTACATTTTTCCGACAACAAACAATAAATCCGCTTAAATAGCAATAATAATATAGAAGAGGCAAGAGGTTGAAGCTAAAAAACAATGTCTTAACCTTAGACGCTACAGATTTAAAAATTCTAGAAACCTTACAAGAAGACGCAAGGCAAACTTATACGGACATAGGCAAACAGTTAGGGATAGCCCATTCAACAGTCTACGACAGAATAAAAAGAATGGAAAATTGCGGAATAATCAAGAAATACACGACGGTTATTGACGCAGAAAGAGCAGGAACAAAGGGCGTAACAGCAATCATGACTGTCTACACAGACCCAAAAGAAAGCGAAAAAGTCGCAGAAAAGCTTTGCCAAGCACCACAAGTCATTGAAGTCTACACATCCCTCTCTGAAGAGCTTCAAATAATAGCAAAGGTCATTGCTGAAAACCAAGAAGATTTACACGCGTTTATCGCTAACACTGTGGCGCCTTTGCCTGGTGTTTTGAGAATTCGCACATCAATAGTGACGAAGAAATTTAAGGAAACCCAATTTTCAATAACTAATGACCCGAAAAAGTTAACATTTATAAGAGGAACATATAATATAAAGGAAGAATCTGTATGAGTGTGGACGTTTCAAAAATTTTAAGAACAGTTCCACGGGAAAAAGCATTCTACTTTTTCACATCAATAGGAAATTATACGGGAATAAGCGCTTCTTCTCTAAAAGAGTTTGTAGAAAAAATAAACGAAGTAAACGTGAAATCCTTAGAATTTCACCTTTACCGTGGCGACTTCGAAAAATGGATAGACGAAGTTTTGCAAGACAAAGAGTTAGCTGAAGGAATCAGGAGACTCCAAAAAGTCAATTTGGCAGGCGAAGTTCTACGCAACCAGCTACACGCAACGGTTTCTAGACACCTAAAGTGGTTGACAAGCCAAATCTAAAAATTTTTTTCGTTTAAACACAATAAAGGTCATGCAAAGAGCAGGCGCCAACTTAAAAGATGCAATCATCCCTTGAAGATTTGAAGAAGCCTTTGCGTCTGCGATTAAGTCGGATACTTTTAAATCTCTGACAACGTTTGTTTGTGGATGAAATGTCATTTGGCTTCCAAATGTCCGATCTTGAGCAACATTGAAAACGGCGTCCGCAATTGACTTTTTTTCTTCTAATAACATCCTAAGTAATCTTACAGTTTCGTTATCCGAATGCCCTATATCCACTTCCTCTGTCCAGCCTATATACACGGTCGCACCTTTCTGGATAAAAGCATCTGCCATCTCTTCATATCCAGATTTCAAACTCCAACAGCCCATCGCGATAATAATGCTTTTAGGAAAAGAGCCATCCAGATTCTTTATGAAATCCGGGGTGATAGCAAAATAGGATTTACCCGGTTCCCAAGTGTAATTGCCTTTAGAAACATAGTCGTAGAGACCTTCTCTATATTCTTCAGAGGTGAAAATGTCCACTTCGGTTTCAGAAATTCTCTTCGCGTAATGCGCACGTAAAATTATTATTCCATAATCGTACTTGGCAAGTTCCTTAAAAAAGTTCACAGTCACGGTTTCACGTTTATGATAAGTCACACTGAATCCAGCTTGTTCTAAAATGTTGGTTGATGTTTCATTAAATTCCCGTGCCATTTCAGAATCTGAGGGGTAGTTTTCACCTATCTGGTCTATAATCGCGGCTTTTAAAGAGAACTTTGGTCTTTGGAGAAGAATAAAAGATAACACTAAACCCAAAATGATTATAGAAGCTAGAACTGCTGAAATCAGCATAAGTTGCTTATTTGAGAACCGCCGCTTCCCCTTCGAAACTTTAGTCTTGGTTTTACTCATCAAATAGAGTCTCCAGTTCGCCACAAAAAAGAGATGTAGAAGAATGCTATTTTCTTTTGCGTTTTATGATGACCAGTGCCGCGGCAAACACTGCTAGCAAACCGGTATAGACCACGAAATAAGATGAAGGAGCCTGTTTGTTAAGTAACATTGAGTAGCCTCCGACACCAGGCTTTGTCACTGACACAGTAGCTATGTTGGATTTTGCAGTAATACCACCCGAATCTGTTACGTTTACATACACATTATATGTGCCGGTAGCTGATGGTGTGAATGCCCACGAGGCTGAAGTTGCGCCTGGAACAGGAGCGCCATTGAGATACCATTGATAGCTATATGGTGAAGTCCCTCCACTGACTGTTGAGGTGAAAGTTACAGATCCACCTATAGGAATTGTTGTGGAAACTGGGATTATCGATACTGAAATTGAAGGCGGAGTCGGCGCTGACTTAAACACTGCCTTTAAGGTATGGTCGCTGTTCATCGTGACCGTGTATGATGTAGCTGAGCTCACGTTAACGCCGTCTAGCTGCCAAACATCAAATACATAGCCTGTGCTAGGCGAGGCGGTTACTAGAACCATAGAGCCGGCATTGTAAGTGTACGTGCCTGGTGCAGGATTTGTAGTGCCGCCGGCAGTTGTTTGTATTGTTAATGTGTAAGTTATTAGTGTGAAAACTGCGCGGAGAGTGTGGCTACTGCCAACATGAATAGTGATTGGATTTGCTGAACCTATATTATTATCGTCAAATTCCCAGTGGTCAAAACGATAATTGGCGTTTGGAATGGCTGTTACAGTAACGTCTGTTGGATAATCATACGTGTATGCTCCCGGTGCAGGGTTTGTTGTGCCACCTTGCAATACGCTAATTACTAGTGTGTGCGTCTCAGCAAACACTGCTTGCAAATTGTGGTCGGTGTCCATAAACACGTGTATTGTTAAATCTGAGCCGGCATTAGAACCATCCAAAACCCAATGGTCAAACCTGTAGCCAGCGTTAGGCATAGCAGTCACGTCGACGGTGGTTCCTCCATTGTAGACGTGTGTGCCAGGAGCGGGAGTTGTTGTGCCGCCTGTTGTTGCAGTAATTGTCAGGGTGTAATTAATGCGCGCGAAAATTGGCTGCAATGTGTGGTCGTCTGTCATCAAAACATAAATTGGGTCGGCTGAGCCGACGTTGTTGCCGTCAAGCAACCAGTAATCTAGCACGTAATAGGCGTCTGGAATCGCATCCACGGAAACATTTGTTCCGTTGACATAAACGTGAGTTCCCGGTCCCGGATTGGTGGTGCCACCAGTTGAGCTCAAAATCGTTAACCGATATGTTAATTGCTGGAAAACAGCATGCAATGTGTAGTTTGCATCAATTATTAGAGTGTAAGGATTGGCTGAGCCAACATCGCTTCCGTTAAGTTGCCACTTAATAAACTTGTAGTTGGCATCTGGAAGAGCAGTTACAGAAACTAAAGAACCATTAGAATAGACGTATGTTCCGGGAGCAGGGCTGGTAGTGCCGCCTGCTGAAGCTGTTATAGTCAGTGACCAATTAATTAAAGAGAAAACTGCTTGGAGGTTATGGTTGGCGTTCATGTAGACGCTGATGGGATTGGCTGAGCCAGCGTAGGAACCATCCAAAACCCAATGGTCGAAGAAGTAGTTTGCTGAGGGGATAGCTGTAACTTCGACGTATGAACCGGACGGGTATGTGTGGGTTCCAGGCGCTGGATTAGTTGTTCCACCTGTCGTTGAGGTTATGGTTAACGTGTATGTTATCAATGCGAAATATGCTTTCAGCTCGTAGTTGTTGTTCATTGTAATGATGATTGGATTGTTTGAACCGATGTTTGAGCCGTTGAGTTCCCAATATGCAAGTTTGTAGTTTGTGTCCGGAACTGCTGTAACTTGAACGTTTGTTCCTTCATTGTAAGTGTACGTTCCAGGAGTGGGGGTTGTTGTCCCACCAGATGTTGCTGTTATTGTGAGCTTGTATGTTCGAGGGTTAACTGTGACTTCAGCCTCATTTGACATTGCCGCGGCTGAGGCCCCATCAGTTACTTTCAAAGAAACATGGTAATAACCTACCGAAGTAGGCGTGAAATTCCACGCTGCAGAATTTGCTCCTGTAACCGCTGTATCATTAAGATACCACTGGTAGGTGTAAGGTGGAGTGCCGCCAGAAACAGAAGAAGTGAAGTATACCGAATCACCTAATATAATCATACTGGAAAGTGGCTGGATTGAAACGGAGAGAGCTGGATTAACGGTGACTTGAGCAATGTTTGATTTTGCCCTCACGCCAACATTGTCAGTCACGTTAAGGTACACTTGATAAAGGCCTGTTGACGCCGGTGTAAAAGTCCAAGTGTTAGAATTCGTTCCGACTGGCGTTCCATCAAGATACCATTGATACGTGTAAGGTGGAGTGCCGCCAGAAACAGAAGAAGTAAAAATCACTTGTTGACCTAAGTCAATAACCGCAGAAGCAGGGCTTATCGAAACTGACAGCGGTAATGGTCCCGCTTGGTATAAAACCGTCGAATCCTCCGAGTGTGGAGACCACGTCACGTCAGACCATGAGCAAGGTGTCCAAGAAAATACGGAGCCGTAAGCGTCAAAATGCATTCTTGCTCCAGTAGCATCAGAAAACGTTACAGAAACAGTCAACGTATGATAACCTTTAGGCTCAATTTTTCCGACATTTATGTATGTGTCGTTAAACCATGCTTTATAAACACAGCCGCTTGGCCAATATTTTGTACCGTACGGTTTAGGAGTACCATATTTGAAGGCGGTCTTAGGTATGGATGTGCCGTTTATTGTTAGACTTTGTAGGGTGTTGTAAGAGGCGTTATTAAGAACCACGATTAAATGCGTGTCGTAGGATTTTAAGCATTTGCTCGTATCGTAAATTTTCACTGTGAAACTCCAAGAGTTTCCAGTTTTGTTCAGAAGCCAGCCCTCATCTATCCATGGGTCACCGGTACTCTGCTTTATCCACATTCCTTCAGGTAGAGAAACGCGCAGAATTGCTGGATCCACAACTTCTACAATTTGCGTGCAAATGCCGGTTAGTCCATCATTGTCTGTAACAGTCAACGTGACTGTATAGTTTCCGTATGTTGTATATGCATGCTCAGTTACAGAAGTTGTGACTGTTGTTATGTTTCCGTCTCCGAAATCCCAACAATAAGTTACAATTGACCCATCTGGATCGTAACTTGTTGACGCGTCAAAAGTTACTGGGTCATTTTCAACCGGATAAGTTGGTGAGTAAACGAAAGACGCTGTCGGCGGAGTGTTTTCGTATATGACTTCCAAATATGGGTCTTGTGCTGTGCCAGTGTATTCTTTACTGGCGAAATACCTTGCTAAATTGGGGTTGTCTTGGGCTGGATTGTCTAAAAGAAGCTTCACAACCACGCTTAATATTTTGTCTCCCAAATATTGGGTTTGACCATAAAGTGTGATGTCCCAGCAATAGTATCTTCCTGTTCCCCCAACTGAAATGCTGGTTATAGATGCGCCTACAGTCGGCGCGTTATTCCAAGTTATACTCGCCTCGTTCCAGTCGTCACCAGTCTCATGCACATAAATTTCAACACTGGGGTTGGCATCCACGTATGTGCAATATAGGTAAAGCTTGACAGAAGTTATTGTCTTACCATTAGGGATAGAATTCAAATCAAATTTTAGATAACTCCGTCTAGTTCTAGAATCGGATTTAACGCGCAAGTTGTTATCTGAACCATGGGTGTCATTTGGAAATTCAGCTTCAACCCATGAATCGCTTATTGGATAAAGCTTTGACATGTAAGAAGACTTGGCTTGAAACACAAGCAAAGGAGAGCATAACAACATTGCTATTAAAAACATAGCTACTACTGAACTTACGTTTAACTTCACGACTGCCTTCTCCCCTCAGCAAAAATAAAAATAGAACTTTGGTACATTTAAGACTTACGGAATTATCTTCTAGAATGAATTCTCATATGCTGTTATCTGCATTATACGAAAAACATGTGAACAGAAATTTCAAACTTTGAAAAATGCACATAGACTTAAAACCAAATTCGTCTGGGAAGCAACTCGCTTCCAGATAGACAATTGCTTGGCTAAACGCGAAATCTCATGCTTATTATATTGTTAATTAATCCTGTTTCGTTGAAGTAGCGTACTAAATAATCTCTTATTTCAGTGTACTCAACGTCCCTACCTACAACTATACAGCTCAAGTCAGGCTTAGGTCTTGAACGAAATTTTGGCTTTATCAAATCTGGGCTGACATTATATTTTTTAATTATTTTAATTTCAAACCGTTCAAGTCCATGCTGAGGGCAATGCATTTCAATCTGTATGCTAGTCAAGCATCATGCCCCTTATTATTACTATTGCATAAGAAATATAAATTGTTGTTGTTTTAAAATGTTGCGGAAGAATGTTCTAGAAGGCTAAAGGTAGATTAGGGATATGCCTAAAGCAAATAGGAGAGTTATAACGCAAATTACAACGTAAATGGCCTCTGATTTGACGGAGCCTCCGGTTTTTTTTACAAGTATAAACAGGATTGCATAAACTTGTAGTACTATTAGGCCGCACATCACTATAGCCATTCCAATAAGTTGAAGCAGTGGATGCAAAGCGTTCACCAGTGAGTCTAATGTTGTTACATACTTATGTGTTTACCCATTTAACCATCTAAAGAATACAATTATACAATTTTAGAGTAATCTAATTTTTAAGTAGAATGCATAGACAAGAAATATTATACCAATTGCGGCCAGCACCAGTGCTACAGAACCATACCTTGGAGTTGTTACGGCCACAGTTTTGTAACCTGGAATTGCGTACATGCGGTTTATGTGTATAGTAGTTGGTTCTGTAACCATCCGAATATCTGTTATTGTATAGATAACTATGGCGCTTGTTAGTAAAATTATTGACAATGAAACAATTATTACATAGACCTTCTCGGTTAATGTACTGTCTTTACCAATTTGTGAATGGACTAAGAAAGTGGCTATAAAGAAAAAGCCTCCTAAAGAAAAGAGCACTGTTGATTCTGGAGAAATATAGTTATATGGTCTTATATAGGCAAATCCAAGAATTTCGCAGATTATTGCAGGTGCCAAACATGTGGCAGTCACAATACTGAGTTTCATTTCGGTCATCTAAGGTGTTTTCATATTTTAACTAAGATATATTCTTAACTCTGCGTAATAGTTTTGAAAATACATAAAGAAAAAAATAGGGTTAATTTGGTCTTTTGCCGAATTTTCGCCTTGTTGAGACCATTATGGTTATTGTTGCCATGATCATTAAGAAGAGTATTAGCATGATCGATTGAAACTCTGGAATTACGGTGTACGTGAAGTAATCGCCAGCATTATCGTTTACAGCGAGGTTTTCTGCGTTGTCATAGGCTTCTATCGTGTATTTTATTTGTGCGCCTTGGGCATCTCCTGGAATAGTGGCTTCCCATAAACCGCTTGTGGAGTTGTAGACCATTTCAACACTGTGCCATACTGTGTCGTTTGTGTAAAATAGTGTAACATTTTTAACGCCACTTGTTGAGTCTGTTACGTTCACTGTAATTTTTACTTGCTGGTTTGGTTGAACATTGTCTGCTGTTGGGTTTTGTGTGGGAGTGTTTATAACTGGAGGTGTATTGTCAACAGTGAATGATACGGTGTCTAAGCCTGAGTTTTCAGCCAAGTCGATGAAGCTAACAGTTATCGAGACAAGTCCGTCATCAATAGTTGTGCTATTGCTGAAAGCAAAAGCGCCTGTCATCGAGTCCCAGTATGTCAAACTGAAACGAGTGTCATTGATCGAAGGCTCAAGAGTTCCCTTGTTTTCTTCGGTTATGGTGCCATTAATCCATATGGTCGCTCCAGAAATGTAAGCTCCTTCAGCTGGATAGGTTATCTCAACACTAGGAGGTGTATTGTCAACAAATATTGCGTGGAGGGTGTGGTCGCTGTCCATGGTTACGTTTATGGGGTTGTCGGAGCCGACATTTGCACCATCAAGCTCCCAATGATCAAATGTGTAACCAGAATCAGCAATAGCAGTAACTGTGGCGTCTGTGTTGATTTCGTATGGATATGTGCCGGGTGTGGGATCTGTCGTTCCGCCAGTTGTTGTTGTTATGGTTAAGTTGCGAGTTTCGTATGGGAAGTTGAAGGAGGCATGTTCGACGCTGTGTGGTATTTGCGTAAAAGAGTCTGACCATAACTCGGTTTCGTTTAATGTCAGTATAGTAGAGATTGGTGCCTCTGCCGTGAGATTGAATTTTATGGTGCCTATTACTCCGCTTCCGCTTGGAAATGGTTCATAATATTTGTTGTCTGTGCCTGGAAATATTATTGCTCCTATAAGGACTTTGTTATGGCAGTATGGGAGACCAGGTTCGCCGTGGAAGTCGTGTTGGGCGAAGTATTGTATGGTCTCTTCATTATTTAGAAATGTATCTAGGTAGGTTCCACTTTGCCATTGAACAAAATCGAAGATTGCTGTGTCATAAACAACCGCGAACTGCACTGCTATCAAGTGCCATTGTTCGTCCAAGTTGTTTATTGTTATGTTTATTTCGACAGTTTCTCCGACTCGCAGAGCTACATAGATTGGAGGTTCTATCTTAAGAATTGGTTGTGTTCGGAATATTGCGTGGAGGGTGTGGTCGCTGTCCATGGTTACGTTTATGGGGTTGTCGGAGCCGACATTTGCACCATCAAGCTCCCAATGATCAAATGTGTAACCAGAATCAGCAATAGCAGTAACTGTTACGATTGTGCCTTCAGTATAGGGGTGGATTCCTGGCGTTGGTGTTGTTGTTCCACCGGTCGTTGTAGTGATTGTTAAGGTGTAGGTGGGTGGAACGTAATTATACTCAAAGTATCCTGTACCCAATGTTGGAATTTCTGTTCCAGAGGGATGATGATACACCGAAGTCCACTCAGGATCAAACGTGAACCATGCCACTGCTTGAGGCGTTGACAAGTTCACTTCTTTGATTATTTTGAATTGGATTTGGCAGAGGACGCCTGAGCCGTTGAATGTCCATTCTGGATCGCCCATGATGTAGGTGCAACCCCACATTAAGCGTTTGTGGGTTTCATTTAAGTCCTCAAAAGTCACGGAAGGAGCAACAATCGTCCAGCCCATCTCTTCAACAGGCTTAAACACGTGATCAGAAGGACGCCAAGCAGAAACATACTTCAGAGTAGTATTATCATAAACGACGCCTATAGCCCAGCCTTTCATGGTTTCTGCATTGTTTATGGTTATGTTCATGAAAAATGTAGAGTTGACAGCAGTTTCATTCGAGTAGAATATGAAGTCGGAAGTTCCAAAGCCACGGTTAGCAGTTGACGCATTCCATTTAGCTGGATAGCCATCTGGCCCAGGGTTAATTATTGAAAAGGTAGAGTTCCACTGAGCATTCGCAGTATTTAATCGGATTAGTGGAAAAAGACCTAGGACAAGCATTGCAACAATGATGACGCATAAAGTCTTTCTCAACATTATCACCATGGCATACGGTTTTAAATGAACCAATATTTGAAACTTTCTATCCCAAATTAATATTAAAAAGAAGAACGTGTAGATGCCTTCTAAAAACTTAATAAATTTTACGCCAATGACAGTCTTTTTTTCTTTTTGAGATAAATAAAAGAAAAAGAGTTTTTCTAAGAAAGCTAATAAAAAAGTAAAAAAATTGAAATTTAAGATAAGCTCTTGCTAAAGTGTACGTTAAAGCTTAGAGTAAAATTTTTTCCATCGCTTGGACAGCATTACCAGCATCACTGAAGCAGTGGCCAGAACAAGTATAAGCATCATTGCATACGGTGAAAACTCTGGGATCACAGAGTACGTATAGTAGCCGGTAGCATTGTCGTTTTTGGCATAATTCTCAACATTGTCATAAGCTTCGATGTAATATGCTATGTTCGTGCCGAGCGCATGCCCAGGAATAGTGGCTTCCCATGAACCACTTGTACTATTGAAAGTCATCGGAACACTGTACCATGGGGTAGTATCATTTCTATAGTAAAGAGTAACGTTCTTCACTCCACTTCCTTGGTCAGTCACGTTGACAAAAACATTCACTGATTGACCTGCTTGAACATTGTTTGCAAGCGGATTCTGTACAGGCGTACTGATAACTGGAAGATCATTATCCGTATACTCAAAATGCCCCACTCCCATCGTTGGTTTTTCTGAACCACTGGGATAGTAGTATACATCTGTCCAGTCAGGGTCAAAAACGAAATCAGCAGTTGTCACTTTAGCAGCACAATTAATTATTTTGAATTGAATTTGTCCAAGGATGCCTGAGCCGTTAAAGGTCCACGGAGTTTCTCCTTCTGGTATTATGTAAGTGAGACCCCACTTGACTATGCCGTGCGTCTCATTTACTGCATCTACCGTTGGTGCTGGAGCAACGATTGTCCAGCCCATCTCTTCAACAGGCTCAAAAACATGGTCAGAAGGACGCCAAGCAGAAACATACTTCAAAGTAGTATTATCATAAACGACGCCAATACCCCAACCCCTGCAGTTCTGTACATCATGGATAGTTATGTTCATGAAGAAAGTTGAACCGATAGCAGTTTCATTGGAATAGAACAAGAAGTCTGATGAACCGAAGCCTCTATCGACGGTGGACGCATTCCATTTCAAAGTATAACCGTCAGGGCCAGGATTAACAATTTCGACCGTCGGTGTTTGTGCATGTGCCACTTTTGTTTGAATCAATGCTAAGAAGCTTAGAGCAAACATTGAGAAGGCTAGAATACATATAGCTTTTTTCAACATTATCACCTTGACACTAAGATTTCCATAAACCAATATTTGAAACTTTCTATTATAGAAACAAACAAAAACCATATTTCAAATCCCTAACAAGCTCGGACTTGAAAATCAGATAAGAGACTACTATTTCTTCCGCTTTTTTCGCAAACCAAAGAAATAGACAAGAGACGCGAATACAACAACCGCCACAACTGACGTCACCAAAATCCACATAAAAAGCAAATCCTCTTTTTCAGTCTCACTAGAATACTTAAAATGTGCAACCTCCACTAAGGGCTTTTCACTACCGGATGGCCAATAATAAACATCCGTCCATTCAAGATCCCAGCTCAAATAAGATTCAGCTGAATAGGGAGTTACTATTTTAAACTGAACTTGACAAAGAGTTCCTGAACCATTAAATGTCCACGTATTGTTCATGACATAAGTGACGCCATACTTTAAAATCTTGTGAGTCGCATTAAAGTTGTCAACTGCCGGACCGAAAGGAATAATCTTATTGCCTACATTTTCGGCGCCACTAAAAACATGGTCAGAAGGAAGCCACACAGAGCCATTTGCAAGAGAGCCACTATCATAAATGATGCCAATGCCCCAACCTCTCAGAGCTGTCACATTTTGGACTGTCACATTCACAAAGAATGTGGAGTCAACGGAAGTTTCATTGGAATAAAATGTGAAAACAGAAGTTCCTAAATATCGTATAACATTAGAAGCAGTCCATTTTGAAGGATAACCGTCTAAGCCTGGATTAACAATTGAAAATGCGGGTTTTTGGTACAGGCCTCTCGCTGGTTCGATATAGCACGCCAACAATGATAATAAAACAAGTGAAAATGTTTTGAGCAAAAGTATTTCTTTACTCTGCAACATGTGTCCCACTATAACTTTATTTTTCTGCAAAATCTACGTTCCTCTTATAAAAAAGACTATCGCTTTATTCTCCGCATAATAGCAAGTGCCGAAAATAGCCCCACCGCTAGAACCAAGTAAACTATAAAGAACATTCCAAGGGGCGTCGAGAACCACATAGAGATAAGCCACATTGCATATTCAAAACTGCTCAAATTCTTTTCTATGCTTATGCTTAGGTTATAGGTATTGTTTGCCGTCTCCGTCTCAAACTCTAATGGCTCCACATAGACTGTCAAGTTGTATTTTCCAGTGTTCATATTTTCTGGTACAAGCCAACTGTAAATGAAATAATCCTCATCGCCTGGTGGTAAAGTCATGCTACTCTTGACAAGTTGCACGTCACCCACTGATAGAGTAAAATTGAAAGATTCAAGGTCATTTCCATGATTTTTGAAGTAAACTGTCATATTCAAGTATTCACCAACATAAATCTTTGAATTGGATATAACTACATTCTCAACCGCTATATCTTGCGTTATTGGAGGCACTGCATTAAGGCCTAGTATCCAAACAACAGCAGGTTCAGCTTTAATTTCTTTTTTTTCTGTTGATGGATAAACAAAAACAAAGGAGTCCAGAGACCCACCTGAACCAGATACTACCTTTATAAGAAAAATGTTAGTGCTATAATATTCTCCTTCGCCTGGACTTACAGCAACTGTGAAGTTTACCTTACACAGCAATTTTGGTTCAGTAATGTTGATAGGATAGAATGGAGGGTCATTTCCAGTATAAAGAGCTGTGGCTCCATATTTTAAGTAACCAGTATCGCCCTCAATTTCTACAGCGGGAGGCACTGTAATGAGTTCAGCTCCGTTATCAATAGCTTCCTTAAACATATTATCTTCTGGAATCCATGCTTTTTGATAGTTTATGACACTATTATTCCATTTTATATAAAACTGCCAACCATACGTATTGATAGCGCTGGTAATATAAAAATCTACGGTGAAAGTGCTATTTATTGGATATTCAGTCGCATGCAAAATAAATTTGCCGCTACCGGTGAGAGGGTTTTCGATTCTCACAGTGGCCCATTGAGACTCTTGAGAGTCAACAGAATAAGTGGTTAGTAGGAGCAGTAATGGGAGGAGAAGCATTAATAGAATAGAAACTCTTTGGTAGGACTTAACACTATGCAATTTAATCACAAAGAAATATATTTTTAGCCCAATTTATAAGCTTGTTGAAAAAAGAAAAGGAGATTCTAACAAATTTTGCCGAAGTTCATTACAACAAAGATTATGTCAGACATTGAGATTCTTCCATTCTGATCCAAGTCAGCATCTGAATTCCATCGTGGATGACCAGGGAAGGAACCGAAGGCGGACACAACAATGTTTATGTCATCCATATTTACTCGCCCATCTCCAGTAATGTCACCCATTTGTTTTATCTTAACTGTTCCATTCAGCAGGTTATTGTCTGCCAAGTTCATTTCATATGGCACTGGTCCAGCTTCTGCTGAGATAGTGTAATTGTGACAAGGAGTAACTCCTGTAGTATTCCAAGCAAGCATTACAGTTGTTTCTGTATCAGGAGGCAAATCGACAACCGTTGTCTGTGCAAACAAGGTCCCATCATATTTACCTTTAACATCAAAGGTTTCAGTTAGGTTACCATTGTTTCGAACAGTCACATTCACGTAAACTAGCCATCCAGTATAGGCAGATGTTGAAGAAACATCTATTCTAAGAACAGCTACGTCACGTATAAGTCCAATGAATATTCCATCGTAAACTTCATGAGCAATCAATCTTCCTTGAGGATCTTTGAGTTCTGTATCTTCGAGATCGATTGGGCTGATGCCCATACCTTCCACATGGAAAGTTATTGTTGCAACTGTGACATTCTCATATGTAGTGATTACGTTAGGATAGGTAAGGTTTACCCATATGTAGCCGCTTTCATCGTCTACTAGCAACTTCTTCGAAGGAATCTGACCTAAAACTGCTGGAAAATTCACTTGGAGTTCTAGCAGAATTTCACGATCGTATGTCAAGTTGAAGGTAAGTACCTTCATATTTTCGACATCATCTAACGTAACGTTCACTGTGAAGTTTGTGCACGGAACAAGTGATGGGTCTCTAATCTCCGATGGGTCGATGCTTAACTTTGCAACTAATACGTTGCTGAAGTAACCGGTACCTTTAGTATGTGTTATTGACGCGCCAGCGGAATCAAAAAGAGAATCATCAAGCAGCACTATGGGAGAATCTCCCAGATCAAGTACTTCGAAGGTTATTTTGGCGAGTTCACCATCGCCGAAGACGCCAAACTCTGCACCTTCAAGATAGCAGTTCATTGATATTTGGCCATGAGTGGAATTGTAGTCTCTTTGAATGTCCAACTCGAAAACAGTTGTTCCCACCGATTTTAAGAAATTCCCTTCAGTGACTTGTGTTACGTTCAAAATTTGATTTTTATAGTAGATTTTAGTTTGCCAATGATACAAGTCTGTAGCGTTTAAGACTATGAGGCTCATGTTGAAATTAGTTGTAGGAACAAGAGACACATCAACAACTCTCTCAGGCTGAAAAGTTAGACTGGCAACTTTTGGGACAATGGGATAAAGGTATTTGTATTGTGCAGTACCAAGAATAGGAGTTATTGTCCCAGATGGATGTTGGTAAACTGAGGTCCAATCTGGGTCGAATGTGAACGAAGCGACCGCCTTAGGATATGTTTCATTTACTTCTTTGATTATTTTGAATTGGATTTGGCAGAGGACGCCTGAGCCGTTGAATGTCCATTCTGGATCGCCCATGATGTAGGTGCAACCCCACATTAAGCGTTTGTGGGTTTCATTTAAGTCCTCAAAAGTCACGGAAGGAGCAACAATCGTCCAGCCCATCTCTTCAACAGGCTTAAACACGTGATCAGAAGGACGCCAAGCAGAAACATAGGAGAGCTTAAGCTTGTCGAAGATTAATCCAATAGCCCAGCCTTTCATTGCTTCAGCATTTTTTATGGTTATGTTCATGAAAAATGTAGAGTTGACAGCAGTTTCATTCGAGTAGAATATGAAGTCGGAAGTTCCCAAGTATCTTGGAGGCCCAGCAGTCCATTTTGAGGGGGAGCCATCTGGTCCTGGGTTTATCATGGAAACTTCAGGTGTAGATGACGCTTTTGTTGAAAATGGAGTTGCTCCAAACATCGCTGACGTGGCAAAGAGTATCACAAGAACTAAACAAGATAATTTTATCTTTGATAACATTCCCCTTTCTCCTATGGTTTTATTTCGTCTTCAAATTTAAAAGGGTTATGGTTAAATCTTCTATAGCAGATTAACTCAGCACTTTTCCGAAATTGCTAACAACTATTACAACATCTGTCATGTCTACTCGACCGTTCTGGTCTATGTCTGCACGGGGGTCCCAGTTTGGCTTGGTTGGAGTTGACCCAAATGCTGACACGACAATTACAACATCGCTCATACTTACTTTTCCGTCACCGTCCACATCGCCGCTAGCTTGTGGTGGTGGAGGATAAACCGTGACTGTTTTAATTTCAGTGTCTTGCTGTCCTCCAGCGTCTGTGACAATCAAAGTAACGGTGTAGTTGCCTTCTGTTGTGTACGTATGATGAACTGTTGTAGAAGTAACATTTTGAGTGGTCATGTCGCCGAAATCCCAATAATAGCTGACTATAGGTGGGCGGCCTGTGCCGTTCCAACCTAACTTTGAAATGCCGCCGTCGAAAGTTATGTCTAGACCTGCCCATGGTAGTTGAGGGCTCCATGCAAAGTCAGCAGTTGGAGGGATAACTTGGAAAACTTCAACCTGTTTGGATGTTGTATTCCATAAACCTTCATTGTCTGTTACATTTAAAGTAACTATGTACGTTCCAGTGTTTGTAAAAGCATGAGTCACTTTTGGATTTGGAGGGTTTGTGTAAGACCCATTAACGATGACTGGGGGAGTCCCGTCGCCAAAGCGCCATTCATATCGGATTATTGTATCATTGTAACCTAGAGCTAGGGAGCCGGAGGCATCGAATGTTAATGTCATGTTAACACCGGCTGGCGATGGATAATAAACAAAATAGGCGACGGGCTGCAATGCTTGTGGCACCACTCCAAATGTCATTGAATTTGAAACTTGGCTTCCTTGGTATTTTGTGGTTGCATAAATATAATAAGTTCCAGGTTCAGCAAAAACAGCAGAAAATTCTATGCCAAAATTTGGTGAATTAAACATTGTTGAAGGATTAGATGTTCCAGAGGCTCCTCCGCCGCTTGTTATTATGAATGTCGCATTTTTTTCTAGGCAGTAGGGATAGCCATCTTCTTTAGGTTCTCGTGTGAAAATATTTGCGTAGATTGTGGTCGTTCCTAGAGGTGCGTTTGCAGGAATCTGGAAGGAGGTTATTACACTTTCTTCCAAGCCTGGCTCTATTGTTTCGTTAACTGGGAAGTACGCTTTGTATGGGGCTTTATTGGAATATTCTATATAGATGGCAATTACGATAGATTTCGGATTATTACTATAATTTTTCCATTTTATTTTGTAATTAGCTATAGAGTCCAGAGTGAACGTGCTTTTCGGATTTCCTTGCGAATCGCATGCGTAAAGCTCGGTTATGTTTACATCCCAATTTGTGTTTGGTATCGTACCTGTTTGAGTTGTTCTCACAACGTACGGCTTGTTTTCTGGGGAATCAACTTGTATTGCAACCATGGCGTCTGATACTGGAGAGTCGTCGAGAGTAACATTACCGGTAATTACAATGTTATCCCCTACTTTGTAGACCTGTTTACTTGTGTATAGATTCAATCGTAGAGTAGGAGCAAATACGGTTGTTACAAAACTACTTAGTAATGATGTAATTACGATGAGCGCAATCAAATGCGTAAATAATCCTTTTGATTTCTTGGCGAAGTTCATGAATGTCCCCTCTCCCTTATTTTATATTATAATTGGAATGTACTGATAAACATTGTGGAATTTGATTACTTACTCATTTAAAAATAAAAGGGGGAAATTGGGTGGAAGATTTGCTATTTTATGGACCGCCAGGCT